>ERZ1026866.187-NODE-187-length-41834-cov-19.654515_pt1 | contig 41834 bp, 43 predicted proteins | sample MGYA00380163_ERZ1026866 | MGnify/ENA primary metagenome ERZ1026866 (study PRJEB33269, sample SAMEA4719799) | human gut metagenome | biome: human-associated habitat; feature: organic feature; material: feces | place: Cameroon | collected 2013-10 ...
TCAGCGTATAGCTGTCACTTCCCGTAAACAATCTATTCTCGGCAATGAAGTCAAACGATGTGCCTTCTTTCAATACGGCTTGTTGGTTGTTGATGATGATTTCCATTTTTATTATCTTTGCGAAATGAAACGTGCCATAATTATAATACTTGTAAGTTTAATACTCTTTTTGGCAATTCTTGCCTTGGGGTTCTTTTGGTCTCTTCCATTATCGCTTATATTTCTGTTTATTGGAAGTATTGCATTGTTTATTTCATGCGTATATGTAAAGGAAGAATCCACAAGAAGAGTTTTTGCTGCTATTTTATGCAGTTTGCTTATCACATGGTGCTTGCTGCTGTTATTCTTTTTTGTTGCAATGTATATGATGATGGATCGCAAAAGTTATTGAGCATTCATTTTCTTCTGCTTTTCGGAGATTTATTTCTAATCAACGTATCGTATTCCTCTTGCGCCTGTTTGATGCCCGTGTCCCCTGTCACTGTGTTCACGGTGACAAAAGGTTCATTCAGCCTCTTGCTCAACTGCGACATGGTTCTCTCATAACGGCTAAGGACAGCTGCACTCTGTGCCAAAGCTGCCGAAGCCACATTGTCCGTGGGGGCTTGAATAATTACAGGTTGCGGTGAAGGCGAAGCCACCGCACCTGTTCCCACAATTGTTCGTGAAACATCATCGGCTCGCAAGGATCCGATGGTGTTCGTTCTTTGTGCATAGTCCAGCGCATTGATGAGCGGACGAGCTACAGGTGATGCAAGCAACTTTTGCGATGCCACCCACTCCCCAGCATGAACTACACCCACTTCTTCGTTTACTCTGCCTTGCGGAGTAAAACCACCTTGTGCATATCCTTGTGCCTCACTTGCCTGTTGTTGCTTTTTGATTGCGGCAATCTGTATCATGCCCGCAGCAACAGCCATAGCCGCTGCAATAGGTGCCATGATATAACCGACCACAGGAATAGCCGCAGCCGAACCATAAGCAGAGATCGCGTTTTGGGCAGTCTGCGCCACCGCTTGAATGACCTGCATGGCAAACAACTTTTTGTTCGCCTCGTTCTTCGCTTTGGCAAGGGCGGCTTGCTTCTCTTTTTCAAGCTTCGCCACCTTATAATTGTTACCCTCTGCCGCAGAAATCTCCGCTGAATAGCGGGCATTGATGGCGGCTGTTTCCTTCTCGAGTTCCGCCTGGACGAGAGAAGAAACGCCACTGAAAATCTCTCCCATGCCACTCATAACAGTAGAGAACGATTGTGTCACCGCTTGCCCAGCGTCACTCTCTAACCATTTAGCCAACTTATCATTAGCTTTCTCCATGCTGTTCTTTGTGACACCAATACTATCAATGGCATACTTCTTGCGCAAAGCCAGCTTTGCCTTCTCGAATGCTTCCTCAATGCGCAGTTTCTCTGCCGCATTGTCGCCTGCGGCTTTTACTTCAGCGTTGTAAACTTGTTGAAGAGCTGCCATTGCACTATCGTATTGCGTAAGTCGTTCATCAGCATTTGCCCCAAAGTACTCTTCTTTGAGCTGCTGTTTTACTTGTTGCTGACGTTGGATAATCTTTTGCTGATTAGCAAAAACCTTGTTCTGATATTCCTTTTCAGCTGCAAGCCTTTCCTTGGTGCCTTCCTTGTAAAGCTGCACCACTTTGCGAAGATGTTCCAACTCCAAGAGTTCTACGGCATCTTCGTAAGTCTTGGTGTCAGAAAGTCCGTCAATATAGCGTTGTTTCAACTCCGCGAGCTGGGCATTATACGCTTTATCTTCCGCCTCTCTACTCGCATTTGTAGCATTCTCTTCCTGTTTTTTTAATGCCTCCTGGTATTGCGCTTGCGCCTCCAAGAGATCCTTAGCAGAAACGTCAGAACGCTCCATCTTCTTTTTCCAATACTGCACGTTGATCTCGTCCATGCGTGCGGTATATTGCTCATAATCCTTCTCACCCTTTGCATACGCAATGCGGTTAAGCGCTTCCTCTTTCGCTTTCCAATCATCGGGAGAGTTTTTGCGGTCAGCCTGCTTTTTCTTTGCTTCCGCCAAGTTCGCTTCCGCTTCGGCTTTCTCTTCCGCGGTGATTTTCTTGTTAGCAAGCACTTTTTGATAAAATTCTTGCTCAATCTCCTCCATACGAGAGACATAAGCTTCATAATCCTTTTCACCCTCCATGTATGCTTTCTTGTTGATGGCATTCTGTTCTTTCTGCCAATCTTGTTCCGCCTTGAACTTGTCCGACTTTTTATTCTTCTTATCATCGTCCACTACAGGCACACCGCCACCACCTCCACCAGTGTTCGTGACGACAGGTTTATGATTGGTTTCCTCGGCAGCTTGTTTGCCGAGATCATCGCCATAAGTGTCTGTAATAGCTTTCTGACGCGCATTCAGTTTTTGCAGTTCCTTGCGTTTGCTGTTCGCTTTACTTCGTTTGAGAGCAGCTTGTAAACCATTCGCTATACCGCTATAACTCGCCATCGTTCCGCCCGCAGTACCATAGCTATACATCGTGTTCGAGTTTGCCGATTCAACCTTCTTTTGTTTGGCATCATACTCCGCAGCTTCCTCGTCCAATTGTTTAATTTCCATTGTGAGTTGCGCCTTTTGTTTGCCAATCTCTTTAAGCATATCTTTCGCCCCTTCAATCTCATACTTTTTCGTAAGAGAAAGCAGATATGCGTCCAAAGCTTCCTTGTTCTCCTTGTATTTACCCGTGGTCGCGTCCAACTGCGCATTATAATTGGGTATTATCTTATTGAGAGCTTGCACTGCCTTTTGGCGATCGTCCAAAGAAAGTTTCTCATTACGTGCCACCTTAACCAAGGCATCAATTTTGTTCTTTTCTTCCACAATACCCTCCTGACCTTTCAGGCGAACGGCAGCCAAAGCCTTTTCACCCTCGGCAGCTTCATTCACTTTTTTAGTCATCTTGTATATGCCATAACCAAGCGCCACAGCAGCAGCGAGCAAAACGCCCCAACCACTTGCCAACGAAAGTCCCTTTCGTTTCAAGTCCACCATCAATGAGGACTGCTTAGCCCAATTACCTTGCAATTTGGCAAGCACAAGGTTGAAAGCAATGTGTCCAGCTTGCAGTGTGTTCCCCACTGCATGATACGCCAAAGCCGTGCCCTTGCACACGGCATGCCATGCCGCTTGTGCTTTGAGAGCTATCGCATTAGCCTTCACTGCGATAGTGTAAGCTGCCACCATGCTTGTCAATACGATAATGGCTTCCTTGTTTCTTGCAAGGAAGTCTATTGTCGTACTCATAGCCTTCAGCGTGAGGGTCGTAGTACTGATTACATGCTTCATGATGGGCATCAGTTTCTCGCCCAATTCGATAGCCAACTCCGTGACACGCTTTCTTGCCTTATCCAATTCCGCCTCGACAGTCGAGTTCTGCACATTAAACTCATTCGTTACCGAGGTGGCATCTTCAAACGATTGTGTCGCTTGTTCCTGTTGCCACTTCACCATTTCCACATTGCCGGCTAAGGTCGCCAAAACTTGTGAAGCACGTGCGCCATTCTCACCCATGTTTTTGAAAACAGGAGCGAGCACGTCCATGTTACCCAACTCCTTCAACTTTTGAAGGAGCATAAGCAGTCCCTCGTTGGTGCTGCGTTTCAATGCCTTGTTGAGTTCGTCCAAATCCATGCCCGTAGCCTTTGCAATCTTGCTTGGTTCCTTGAACAAGTTCATGATGAGTTGCGAGAGTGCCGTTGCCGACATCTCGCATGCTTGACCCTGGCTATCCAATACCGCTGCAAAAGCCATAATTTGCGGAATGGTCATACCAGCTTGCGCACCCACACCAGCCATGCGCTTACCAAACTCCGCGAGGTAGCCAGCACTTGCCGTACAATTTTGAGAGAGGTCGTTGATTACAGAACCAACCGCTAACAAACTGCGCTCCGTTCCCAAGCGTGCTTCATCACCAAATATGTTGGTGAGTTTGGAAAGCGTCAAGGTCGCCCCATCTCCCAACTCGTCCAAAGCCACATTGATTTGGTCCGCTGCCTTGACAAAGCCCAAGACATCTTCTTTTGAAGACTTTCCGAGTCGCCCCGCTTCCTCTGCGAGCTTGTTCAAGTCCTCACGCGAAGTACGGGTGTCCATCTTCTTAAAATCCTCATTCAGTCCCTTCACCTCGTCATCAGCCAAACCCGTGAACTTGCGCACATTCGCCATTTCCGCGTCCATCTCCGCAAAAGCATTCACCGCCTTGCGCCCTGCCAACACAAGTCCCGTGCCGACAGCTGCCACTCCTGCAATGATGTTGCCCCACTTATCCACAAAACCATTGATGCGGTCCACAAGTCCCACATTTTCCTTTTCGGTTTCCCTTAGCTCCTCATTTACATTCGCGATTTCAGCCTTTACGCGCTTAATACTCTCACACTGCTTGTTCCACTCGTCCGTACCGCGCTCGATGCCGTTTAGTGAGCGTTTCAACTCCTTCAAAGTTCTGTTCAACTCTTTCGGTGAAGCTTTGTCTAATCTCTTCAAAACATTCTCCACCCCTTGAGTTGCACTCTCTATCTGCCCAATCTGGCGGCGGGTCTGCTTTAGTTCACGCTGGAACTTCTTCAGATGGACTTTATCGCCCGCAGCTGCTGCCTTTGTTATTTTATCTTCGAGGTCGCTCGCTTGCCGTTTCAACTGTTCGAGCATATTTTGTGCCTGTTTGCCGTTCACTGTAAGCGTGACCGTAGCATTTGCGTTAATATCCGACATAATTTTAACAATTAGAAAGTGAATAATCACGCAAAACTACCCACGAGAAAGTAAGCCACAAAAGACGATAAATCAAGCGTTTCAAGCTCAAAAATCAAGCTTATTTTTGATGAAAACCGAAAAAATTTAAGTGGTAGAAAAACAAAAGCGTTGAATATCAATGCTTTAGGGGTTTGTTAAGGGGTTTCCCCTTAACCCCTCCGTCGGAAGACCCCCCGACCGCCCTACATCGTCAAACCGCGAACACCCCCACACCAAAACGGAATATGTAAACATATCTTAAATAACACCCTCATTTGAGTTCCTTCGCCCCGACAAAAGTCCCCAAAATGCACGAATGCCGAAAAGGTTGAACACATAGAAAAGCGAGAAAAGCAACCAACGCACACACCACACCCACACAACAAAATACACGCGAAGTTTCCACGAATACACCCCGAAGTTTCGCCAAAACCACGATTGCACACTCCAAGTTTCTCATGTGCATAGATGCCAAGTTTCCGCACACCCCCAATTTGTACCCCGAAGTTTCGCAATGCGCCAAAATCCGAGGTTTTGAACTACCTAAAACGACCCTCCAAGTTTCCACCTACGCAACAAAGCACCCCGAAGTTTCGCAATGCGCCAAAATCCAAGGTTTCTGACTATCTAAAACGACCCTCCAAGTTTCGCGATGTCTACCCAAACCCAAAACTGACACTTTGTAGTTTTCGAGCCTTCAAAATCACCTTTCAAGGTCTCAAAAAGTAACAAAATGACACCCCAAGTTTCTTCATATTCATGAGGTTCGGGAGTTTTTGACTATCCCACACCCCAACGCACCCGACCAAACACCCACACCACACCCCCGAAGCATTTTGGGGTCTCTGATAGCCTCCAAAATCCCCACCTTTCAAGGGAAAATTTCACACCTTGGGGGTCTCGACCGACCACCGCCCGCGCCACCGCGAACGGGCGGTAATCCGTCTGTGTGCGTGCCGAAAAATGCCTAACACTTTAGCAGATGTTAATCTGCCATAGTGTTAGGCACTTGAAGGCACGTACTCAGACGACCGCTGACGGGCATAAAAAGTGTGTTGTCGTGTTTTAGCGGACTTGTCCGCCATAGCACGACAACACGCTTTGTTGCCTAAAAACGGCACGCAGTGCGGTAAAACGGACTGGCGAGGCACGTAGCCTGTCCGCCAACAATAGAGCCTGCATTTTCTTTCGAGGTACGAGAAAGGTGATGTGGGCTTGACGGACTGACTTTGAAGCATGAAAAGTAGGTCCGCTAAACCGTGGGCTAATCTCCTTTGAAGTATGAAAAGGTGTTTAGCCCATTAAAGAAGTTCAAGCATCGGAGTCCCGACGATGGCACCACCAAAAGGCAGCTAAGGCTGCAAGAAAGACTAAGGTCAAAATTAACTTGACAGGAAAAGTCCATGGTCTCGCCATGGACTCCCTCTGCTGAACTTGTTGTAAGGAAGATTGCCGAGTCGCAGCGAGGCTGTCTTCCTCTCCTGCCTCTGTCTTGGTGCTCTCCTTTCGGCTTGACGAAAGGTGTGCGCCATAGATACGAATGGATTGCGGCTTTTGCCGGGAAGTCCTTTGCGCCTTGGCGTTAGAAGCACCTTGCAGCGCATGGGGAGCTTCGATAGTTGGAGTCTCTGCTCCAACCCCGAAGCTCACGATGCAGCTGTCGAACCATAGTTCGGTGTGCCGCCACACCGAATCAATACGTGACGTTTGCCACTGATGCCGCTGCACCTGTACAGCGGAGTCCGTGGCAAACGTGTTCGTACTTGTGACCTTGTGCGTACTGCGGCACGAAGTGAGTAGGCACAGCCACATGATTATGGGAAAGACAAAAGGCTTCATAACTCTGTTTGAACGTTAAACGAAGGGCAAGCTTTGCTTGAATACTCGTTGTGCCCATGCACAGTTGCATGGGGATAAACGAACTGAAGCTGCTGCACGAGTTGGCGAAGTGCCTGCTTCTGCTGCGGAGTGCGTGTGTCCTTGGGCGTTTTTCCGTCCTTGGCCACACCACCAATGTAGCAGATGCCAATGCTGTTGGCATTATGCCCTAGGCAATGGGCGCCAGCTATGTTCTCGGCACGTCCCTTGTGGACGCTGCCGTCACGATAGATGACATAGTGATAACCGATGTCGGCAAACTTGCGAGCAAGATGCCAACGGCGAATGTCCTCCACCGTGAAGTCCTTGCCTTCGGGAGTAGCACTGCAGTGTATGATGATTTCAGTGATTTTTCTCATTGTGTTGTACATTTTGAGATTGGTTATTCATCTTGGTTTCCTCGTCCTTGATCGCCTTGTCAAGCGTTTGCATGATCTTGCCTTCAAACTGCGTGACCTTGCGTCCATAGTAAATGCTTACTCCGAAGATTGAGCCAGCATAGATGAGACATTGTGAGAAAATCCACAGGACGGAGTCCGAGATTTCGCCTTTGGGCGGTGTGATGAACCCTGCGACTGCAAGGGCATAGCCGCCTACGAGCATGGCGAGGGCGGACCAAAATTGAATAGAGACTTTATGCTTTGGCATAGTTTATAAGTTTAATGGGTTTATAAGTTTAATGATTGACGCCCAAATAGGCATTCAACTTGCTTTCAATCGTTTTCATCTTGTTTTCCAAGTCGTCCACGCGCTCGCCAAGTGTCATAATCATGTTGTAGAGGTTTACCAAGTCTGTTGAAGTGGCGTCCAGTGTCTTTTTATCCTCCTTGCTCATGAGACCGTCCTTTGTGGCACTTGCTAACGGAATGGCGTCCGTGTAAAGCGCATTGAACTTCATGCCAAACTGCGAAAGCACGTACTTGTTCGTGTTCACGTCCCATGCCATGCGGTCAGGGAACAGACAGCCCCAGTCCTCGGCATAGCTTATCGTTTTGCGGTCGCTGCCCGTAAAGTAGATGGCACGCTGGAACACCTTGGCGTGGTTGAATATGATTTGTCGGCAGTAGTCGTTCTCGATGTTCTGAATGAGCGTGATGCTCATGTGCTTCTGGTACGTGAGGTGCGCCACCACGATTTCGGCATTGCCCGAAATTGAGGGGTCGCGCAAGGCTGCAAGTGCAGTTGTTTCATCAGAGAAATTACCCAACTCCTTGACGCGCGTGTTCAAAGCCTTCTGCACATCGGTCACGGCACGTGTGGTGGTCAATCCCGGCACGCTTGCCGTAGCCATAGGCAGCGTGACGCTGAACAACTGTGTGCCAGCGGCATTGTTTGCCGCCAACACGCGCGAACTGCTTGTATAAGCAAGGGAAGTGGCTATGGTGTCTGTGACAGCGGACACCGCCTTGTCGATGTTGCAGACATGGTCATAATACTTGTTGAGTTGCTGCACCTGTGCAGCGGTCATCACGCCCGCACTCGAAGAGGTGGCGGCAGGGAGGGCAAAAGCATTGTTGATGCTTTTCAGTTCGCCCGTGACCATGTTCAGAAGCGTGGCAGAAAATGCCACACTCACCTTGTTCACTTCCCCCAACTTGAAGTGCTGAATGACTTGCTTGGCTTCGCCTAATTTGGTTTTCCAAGATTTTAGGGCAGCGATGTTTGTGTTGCAGTTGGAGATGGCAAGCTTTGCCTCTGTCATGTCCTCGGTGCAACTTGTAAGGCTCTGCACCTGTGCCGCAGACATCACCCCGGCTTGTGCTGTGGTGGCGGCTTTGAGGATTATGTTGTCCGCCTGTCGTTGCAGCACACCACTTGCTGTATTGCCCTGAATGACGGACAGACAGACTTTGTCTGTGCCGACAGTTCCGAGACTGATGCTCTGCAACAGCGTGGAGAGTTTCAGAATATTGGCTTTCCAAGCCGTGAGGGACTGCAAGTCCGTGCTTGTCGCGGCAGCAGAGAGCAAGTCTGCCAAGGCTTGCAATATCACGCCCAAGTTCTCGGGGGTGATGGCGGCTTCGGTGCTTAATGCCCGAAAAGCCGTGATTTGCTTGGTTATGTTTGTCGTGTTCATAAGCTAATGGTTGTATCTGAGGAACTTATCGTCCAGGGATTGGGCTACCACGCCCACAAATTCTTTTGCCATATTGTCGGCAAGGAAGTCCCTTAGGTTCATGACCGAAGCGTAATATTTGCGCGAGAACCAAGGCTTCTTTTTGCGCTTGCGCTCCCTGCCGATGTCCCCATTGTTGCCTCGTGGGATTTCCTTACCCGTACCAAAGTTCTGCCAAAGTCCGTACTCTAAAAAAGACTGACTTAAACCGAGTTCCATGAACTGCCCGTCGGCACGGAGCGGTAACGACTTGGGCGAAGCGAGCAAGGCACCTGTGTCTATCACATCGAGCAAGGTCATTTGCTCTTTCCATATCTTGAGCATGGTTTCGTTGAAAGCAGTGACGAATTTTTCGCGTTCGGAAAAGGCACGTTGCTCGGCATCATTCGTTGTTCCATTCATCGGCATTGTATCTTAAATCCGTAAACGTGTCCACAGCAATTTGGAAGTAGGCACAAGCGCAGCCCGAAAAGAAATACTCGTTCATTTCGTTGAACGTGATGCGTTCATCGAGGTAAATGCACGATTGTTCTAATCGTGTCCGTTCAAGAATGAGTTGGCTCATGAATTGGCGGAACAACTCTCTGAGTGTTTCCATGCAGCTGAGCCTTGCCTCCATGTCATCAATGGCATGGCGCATGGCAAGAAAGATGGTTTTAACGCGCCTTGTGCGTGGCGTGTTGGCGAGTGCGATATAGCCTTGGCTCATGTCGCTCACACAGACAAAAGCCGTGGTGCTTTGCATGGTTTGAAGCGCCTCTTCAAAGCCTTCCAAGCCCGACACACGGCAGAAAGAAAAGCCTTGTGCGGTGGCAAACTTGTTGCGAGCCGTGAGGTCGCGGAAGAAGTTTGTGGCATTCCAAGAGCTAAGTTTTAAGTTCATAGGTTATGAGGTTATAAAGTTACTTTAGTTGGTTGCGCAGTTCTTGTGCTTCTTGTGCCTTGGCATCAAGCTCCGTCAAGGCACGCCAGCAGTCCATTTGCAGAATGGCTGCTTCCTTGGTGATGTCGCCTCCTGTAAGCGCACGGATTTGTGCGTTCATCGCCTGTCGGAGTTCCTCTCCGACCCCCAAATCAGCACTCCCCAAGAGATTGCTTTTCTCTTGGGGTATGTTGGTGAAGAAATGTGGGAACATACGAGTGAAGTTCGCTTTGACAGAAGCGAACCAATAAAATACAGAAAGCAGTTCTGCTTTCTCCAAACAAGCTTTGTCCGAAAGTTTCGGATAAAGCAAATGCGCCATCTCTGCAAGGCATTCCATGCTTTGCGTATGTAGGAAGCCTTGGTAATAGTTCTCGCAAGCGAGATAATCCTCAAAGGGGACGGCTTGCAAATCGGCAGCGACTGCCGATGCACCGCCAATGACAGAAATGCGCACAGGCTTGGGAGCGAAGCTCTCCAAGAACGCGAGTTGTCGCGCAGCAAAAGTGATTTGCCAATCGGCAAGCACCACTTGGCGTTTGCTTTTCCTGTCCTTGACCAAACAGGAGTGTTTGTCTGCATGACAAAGCACAACAATTTCAGCCCATTTGCAAACGCAAAGGGCTAACACCTCATTCATCGGCAAATCGCGTGCGACTTGTCGGAAGAAAAACAGCAATTGCTGGTCGGATAGTTCCGACCATGATTTGGGAAGGGATATAGAAAATGCTTCCATACCGCGAAAGTATGGAAGCATCTATTTGAGAGAAAAGACAAGTTAGAACCAATACCCACCTTTTCTTTTATCATTCTTGTACCCATGATTTTCAAAGAGAGCAGCGGTCTCCGACTGCTTCCACTCCTCAAAAATACAATCGGGAGCATTACGGAGGGAGTTTACGACCTCTATGCAAGATGGTATGGGGACTTCTCCTTCTTCCCGTAACATATATAGTACAATGGCGAAGATGTGCCTCCAGGCACGCTTGTAGTGCGGTGCAGATGGGGTCTCGCCCCATTTGCCCAATAACTCTGCTTGGCGCAGAGTCGCCAAGAGTTCACAGGAGAAGAAATCATGCGCCAATCGTTCCTCGATGGCGATGAGTTTAGAATGCAGTTCCTGGTAACGCTGCCAAATGTGGTCGGTGCTGCCGAGTTTCCGAGGCAGATCCAACCACGGGTAAAGCGTCTGCTCAAAGTATTGGCATGGGTCGCTTGTCGCCCATGTCACTTCCTGCGTCAGTAACGGCAACAAAACAGCAAGCGTGTCATCACGCATCTTTTCTAGTGACAGGAGCAAGCGTTCCACGCGCTCCTTGCTGGCAGGGGCTATATTGGTGTTTGACACAACACCAAAGCCATTGGGCGTAAGCACCAAATCCAATTGTGGCACGGCATGAAGCATGGCTTCTGCCACCACAGCCATACGCGCGTAATGCAACAACTTGTTGGTGGCATCCTCATGGGGCAGTTCCGCAAGGACTGCCTCAGAGAGGAACGTGGTCGTTAGCCACGCTTCCGCCACCTCCAAGTGCGGAGCAATTTTATCAAAGAGCAAGGTCTCGCCTTGCACAGACTTCAGCACATTCGGCACGAATTGCAGAAGCACATTGTTATCGGGTATTAACAGAGACATAGTAGTTTTGAGGTTTTAGGTTATGAGGTTATAAAGTTACTCTTCTGTGCTTACCTGCTTTGCGTCCTTATTCTCATCGAGTGTAGTAAGCTGAATAAACGGACAGTCGGGATAAGCCCCGTCCCATTTGTTGAACCTTATAATCAGTCGATGCACATTAAACAAAAGGTCGTGATACGGCTTTTGCAAGGCTTGTGCAATCGTATAAAGTTCGCGCTTGTCGCTGCCCGAATTGTTCGTTTGCGATTTGCCCGGCACAGAACCCACAAGGTTTGAGTGCACACGCATGGTAAAGCACATCATGTTCACCGCCTCGATGATGTCCGTAGCCCAGTCGCCACCCTCCTTGTCCGTCTCTATCTTGTTAATCACCACATCATGCTGTTCCTCCCCATTGGGAGACACATAAAACTCCGAGAAAAGCACCTTGCCCGAGTTCTCCATGCCCGTGAGGAAATTGATGATGTTGTCCTTTTCCTCGTTCACGCGCTCCTGTTGCTTCACGCGGTCGGTAATGCCCTCCGCCTTGAAGATGTTGCTCCAAAACGATTTGGCAATCTCTATGTGGTACTTGATAGGGGCAGAGTTTTTCAACTTTGCTTCCTTGGCAATGCCAATGAGTTGCTTGATGTTGTACCACTTCCCTTTGAAGAGCGAGGCATAATAAGGTATGGGATAATACGTATTGTCGGGCGTAGGAATACGGCTGACAACCGCGAACTTCTTAATTCTCTTCCCTCTGTTCTGAAGGTCGGTGAAAGGCGACTGCGGATTGAGAAGTTCAATGCGCTCGATGTCCTCCGGACTGACCGTATTACGCCAGTTGGCATAGAGAATATAGGGTATCACGCCCGACTTGTCGGCAGGCGCAAAGCGGACGTAACACGCCTGCTTGCGCACGATGCGGACAACGCGACTGGCATCTTCATTGAGAATAATCACGCTGACGGCAAAGCCGAAGTACTTGAAATCCTGACAAACACCGAGGAAGTAACTGGCGAGGTCGTTGTCCAGCATGAAGTCGTCCACTTGTGCCTGCACTTGTGCAGTGGCAAGTTGCGTGTCATAGACAAGTCCGCTTCCATAGCAGACTTCAGCATTGAACATCTGACAAGTACTCATTGTCTCGTCAGACTCAATGAGGTCGATGATGTTGTACGGCATCTGATTGTCACCTCCCCATGGAATGTACTTCATCTTGTCGTTGATGATGATAGGCACAATGTTGTGCTCCTCCTTAAAGACTTCACTTGTCTTTGGGAGGAAGGCAGCGGAGGCGCGGGCGCCAGGGATTGTAACAACGGAAGTTGATGGAATGTAAGAAAAATCGCTCATATCTTGCTTTTTGGGGCAAAGATATGGGACATGTTTTTTTGAAAAAAAGACAAAACGTTTTGCAATGAAAGAATACACAACAATAGTAAGCGTTATCCAAAATCGTCCAGAAATACATCTGCATAAGCATTGTTACAGGTATAAATATAACCGAACGATCTACATCTTAGACCGAGGGCTGAGTCGATTACAGAAGATAAATTGGAGTCATATTTCTCTATAATTGGATAATTACCACCAAAAGAGGTGAGTTTCTTGATTTTTTTGTATTTTTGCCATGCCTAAAGAGGTCTTGTTTGATTGTTTTTGCAACACCAAGTTAAGAGAATCCTCTGGTATGGCAAAATTCTGTGCAACTCGGATTTGCCGCTGGGCTCGTCCAATAACTTTTTGTTGTTTAGGTACTTAGAACGTTTAATTTATAACAGTGTTGCGGAATTAATAGAGTAATAATATTTTCAACTATGAAAAAACCAAAAATTGACCCAGTTGATCCTGCTATAATTGAAGGAATCTATAATGAGAAATTCAATGTTGAAGCAGAAGAACGCTATTGGTATTGTAATATTAAGAAAGGAAAAACATATGTTCTATCGGATACTCCTTATGTTGTCGAAATGGGTTATAGATGGGATGGATTTCCAACAAATACTCCAGTCGTAGTGTTAAGGGATCCATTAGACTCTGAATATCCATTATACGGACAGGCTCCATTCATGCCAGAATTACTTCTACAAGGTACTGTCACTAATCCTCGTTATAGAGCGAAGGGGGATGTAAATATTGCCCTTGAAAAATTCTTAAGATTACGACCAGTTTCATCAAAACGTGATGTTGTAATTTTTCTAGCAAAGTATATAGGAAAAAAGGAAGTGTACGTGGAATTCGATGAGAGTCAACCGACGACAGGGATGATTGGCAGCTTTAATTTATATACTCAGCCATCTTTGGAAGATGCAATAGATAAAATTACATAAAAGAGCCTTTTGGGAAGTCATAGCCCAATTATAAAAAACAAAATGCCCGACAATAAGGCAAAACATAGTATCCTTGGAGTTCTATCAGTCGTCAGAACTTCTTAACATCTTTGGTAACGGCAGGACTTACACCTTTTGATACTATCGCTTTGATCTTTTTTCTTTGAGTGTGAGTGCTATGTTATATTTTCGCTTCGGCATAGTTGATTGTAAGTAATTGAGAATCAACTATAAAGGTACAAAAAACATATGACATACACGAGGTGATTGACTGATATTCAACAACTTGTAAATACATACTATTCGCAGTCGATTACTATTGGGAATATAGTGGTTTGTAAACTTTTAGACTTTACGGACCACTAGTTAACAACTGACCAATTTGATAATACAACACTGGAATCATTTCTTACAGTGCAGTTTACCCATCATTATGAGATACTTAGACGATCAGAGTCAATTAATGAACGTCTTTTTTTTATATAAGGCGTGTTGCGAGTGAGTTCTGGAGTGTTGACAAACTTAAATTCAATATGCGCGAGCAACTGTATTTGAAGGAAGGTACGATGTCGAACAATTTTGCTGTAACATAATCAGATGCCGAACTGGAACAAAAGGCAATGAGAGCGTTCATCTTGGCACTAAAAACATAAATTTCGGTTGAATAAGTGGAATTATTAGTGTATTACGCCATTTATATTTAGAATTCTTCGTATTATTATGTTTGATTTTGTATCTTTGCAATCTAATTGATTAAATCTATAATGACATAATGTAGTAATATGCAAAATAATGATAATATTAATCGGCTAAAAGTTGTCCTTGCTGAACAATGTCGAACAAGCAAGTGGCTTGCAGAACAATTAAATAAGGATCAAACTACTGTTTCAAAGTGGTGTACAAATACATCACAGCCTAGTTTGGAAACTTTAAGATCAATAGCGAAAGTATTAGATGTTGATATTCACGAATTGATTTTTAGGACAAAGTAAAATGCAAATATAGCATAAGAATAAAGATAATGACAGGAAAAAAACAATATACGTTCATAGATCTGTTTTCTGGTTGTGGTGGAATGTCTCTTGGATTTGAAATGAGCGGATTCAAAGAACTTTTAGCCATCGATAATTGGAAAGATGCTCTTGTAACTTATGAGCATAATAGAAATGATGCACATACTTTATGTGCAGATCTCTCATGCCTTTCACCTGAAGATGTAAAAAATCAATACAATATTGATGATGTTGATGTAATTATAGGGGGACCTCCATGCCAGGGGTTTTCACTTGCAGGAAAAAGAATAATTGAGGATGAACGAAATAAATTGTATAAATCATTTGTAAACTTTGTAAGATGTTTTCGCCCAAAAGCATTTGTAATGGAAAATGTTCCAAATATCTTAAGTATTGGCGGAGGTATGGTACGAGACTCTATATTAAAAGATTTTGAAGATTTGGGCTACACTATAAGTGTACAAGTGTTAACAGCTTCTGACTATGGTGTACCGCAAAATAGACGAAGGGCTGTATTTGTGGGGTTTTCGGGCAAAACAAAATTTAATTTTCCTCAGCCATTTGAGACTCCTAAAGTAACCTCTTATGAGGCTCTTTGTGACCTTCCTGAAGGAAGTCTTTCTAATGGAGAAAAATATCCTATAGAAATACAAAATGATTATCAGCGATTTATGCGTCAAAATAGTACAGGCGTTTACAATCATGATATAACTATACACAATGATAAAACTATCAAAATCATTGCGATGGTACCAGACGGTGGCAACTATAAAGATTTACCAATAGAATTACAACAGACAAGAAAAGTTCATATCGCTTGGACAAGGCTTTGTAGCACTAAACCTAGTTTTACTATTGATTGTGGTCACAACCACCATTTTCATTATAAGTATAACAGAGTGCCTACAGCAAGAGAGTCTGCTCGTTTGCAATCTTTTCCTGATAAATTCGTTTTTATTGGCAATAAGGGCAGCCAATTGAGACAAATAGGAAATGCAGTTCCACCATTGTTGGCAAAAGCAATATCAAGTCAAATTAAGATAGAATTAGACAATGTATAATCCTGAGAATCAATATAGATGCACCATTATTAGAGGCAAAAGTCAATCCGATATGGAAGACTTGTTGCCACTGTATGCAAATATGGTCCACAAACTTTGTCCATGTGAAGAACATGCGTTCAAAGAGTCTTCTCGTAGAATCATTTCTAAAGCATTATTTAACACGAATGCGTACTCAGAAATGTCTTCTGGGAATCAAAAAACTGTTGATAATCATTTAACGGAAATCGCAGGCACTTTACTGGGACTATATTATCCCGAAGAAGATGAGACTAGCACATTTATCTATGAGTCTGAGTCGTGCCATTATCTTGTCGAAAGAAATGATTATCCAACATTTTTCAAGAATCTATGTCTTAACTTTCAGTTTCCCAATGGAGCAAAATGGATACAATATGTAAAGGATGATATTTCTAACAAATTAAATATCAAACCATTTTGCTTTGTGGTGTCATTACTTTACTATGCTCAGAATCAGCCAGAAAAAGTTAAACTGACAAAACAAGAGATTGGGTATTATGTCTTAAACAACCTGGATGTACTTCAAGGAATGGCAACATATCAGGAAATCTATGATAGAATCATATCTGATAGGCGTAATGGAATTAAACGAGAAAAACTAAGTGGGTCTCGTGAGTGGCAGCATATTAAGGAACAATTTAATCTTTTAGAGTTAGCAAATGTTATTGAAACTGATGCTACTTACTTGTGGTTAAACAAACAAGAAAGTTCTGCTATAAAGTTGTTCTTAAAGCAATCGCCTAATATTGGGTTCGATTGTTATAAATATGATCTAGAGACAACAGAGAATACAAAATTGTATTTTAATGCTTGGAAAAAGTATTATGGGCAATTTCATAAGGATTTGCTTAATGTTACAACAACATTTGATTCTACCAACATCGTTATTGTTGACCAAGATGAATTAAGATCACATGGTGGTGCCACAAAAACATCTGTTGATTTGGGAGATGACGGTGAAGCTCTAGTTTTCAAATACGAGCAAGAGCGAGTACGTAAATATAAAGAACGATTGGTAAATAAGGTGTTGCTTTTAGGCAAGACAAAAGGATTAGGTTATGATATTTCCTCAATTGAAGCCGACGAAAATCCACTTAAACCAGAATTTGCAAGGTATATCGAGGTTAAATCAACGAAAAGAGTTACCACTCCTAAATTTGACAAAAAATGGAGTGATAGCCTTAATCTAACTGCAAAAGAATGGATTGCTGCAGAACAGTACCAAGAATATTATAATATATACAGGGTGTACTTTACAAAGAACAATACCATCATTGTTAGGATAAAAAATCCATATAAGTTGGCTGAACAAGGTGACATTGAAGTGTACCCTACAATATACCAAATGAATTTTGACGCAAACGTAATAGAAATAAAATATGACAATTAAAGTAGCTTCATTATTTTGTGGCTGTGGTGGCTCTGATTTAGGAATGCTTGGAGGATTCAACTACTTAGGGAAAGACTATGCAAAGTTGAATTTTGAAATTGTATACGCTGTTGATTTTGACAATCATGCAATCCAGACGTACAATCAAAATTTCAAGCACAAAGCTATTTGTGGTGATGTCAAGGATGTAGATTTTTCCAAACTGCCTGACGTTGATGTTATGATTGGCGGTTTTCCTTGCCAGTCATTTAGTACGGTTAATCCTACAAAAGACACCAATGACGATCGTGCAAATCTATACAAACAGATTGTACGTTTTCTTGTGACAAAGCATCCCAAATATTTCATCTGTGAGAATGTGAAAGGGCTTATCACTCTGCAAAAGGGAGCAATTATAGAAAAAATAGTTAAGGAATTTAAAGCTGTTGGATATAATGTAAAGTATCAATTAATTAAGGCTGTTGAATATGGGGTTCCTCAGCGCAGAGAACGTGTAATTATTGTTGGCATACGTAATGATATTGCTTATAATTATATATATCCCAAAGCTATCAATAGTATCGATAATTGTATACCACTTAATGCCGTAATAGACGAATTGGCTATACCAGAGGAAAAATACTATTTTTCTCAAAGAGCAGTTCAAGGTGTGAAGAATGCAAAAAACAACATGAAACGAGGTCTTTGGCAAAACTTGAATGGACCATGCTTGACAATAACGTCACACTTGGCTAAAACAAGTATGAATTCAAGAGACCCTATTTTGTTAGTTGATCCTCAAAAAGAGTTATATAGGCGTTTTACTCCTAGAGAAGCCGCTCGCATCCAATCTTTTCCTGACAATTTTCTTTTGAATAAGTCAGAAGCAAAGTCTTATAAACAGATAGGTAATGCTGTACCACCAGTTATGATGTGGCATATAGCAAATGCTTTACAAGAAGCAATTCTAAACGAGAAGCCGATGAAGAAAGAAACCATACCTCTATTAAACTTTGATAAAGTTATAGAGGAACATCCTAATAGAGTTATTGTCAATAACTCAGATGTATTGGATGAGAGTAAAATTGATTATTCTAGAAATGTCCTTGTTAGTCTTGTAAAGGCTGACAACATCGAACAGTATTTGGATAGATCTGCAAAAGTATATTATACAGGGAAACGTTTTCCATCAACTGTGGCATTAAATAAATTGTACTATTTTATGCCATACTTGAAACAAAAAGGCATACGAGATTTGTATCTTATCAAAATTGCACGTGTAGGGACAAAACAAGAAGTTCACCCAGAGTGTGATGACAAAGATTTTCGTCTTGTATTCGAGATAGAATATATCGGTCAGCTATTTGACGATTACAAGCCTATAAAGTTAGACATATGGAGAGCTTTCACGGATACGACAATGGCAAGTCTTCATATTAAAATCAAACAGGTTGAGTAAGATTAAATTCTTTTGATAAATGAAAAACATATTTGAAGTGTTGGGTATAAGCTTGGACTTCAAATCTGTTTATATCATTTGTGTAATACACATCATTAGTGTCCCATTAAAACCGGGACACTAATGATTCAATTATTATAAAATAAATATATGAGAGGTATATGTCCAATTACCAAATGTGAAGATGACATTAGAAAATCCCACATTTACCCAAAGTTTCTTTGGAAACACCTAAAACGAACAGGTGGTACAGTTTTCCGTTCCGCAGATCAACCCACAAAAGAATTACAAAATGGGCTTATAATAAATCTTTTGGGAAGTAAAGCCGAACAGATGTTTTCAAAACGTGAAATGTGGTTTGAAAAAAACCTGTTTACTCCATATGTAAATCAAAAGTTAAACAATCAAAAGCTGAACTATGCAGAGGATTTGTATTACTTTGCAATTTCGTTATTATGGAGAGTGCTATACATTTATCACAATAACATAAATAAGGATGATTTGAAAGCTATATGTAAAGAAGCATTAGAAGACTGGCGTTCATATCTAAATCAAGAAACTAAATTACCAAGAAAATTCTCTAATATATACATTATGCCTGTAAGTTCTAAGTTATTGTCATTATCTTACAGCAATTACGAGATTGATTCATTTCTCATGCGAGAATTCAATAATGATGTAATGTATGCCCGATACTCTAAGGATTGTGCTGTCTTTTGCAAAATACCCCATTTTATTATATGGGGACAACTAGTAAGAGAAGACCAATCAATAAATTATGGTCTGAAGATTAATCCTTGCGGAGGAAAATTTGACTTAAAAAAGTTTCGTATAGGAAATGGTCTCATTAGAAATCACATTTTTCAACAAATCGAAATCTCAGCAAAAGAAGCAGAAAGGGTTTCAAAAGAGTTATCTGACAAATCTCAAAAATCTATGTTAAAAAGGTTTAGGGACAATATTGATCATATAAAAGGTTCTGAGTTGGGTAACCTTCTTTTGGAGAGAACTCATTAAATAAGCAAGTAGACGCATTACTCATAGCGAATAGTGCGTCTTCTAGCAAATTTGCAAAAGATAAAGAGTTAAGAATAAAATTGGGTAGCTTGGGATAGCAGACCATTGCGACCATACGTGAGGGATACGAAAGAAAAGGGTTTTGTTTCCCATGAACGCAATGTGAGAAGGCTTGCTGCGGAAATGAGTTTGGAGTATGATTATTTTAAAAGTAATATTTCTTATAGTTCAATAGCACAAAACAGATACTAAATATACGTACAGTAGAATGGAACAAGAAAATAACATCGGCACAATGCTCATTACAGGTAATGGTTTTGATCTTAATCTTGGAATGAAAACAGGATATAAGGATTTTTTCCATAAAATGAAAACTATTGGGTTTTGGGATAAATATAAGAATAACCGACTTCTTTCCTATATATATGAGAAAGGAGCGAAGGAATATTGGTATTCTTTTGAAGAAATAATAAAGGACTTTGCTATAAAAAACGCTGAATTTTCGGAACCTATAATAAATGATTGTCATGTTGCATTAACCTTACTGAAAGACGAACTTTGCGAGTATATTGGTGATGCTAGCCCTATATACGGTGAATATCATGCTGCAGCAAAAATTTTATGTGCATTATTTGGTTGCGATGGTCCTGGTGCAATAGCGTGGAATGAAAACATAGAGAACAGGTATGATAAATTTATAGAGAAATTCTATCTACCTAAGTTTCGATTTGTAACATTTAATTATACAGATCCTAATCTATGGTTAATGCGTTACATAAAAAATTTTGTTACAAAACCTTTTACGGAAAACATTTCAACTATGGCAGAGTGTGTGTATAATATTCATGGTAAACTGAAAGAAAATATTGTTTTCGGAATAGACGAAGATGACAGAGTACCAAGAGAACTTTGGTTTTTACGAAAATGTCATTATTTAGAGAATAATACAAAATCCACGTTTTATCGAGATTTATGTAGCTCAAAAAGAATCGTCATTTTTGGTCTTTCTGTGCATGGAATTGATTTTGAATACTACGAAAGGTTCTTCAAAGAAAAAAATCATGTTAGTGACATCTACATTATAGGATATTCAAGAGAAAGTCTTAACGAGATAAAGAAGGGACTTGAACTAAAAGGCATTTCCCTTCCTGCAAAATACATAATTGCAGATGTGTACAACAAGGATTTTAGCGATTTGTGTGATATTATCAACAAAGAACAATCTCTAATGTATTAGACTTGCATATTGCTTTCAATTCAATATATCTTTTTGGTCGTTTGCAAAAATTCTTTGGTAAGAACATAATATTGGTTTGAAAGTAGGCATACAATTTTAAGAAAACTGAAGTAAAACACCCTTGCAAGCCACATAACTTGCAAGGGTGTTTGGTATCTAAGCAAATACTGCTTTTTGCAAATACTCTCCCATAACTTCATAAACATCAACATTTGCCTTTTCGCAAACATCAAAGCACTCATTCATGAGAGCATTGTACTTTGCTGCCTCTTTGGGTGAGAAAGTAGGTTCTTTCGTTTCGTAGTTTACGTAAAACGAAAAATCATCGTCGGGGTGAAAGTTGAGATGAAGGTCGTTTGTCAAGTATTGAGCAAAAGCCTTAACATCTTCGATTGTGGTTATACTACATTTCATTTATCCAATAGTTTTAGCCCAATACTAAAGAAAAACGTAATCCAAGGGCGTCAGCAATTTTCAAGAATGTAGAAAGTTGCATATCAGTTTGCCCCTTTTCTAATGCCGATATATACTCACGCTTTTTACCTATTCGTTCTGCCAAAGCCTTTTGTGTAATATTCTGCTTTTTACGTTCATCTTTAAGCAATTCTGCATAATACCATGCTTTAGCTTTAGCATCAAACTCTTTGCGTTCAACACTTTTCTCACTCCCATATTTTTCGTTTAGGACATCATCGAATCTACGCAATGACACCAATTCATTTTCATTAAGTTTCAGCATATAACTATTCCTCCATATATTTCATTAAGATACTCTCAGCAGTTCTCACTTCTGCTTTATATTGCTTAGAATCTTTCTTCAAAAAAGAGTTTAGGACAAGAACACGATGTGCTTGAATAAAGCTGTCATGATCTATGGCAAGCATTATTGAGCGATATTCGTTATGACCGATAGAAATACGAAGTTCATAGAAATCTGTGTTCTCCAAGCTTTTTACAAATTTCTTATTGACAATGTATTGCGTTCGAATCATATCAAAAGCATAATCATACTTTTCTTGTGTACGCTCATCTAAGTTATGATAGAACTCATCAAACTCTTTAGAGAAGATAATTTCTCTTATTGTTTCCATACTGCAAAGGTAATGAATTTGTTCTATAAATGCAAAACATTGGAATATATTTCTTACATAAACACCTCCATTCCATTTATTTCAAACACACAAACATCTCTCAGCTGCCGGATTTCATTGCTATCCAACAGTTTCATTCTTCGCGTGCCTTTGTAAAAGTCATAGCGGAGAGAGAGGCAGCGGTGCCAGCATTGGATTTCACCCGATCGCGTCCATAGTTTGAGATCTACTGGTTCGGGCGATTGGAGCATACGTTTGAGGGTGGTGATGTGAATGGCTTGTGGCATTAGTCAAAAGTGTTGTTGTAAACCTGGTTGAAGATATTATGTAAGCGAGGGACGGTGAAAGGCACCTGCTTGCGAAGTGGTTTCCACTTGAACTTCACATGGTTGTTCGCATTGGTGGCATCAGAAAGTTCACTTTCGATGTCAGTAATAAGAATGGAACTGCCCACAGGGAGTTCGGGAGAGATCAAGTAGAGTTTGTGAGACTGCAAAGCCAGCGTAAGATGACGGGCAAAGGAATAGGAAAGCGAGGACGTCTCGCTCTCGTATTCTACCTCCGTGTTGTCATCGTATGCAGAAGATTTTCCACAACACACAGCAAAGCTGCGGTCAAAGGACACCTTGCGCTTGGTTTGGGCAGTGAGGTACAAGGTGTCATTCACATTGAACTCATTCTGAAAGATTAGCGTAAGCGTGGGAACTTCATCGGTCAAGAAGAACGTGAAAGTACGTTTCCCTCGATAAAGCGTAACAGACAAGAGTTTGCCACTTACCCCTTGGGGCAAGTAACCCAATAGTTCCTCCTCGTTGATGTCCTCGTAACAAAAATCAAACTGTTGGGCAGCAATGGGAGTATCTGATATGGTGAGCGTTTCGGGAGCGTCTTTGTCCTCGCGCTGAATAACATACTGCGTGGCACACTGTCCCGTTTCACCGGGAAGAACGATGTACTGCAAATCAAGTTGAAAGCCATGCGGCACCAAACGCACCGCGTGCGTGGTGAGAAAATGCGATTGCAGGAACAGCTTGCAGTTTGTCCTTAGCATTTGTAGTTTACAGTAAATCAAAGTAAACTCGCCCAAAGTATAATCGATGCGGTCCACCTGCATACGGAAACTGCACGTGGCATGCACCAGCTGCTTTGCCTCCATGTAGTTCTCAATAATGCTGCGCAAATCATAGATGCTCGCCTGTCCACCATAGGCATAAAGCGTGGTAGAGAATACAGGTTCTTCGCTGCGGTTGATGTAGATAGCCAGATACACGGAACTGCCTTGAAAGTCAGACACCTTGAATATATCGGGAATGCTCGAAGTAAAGCTAAAGCCCTGTGGATTATAATTATACTGCATAAAACTCGGGAAATGTTATAACCCTCGCAATATCGCACAAACCTCGGGTTAAGGAAAAGACCGCCCTTTCGGGCGATCCTTTCTTTCAGCTTCAAGTCGTGGCATTGGCTCTCTTGCGTGTAGTGCGCTTGGCGGCAGGCTTTCTCGTGCGCTTGGGTGTGGTGGTAGGAGCGGCAGAGACGGGCTGCATGGGAGCAGGGGCAGAACCCTCGGGGGCGGTGGCGGGCGCCTTGCTTCGTGCTATCTCGTGGCTGACGCGGCAGAGGCAATTATCGGAGATGTTCAGCCCCATGCGCTTTTTCAGGAGGAAGGCATAGCGCATAGCCTTGTAAGGACTTTTGCAGTAGACGCGAGAAGTATTGTCACCGCTGATTGATACGACCCAGATGTGGGCTGTGGCTTCACTGATTTTACCACTGGTGATGAGGATAAGATTGAGAGCTTTCATTTTCTTGTAAGATTTTAAGTGTGTGAACGATGTGGATTTATTGGAAGAGGTAAACTTCGATGTAAGAGATGTTGATCATGCTGTCAGCAGCAAGATTTTCAGCCATGGCGGTAGCTTCGGCATAGCTGTCAGCCTCGACTTCATATTCGGCATATTCGCCTTCTTCTCCATTAACCACCACCTGATAGATGTCGTGGGGGAAGGAAACTCTGCGCTTGCGATTGAAACCCATTGAAACGAACTCGGAATGTACAGCAGTGTGTGTCATGATAATTTATACTTTTGAAGATTTTTTACTTGAGAAGGGGCATCGGGGTGCTCCCTTGATTTTTACGTGCAATTAAGGGCATGAAGTCATTAGGCTTGGAGGACAAGGGATAGCGCAAAAAATTTTCACCCTTCACGGGCTTGGAAAAAGTGCAGAGGAACGAACATCTTTTTCTGAAAAATTTTTGTGATAAGAGAAACGCGCCCTTGCCGCAAAGCCGCTTCATGCCAACTTTGCACAGGAAAAATAATGGGAGCACCTTGCTGCCCCTTGTAAAAAATGGACGATAGTATAAATATGACACACACTGCCCATTCCGAGTGCGTCAATGGAGTGGAAATCGTAGCAGAGGAGACGACCCCACGTCATCTGTCAGGTGGTGATGGAGGAACGAAGAAGGCATGCCGGATATGTTTGTCGAGGCAAGCTATGCCGGAGCTGCCACCATCGCCAAAAATCTCTGCTGACTGCATGATGAACATCTCATCGAAGACAACCTCTTCAAATCCACATTGTCACACACTTAAAATCTAAGAAAATGAGAGAAAGCGACCATCTTATCCTCATTGCCAGTGGTAAAATCTGAGCAAAAGCCACCCACATCTGGCTCGTATCAATCAGCGGTGACAATGCTGCGAATACAGCAAAAGTCCAAGGCTATGCACTCTGCCTTCCGACAAAGCGTACGGGACTATCAGAACATCTCCGATAATGCTTCTGCCGTGTCACGAGATTGCACGAAGCAAGGCGCTTGCCACCGCCCCACATCTAAACACTGCTCCTGTAGCCCACCTCTCCCACTCCTCCACACCCAAGCGCACGAAAAAGCCGCCATGCGCACAGCAAGAGAGCCAATGCGCACGGCGGCTGAAAGAAAGGATTGCCCGAAAGGGAGGGCTTGGGAAAATTATGCTTGATTAGCTATATTATTGCTATTCAATCATAAATATCCAATGAATTGTAAAAATCTTGGAATGCTTCATATTGTCCATTATCTAGAGAAAGGTATGATTTTCCAATTAAACTATTGTCGTCAAAAATCCAAGCAAGTAATTTGGGATTTAAATCCAATTGCTCCATTAAATATCCTTGTATATCAGTATAATCACAATTCTGCATATACAACGTGCAGATGTGATTTCTCTTAAAATTTACATTTGGAATGTAATCTAATTCTGCTTGAGTTGCGTATTTTCTCATACTACAATATACTTATCTTTGTTTCTGTTTTATATAACAACACCAAATGAATCAAATCCATCAATTTTATTATATGCATCTGCATACAATGCAGTAGTATAGAACCTACCAGCCAATATATGCGGGTTTTCTAAATCCAATTTGTTTTCAGCTAAAGCTATCATGAATTTTACAAAACAATTCATTCTCATATTCGTTGCATCATGCGCAGATAATTGGTTTGACAGGAGTGCTGATTGTGGCATATTGAAATCATTAGTCATCCGTTCATTAGGCATAGCTAAAAAATACACTTCAAAAATATTTTTGTATGCCTTTATTAAGTTTAAAAGTTTTTGTATAGCTAAGACACTCTGCATTGTACCCATTTCAAGAGCTTTTATGAGTGATATAATGCAAGCTGCGACACAAAACCTTATATCATACTTGTCTATGTTTCGATGGTATCGTAATATATAATAAAATGCTTGTCCTATTTGCCAACCATTATGCCCATCTGCATTCAATATACTACTAGTATCTTCCTTTGCAGCTTGAATGAATGTATTCATTTTCTCTTCGGTTTCATCGTTAGGGATGTATTCTTCAGAAATTGGAATACACACATTAACCTTAAATGCTAAATCACGAAGGCTCATTGTAAAAATCCCTAATTTCGTGTCGGGCGCAACTTTTAATTGTTAATACTTTGAACACCCAAAAGTACAACAATTCCAAATACCCCCCCGATTATACAAACATTAACACAATATTTAGCAAATTTATCTAACTCCTCCCACAAATCCCCCATAAAAATCATGCAGCGGAAACTTCTCACACCCAATATACAGTGTTTCGAAAGCATCTGTACCATCGGTGCGATGCTCCAACAAGTCCTCCTCTGATTCGGGATTCTTCTCTGTGGACTTGTTTTTGCGAAAGCCATTGCGACCGCGTTCCACCCCTGCACTTTGTATGGCAAGAATAAGATCGTCATTGTTCTGGCGGTTGAAGTACGGCATCAAGCATTGCTTGCCTGAAAAGCCTTGATTGATGAGCAAGTACTTTTCATCATGGCGCATAGGATTGTCCAAGCGCACGAAAAAGCCGCCATGCGCACAGCAAGAGAGCCAATGCGCACGGCGGCTAAATGATGGACTGCCCTAAAATGATGTAGGGGTGGGCTTGGGAGAGAGGGATTACTCTACCACAATGCAACTTTACCAGCTGCACCCATATCTAAAAAAGCAGGAATATTCATAGCTTTGAAGATACGAGCCATGGTACTAAATGTTATACCGTGACCACGCTCTAATCTTGAAATTTGCGATTTCTGCACACCTATCTTTTCACCAAGTTGTTCTTGTGTAAGATTATTAGCCTTTCGTGCTTGTTTAATCGCTTCCCCCATTTTGTATTCCTGGTATGCTTCCTCTACTTTTTTTTCGAAAGCATCTCTCTTTGGCGTACCAATTTTGCCAAAGAACTCATCTTGCATTTCATCAAATGATTTCAACTTCAGATCTTCCATATTACTTTCCTTTCTTTTGTTTCTTGTTATTAAAGTAGATTTCCTTCAATTTTTCAGCTTTTGCTATTTCTTTTGAAGGAGTTTTTTGAGTTTTCTTTATAATGCCGTGCGTTGCAACAATCAGCGTATCGGATTCTGTATCCCAAAAGGCAAATAAGCGATACGCTATTTTTTGATACAACGTTCGAAATTCCCATATACCATCTGAGTTTTCCAATTTTTTGAATAACTCATTGTTTATTTCGCCATATAATACGCGACGTATATTATAATAGATTTTTTCTCTTGCACTATCAGGAATTGATTTTAGAAACTCCTGAGCATCAATGGCAAAAGCTATTTTGAATTTTGGTTCAGCCATAATGGATTGTTTATAGTTGCAAAGTTATGAAAAGTATATAATATAGGAAACAAATTGGGGATTTTTTTATCTCACACCACCCAAAGAAATACCCCCATAAAAATCATGCTGTGGGAACTTCTCACACCCAATATATAGCGTATCGAAAGCATCAGTGCCATCGGTGCGATGCTCCAACAAGTCCTCCTCTGATTCGGGATTCTTCTCTGTGGACTTGTTTTTGCGAAAGCCATTTCTTCCGCGTTCCACGCCAGCCGATTGCACCGCAAGAATAAGGTCATCATTGTTCTGGCGATTGAAATAAGGCATGAGCCGTTGCTTGCCTGAAAATCCTTGGTTGATGAGCAAATACTTTTCATCATGTCGCATGGGGTTGCCCAAATACACATCTTGCACACTCCAGCCATGACGTTCAAATTCATGCACCACTACCCAATGAAAATCTTGGTCGTTCACGGCATAGTTAGAGCCAAGAGCGGTAGCATCATAGTAATAGATGACACTGTGGTTGGCATGAGGCGCATAGTATGTGCAGAAGTCTGCAATGAGCGCAGGGATTTTGCGCTCAAATTTTACGTAGAAAGATTTGAGCACATTTAAGCGGTTGCCACGCGGTTGCCCACACACAATCCAGTTGATATTGGCATTGTAGTCCATGCCAATGCAGAGCGGAGCCATCGGGTCGAGGTCCGCATCTGTGCGGCAGTCAAGAGACGAATGCAATGAAGAAAAGTTGCTCAGCGAGCGTATGGAATACCGCTCCTGCTGCGCCTCTTCGATAATGCGGTCATAACCGAGCGAGTCGAGGTAGCCAAAATCCGAAGCATCATACTTGTGCCACTCCTGCATAGACGAGTAAAAACCATCATGCGAGATACCTATCTTTTGGCAGAGAATTGACGTCTGAAACGTCTTGGGCGTGAGGTCGCGCTTCATCTGTCGAATATACTCCTCCCCGAGCAACTGCAAGTTCTCGAGGGTGGAGTATTCCTTGTAATACACTGCCACACTGCGCATTTTGTTCAGCGATTGATCCAGCCATTTTAGATAGCTCGGCAAATAAGTTGGAACAGCTTGATGTGTCGCTTTAAGCGAAGCAATGCGTTCTTTAGTCTGCCAAATCTTATAGATAGTGCCTTTGATGGTATCAATCAACTCCTTATCCATCTTCTGCTCATAGTGCAGGAACCACGAGCCCTTTGTGGTCTGCGGCATATCACTCAAAACCATCATCGAATGGTTAAACGAGTGATGCCCGAAGTAAGAACGAATGCCGCCATTGGCAGGGAGCGTTTCATCTTTCAGTTTGTCATAATCAATAAACTTCGCTTCATCAATCAGGAGCCAAGAAAGCGTCAGCGAGTTAGACGAGCCAGGGCGGTCTTGGCTAATGATAATGGCAACGGAGCCATTATAGAAAGTCACCACATGCTCATAGTCCGCAGGCTCTGTGATGGGTTTCGCAAACGACCGAGGCGGTTTGCGTCCCACCACATAATGCACACCTTTGATGTAGCCCCAGCGTTTCCAAGCAGCAAACAGACCGGGCAAAGTATTCGTTAATCCATGCTTAAAAGTAGGCACCACGATACCCCCAGTACTTCCCGGCATGCGCTGCATATTACGCAGCACAAAGGGCGAAGCGATGGAGTCCGTCTTGCCCGTGCGTCGTCCAGCCACAATCACGGTAGTTTTGGCACCGATGTATTGTGTCAAAAGCTGTGGTTTGTTGAAGTACACGCGGTTGGCGTGTGCCTTGCTTTCTTCGTCCCATAATGACGTATCCACACTATTCTTCTCCTTGTCCATCATCTTCCTCCTTAAAGATTTCGTCCAACGGCAAATCCGCTTCTTCATATTCCACATTCTCTGTATCGGGGTGCGTATCGCTTAACTCACGTGTGAGTTTGCGAATACGCTCATCAATATTCGGCACAGGATTGATGCCCACCACACGCGGGTCGGTGGTGGGAAAGAAAGGCTGCACCACAATCATGTGGTACGGCACACTCTGTTCGTCCTCAATATCAATGCGGTTAAACTTGGCATAGCTCGTAGCCGCCTTTTCCATCGTCTTTGTATCCTTGCGTTTCTTCGCCATCTGGTATGTTTCAAGAATCATCTCGTTGTAGCGCCAACGATGAAAATCACGTGAAGCTTCCCCCATATTAGGCAGAATCGCCTTCACGATTTTTAAGTCCGCATACGCAGTAACGAGCGAAAGCCCGTAACGGGTTCGCTCCTCGTCCACAAATTGGCGGTCCTTGGCATCAGGATTGGCAATAGACCAAGTGACCATGTCGCGCAAGCGCAAGATATGGTCTACTTGGGAAGTCGCATATTTCTGCAAAAGTTCCTCTTTGGCAGTATAGAGGTCGGCTTTAGCCGCCTCTACAATGTTCGGTAAACTCATAGTTATTCATCATCTTCCATGTCCAACAAATTGTTGCGCGTATTCTCCAAGGCAAGCGGAGAACCCACATAAGCCAGCTGCATCTCCTGATGCAGCAGTTTCACACGCGAAGCCGCCTTGCCACGGTGGTATCGCCTTGATACCTCCGTACTCTTGTCGGCAATATCCTCGCGAAGCTGGGTTGCCGATATGCCGAGAATGACCGCCATATCAGATATTTTGAGATAGATGGAAGCGTATTGTTCTATTTGGGTAAGTTGTTCTTCGGTGTAGTCCATAGAAATAGCATTTTCTGTTATAGGGGATAGAAAAATCTGTTACGGGAGAGCGTTTAATCATTCGCTCCGTTCTGCGTGAGCCTCTGTGCAAACAAGTCATTCAGTGGTACAGAATGGTTTTGTATCAAGTCCGTAACTTGTCCGTGCAAGGCAGCGAAGATAGCCTTGTCGGTGGAAATAAACGTAGACTCGTGGCGGTTGCCTCGTGTCAAGTTCTGCGAGGTGACTACCGAAATGGTGTCACCCGCTTCACTCTCCACCAGCAAAATCTTCGAGTGGTTATCCGCGAGATAGGTACGTTTCATCACTTGGCAGATGAACGACCAGAGTTTCAAGGTCTTATTCGTAGCCTTGTGATCCAACACCAAGTTGAACTCCAACACCTTGCCTCCCTTTTCGATAAAGAATAGTCTACGCAAGAATTCTTCCGAAATGGAAAACGAAGTTTGCCATACCTTCGACTTTCCCACCTGTTGCAATATCCACTCCAAGACATCTGCCACTTGCAAAGCATTGGTCAGATAGGCTTGGTTGGGCGTATCTGCCAATGGTTTCAAATAGTCAGAGATAGATGCCGAGCGTTTCATGCCTTCTTGCTTTTCTTCGCCTTAGGTTTCGCTTCTGCCTCTTCTGCACTTTCTGCCGTTTCTGCCTTTGTCACAAAATGGTCATAAACGTTCCAATTGTCGTGCAGCTTTTTATCCAATTTGATAAATTCTTTGAGGAAAGGATAGCGGTCGGAGTCCGCACAAGTGGAGTCCGTCGTGCTCATCGTGCGGAGCTTCAAATGAAGTTCACGCATACGATGCACAATGTCTAAGTTCTCGACATAGAGCGCCTGGATTTCTTCGGGCAGCGTGTCATGGTCAGCTCGCTTACCAGCTTTGAAGTTCTTTGCCTCATTGTCATCACTCTTGAACTCGGTATGCTCTTTTACTATCTCCTCGACAGCGTGCTGCATCTCCTTGACCTGCTCATGCGTCAATTCCGCCAAGCGGAACTCCAAGTATTGCTGGAGTTTGCCTTCAATGAAGTTAGCCTTGCCCTCAGGGTTCACACTGAGGTTGCGATACATGATTTTGTTTCCTGTCAGTTGCAGGAGCATCAATGCGCCCTCGTCCCAATCGCGATCCTCGCGAGGCAGGGAGAGCCATGTTTGTAGTTTATTGGTAAATTCTTTGTCCATAAGAGGTGTAGTTTTAAGTTTGGAGGTTATGAGGTTATAAAGTCAGCATCACAACTTAACTTTGTTGAATTGTGGCTGCGCTCGGCAAAGTTCAAACAAGTTTGGCTTTGCTCTCACTTGCTCACAATTTATTGTTGATGCCCGTGAAAAACACACAATTCTTGTGATGTTCAAGCAAAAGGTTTTTCATTGCTTTCAATGTAGAGCCAGTTGTTACAAAATCATCGAACACGATGCAGTTCTGCTCACGTGGCAACACGTTGAGCGAGAACACAGCTCCAATACGCTTTTTGCTATGGCAATGCGCCACATCTTCATAAAAGGGAATGGATAGCAGAGCTGCTATCTTTTCACTTATTCGTGTGGCAAAGTTCTTGACCAAGTGCCTACGCTTGGGCGTGGTGACAATACACCAATTACCTTGCTTTAGTTCATTGCCCAAGATGTCGGCAATGAGCGGAGCCACATTCTCCGCAAAGAAATCCACCATATTGTCATCGCCCTTTATATCGGTTAATGTGCGCCCATAGAGCGACTTCTGCCAAAGCGAGATAAAGAACACATCTGCCCTTCGTGTGATGCGGACTTTACGGGAAAAGTCGCAACGCGTTTCGACCGACTTATCCCAAGCATGACGTTTTTGCTCAGCAAAAATGTCCTTGCCTTGGGTAAGTTTGTTGTCCTTGCTTTCCAAAGCAAGCGGACACGAAAGGTCTGGGACGTTGATCTCTTCTAAGATTTCCCCCAAATCAATCATGTCCGCGTTCAGATTATGCAGCTTCGATGTCACCTTCTTCCGTTGTGATAGTACCCTCGTAGAAAGGCGCAGGACATTCGTCCGTAGCTTCTACCGCAATGGTGGTGCTTGTGGTACCAGTGGCACCCTGTCCAAGGTCCTGTGCCACGGTCGTTTTGGTAGTCCAGGCTTCAGAACCCACTACACGGTATTTGCCCTTCATGTCCTCCACCAAGAACACATTGTCATTGTTGTTGAGATAAGCAGCAGCGGCACTCGCCTCTGCGCCCACCCCAGGGTGAACAGCAGTCAGTTTGTTCAACTGCGTCTGACTGGGCAACTCGCCCTGTGCCTCAGAGGTGAGTTGCGACTTTTCGGGCAGAATGTCGATATACTTCCATTTGGCATCAGCCTTTAGGGTAAAACTGCCCGTGTACGTGGCAGCAGTTACCCGTCCGTTCTCGTCACGTGGAAGTGTGGGCCATTGGGCAATGTCGCCCTTGGAAGTATAATAGATACGGCGGCGAACGCCGGGAAGCTCAGGCGTGCCTTGGCACCAGCCGAGCGACTTTTGAAGTGATGTGCAAGTCTTTGCCATTTTTCTGAAAATATTTAGTCTGGATAATAGGCAAGCGCGAGGTGACAATCAAGACAAATTACCACCGCGCCCACCTTTCTCCACTGATTATCAACCTTGTTCAGCCAGCTCAATGACCTTCAAGCGTCGCTTGTCAATGCTCTCGAACTGCACGCCAAAGAACATGGTGGCAATGTAAGAAAGCACAAACGGCTCAAAGCGTTCCACATCAACACTTTCGATGTCGCCCATCTGGTCATAGCCATAAAGCATGTTGATTTTGGGTGACACGTGCATGAACTTCGAGTCCGACTTATTCCACAACGGGCAGAAAATAAGTTTGCCATTAGAACCCTCCACCGTGGGTTGGTTGTACTTCGTGTTGTACGGAATAGCCGAGTGCGTAAGAAGATATGCCTCGTTGTACATATCTACGAACTCCTGCGAGCAATACAGGAAAAGTTCCTGTGAACGCAAACGCGGATCGAGCGAGAAGAGAATCTTTTTTGCTACATCAACCGCGTTGGCTTCCGTGATCGCCTTGTCCAGTTTCAGATAATTGCCATGTTCCGCAGCAATCGTACCCGCAGTGACTTCCTTTTGCGTGATGGTGTCAAAACCATCGAAAAGGTCCATTGTGGTATCACCGTCCGCATTGCGAGTGCCTTTCCAAATCGCCATGTTCAGGTTTTCAGAGAGCGACTTGGCAATCAGTCCCAGCACCTCGCGAGCTGTGGGCGTAGACTTCTGTCCGTCTCCCTTGGTGGCACCTGTGCCAAGCAAGGTTGAGATGGCAGAGTTAGGTTCAAAGTTAGCCACTACCGAACCGAAGAACGTTTCCAAGGTGCGGTAGTCCAACTTCAAGTTGGCATCTGTCTTGCGAGAGGGCTTGTAAGGAGCGAACTGCGCCCCAGCGGTGAGCGTACCCACACTTTCCTTGTAGCGAATGCCCGGGCGACCAGTCATGAATTTGAGCGTTTCCTCGCAGCCGATTATCGGCAAGCGCAGGAAGTCGGAGCGGTACTTGCGTGCCGCGTCCTTATATTCTTGTAGGGTGAAAGAGAATTTTCCAGCCATAGGAATGAGTTTTAAGTTTTGGGGTTATGAGGTTATAATGTTAGTTTGGAGTTTTAAGGTTATGAGGTTACTATGGCAAACTGTCATAGAGTTTACGGGCCGTTTCGCCAGCATTGATGAACTGTTCGTAAGCCGTGGGTTCGTGGTCCTCATGCTTCTTGTCATCTACGATGGCGGTGGTTGATGCAGCAGGGAGGTTGGCCACTTTCGCTTCGAGTGTTTTGTTTGCTTCATCGAGCGACTTGTTCGTCTCGGTGAGCTTCTTGTTCTCGTCCTCTGCATTCTTCACCTTGATAGATAGCTCCGCTATCATGTCGTGGTTGGCTTGCATCGCACTTTCCAAATCACTCAGTTGCGCCTCAGTAAGCGACACCTTTCCATCTTCCGAAGCAAGATGTTCACAGGATAGGAACTTGCAGATGTTCTTAAAAATGATGTTCATAGGTTTCGGAGTATGTTGATTGTTTACTTGTGTTGGTTTGAAAACGACAGCAAGCGCTTGCGCCATCTTTTGGAAGAACGTTTCTTCCGACTTGCTCTTAGGGACGTTCGGTAGCGGAATGCCATTCGCCTGAAAGTCGGCAGCAAGAGAAGCTGTGAGTACAGGAGCCGTTTCGTCCTCGAACTCTGTCAGTTCATCTACAAAGCCCCAATCAAGAGCCTCTTGTGCGGTGAGCCAGCCGCCCACCTTCATGAGGTCAAGCAAAGCCTTTGGCTCTTTCTTGCAACGTGTGGCATACATTGTAGCCACATTTGCGTCCATCTTTTCCAAATCCGTCTTGGCTTTGCCGAGACTTTCAATGAGCTGGCTCATGCCCGTGGCATTGAGATTGCCATACTCAAAAAATGGAAGCGCACATTGATGCACAAGATACATGGCAGACTTGTCCATGGTGATGTGCTTGGCACCCATCGAGGCGATGGTGGCAGCACTCGCGTTCATGCCCACAAAGTGCGCATGGACATTGCCATGCCGCTTGAAAGCAGAAGAGATACTTAATGCCGTGTTGAGCTGTCCGCCAGGGCTGTCAATCAGCACCGCCACCTCCTTGTCGGGGTTCTTGCCCAGAATATAGTCCACGTAGTCAGCATCAAAGTCCCAGCTGCCCACATAGCCTTTCAAATGAAGTTGGTATTTGTTCTTTGCCATAATCGCGTGTGTTATTTATGGCAAAGATATGCGCACATATAAAAAGCAAAAAAGACAGGTGAAACCTCACGGCTGCACCTGCCCATCGTTCAAAAGTATAAATTTATGAAAATGTTGCGTCAGAGAAATTTTTGTTTCGCGCTCGCGCGAGACCATTTTCGTTGTAACATTTGTAACATCTGTAACTTTTTCTCAACTACTTGATTTTCAAGCGTTCTGAAAACGCTAAAAAGTTACTCGCTGTTACAAACACCCCCAAAAAGTTACAAAATCAAGGGATTTTAGCTCGAAATCGGTATCAAAGCCACCCGATTTGAGTAGGAAACCGTGAATTTTGCGGTGTTGGCGTCACCATCGGGCAACCCTGTGGTTTGTTCCTTTTTAACAAAAGGGAAAGGCGCCTCCCTTGTTCCGATGAGATATTGCTCCCCATTCACGTTTGTCACCACAAAGCAAAGATTGCCCGATGGCAAGTTTTCGGGAGAATAGAAAGTCAGCATAGCCGTTTCGAGCGTGCTGTTATTGTCAAACTCCGTTTCCGTTTCACAAAGCGCATTGCGCTTGTTGAACGGAATAAAAGAAAGCCGAGCAAAGATGCCCACTGGCACCTTCGCTATCGCCTGCAAGGTGATGTGCGGTGTGAGAGCTTCAGCCGATACGTATGCAATATGGCTGATACCCGGCAATCTGTTCATGTCTAACTTCGGTATTAACAATTATGTTCTACAAACTCTTGGCTTTCTGCTTGTGACTTTTCAGCTTGCTGTTGTCGGGTTCTTTTTCTACTCTCGTTTGAGAGGTAATTCTTGCGAAGTCGCTGATAAGCCTTCGCAATGCTGTCCCAACAAGTGCCGTCCTCCTTGATGCCCCGTTGCTCCATATACAAATAGATCAGTTCCTTTTGTTGCTGACCGATATGCCCAAAATCATGCAGGAAATTCCAGCAATCCACGGCAAAAGCATTCTTGATGTTATCAAGCAATGCCTTCTTGCCCGTGGGAGAGATATAGTTGTAGGTACGTGGGTCGCGTGCCTTGGAGTAAGGAATGCAAATAGCCACCTCGTCCTCCTTTTGAAGCGGAGGAAAGAAGTCGTCGGGTTGGCGGCTTTGTGCCAACTTTATCAACTTCGACTCTATGCTACCTTGCCTGAGCACCACTGGCTCGGAACCGCTGTGACGGTGAACGAACCATTGGCGCAAATACGATGGCATTTTTATGTAGACAAGATAGTCACTCATGGAGTACAGTTAGGGTGTTTGAAATGCTGCAAATATACACCTTTTAAGTTGTACTGAAGATGATGTATATCAAGTATTTCTATGTATGTATTAAGTAATTAAACTTATTTAGTTGGTTGGTTAATGGTTCCCCGTAAGACAATTCAAAAGAGTTTCAAAAGAGGGTTTCAAAAGGAACGGGGCTTTCACCCCGCTCCCGTGTTTTTAGTAATTGTTGAAGACATGACCATCGCAAAAGGTGTAGTCCGACGAGAACAAATACCTTGCATAGCCTTCGTAATCGAAGTAGAAGGAGAGATCCCCCATCATACTATCCAAATCGTAGCACTCACTGATGATATAATCGGCAAAAGCTTCCTCCGAATCAAATTTTCCCACGTAGCGCTCCTTGGCGTGGGCGAAAGAATCATCACCAGTGCATTCGTAGTAAGCTTCGTAAGCCTCGCGGTCATCTTCAGACAGCTGGCAGTATTTTAAAATCTTGTTGAATGTATCTTCCCCTGGGCAGCTCTCGCAATACCATTCTCGGGGGAAGCCTTGATAATCTTGAAACATGAACTCGGGATCCTCTTCGTCATCGTGCAGCAGGGCACATATTTCAAGGAACTCCTCGTAGCTGTCGAATGCTTCCAGATCCAGCCAAGCTCCGTCCAATGAGCCATTGTTGTACTTCTTGTACGTGCCGCAATAAACAGCGGGCTGATCCCATAGGTGTTCAACGAGGTAAGGCTGCAATTTTTCTTCGCGCTCTGCCGAGCCTAACTTTAATGTTTGAAGAGCTGATGTGGTGTTTGTAGTGTCCATTTCTTGATCGAATTTGAATGTGAAACTTTAAGTGATGTCCTCCGGGTGAGGACTTTTTACGATGCGAAAAGAATGCGAGAGGAAGTGAACACAGGAGCAAGTAATGGCAAAGAAAAAATCTGAAATACCTCCTTTTTGTGAGGCACGAGAAAAAAGAAGGAAAGTTGTCGGATTTTTTGTGCAGCCATAGCAACGCGGTACTTGTCCGTTCACGCTCGCATTACCTTTGCATCAGGAAAAATCTCTCCGCCCGTAGGCCGTCACGGGTAAACATTCAAATCAAAAAATGGACACGACACCACAGAAGCTCAAACATTAAAGTTAGGTTCGGTAGAGCGCTCCATGAATGCAGCCTTACCTTGTTGAATGCCTGTGGGTTCAGCCTCCCATAAAAGGCACGAACAAGAAGTACAACCTTGACATGGGAGATTGGCGATAAGGATATGTACGTTTTCGACAGTTGCGAGGAGTTCATAAAACCGCCCTGCTGCATGATGATGAAGAGGTTCCCGCCACCGCCTTTAAGATGAAAAGGCTTCCCCAAAGCATGGTATTGAGAGAAATGTTACAAGAAATTACATTCGATTACAAGAAAAGAATACTGTTAGATGTTTGAAAATGAGAGTGTTACAAATGTTACAAATGTTACAGTGATTTTTCGCCCTCGCCACGCATAAAGGAAAATTTGAGACGGAGGAGGATTTTGCCGACACCATTGTTCCGTGCTACGATTGGATAGCATGACGGGCATTCTCTCCTTCGATTACGCACGCTGTGCATGGGATTAGGACGGGCTGCACCTTTTGCGATGGTCATGTACCTCTAAAACACAAAAAAACACGGAAGCTTGGTGAAAGCCCCGTGCCTTTTGTAATAAACGAAAAATTCCGCTGACTATTCCTCTTCATCGTCCGAATCACCTGTAATCAGATTGATGCCGAACTGGTCTACCAACTTCTGGTAGTCAAAGCAATAGCTGCGTGCCGATTGAGAGAGTTTAGCCGGGTTGCCATGCTTGTCCTGTTTGGCAGAGTCCAACACAGGGTAGCCATTGCGGAACACAATAAAGCGCACCACCTTCTGACCGAGATAAGCAGCACTGTTGGCAAGGTAGTATTTGAGTGCATCAGTGGGCAAGGTCTTCTCGTCCGTCTTGCGTCCCTCCTTGCGATAAAGGTTGAAGATACGTGAAGTCTGCATGTACAACACCGCCCGTTTGTCCAACCAGGAAGTATCTACTATATCCGTTTTGAGTTTGGTGAGGTAGCGAATGACAAAATCGCCCGTATCATTGATGATACCCTCACTCGCGAGATACTGCACCACATTCCAAAAACTGCCCAGCTCGCCATTCGTCTTACACTCCGCATTCTGTTTGAGAATACCTTCGATGACAATCTTGAAAAGGTCATCGTAAGCCAGCGTGGGAACTGCATCTTGCAGTACACGCAATGCAGCCAACGGCACACACCAGTTATTTACAATGCGATCCTCGCATTGTTTGCCTTGCAAAGCAACACTTACCTGTTTGCGTACCTCTTTGAGCGTACCCGTAAAACGCTCCTCAAACCGCTTGCGGTATTTGAGGAGAGCGATGGTGAGATGTGTCAAACCACCCGAACGCATCTCCATGAGGCGCATATAATTCTTCTTCTCCTCTTGCGTGAACGTGGAACGCGGAAACTGCAAGAAAATCAATCGCGAGAAGAGCGCAATATCCGCAGTAGGCATCTCTTATCCTGACAAGATAATGCCAGCATCAACGGCTGTCACCTCCTTCTTCTTGTCCAAATCCATGTTCATACGGCTACGTCCCGTGCCGTCCCACAGCCCTTTCAAGAACTCAATGACCTTGGGGGCGAGGTCATTCTTATACTCATCAATGTGCGCTAAGGCATTTGCCGAAGCTGCCACAGTATCATTGAGGGCAGAGATCGTTGAGTTTTGGATATTCGGAGCTTTGTAAGCAATGGTAAAGAATGCAAGCAAGGTATGTCCCAACTCCGACTTACCACTACCTTTCGGACCAAAGAGATTGAGTATCGGGAACCAATGCTCAGCCGAAGCATTTGTGACCACATCACGAAAGAGTGTGGCGAGATAGAACGCGAAGCCTATCCGCCCATTATCGCCAAACACCTTGAAAAGTTGCGTGGTAAACTCTTCCAGCGTAACGGAAGAGTAGTTGAGATGCACAAACTGCTTTTCAAACGTGAAAAGCCGGGCATCATCCTTGTATATCTTCGATGAAGAAGGCAAGTAGTAATTGCCCAAATCGGGCAATCTTACAATGCCATAATCATCAGCCGTGTAAAACTTATTCTTGAAGAATACCCCATTGCCAAAAGCATAAAAGCCCTCACGTTGCCAGCCCATCTGCTTGATTTGCGAAGCCGTTTCCGTTTTCTCATAGAGAAACGATTTGAGTTTGGTAAGCTCACGTTCCGTAGCTTTCCAAATAAAGTTGCCCTGTCCTTCAATTTTCTGCTTAAATTTAGAAATGCTCACCAAGTCCTCTTGGTTGAGTTCAATCAACACCTTCATGTGCAGTTCGTTTGTCAGCATGTACAAACGTTTCGGATTGAGATTATCCTTGATATGAAAAAGCGGTTCCATCGTAAAGTTCGACCACTCATAGACATTGCCCTTTTCTGTGATAGAGAAATACTTGCCCTGTTCCACATAAAAGCCAAAGCGTTTATAGAGGTCGTCCACCGCCTCCCCTCGTTCTCGTTTCTCTTCCTCCTCGATGCGTTTCTTCTCCGCATTGATAGCCTCTCGCCAAAGCGTTTTCTTACCCGAAATGGCAGACAACTTATCAACGTACATTGATACGCCCGTCGGGTCGTCAATCAATGTCAGCAAATACGCAATTTCGCGCACCACCACACGCTGCTCCTCCGTGGTCTGCGCAAATCTGAAAGCCTTTTGCGCCCGCCACAGAATAAAGTCCACCTCTTCCACAGAGCGGAACACGTTCATGTTCTGATAGAAGGTGTCGGGATCCTGCTTGTGCGCATTCTCTATGTCGGGTATTTCCTTGATGGAAACCGACAAACCACACTCCATAGCCAGTTTGCCAGCCTCAAACACCACTTGCACGCCATGCCCGAAATGTTCGCCTCTTTTAGGCGGGTCATCATCGGGCAAGAAACATACCTTGCTTGCACTTTTCTTAATCAGTGCAAAGTGGTCCTTATTCCAGGCAGAACCCAGCGCAGCCACCGTGTTCAGCACCCCGATGCTTTGCAAGCGCATACAATCGGGGGCGCCTTCAACGAGGAACATCTTATCCGTCTTGGCAGCTTGTCGCCAAGCGTCCTCCATGCCAAACAGCACTCTTGACTTATGGAACAGAATAGAGTCCGCGCTATTCTTATACTTGGGTTGCTCGTCACCCAAGCATCGCGCGGTGAAACCTATCACATGACCATAACGGTCATGAATCGGTATCACCACGCGGTCTTGGTACTGGTCATAGCCGCCTTTGTTCACTAAGCCCAGCTCACTCAAAAACTCGCGCTTGACATTCAAGCTTGCGAGAGCTTTGCCCGACTTCGGAGCATAGCCAATGCCTTTGAGTGTGCAATACTCCTCGCCCCATCTGCCATAAGCATAGCTTTGCGCTTCTTTAGATAGCGCAAACTGCTCCACATAGAACTTCGCCACCTGTTCGTTCGCCACCAACAGCGCTTCCTTGTGCATGCGTTTCTGCTTGACTTCGGGATCTTCCTCCTGCTCCGCCACTTCTATGCCACACAGTTTGCCCAACTGCTTGACTGCTTCCACATAAGAAAGTCCATCACGCTTCATCAGAAACGCAATGGCATCACCTCCTTCACCGCAGCCAAAGCATTTGAATGTGCCTGTTTGCGGAAACACATAGAACGAGGGCGTCTTTTCCGCATGGAACGGGCAACAACCTACATAGCGAGGCCCACTTTTCTTCAGTGGCACCGTCTGGCTGACGAGTGCCACTAAATCCGTAGCCTCCAATATGCGGTCTTTTATATCGTCTGGTATCATTTGTTCACGTTTTGAGATTAAAAAGCCCCTGCCCATGCGCTTCACAGCGTAGGCAGGGGCAAAAAGTATATAGTGAATTAAGTGATGTTACTACTTATTTCGCAAAGCATTCACATACTCACTTTTAAGGATGTAATAGAAACGTCCTTCCTTGTGAGCTGGAATAATACCACGCCTAATACGTTTGCGGATTGTGTTGGGTGTTACGTCCAACACCTTAGCGAGCTGGGTGATGTTATAAATGACTTCCTGCGTGTCAATCAAGCTCCTCAGCTTTGAGGAGTCTGTCGTGGAAGTTGTCAATCTTGCGTTGCCATTGGTTTTCATAAACAGGATCGTTTTTATGTTCATCGAATTCTTTTCTCGAAACGCAGATGATGCCGACAGCATTTTCTTTCCAATAGCTACGGACATGCAAAGCAAGTCCTCTTTTGTAAAACACCTTTCGATTTAGTGATGCCACAGTAGAACGAAAAGAGTCCTCACTGCTGTGTGGCTTTAGCCGACCACATTTTATGCCCCCTAATTCTATGTTCATTGACCATTCGGTCATATTTGGAATAATATCCATTTCTTTCCTTTTATAAGTTGAACAATAGAAATGACTTGTCGGGCGTGCACACCTTTACATGCAAAAGGTCCTAAATAACTATCACAAAGTTAGCTTAATCCACTTTTTTTAGCTAACTTTGTAGCCAGTTAATTAAGTGATTCAGACTCAACATTTTGCTTTAGTGAACGACCATTTGTCTGTTTGCATTTCGTTTACGGGTGCAAATATAGACCATGAAAATTGTCGAAAGAAATATTAAGTAGTACTAAAAATATGTATGTATTAAGTCTTTAACACTTTGAAACAAATGCACTTGCAAAGTGCTACCACAAAAAAATCAAACATCTCCAATGTTGGAAGTATGCTTTTCCTCTTGTATCACTTGGTGAACTAAAAGACTAAGGTACATGTAGGCTTATGTAGGCTACATGGTGATACAAAAGGTGATACATAAAGATTTGAACCCGAAAAATCTGCTTACAAAAGGATTTGATCATTCTGCTATTTTGACAAGATATTGGCTCAAAATGAGATGGTTATCATGCATTTAGTAAAATCAACAAACTATTTAAGTGCATGTTTCCAAGCGAGTCACTTATGATTCCAAGCAAGTCACTTATGTTCCCAACGAGGTCACTTAGTGACTCCAACAGGATCACGAAAAGAAAAGATTAGAGGAGAGTATTACGCAAGTAGTACTCTCCTTAATGCTTTTAATAATCAAGCATTTACAACCCATGTATGCTTGAATACAGACTTTT
>ERZ1026866.192-NODE-192-length-41071-cov-10.065560_pt1 | contig 41071 bp, 24 predicted proteins | sample MGYA00380163_ERZ1026866 | MGnify/ENA primary metagenome ERZ1026866 (study PRJEB33269, sample SAMEA4719799) | human gut metagenome | biome: human-associated habitat; feature: organic feature; material: feces | place: Cameroon | collected 2013-10 ...
CTGCCGTCGTGGCATTGATAGCCGTACCTACATTCTCGCTTGCCAAGAGTGCCGGAATTTCGCTTGTCAACTGCTGGATTCCTATCCTGTCAGCCCTCCTGATATGGCTTCTGGGCGTCAACCCAATCTGGATTATTATCGCTGCTGCCGTAGGTGGATACATCTATGGACAGTTTATCCAGCCAACGGAGTAAAGTTTAATGTACAATGTATAATTAATAATGTATAGAAGCCTCCGAGGCAAAGGCGTAAGCCTCATTGTTAATTATCAATTATTAATTATTAATTGAAATGATATTTCTTCAGCTTTTCATCGTATTCCTTCAGATAGGCATCTTCGGATTCGGAGGTGGCTACTCGATGATATCACTTATCCAAGGACAAGTGGTAACCCAGTATCATTGGATGACGATGCAGGAGTTTACCGATGTCATCGCCATCTCACAGATGACACCAGGTCCTATCGGCATCAACTCCGCCACCTATTGTGGTTATACTGCCGTGCATAATGCCGGCATGAGTGGTACGATGGCGATATTGGGCAGTGCCATGTCCACGTTTGCCTTGGTTCTTCCCTCCTTGATTTTGATGATTATGATCAGCAGAATGCTGTATAAGTATATGAAGACGAATGCCGTGCAGAGCCTCTTCATCGGTCTTCGTCCAGCCGTAGTAGGTCTTGTTGGAGCAGCCGCCCTTCTCTTGATAAATGGCGAGAACTTCAGCACTCCTGACAATCCATGGCGTTTCTATATCTCCATCGCCCTCTTCTTCGCCACCTTCATTGGCGTGAAGGTGATGAGAATCAATCCTATTCGCATGATACTCTACTCTGCTTTTGCAGGGTTGGTATTGTTGTACTAGCACCCAGAAATATGCAATTTAGTGCAGTTTGAAGCACGGAAAGTATGCAGATTAGTGCAGTTTGGAGCACGAAAAGTATGCAGTTTAGTGCAGTTTAAGCAGTTAAAAATATACAAATCAGTGCAGTTTATAATCAGAAATCTTGCAGAACTAACTAAAAATCAGTACATTTGCAGCAAAAATATCAGAAGATATGATTACAACAGCATTAGAGCGTATATTAAGAGACCAGCAAGAAGAGCTATTATCTAGAGATGAGAGCAAATTGGTGACGAGAAGAGAAGAGCAAGAATTCGATCTCGATAGCCAACTTGCCCAAATCGTTATTGGCGTGAGACGATGTGGCAAATCCACCATCTGCCAAAAAGTATTAAAAGAAAGCGGAGTCAACTTCGCATACGTCAATTTCGATGATGAGACCTTGGCTTCACTAAAGCCAGAGGTATTAAACGACATCCTACAAACTCTATATCGCATCTACGGACAATTCACCCATCTTTTTATGGATGAAATACAAAATGTACCCAAGTGGCATCTCTTTGTCAATCGGCTCTTGCGCCAAGGTTTACATCTTGTCTTGACAGGAAGCAATGCCAACTTGCTAAGTGGTGAACTTGCCACACATCTCACGGGAAGATATAACGAGATACATCTCTATCCTTTCTCCTTCGCAGACTATTGCGCCGCAAAAGAAATCAACACTAATGCTAGAACTACCAAAACAGAAGGCCTATTAATGAATGCGCTCGATAGTTATCTCCTTCAAGGCGGACTTCCTGAGACCATTTCACTCAAACGGCAAGACAAGTATGTATCTTCTCTTCTGACCGCCATCATATCCAAAGACATCTGCCAACGATACAGTGTGCGCTACAAGAAGACTCTTCAACAGCTAGCCAATGGGGTGCTCGATCGTTTCTGCCAAGAGATTTCGTATAGCGACGTACAAGAGAACTATCAAATCAATTCCATACACACTGCTAAGAATTATGTTGCCTATCTAGAAAATGCTTATCTGATAAGATTGGTGCCTCGCTATTCATTCAAGAGCATCGAACGGCAGACCATACGAAAAGCATATAGCATAGACAATGCCTTCGTGACCAACCACGACGACGCATTACAAACTGAAAACTTGGGATGGAGACTAGAAAATGTTGTGGCAATAGAGCTATACCGCAGGATGGAGCATGAAAGTCAACAGTTATATTATATTCGAAAGAACAGAAACTACGAGGTAGATTTTGCTGTAGTAGAACGCAACAAGGTTACAGAACTCATCCAAGTGACCTACGACTTTTCTCAACCCAAGACCAAACTATACAATAGAGAGATAGGAGGACTCATTAAGGGAAGTGCAGACACAGGATGCAAAAATCTAACTCTTGTCATGATGACAGGAGAAGAAGGTGACATACAAGTAGATGGACTTACTATCCACAAAGTACTAGCATGCCACTGGTTGATAAAAAATGACAGCAATATATAAGAAAAAGGTGGATTTCCGCGCGAAATCCACCTTTTTACACTTTATTGTGCGTTTTGTCCTCCCCTCCCTCACCTTTTCTTTGTAATTTTGCCATTGTGTAAAACGATAGAAGAAAGAACACAACAAGTAACAATGTAAATAAACCTAAGAAATAAACAATGAACAAGAAAAAATCTTTACTTTCAGCTTTGCTCGCTACCGCTATGGCAGCAAACGCCCAAGTGACTATCAACGTGGATGCTGGCAATCCGGGCATCCAGGTGTCTCCTAACTTATATGGTATCTTCTTCGAAGACATCAACCATGCCGCTGACGGAGGACTCTACGCAGAACTCATCAGCAACCGCTCTTTCGAAGACGATGGCAAGACTACTCCTACTTGGAAGACAACCCATGCTGCAGGTGCAAAAATCAGCACACAACTCATCAATAAAGGTTTACTCAACTCCGCACAGGGCAAGGCTCTCCAGTTGACTATCGCCGCCACTCCTCAGGCTACAGCCTCTCTCATCAATGAGGGTTTTTGGGGAATCAATGCCGTACAAGGCAGAACCTATAAACTCTCTTTCTGGGCGAAAGGTAGCTATAAGGGCAACCTCAAGGCACAGCTCATCAATGAGAAGGGCGACAAGGTGTATGCCGAGGCTACCATTAGTGGCAAGATAGGCAAGAAGTGGACCAAATATACCGCCGAGCTGACTGCCAACGCCAACGATGCTAAGGCTCAGTTTGCCCTCGTGGCAGATGGCAAGGGCACTATCCAGCTCGATGTAGTAAGCCTCTTCCCTCCTACTTTCAAGAATCGTGAGAATGGTTTGCGACCAGACTTGGCTCAATTACTCTACAATATCCACCCTAAGTTCGTTCGCTTCCCTGGCGGTTGCTACGTAGAAGGTCAGGAATCTCCTGAGAATGCCTTCCACTGGGAGAAGACCATCGGTCCTATCGAGGAGCGTCCGGGACACAAGAACGTCAACTGGCGTTATCGCACTAGCGATGGTATGGGATTTGATGAGTATCTACAGCTCGCCGAGGACTTGAATGCCAAGCCTCTCTATGTAGTGAACGTAGGTTTGTGGCACGGCGGTTTGACACCAGTGGATAGCATCCAGCCTTGGATAGACGAGTGCTTGAATGCCTTGGAGTATGCCAATGGTCCTGTCACCTCTAAGTATGGTGCCTTGCGTGCCAAGAATGGTCATCCAGAGCCATACAATATCGAATACTTGGAGATTGGTAATGAGAATAACCAGCCTGACCCAGCCGCACAGAGCGACCACTACTATGAGCGTTTCAAGAAGTTCAAGGATGCCGTCTTGGCAAAATATCCTAAGATGCATCTCATTGGCAACGTAGTGGCTTGGGGCGATGACAACCCGAAGTGGGGAAGCCAGGAGAGCGTAGAACTCCTCGATGAGCACTACTATCGCAACCCAGCTTGGTTTGCCAAGAACTTCAACAAGTATGACACTTACGACCGCAAAGGCAGTGAGATCTATGTAGGAGAATATGCCGTCACACAGGGCTTCGGCAATATGGGTTCGCTCGACGCAGCCCTTGGCGAGGCAGTGTATATGATGGGCATCGAAAACAATTCTGATATTGTGACGATGGCATCTTACGCTCCTATCTTCGCCAATCTCAACAACCGCATGTGGGCACCGGATATGATACAATATACCTCCGACAAGGTATTCGGCACTCCATCTTACTATGTACAGAATGTGATGGCGAACAACGTGGGAACTCGTGTCTTGCCAGTAAAGCAGGAGAATCCATATACATACGACAACGTGAAGGTAAAGCCAGAGGTTTGCCAAGTAGGTATGGGTACATGGAACACCCAGGTATCCTTCAAGGACCAAGGCTATACAGATGACAAGGGTAACGCACTCCCTGCTACTCTCGAACTCACTCCTACCGACATCCATGGCGCATGGAAGGTGGCTGGAGATGAGATTCAGCAAACTAGCAACGACGAGTCTTGCATCCGCTTGAACCCAGGCAAGATTACCAGCGATGGCTATATCTATAAGGTACGTGCGAAGAAGAACGCCGGCAATGAGGGCTTCCTCGTTATCTTCAACTATGTGGACGAGAGAAACTATTGTTGGTTGAATCTCGGTGGATGGAACAACACTCAGCACGGCATCGAACAGATTGTGAATGGTGCGAAGGGACAGGTTGCTACTTGTCCTGGCAGTGTAGAGACAGGCAAATGGTATGACATCGAGCTGAAAGTAGTAGGCGACAGCATCTTTGCCAAGATGGACGGCAAGGAAATCTTCGCTGCTAAGCTCAAGGGCAACACCCATCCTGGCATCTTCTCTACCGCTACTCTCGATGAGAAGACTGGCGAGGTCATCGTCAAGATAGCCAACACCAGCACAGAGCATACCACTGCCAAGGTGAATCTCCAAGGCAAGAGCATCCAAGATGGCAAGTTGATTCGTCTCTCTGCCAAGAATGGTTTGGAGGAGAACACCATCGACAATCCTACCAACGTCTATCCAGTGGAGAGCTTCATCACCACGAAGAAGGACGGCGTGGATATCGAGATTCCTGCCAACTCGCTCAACATCTTGAGATTGAAGTAAAGAAGAAACTATCTAGCATATAACACAAGAGACGTTTTGAAATAAAACAAGAAAACTATCTTGAGATAAAATAGAAATATATAATGATAAGCGAAAGATAATTTTTACTGAAATTATTTAGTTAGTTGGAAAAGAAGGCGGCAACCTGCGAGATGCAGATTGCCGCCTTTGTTGTTATCATATCATGCCTTCATCGTCATAGACGACAGACAGCCATCGTCATAGACGACTAACCTCTATCGCAATAGAGGACGATAGCCTAGCATCATTACTCCAATCTTAACCAGCCATCCTCTGTCCAATGGATTCTCTTCTGAACCAAGACGCTGGCTCCCTTCTTCGCCACACTATAACCATGGCAGAAGAAGACATCGCCATCCGGGAAATGATAGGCGGAGCAATGACCTAGCGCCTCATATTCCTTCTTGTCACCTTCCAACAGCAAGGTGCCACCACCTTCGAGCATCGGCTTGCCTTCCTTGTCAAGATAAGGACCAGCTACCTTCTTGCTCCTGCCCACGGCTACACGATAGTTGCTCTTGATGCCACGACAACAGTAATCCCAACTCACGAAGAGATAATAATACCCACCATGTCGCATGATGAAAGGAGCCTCGATGGCATTGGTACCAGCAAACTTGGAGGTAGGATTAGGCTCCGCCGAAGCATCCCCAACAGCATGACGGCGAGCGATGGTTTGAGGCTTAGCTCCCTTCTTCGGGTGCATCGTCTTGTCGAGCGGTATCAGTTGAATACCATCCCAAAAGGAGCCCCACGTCATCCAAGGTTTCCCCTTCTCGTCGATGATGAAGTTGGGATCGATGGCATTCCAGTTGTCCCGATTGCCACGAGAAGCCACGATGCAACCCTCGTCCTTCCATCCATCTTTGTCAGAGAGACACTTGTTGCTGAGCAATCCGATGGCAGAAGTATTCTTGCCAAAGGTAGAGCAAGAATAGCCCATGTACCACTTACCCCGATACTTCACCACATCGGGTGCCCAGATATGAGTCTCAAAGCCAGGCACGCTATCGTGCGTCCAAGCCGGAATCTTCCCATTGGGCAATACTCCCTCACGGCTCAAAGTCCAGTGTTGTCGGTCGGTGGAAGTCATCTGAGTGATGCCGTGCCCCGTGCAATAGAGGTAATAGACGCCATCCTCATAAGCCATCACTGGGTCGTGGACGAAAGGAGTATCCACCACGACAGGAGCTTGTCTTGTAGGCGCGTATATATCAGCCTCATCCATTGCCAGAGCACAGAAACTCCTATTTACAAAAGGAGCAGCAACTATCATTGCTGCTCCTAATAACATACTTAGTTTATTCATCCTAACTTATACCTATTTATGTGATAAGATTTGGAGTCGATATTACTTTTTCTTGCCCCAATAGCTCTTTATACCATTCAAGCCAGAATATACGATGGTGACCTTGCGAGGAGATGCCTCCCAATCCACCTCACGCTGTACCTTCAACTCTACGCCGTTGCAGGTAAGTGTATTGGTTTGGGCATTGAAACTCCAAGCTGCACCCTTCCAAGCACCCGAAGTAATCTTGTGGTCGTCGCCGAGCACCATCTCAGAGGCTGTACGCTGTTTGCCATTGCTATAAGAGAGGTCGATATGTTCCCAAGCACCTACCAACTCCGACTCACTGATCGAAACCTGTGGCACTGCGCCATAACGCTCAGGCATCACAGTAGGCCAACCATTGCTTTCCCACTGGATAGAGCGAACCCCACCCATCATGATGGCATTGCTATAGGCGTTGCCACCCACATTGGCAGGGAAACGCTGCTGTGAAGCATAGTACCAGTTGCCATTGCCATCATCGAAGACAGCGCAGTGGCTGATACCTACCCATCCATAGCCCTCACTGAACTTGTAAGGATGAGTGAGCACCGTAGGATTGTTGTTGGCTCCCTTAGAGGCATCGGTGACAGCACCATTGAGCGTCTCATAAGGACCATCCACCTTGGTAGAGCGGAGCACACGGGTATTGTAAGGAATATCCAAGGCATCGTAAGCCAAGAAGAGATAATAATAACCATCGTGGTAAACAATCTCTGGAGCCTCTGCACCTTGCCAACGACCACCATTGGTACGAGTGAAAATCAACTTGCCGTATGGTGCAATCTCAGCAGCTGTACCGTATGACTTAGGAAGTTCTGCCAAAGTCTTACCGGTCTCAGGGTTCAACTGCACGGCAGCGATACCGCTATGCCAAGAACCATAGATGAGCCAGTGCTCGCCCTCTGGAGTGATGATGAAAGAAGGGTCGATGGCATTGAACTTGAAGTAAGCATTCCAATCACCCTCGGAAGCACGGTTCCAGTTGGTTCCCTTATCAGAAGAAGAACAGATAACAAAGCCCTTGTCCTCCCAATTATTGGATGCTGGGTCGCTAGTCTCCATCACACCGATGAAAGCACGCTCCGTCCAAGAGCCATCATAGGTAAGACCACCCGTCTTGATATAGTTGTTGACGACGATGCAATAATACATACGATAGAGGTGGTCGTTCACCTTGCGAGCACATGGTGCCCAATAGCCATACGAAGGATTCTCGATTGGGTCAAGACCTTGCTCGGCACGTATCTCGTTCAACTTGGTCTTTACCCAAGCTGGTGCCTCTTGCATGGTAGCGCCCAAGTACTCCCAGTTGACGAGGTCCTTGCTTCGACGAGCATGGAAGTGTCCGTGTCCATCGTGGGCATTGCCATAGCTGGCATCAGTCTGATACATATAATAATAGCCATCGGCTGCCTTCATCACAGATGGGTCGTGTACATTGGCAAGATTCCAGTTGGCACGCTGATCCCAACCCGCCATGCTCACATAGTCATCCACGTAGGCTGGACAGATGTATTCAGACAATTGGTCCTCCAAGGTCTTGGAAGGAGTCGTAAACTGCTTCTGCTCTGTATAGACCAAGTTGTCACCGATCAGTGCATACGCCTTCACATAGTAGGTGGTGTTAGGCTGCAAGTCACGGAGGGTGGCAGAGAAGTCACCTGTCATCTCGCAGAGCGTCGCATTGTCTATCGTTGGCTCGGCGGAAGTACTGTAGCAGAAACCCTTCTTGATGAAGTTCTGCATACTAGCCGCAGACAACTCAGCCGACAGGCTTGCCGAAGTAGAAGTCACCTCACCTATCGTGAGATTGCTGACAGAGGCAGTGTTGTCTATCTTGTCATCGTCGCTGCAGCCTACGATGAATAGGCTGCAAACGAACATCATTATGATACTGAGATATTTCATTGTCACTTAACTTTTTTAAGGTTTATTGCTGTGTATCTGAGTTATTGTCGCCAGAGGCATCTCCTGTGCCCTCATCACCAGCGGCATCATCCTTCGTGTTGTCACCGGCGATTTCCCAACCTGGGTTCTGTCCCAACATAGGAGCACGCTTCACCTCATTGGCTGGTATTGGGAAGTAGTTGTTCTTAGGCGCATTGAAGACGATGCGGTTGTTGGTCTCTGCCTTGCCATATGTGAACACTGGCGCATTCACTACATCATCACCCGTCACCTTGACACCATAGAGGTTGTAAATCTGCTCGTAACGTGGCTTGTTCACCTCGTTGGTAGCAGTAGCATTGTAGTACAACTTCCAACGGCGAACATCGAGGAAGCGGTGATCCTCGAACGACAACTCGATGCGGCGCTCATTGCGGATGCGCTCACGCAACTCACTCTGTGTCATACCGCTGTAGTCTGGCATACCAGCACGACTACGTATCTGGTTGATGTACTGATAAGCAGCATCAGGACCTTGTGCCTCATTGAGTGCCTCAGCGGCATTCAATAGAATCTCCGTATAACGGAAGATAGGCCATGCGTGCAAGAAGGTAGTTGGGTTCTTGCAAGAGATATTGTTAACAAACTTCTTCAGATAGTAACCTGTATAAGTACCACCCATGGAAGAACTGTAGTCGATACCAGCCGCACCCACATTGGAAGAGATATCAATGTTGCGCTGCTCGCCATCCGTAGCGACACCCCAAACAGAGTTCTGGTGGAACACAATTTGGTCGAGACGTGGGTCACGATCCTTGTAAGGATGTTGCTCATCATAGCCACTACCCTCCTCGTCGATATGCTTACCATTCTTCATCTCGAAGCAATCCACGAAGTTCTGGGTAGGATTGGTACGACCATTTCCACTGAAGTTACCTGTAAAACCTACAGGCAAGAGTACCTTCTCTATTTGGTTGGTACCCGTCAGACCACCCCATAGAGAACGAGACAAGATGAACTCTGGGTTCTGGGTAGGGTTGGTGGCATTGGAGAAGATATTGTAATAGTCGTGCTCGGCATCACCAGTATTCAAGAGATGATACTTGTTGACCTGCTGCTCATTCTTGTTGATGAAGTCGGTGGCAGCTGTAACAGCATTCTGCCACAAGGTCTTGTCACCACTCTCATTGTAGAGGGCAGAAGCACGATAGAGCAAGGCACGGCTCTTGAGCGCATAAGCCGCAGCGCCATTCACACGCCCCCAGTTGGAACCTTCGTCGGCATAGCGGAAAGGAAGCACGTCCTTCACCTTGTCACACTCGCTAGCCACCCACTCCAGAGCCTCAGCGGCAGGAGTACGTTTCATGTTCATCGCTCCAGCATCACCCATATCGAAGATGATAGGATAGCCATCGGCATCCTCTGCGACGATAGGGCAATCGCCAAACCAACAGATGAGGTCGAAGTGGAAGATGGCACGCAACAAGCGAGCCTCTGCCATATTACGGTCGTACAAGCAGTTGTCATCGCCTTCCTTGGCATTGTTGCCGATGACGTCCTTGCGTGCCTGCTTCATAAACTGGTTGCACTTGCGGATACCATAGAGGTCGGTATTCCAGAAGCCCAACAATGGATGGTCGGCTGCTGTATAGGTATCGGTAGCAACCTTAGGATAATAATGCAAGCCCCAAGAAGTGGTGGCGTTATCAGTCATACAGTCGCGGGAAGCACCGGTGAACTGATCATCGGCGTATGGCGCGAAACCATCTGGCAAGTTGGTATATATATTGGCAAGGAAACCACGTGTCTGCGCCTCATCCGAGAACACCTTGTCGCTGGAGAGGGAGGCATCATACTCCTTGTCCAGGAAGTCACTACATGATGTAGTGATGCTTCCTGCTAACATCAGCATGGCTGCTGACAGAATGATATTGATCTTTTTCATTTTCGTCTCAGTTTTAGGAATCGTTAGAATTCTACGTTTACACCAAAGGAGAAGGAACGTGTCTTAGGATATGCCCAGATATAGTTGGTTGGGTTCTCTGGGTCGAATCCCTTGCCCATGTGACTCCAGTTGCAAAGGTTGTAACCGCTGAAATAGACACGGCACTTGGTCATGTAGAGCTTGGAAATCAATGCCTTTGGCAATGAGTAACCTACCTCCACGTTGCGCAGAGAGAGGAAATCACCGCTCTGCAACCAGATGTTGCTGGAGTTGTATGGGTAGTTACGATCCACATTGCTGAAGCTGGTGGAGAGACGTGGGTACTTGGCGTTGATGTTGCGAGGGTCGTTAGGGTCGTCGGTGTAGTAACCCCAAGTCTTGGTGATCTCATGGGTAGAGGTACCACCCCAGCCAAAGCCATAGTCCATATTCTCACGACACTCGATGGTACGGTTGAGATAAGCGGTCAATACCACACGGGCATCGAAGCCGTATGCCTCAAAACCGACATTTACGGTAGGCAAGAGCTCTGGTATCTTCGAGTTGCTGTAACCATTAGCCACCTGGTCGTATGTATCAATCTTGCGGTCGCCATTCACATCCTTGAAGACGGCGTTACCCAACTTATAGATGCCGGCTGCACTGTAAGGATACTTCTCTGGGTGAGCGATGGCATCCTCATGACTCGTAGGAATCAAGTTAGGGTCGCTTGCCCATTGATCCAAGATAAACATAAACTGCTGACCGATTCTCTTGCCTGTCTTTGCCTGGTAAGCATAGTCAGGAGTCAACTCATCCATCTCCGTAATCTTGTTGCGGTTCCAGGTCAACTTACCTTCGATATAATAGTTGAAGTTCTTGCCGATGTGGTTGCGATGACCGAGCGATACTTCCCATCCCCAGGTCTCTGCCTTACCATAGGAATCTTGTGGAGCCACCAAACCAAAGAGAGTTGGCACGGTAGCACGATCGACCAAGATCTGTGAACGCCACTCCTTGAAGTAATCCACGCTACCATAGAGTTTCTTATGGAAGAGGTCGAAGTCAACACCCATATTAAACATAGCAGACTTCTCCCAGATATTGTTCAAGTTACCTGCAGTTGCCTCGTAAGAACCCTCGATGTAGTTCTGACCCGTACCGAAGTTGTAGCCATAGCCTTGGGCATAAGTACTCTGATAAGGATAGCGAGCCACACCGGTATTAGCTTGTCCGGCAGTACCATAGCTAGTACGTACCTTCAAGAAGTCGAACACCTTCAAGTTCTTGATGAAACTCTCCTCGGAAGCAAGCCAACCAGCAGACAAGCCATAGAAGGTAGCCCAACGATTGCTTGGTGCATAGTTGTCGCATCCCATGCGAGAGATGTTGGCACTAGCGATGTATCGGTCGTTATAGACATACATACCCTGTGCGTTCCAAGAGAGGTAACGGTTGGAAGAGTTCATGCCACGTACCACATTCTTGTAAGTACGCATGAAAGCCTGTGCATCAACGAGATGCTTGCCAAACTTATGGTTATAGGCAAGACCAAAACGGGTATTGATATTATAGTAATAATCACGAGGAGAAGTCGTAGGGTCAGGCAAAGCCTTGAATGTACGTACACGCTGGTACTTGTAGTCATCCACACTCTCCACATTGTCCTGGAAGTTGTAGTAGTAACCATCGATGTCGGCTCGCTGAACCTTCTGGAAGGTCTCGTAAGAGTCGAAGCTGACCACAGCCTGTGCCTTCAATCCTGGTACGAGGGAGTCGAGATGACCCGTGGCAGTCACGGTCGTATAGAGGTTACGACGACGGTTCTGCTCGATACCACGACCTGCTATCTGGGCAGCACCATTCTTGCTGTCGGAAGTCGTAGGGAAGAAGAACTCACCATTAGGACAATAGACAGGATAGATAGGAAGGTTCTCACCAGCACCCCATGTGAAGAGGTTCCATACGTCGATACCTGGCTGCACGATGTTGTCGATACGACCACCGAGGTCGAGACCTACCGACAAGAACTTGTTGACGTTCAAATCGACATTGACACGGAGGTTGTAGCGGTTCAAGGTCTCCTGACTGTCATAACTGCCGCTGTACTGGGTCCACTTGGTGTCGAACAATCCCTCCTGACGGAGATAAGAGAAGCTCACGTAGTAGCGGGCACGGTTGTTACCACCGCTCAACTGGAGATTGGTGCGATACATTGGCGCAGCGTCACGGAGCATGGTATCATGCCAGTTGGTATTGAAGTACTTGTACTTATCCATGCCTGTCAACTCCTCGCCATTGCATACCTTGCGATACTGCTCGATGTCGTAATCAGAGAACTCAGGGCTCAAGCCATCGAGATAGCGAGCCTGGTTGCGAGACAAGGCGTAATTGTAAGAGTTCTGACTCTCAGGGATGCCTGCGATGGTCTGGAAGCCCACCTCCTGGGTGAAGCTCACCTTCATTCTGCCAGCCTCACCACGCTTGGTGGTCACGAGGATGACACCATTGGCACCACGCATACCGTAGATGGCAGTGGCAGCCGCATCCTTCAATACCGTGATGCTCTCGATAGGGAAAGCATCGAGGAAGGAAAGGTCACGCTCCACATTATCTACAATCACCAGCGGAGAGCGAGCATTACTGTTCATGGTACGGATACCACGGATATACATATCGGTCTCACTCCATCCTGGCTCCGACTGCGACTCATAGGTCTCCACACCCGTGAGTGTAGAGGTGAAGGCATTCTGGAGCACGGTGACTGGGTGCTTCTCCAACTCAGAGCCGGTCACCACTGAAGTAGCCTCGGTGACAAACTTGCTTGGCTTGGAAGTGAAAGCCACAGGTGCCAGGTGGTCATACTCATTGTCCTCCTGCAAGGTGACGTTCACCTCGTTTTCCTCCATGCCTACCTTGACATGCTCGTCCTTGTAACCGAGGTAAGAGATATAGAGGTCATCGCCTGGCTTCACCTTGATGGTAAAGTTGCCATCCGCATTGGTGAGGGTCTTACGCAATGCCTCATTGATGTTGACGATGGCACCCGTAACAGGCTTGCCATCGGCATCAACTATTTTACCATGTATGGTTCTACCATCATTGACTGCGAGAGCAGTTGAGGCAGACATGGTGAGCACAGCTCCCAACAAGATACGTGCTGCGCTTGGTTTGAAATATTTTGCTATGATATGTCTCATAATATAATCCAGTATTTATCATTCTTACTCTATAGAAGATACACTCTTCGGAAGATGCTTACTTCCATCCCTCGTTGTTCTCGAAGGTAGATGGGAGCTTCCACATCTCTGCCTCTGGAATAGGATACAGGTACATCTTGTCGTCGAAGACACGCTTCTGTGCCACCTTGCGAGTATAGACATCCTTGCCATTCTTCTTGGTCACGTTGACGCCATAGATGTCACGACCCAAAGCCTGCTTGGCTACATTCCAACGGCGTACATCCCATGAGCGATGCTCCTCGAATGCCAACTCTATCGTGCGCTCCTTGTGGATGAAGTTGCGCATAGCCTCTTGTGAGTTGAGGTCGGTGCGGTCCTTGACATCTCCCGTGATACCTGCACGATGACGAATCTGGTCGAGCAAGTTGCAAACCTCTGTCTTGTTGGCTGCGAAATCTACCTCGTTCAGTGCCTCGGCATAGTTGAGCAAGATCTCTGCATAGCGGCAGATGATCCAGTTGCGATAGCTGGCACCTGCATGGTTGTTGTTGAGGATGACCTCTGGCATATACTTTCTTACGTAATAACCAGTTGGTGTGGCATTGGCATTGCCCACTGGATTGTCGCGTCCACCGGCTGTCACGTCGATGACATTGGTCTTGGTGGTGGTAGCCTGTCCCCAAGTCACACCATTGTACAAGATACTGGCTGCCAAACGAGGGTCACGGTTGGATACCGGTGTGGTATCATCATAACCACTGGCGGTGTTGACAGTAGGAGCAGCCACACCATTGACTGTATTATTATAAAGAGGTGCGCCCGTAGCATCATAGCTATTAAAAGGTGCGCTACCATTTGCCATATCATACATATCCACGAGGTTCTGGCTAGGACAAAGACCGCCGTTGCCACCCTCGCCCACAGGAGTATCAGCAGACACTGCGCCCCATCCGAATGTACCATCGTTGCGATAGAAGATCACCTCGTTGTTCTTCTCGGTGAAGCCATTGAGCAAGATGGCATTGGTGTAACGCTGCACTGGTGACAGGTTCTCACCATAATACAGACCATAGTTCTGACCATAGTCGTCGATGAAGCTCTTCGCCATGTCGGCTGCGTCTTGCCAAGTGATGCCACTCTCTGCCGACCATCTAGGACTTGCCATATAGAGGTAGATGCGGCTGAGCAACGCTCTGACGATAGGCTTGCTGATGCGACCCTGGTTGCCGTCGATGTCGCTGGTAGCCTTGTCCATCACCTGCGCCTCGCACTCCTTCAACTCAGGGATGATGAAATCCACCACCATCTCCTTCATCGTAGGACGAACGCTATAACCTGTGAGCAAGTCACCATTAGGGTCGAGCACTTCCTGAACCACTGGCACAGGGCCATACTTCAAGAACAAATCCCAGAGGAAGTAAGCACGGAAGAAACGAGCCTCACCCTTGATCCAAGACTTGTGCTCCTCATACTGCTCCTGGGTATCATCGGTACTCTTAGGCACCTCGTCGATACGCTTCAGGGTGGTGTTGCACTTGCGGATGCCACGGTAGCGGCTCTCCCAAGAATTGGTCAACTCTGCCGCTGCGGCATCGGCGTAATAGTTGCCGATGTTGAAGCCCACACGAGCACCACTGGAGGAGATGCTGCTCTCAGCCAAGTCGGTAGCTGCATCCAGCCAACTATTGCCTACCCTGTTGCATCCATTGAGCAAGAAGTTGTAGGTATCGAAATGGAACTGCTCCATCGTTGTCCAACTGCTGAATGTCTGGTCGCCCGTCAACTCATTGCTAGGTTCCTTGTCGAGGAATCCGCCGAAGGCATCCTCGCAGGAGGTAAGAGCCATGCTCGTAGCCAGTACCATTGCAGCTGATAATATATATTTCTTCATTGTAGTCATCTTTTAGAATTTGATATTTACACCAAAGTTCACAGTCTTCATGATAGGATACTTGTTGGAGCCAGAGCTTTCTGGGTCAACCAAGTCGTCCAAGTGATCCCAAGTTATCAAGTTGTTGGCATTCACAAACAAGCGACACTCGCTCATCGCCAAGTGCTTGATCCACTGCATTGGCAAGGAATAGCTCAACTCGATGTTCTTCAAGCGAAGGAACGCACCGTTCTTCAGGAAGAAGGAGTTCTGCTGATGGTTGTTGTTGCCGAATGAGTCATAGTGCAAGAGTGGATAGGTGGCGTTTGCCAAGTTCCATTCCTCACTCATGTTAGGATTCCAACGACCCATGTGAAGGCTCTTCACCTTACCGCCATTCACAAACTCATACATCGCCTCGGCATCGTAGTAGCGTGACACATGGTCAACGCCCTGGAACATTACGTTAAATCCCCATCCCTTATAGGTGGCACCCAAGGTGAATGAGTAAGTGTTCTCTGGGATGTCGCTCAATCCGATGAAAGTCTCGTCACGGCTGTCGATGAAACCATCGCCGTTCATGTCACGATACTTCAAGTCGCCCACCTTCACGTCACCATAGGTTGACTTAGGGAAGTTAGGGTCTGCCAAGTCGGCTGATGTGACATAGCCATCACATACCAAACCGAAGAACTGGTTGATGGCGTGTCCCTCACGCTTGCGATAACCTGTCTTGCCTGCTGGCTCGTCCATGTTGACAATTTTGTTCTTGGCATGGCTGAAGCTGAAACCTACGTTGTAGCGGAAGTCCTTGCCAATGGTATTGGAGTGGTGAAGCTCCAACTCGAAACCTTGGTTGTGTGTCTCACCAAGGTTACCTGCTGCCATCGTGGTACCTACCCACTCAGGACGGCTCTGGTAAGAGGTCAAGATATTGTTGCGCTTCTCATAGAAGTAGTCGAAGCTACCGAAGAGCAAACCATTCAAGAAACTGAAATCGACACCGGCATTATACTTATGTGCCTTCTCCCAAGTCACGTTGTAGTTAGGGTACTGGCTCTCATAGATAGTGGTAACACCCTTGGTACCAAAGCGATAGGCATTGGCATACTGCACCCACTTCTCCTCATAGAGGAAGCGCTGGCGTACACCGTTCACCAAGTACTGGTCGTTACCGACCTCACCGTAGCTGGCACGTATCTTCAAGTTGTCGAGCCACTTCTCTGTAGGCTTCATAAACTTCTCGTTGGAGATTCTCCATCCGAGTGAGAAGGCTGGGAAGAAACCGAAACGCTTGCCCTTGCGGAAGTTCTCTGAACCATTGTAACCGAAGTTGACCTCAGCCAAGTAGCGATCGTCATAGCCGTAGGTAGCACGACCTACAAGACCTTGGTAACGGCGAGCCAACTCTGCCTGATAGCGGTAGTCGTTCTGGTTATAGAGCAACATACCTGTCACATCGTGCTTGCCAAACTTGCGAGCATAGTTCAACTGACCCTCGATATAGAGCTTGTAGGTGGTCGTCTGGTCATCACCTGCGTAAGCCAACTGAGTATCAGAGTTGTACTTGTAATAAGAATCTACGATATTGAAGTCGCTAGCACCGCGGTTCAACTCGTAGGTAGCGAAGTTGGCGGTAAACTTGCGATCGTAGTAAGCATTGTAGTCGAAGCTGACCATCGCACGAGCAGAGAGACCTGGGGTCAACCTGTCCATCTTGTAGTTGGCGATGAAGTTGGTCTCGTTGATGGTGTTGGTGGCACGGTAGAAACCTGCCTTAGCCAAGCGAGCCACAGGGTTGTCCTGATACTGTGATGAACCGGCATAGAGGTTACGTACGGTGCCATCATCGTTTCTCAACTGATAAGAAACTGGGAACAACCAACCTGGAGTATGGTTCAAGTTGTAGAAGGTCTGAGAGTAAGAGCCATCGAAAGCCTCGTTGCTATTAGGCCCCTTACGCTCCTCGAAGCGAGTTCCGAAGTTGACCGACACGGTCAAGTCCTGGGTCAAGAGGAAGTCCAAGTTGGCACGGAAGCCGATACGGTTATAGCTCTGGTTGGACTTGTTGCCATACTGGTCCTCGCTGAAGTTCTTGAACAAACCTTGCTGGTCGTAGTACTCAGCGGAAACGAAGTAGCGCATACGCTTGGTACCGCCCTGGATATTAACGTTGTAACGCTGAGCTGGCGCAGAATTGCGGAGCACGGCATCATACCAATCTACATTAGGATAGAGGAGTGCATCGTCGCCTGAAAGCTCGCCTGCACAACTCTTGCGGAACATCTCGATGTCGTGCGCATTGTATTGGGATGGCTGACCATCATTAGCCAAAGCCTCCTCCAACAAGCGTACGCTGTCGTATGAATTGAGGTAGGTATCACCACGAGTAGGTGAAGACCACTGCCAGTTGGCTGTCAAGCTCACTACAGGCTTGGCATCCGTACCACGCTTGGTGGTAATCAATACGACACCATTGGCACCACGCACACCGTAAACGGCTGTGGCAGAGGCATCCTTCAGTACGGAGATGCTCTCGATGTCGTCAGGAGCTATCTGAGAGAACTCACGCTCCACACCATCCACCATGATCAATGGTTGGTTATCGCCTGCGAAAGAGGCACGACCACGGATATAGAGTTTCATGTCGTCGGCACCTGGAGCACCAGATGTCTGAGTGGTGACAAGACCTGCCACCTTACCAGAGAGGGCCTGAGATACGTTGGCAGATGGAGACTGGAGCAACTCCTTGTTGCTCACCTGTCCGATGGCACCTACCACGCTCTCCTTCTTCTGATGACCGTAACCCACTACCACGACCTCGCCAAGGCTCTTGTTCTCGTCCTTGAGCACCACCTTGACGTGGCGTTGGTTTCCTACACGGATGTTTTGGGCAATCATACCGATGTATGTAATCTTCAAGGTAGCCTTCTCGTTCTTCACTTGAATCTTGAAGTTACCATCGAAGTCGGTAACCACACCATTGGTGGTCAACGCCTCCATGACGGTGGCACCGATGATAGGCTCACCCGTCTCATCGGAGACATTACCCGTGACGGTTATCTTGTCCTGTGCTGATGCTCCCAATGTGAGGAGCACCAGTGTAAGGGTCAAGAATAACTTATGTAATATGTTATTGTTCATTGTTTATTCTGTTTATATGATTGATTTATGCTATGACTATTTATAGACAGGAGTATAGTAATAACAGTTATCAGCATCCATCTTGAGGTAAGAGCCATCCACTATCAAGAAGGCACGAGCCATGTCTGTGCCTATCGTCTGATGGTACATTTCCTTATAGACAGTACCATTCTTACAGGTAGCGATAGCGGTCATATAGATTTCCTCGCCTTCACGCTTCAACTGGATGTTGACCTTAGCACCTTCCATATTGGCACGGAACTCATCCCAGTCGCCATAGCCTTCATTGGTGATATTCTCGGCAACGTAGGTAGAGGCTTTACCACCCCAACCATAAAGGTCGCTACGGATGACAAAGTGCTCTGCATAAGCTGGTTCATTACCACGTACATCATCGGTTGCCACACAGAGGTTCCAATTGTTCCAGTTGCCCACACCAGAGGTATGGTTCTCGAAAGAGAGGTTCAAAGCCTTGCCTGCTGGTATCTGGAAGTAATCAGAGAAGCTTGTCCACCATCCTGCTGTACAATCAGATGTACCCACCTCCTTGGTTGTCACCTCTACTGGGGTTGAAACGAAGCAGTCTGCCGTGCTCATCTGGAGATAAGAGCCATCCACTATCAAGAATGCACGAACGACATCCTGTCCGATGGTCTGATGATACATTTCTTTATAGACATGACCATTCTTGCAGGTTGCTGTAGCCGTCATATAGATTTCATCACCTGTACGCTGAAGAGTGATATCGACAACGGCTCCTTCCATATTGGCACGGAACTCATCCCAGTCACCATAGCCCTCGTTAGTGATGTTGGCTGCATCATAAGTGGAAGCATCACCACCCCAACCATAGAGGTCGCTACGGATGACAAAGTGCTCTGCATAAGAAGGTTTATTATCACGTACATCATCTGTTGCTACACAGAGGTTCCAGTTGTTCCAGTTGCCTACACCAGAGGTGTGGTTGGTAAACTTCAAGTGGAGAGTAGCGCCTGCTGGGATTCTGTAATAGTCAGAGAAACTTGTCCACCATCCTGCCGAGCAGTCAGATGTACCGATCTCGGTAGTAGGAGTGCCATCGGCATTCACGTACTCCACGTAGTTGAAGTTCTCCTCACTGCCACCACCGTTGCCGCCTACGGTCTTGTTCCAGTCGCGCTCGTTCATCTGGTTGCGAATCAGTGTCACGTTATCCACAGAGAGACTACCATATTCAGCAGTACCCAACTGGTCGCCCGTCGTACCTATATATAAATAAGGTAGAGCCTGGATGCTGTCGAGCAAGGTCTGATAGGAGAATGTGGTGGCAGCTGCACCTTCTGGCTGATAGCCCGACAGACTCTTCTTGCCATCCACGTAGAGCTGATAACCCTTCTGTCCCAACTGGAGTGCCACGAAGTGCCACTCGTTAGGAGTGAGGATGCCTGTCTTGTAAGTGTCAGGATCGTTCTCATCCAAGTCAAGGCTCTGCAACTGTCCTGGCTTGGTATAGACCAACTGTCCGTTAGGGGTGAAATAGAAGCGTGCGCCCTGTGCATCATCAGAGCCAAAAGAGAAGATAGGACGCTTCAAGTCCATCTCCTCGCCCTCAGCGCAATCCACCTTCACTGCGAAAGTGATGGCTGCGCCGTTCTGCAACTTCACGTTGTTGAATGGATTGGCAATCTTTGCTGCGCCCGTACCATTCAGATGCAATACGTTACTACCAAGATAGTCATCGTTGACTACCTCGCACACCTCGTTGTGAATCACCATGTCGGAGAACTCAGGCTTGTCGTCTGAATACTCAAAATCGTAGGTGTTCACGACCTGACGCTCTGGATAGACCTGATTGCCTGCGGCAGGATCCTGGTCTCCCCAATCGGTACAAGCGGTGAAACCGAATGTGACCAACATGGCACCAACTAATGAGAATAAAGATTTTCTAATCTTCATAATTAATGCTTTTAGGTTGTTGTTTATACTTTAGGTTATTTGATTTTGTTTAATTCTTCTTTTAACTCTTGGTTTGACTTTTCTTTTGGTCAAATTAGAGAATGATTCGGTGGCAAAAGTACAATTAATAACAAAATAGGAGGTGGACAAATACAAATAATAGGTGGACAAAATGCGTCAAGCCTAGTATTTATGCTGTTTGGCGCACTTTATCCACCTACTGTGCTCCCCCACACACAAGAGAGCGGTCGGCTTGACCTACATCAAGTCGTCTCCCGATAAGAGGAAGGGGAAACCCCATATTGCTTGGTGAAGCAACGGGTGAAATACTTAGGGTCGTTGAAGCCCACCCTATAGGCTATCTCCGTGATGTTGCGGTTGGCGACATTCTCCACGATCATCCTCTTGGCAATGTCAAGACGATAGTTGCGGATAAACTGCAAGGTAGGATTGCCCGTCTCCACATTCAGTTTCTTGCTGAGGAGACTTCGGTTCATGTGCATCGCCATAGCCAGCTCCTGTACACCAAACTCTGAGTTGGCATAATTGGCCTCCATCACTTCCATGACAGCCTCCATGAATGGCTTGGTCGTTTTCTCCACCTCTATCTTGTCTGCCTCGATGGTCTTGTCCTGACTTTCCTGGTAGCGTTTCTGCGTCTCCAGGATATACTGGATGCGAGTTTGCAACTTGCCTGGCTCATCACTCTCCCTCAATGCCAACTCTATCGGTCGATACAAGGCTTCCACCTCTCGCTCGCGCATTTTCTCCAATCTCTTCAGGTAGAAGTATCTCGCCAATGCCGCCATACAGAGGATGACGATGCAGAGGAACCACCAACTCTTCCAGAAATAAGGAGTGACAGTGACGGCGATGGAAATCGTCTGCTCCTTGCTGGAGGCGATGGAAGGCACGTACTTCACCTCAAACTCATAGTCGCCTGCCGGCAAAGTGGTGTATCTGACGCTATGCTGACCGGGGCGAAGGTTCACCCACTCATCCTCATAGCCTCTCATGCGATAGAGATATACTCCCTGCGTCTCACTGCCATAGTTGAGCGCAGAGAAATGGATGGTAAACGACTTGTCGCCCTCATGCAGGGAGATTTTCTTGGCGATGGAAATATCCTCGTCGAGATAGTCGCTGCCAGCGAAGACCGGTTGATTATCCACCGACAGCTCTGTGAAGCACAGGCGCTCCGTCTCCTTCACCTTGCGATTGACACCGAGCAACCTCATCATGCCTCGCTCCGTGCCTAGGAAGATCTCACCCGATGCACTGCGGACGGTTCCATTGAAATAGAACTGCGAACAGAGCAAACCATCCTCCTGGAAGAAACTACTGAACACTCCACTCTTCGGATTGAAGGTAGAGAGACCATTCTTGGTGGCTATCCACAGCATCCCATTGTTGTCCTCCACAATGCCCATCACCGCATTGTTGGCAAGTCCATCGGCAGTGGTATAGTTCTTGATATGCTGCTTGCCGTCCTTGTCACGCCAGCGGCAATACATACCATAACCATTGCTGCCCATCCATATCTTGCCATCCTTGGTCTGGCAGAAAGACAATATCTTGTCGAAGACACCACTCTTCGGATTATCGAGTTTATAGGAATGATAGGTGACGGCAAAGTTGCGCTGGGTTCCTCGTCGGGATCGCAAATCGACCTCCACCATGCCCTGGATGCAACCCATCAGCAGTTTGCCATCCCTCGTCACCAGACTGCCGATGCAGCCACGGATGTCGAGGCAATGAGGGAAAGGTTCTTCCAGCTGCCGCTTCTTGATGTCATAGAAGAACAAGCCATCGTTGGTGCCTATCCACATTCCGTCATTGATGGCATCGTAGGCAAAAGCGCCCACGAAGGAGAGCAATCCCTGATACCTATCGCCCACCAGCAGGCGTTGCATCTTGCCCGGTTCGCCGAGCGGCATCACAGCCACTCCGCCCCCCCATGTGCCTATCCACAAGTTGCCATGCCCATCGGCGGCAAGGGTAGATACACTGTTGTGCGGCAAGCCAGAGTTGGCGGTTGTATAATGAACGAAATTCTTGGAATGAGGAGATAAGGCGTTCAGTCCTCCCTCCACGACACCGACCCAGAGGGTGCCATCGGGAGCAGGAAACATGGCATTGACCGCATTGCGGGCGATACTGCCAGGATTGCGTGGGTCGTTCTGGTAGAACTCCAACTGCAAGAGGCGTGGCACCAACTTGGTGATGCCTCCCGTCTCCGTGCCCACCCATATCTGTCCGTCCTTGGAATAGAGGCTATTCACGAAGTTGCTGCTCAGTGGACTGACCGCACTATTGCAGTTCCAGTGCTCGATGTCGCCCGTCTTGTCATCTAGAATATCGACACCATTAAGAGTGCCGATGAGGAGATTGTCTTCTGGCGACACCGCCAAACTGGTAACCACCTCGTGCTGCAAGGAGTGGTCGGTAGGCGAACAGTGGTACTGCTGCTTGGCGCTATTGTATAAGCCACGGTTGGTAGCGAGCCATATCTTGCCATGGTAGGAGATGACGGCATTGGCATAGCGATTCTCCAGCGGAGCGAACTCCGAGGTGATGTCCCTAGCCACCAGGCGATTGCCCTTGGCATCAAACTCGCTCACCTTGCCATTGTTGCACATCACCACCGTGCCTCGGTGATAGACATCACAAAGTCCGAGGTCGGGAGCATTGGAAGGATAAGAAGTGCGGAGCACGCTATTCACCTCGCCCTTCTCATTGAATCCGATACGGGTGAGGCGATTGTAGGTCACCATCCATAGATTGCCCTTGCTGTCGCAATACATTCTCACGCACCGCTCCTTGAAAGTCTGCCCCAAGAGATTGCGCACTTGCTCATTCTCGCAAGGAGGCTCCACGGGCTGCAAGGTGGTGAGGTCGAGCACCTGCGGTCCTTCCTCAAACGCTATCCAGAGTCGCTTGAAGTGGTCTTCATACACGCTTCGGCAGCTGTTGCTTCTCAATCCGATGCGCTGGGTGCCCAACCCGAAGTTGACAAAGTTATAACCATCGTAGCGCACCAATCCTCCGCCGTGCGTACTGATCCACACGAACCCGAAGGAGTCTTGGAAGATGTCGTCGGCGAAGTTGTTGGGCATGCCCGAAGCCATGTTGAGATAGCTTACGTTATACATACCGGGCATTCCACCTTGAGCCATACTGCCCAAGGCTATCATCCATAAGACAACGAAGGTGAATAACTTTCTAATCATGATTGATGATGAGATTACATACTATAAAGACTCCAATTCATGTCCATTTCAAAACTTTGCTGCAAAAATACAAAGAATAAATGAAACGAAAGAAAAAATTGGCAAATAAATAGATACACAATGGGAGATAAGCGCAAAGAAAAGAATGAAAAGTGCTTAAAAAGAAAAAAAGACCACCCATTACAGGGTGGCCTTATGCCAGGTATTCGAGACCTCATCATACTCGATGTAGCCTCTGTGTTTCCATACACGCAAGGTGGACTTGCCATCTCCCCTCCTACCTTGCATCGCCCGTATGCTCACAAACTGATCGTAGGTGAACTCGCTAGGCAAGAGGGCTAGGAGATTCTGCGGTGCAGCACTCACCTGCTCCTCCTCGGCTAGGATTTCCTCCTCCAGCTGCTTGCCGAAGAAGCGCATCTTGCACCATAGGTCCATCTGCTCGCTCCATCTCACGTAGTCGGCGATATCCTTCGACCACTTGCAGCCCCCTGCCACATAGAGCACCATCGCCTTGAGGTAGGCTATCACGTTGGCACGATAAGAGAGGATGCGGTAAGCCTCACTCTCATAGAGCGTGGCACGACGGTCGTTCTCGGCAGTCAACTCCTTGGCTAGCTTCAACGCCTGCGGACACTCGACAAGACCGTTTGTCGCACCCAGACGAAGGAGATAAGGACGAAGTTCTTCGGTGAACTTGTCATCATAAATGCCAAAGACAGGAAGCGTGGGTTCGAGGGGCTTGATGATGGTGGAGAGATAGAGACGGGAGAGCGTTCCATCGTTCACTGCCTTCTGGAAGAATCGATGGGCATTGGGGATGGTGGTCGAGGCATTGAAGTTCCATCGCAATGGGGCTATGCCCGTGATGGCGTCCACGCCCACACGCTCCTGTCCGTGATCAGCATTGTCGAAAGCCTTGCGGATGAGGATGCTCACCTCGTCGATGGTTCCCCTGGAGGTCACCTTCTTCAGTTGCTCCACCTCATCCACACGTGTATAGACGAATCGCTGACCGTTCTCGTGAGCATCCACCACACGCTGGTTGAATACGGCATCGGTAAGGTTGTCGATGAGTATCTGTATGCAGATGTCGGCAGGCCGAGGGTCCTTCGCCTTGGTCTTGTTGGGTGGATTCTTGCGCTTCCACTCCGCCTCACGCAGTCGGTTGGGCTTGTCGGTCTCCTTGATGTCGGCGAGGATGATGTCGATCGGTTTCTTGATGGCTCCCTTGCCCACGCTCATGGGGGCGATGAGCACGTTCATAAAGGTAGGCTCGTGCTCCACGTTGTCCCAGTAGCGGAACTTCACGCCATGCAGGTGGACACCTAGCGCAGGGAACACGCCCTCGCAGACGGCTGGCTTATACATGTCGGGCACCTTGGAGGAGAGCAACTGCAAGAGCTTCGGCAACTTGCGTGGCATCTGGGGCGGCATGTCAGCAGTTCCCCCCGTGGCAGCCATCTTGGCATCCTGCCGAATAGCGGCGAGCACCTGGCACAAGCGGTAGGGCATTCCCTTGCGAGGTTCACCGAGTGCGCTCTGGATGGTACGTCGCCATTCCGCCTCAGGAAAGTCCTCATAGCGAGGTATCACCGCCTCCAACTTGGCTTGGTCGTAGTCGCAGATGGAGCGCAAGGTGACTGCCAGTTCGAAGGTTTTCACATTGCGGTCGCCCACCGTAGGATGCTTGCCTCCATTATACATCTCGAAATACTTCTCGATGATGTCGGAGTAAGGGATGCCATTGTAGGATGGTTCTTCGCCAGAGTTCTCTACCGCATCCGATGCTTCTTTTCTAGGTTCTGCTTGTTCTTTCTTCTCAGCCTGTGCAACAGAAGGAATACTTTCCAAATGATTCTCAGTACTTTCATTTTTCTCTTGTGATTGATTTTGCTCGAAAAGAGCCTCATCCAGGAAGAGCAAGTCCTCCTCGCTGGCAGTAGTGGTAAAGAATACCCTGGTGATGTCCTTGGCTCCCTTGTCAAACTTCACGCCCAGCAGGTCGCTAGCCCATCTGAGGTTGAGTTCTTGGTTTTCGAGCACCTTGCCATCGGCGAGGCCCTCCAGGGTATGTCGGCGAAAGACGAGGTGGTAGCCCTTGCGTGCGGAGCGTTCGAGGAGGAGCAGTCCCAGCTCATCCTTCTTCGCCAGTACTCGCTGTGGAGCGGTCGCCATCTTGTCGTCGTAGTCGGGAGCGGAAGGGTCGAAATCGACATCCATCCCCACCGTCATCGAGGGAGTCTTGCAGCCCTTGAGCTTCATATCGCTAGAAGGTATGCAACTGTAGTTCATCTGCATCAGTCGGTTTTTCAGAGTGGTATCACCTTTGCGAATCGCCTCCACCAAAGCCTTCTGTCGATTGCTATTACGGAGATTTCGGTACTCCGTCGCCGTGAGAACAGGGCGCATTCTCTTCGCCCCATTCTCATAGTATATCACATGACAAGACATTGATAATTAATAATTTATAATTTAATCACTGCGCCATGCAGTATGCCTCGTTGAGGAGAGCCTCATCCTCGATGATGGCACTCTCCATCTGCGCCATGCTTCTCACGATAGCCACCATCGACTTCTGGTCGGCGAAGCGGAGAGGTGTATCGGGCTTGATGCCAGATGTCTTGCTCACGAAGCGGATGTAAGCTTGGGTATTGTTGCCGTCGCTGCTCGGTGCCCAACGGGCTACGATCTTGCCGATGGTATTGGCGTGGTGCAGACCGATGTAGTTGCGGATGAGCACGAAGGCGGCACGATAGCCGTACTTGCGAGCGGTGAACTGCACGAAAGCACGGTCGCTCTGACTGGGTGCCATGCCCTGCCACTTGTTGGTGCTGTGGCGGATGTTAAGCGGATTGTTGTTACGGATGCCTCGGGTCTGTACCTGGGCGTTCTTGCGAGTTGCGCCCTTGGCGCTCACTGCTGCCTTGCTTGAAATTGCTGCCATAATCTTTACGTTTTAAATGGTTGGTAAATGTGTTACTGTAACCTTGATGATTACGGCTGCAAAGGTAGGGAGAATGAATGGGGGTGCATTCGGTGGAGACTGAGCGCCCACCCATTCACCCAGGTAACGAACTAGTGACTTAGCCTTGACACAAAAGAGACCAAGAAGAAAATGAAAGACTTTGCTTGGTGGATGAAGATATGAAGTACAAGCCTACAGACTTACATACAGAAAGACCTAGTCTTCTTGTTGTTTTAGTTAAAAATTGTTCCTTTAGCATAAGTTTTGCTACCAAAATGGTAGCCATTGGAAAATAATTACTATTTTTGCACCAATAACATTAAAAGAGAAAATTATGACTATCGTTAGCGCAAGAGATTTTAGAGCCAACCAAGGAAAATATTTTTCTATGGTGAATTCAGGTGAGCATGTGATATTGAAGTCGCGTGAAGGCAACTTTCGCTTAGTTCCAGTCTCTTCTACAGATAGCATTTCTGAGGGAACTCAAAATGTAGAGGTAGAATTGAGAGGAGCCCTTCGAGAACTCAAGGAGTTCATCGCAGGAAAAAAACAACTCAACACACTAGATGATTTGATCAATGAATTATAATTCTAGCTCTTCCTCACGAAGTCCTCCACGTCGGCGAGAGTCTCTATCGAATATTTCTTGCCATTCACCCATTCCTTGATCTTGTTGGCATACGACTGCTGGGTAGTCTCCGAAGCGATGCCGCAGTCGTCGTGCAGAAATCGCCATGCAGCCCTGCCCGAGAAGTCCTTGGCTATCCATCCGTTCCTGCGCCACACCACGAGGAAGCTTGCCACGATGCTGTTGAGCGTATCGCCCTTCTGGGTGGTGAGAGAGCGGCTACCCATCTTGTGGAGGCTCAGGTAGCGGAGGAGGCGGTCTCGCTCACGGCGGCGCACAGGCTCGTTCTCCCGATAGGGATTGCGCCTCTTGCCCTGCTCCTTCCATGAGGAATCGCCCTCGACGAAGAGATAGTGCTGGCGAGAAGCCTTGGAATCGTTGCCATGGGCTTCGCCCTGGTCGGCAACTGCACCATCGGAAGCAGCTCCATCGGGATGCTCATCTCCCACCTTGTCCGTCAGCTCCCCATTCACCACCTGAATGCCGATGCCGCCCTGCTCCACGTTGTTCACCTCATACTCCACCTTCTTCTCCATCACGAAGTCGCCCTGCACGGTGATGCCGCCCTGGGCGAGTTGTTTCATCAGTTGTTCTATTTCCATTGTATTCCTGGTTTTTCAGTTATTCTTATTTAGTAGTTGCACTTCCGCTGTCTTTGATATTTTTGACTATCACTCCAATAGCCCCTTTCTTCACTCCGTCCACCTCATTCTCCACATACTTCTGCAGTACGAAATCACCCTCTACATGTGGCTGCAACAAGGAAGCAGTCTTCATACCCAGTTTCTCCTTGAGCTCATTGACTTCCTCATCGAAAGCATTTCCGTACTGCTCGTTGGTCGTCATCAGAGGTACAAGGATGTGCTGTATGGCATCGGCGGTGAGAGACTTGCAGTTTGTCACAAAACAAGCCACGAACTCTCTTGCCCCCGAAAGCAAAGGGGGAAGGGCTGAAGCCCCACCATCGACCAGAGGAGGCTCGACACCAGTTTTCCTCGGCCTCTTCAAGAAGACGAGTTTGCCTTGGTCCCGCAGCTGATGCTCCTTGACGATGAATTCGCCCAAGAGCCCCCGAAGCCCCTCGTATTCCAGACAGAAAGTGAGCAAGAGTTTTGAAAGAGGGCGAGCACGAGGGTCTGTATGTCGAAGGGCATGCAACTTGACCAAGGAGAGAATCAGCAAGAGCCGACCATCGAATGCCACATCCTCATCCGCCACATCAGCTTTGCCATCCGCAACAAGTTCCTCGTTGAGCTCACGAAATATGTCCTCCACCTCATACTCCATCAAGTCGTACTCGGAGGGCAAATGGTCAAGAAGACCATCGGTAAACTTATAGGCGAGGACAAACAACTTTACGAGGTCAAGCGCACGCAAAAGAATTCTCAGAGCCGAGTGTGTCACGAGGAACACTTGGTCCTGATAGAGTTGGTAGCGTATTTGCCGAAGATTATCTTGGGTTAATTGCAGTGCCATGACATCCTCCTTTCTATGCTGCACGATAAGGCGCAACGAGTTATTATACTTTTAAGAGTAGTTGCCATGACACCCCTCGCCTTAGGATGGTCGGGGGAGCTTTTGGAAGCTAAAACTTAATACTAATGCAAAATTACGAATAAAAAATGAAGATTCCAATAAACGTGCACTTTGCAACGTTAAAGAATAATAATTTAACTGAATTTTAACTTCGGTTAAGACATAATGACAATTTTAATGCCTTCCCCATTCACCTATATTCATGTCGCAAGCGTTACGCCGTTACAGCGTTACAGTGATTTTTGCGACCCTCCTATATGCGAAAAATTACTTTTATATTTATATATATATAAATATAAAGAGTATTTTAGGGGGGTGGGATAGGGAGAAATTTTACTGTAACGCTGTAACATTGTAACGGATGGAAAAAAATGCCTGGAAGAATGAAAATAATTGTTTTTTTTTCTTGCATATATCAGAAAATTGTCGTATCTTTGTAGGCGTAATCAGAGAGGTGATGAAGACCAGACGATGCCACCATAGATGGCTCAGGTCGGTCGCAATAGACGACAAGCCCCGGTCGCAATAGACGACCACGGCACACCCCTATTTCACTCGGTTCGCCCCTTTAGAACTCTTGGCGAACCAAAGGGGTATCTCACTACCCTCCATCCGAAAGGCTGGAAGAGATGCCCACAAATACATTAACTACCATGGTTAATTATTCTCTCGTGTTGCGTTCAGTCAACACCAATCTCATCGAAATCAATCAGGCAAAGGCACGCATCAAGGCAGCCAAGGCACAAGGCACAACTCCTAAGACGGAGGACACCGACCTCGTCAAGACCGAGCAGCAGAAGGTCTTCGCCGTGGCACAGTATGCCGAGGTGATGGACCTCAGCAAGTTCGCCAAGCACATCTCCACCCACGGTTGCGTGTATGGCCATGCCGACATCAACGCCGTGCTCAACATCGCCGTGGACCACATCCGTGAGGAGCTCCTGGAGGGCAAGAAGATTCGCCTGGGTGCGCTCGGCGACTTCTACATCACCCTCTCCAGCAATGGCGTGGCTGATGCCAGCACCTTCACCGCTCAGAACATCACCGACGTGAAGGTGCAGTGGGAGCCAGGTCCTGACTTCAAGAACCTCATCAACGAGGCTGAGTTCAATCTCGTAGCCCCTCGTTCCGCTCAGGCGAAGCTCATCAAGGCTGTGAAGGAGGGAAAAGACAGTGTCGATCTCACCTCGCCTGATGGCGGTGACAACACTCCTGGCGGCAGTGGATCACAGGGTGGCAGCACTCCTGGCGGCTCTGGCAGCACGACCACTGGCGGCGGCTCACAGAGTAGCGGCTCCGACACGGGCGACGGAAACGTCAAGGAGTACTAGAGCACGCATAAGAATGACGAGACTCCCCAAAAGAAACACCGCTGAGACGAAGACCCGCCACCAGATGCTCCTGGCATTTGCGGTCGTGAGCATGGGCGTGCTTCTCGTCTTCGTCTCCTTCAGCGTACCGCCCACTGGCATCATCGACGCCAGCGTACTTGCCGCCTTTGGCGAGATGCTCACCTTCGCCGGTTCCCTCATCGGCATCGACTACCACTACCGCTACAAGAGCGAGCGGTATGGTGAGGATGAGGAAACGGCAATGGAAAGGTGATTTCAAAAAAGAAACAAGCAAGGGAAAGAGGTGAAAAGCCTTCCTTCTCTTGCTTGTTTTTTATGTATTCTTGCCTTGTAACACATGACAAGGCTTACTTCTTCAAACTATCTATCTGCTCCTTGGTCAAGCCCGTGGCTTGCATGATTTGTAGGTGAGGTAATTCCAAAGAGAGAAGTTTCTTGGCGATGGCAAGTTTCTCTTTGACCTTAGCTTTCTGCGTCGCCTCCTCCTTTTCCCGGCGAAGTTTATCTACCTCTTTATGAGCAGCTTCCACTTTTTTGTGAGCAGCTTCCACTTTTTTATGAGCAGCTTCCACTTTTTTGTGAGCAGCTTCCACTTTTTTGTGAGCAGCCTCTACCTCCTTGCGAGCAGCTTCTCTCTCCATGCGTCTCTTCTCTTTCTCCCACTTATCGGTGGCATAGAGGTCGCGCATGATCTTGACATCCTCCTCGTAATAGTCACGCTCCTCTGGGGTGAGCTTCTGCAGATCACCTATCGCCGCCAACTTTCGGAAGACGGGGTACTTGTCCAAGAATGGTATTTCTTTCAAATGCTCCATATTGTTCAATACGTAAATCCAACAATCAAATATATCCATACACTCTGGCTCCTTCTTCTCGAAGAGCGGCAACTGCAAGAACACCACTCTCATCTTCTCGAAGCCATATCGCAAGCCCGAAAGCTTCCAAGCCTTAACCTTGGATTCCTTTTTCTTTCTGCGCTTGCGAGGCACAAGCTGACTTGCTTGCTCTTTTGCGTCACATCCCAGTTGCTCGCCTTGCCCCTTTGAGCTGCAACCTAGTTGCTCGGTCGGCTCATCTAGTATAGAACCTTCCTCTTCGAGCAATCCGAAACCGATGTCGGTTCGGAATTGGCAAGGGATGCCAGTTTCGGCGATGAAGTCCATGAAGCACACGGTATAGACTGGTGTCAGGTGGAAGTCCCACTCGCCAGGCTTGGCTTGCTCCACTATCGCCTTGGCGGAGTAGTAAAGCGCACGGTCCACGAAATATCGTTGCTCCTTCTTCTGCATCTCCACGATGATGTGTCTCCCGTCGTCGGTCTCGCACGCCACATCGAAGATGACTCCTCGCTCTCGCTTTTGATGACGTGTCTGCTCCGTCTTGAGGTGCTTCACGTCCTTGATTACAAACTCGCCCTCAAATACTCCGTTGAGGAACGTAATGAGACACTCCTTGGTGTCGTCACTGCCGAAAATGCGCTTGAAAGCCCAATCGACACGTGGGTTAATGAATTCTGGCATATAAATGAAATTATGATGTCGTTTTCACACTATTGTGAATTTTGATTGCAAAGATACATATTTATTCCAATAATCGCAAAGAAATGGGGAGTTTATTTGAAAATAAATGAAAACAAGCAAGAGAAAGAGGTGAAAAAGATTTGCTACAGCGAAGGAAAAGTTGTACCTTTGCACCGAAAAAGAACAAAAAGATAGAGAATCAAGGATAATCATTATTAATAATAGACAACAGATGAAGAAAACAATACCAGTAATAGGCATGGCATGCTCGGTATGCTCTGCCAACGTAGAAAAGAAGCTCAATTCGCTCGAAGGCATCCACTCTGCCTCCGTCTCCTTGGCAGGTCGCACTGCCCTCGTGGATTACGATCCCGACAAGATTACGCTCGAAGACATGAAGCGTGAGGTGAGCAATGCCGGCTACGACCTCGTCATCGAGGAAGACCGTAGTGCGGAGGAAATCACCCGCCGTGAATATACCTTGCTCAAGCGCAAGACCCTCCTCTCCTGGCTCTTCTCCATCCTCGTCATGGCGTTTTCCATGGGGTGGAGTGACAACCAGATCTGTCTCCTCCTCGCCCTCTTCAACATGTGGTACTGCGGCAGAATGTTTTACGTATCGGCATGGAAGCAATTGAAGCACGCCACTGCCAACATGGATTCGCTCGTGGCACTGAGCACCCTCATCGCCTTCCTCTTCAGCGTCTTCAACACCTTCTTCGGCGACAGTGTATGGACGCCTCGTGGCATCGAGTGGCACACCTACTTCGATGCCTCCGTGATGATCATCACCTTCGTCTTGACGGGCAGATGTCTGGAAGAGAAGGCTAAGGATGGTACGGCGAGCAGCATCCGACAGTTGATGGGATTGCAACCGAAGACCGCCCGACTCCTCCGTGAGGGAAACCTGGAGGAAGTGCCTATCTCCACCATCGAGCGTGGCGACATCATCGAGGTACGTGCCGGCGAAAAGATTCCGGTGGATGGCGTGGTGACCGAAGCCGAGAGCTTCATGACCCCCGATGCCGCCTACGTGGACGAGGCAATGATCACTGGCGAACCGACACCGGCCCAGAAGAAAGTGGGCGACGAGGTATTGGCTGGCACCATCCCTAGCCAAGGCAAACTGCGGATGCGTGCCAAGCAGATAGGCGAGAACACCGCCCTCGCACAGATCATCAATATGGTGCAAGAGGCACAAGGTTCGAAGGCTCCCGTACAGCGCATCGTCGATAAGGCGGCACTGGTCTTCGTGCCGGTGGTCACCTTCCTCTCGCTCGTCACCTTCCTCACCTGGTGGATTACAGGCGGCAATGCTGCCCTGCCACAAGCCATCCTCTCTGCCATCTCGGTATTGGTCATCGCCTGTCCGTGCGCCATGGGGCTCGCCACCCCTACCGCCCTCATGGTGGGCATTGGCAAGGCGGCACAGAAGCAGATATTGATCAAAGATGCCACGGCACTGGAGAACCTCCGCAAGATAAACGCCCTCGTCATCGACAAGACGGGCACACTCACCATCCCTAACCAAAACGTGGATTTCACCAAGGCTGACTCCCTCGACCTCGAAGCCAGGGAGACGCTCAAGCCCCATGCCACCGAGGCGATGACTCGCTTGCAGCGTGAGGGCATAGAGGTGTATATGATGAGTGGTGACAAGGAGAACGCCGCCCGATACTGGGCGATGAAGGCTGGCATCAAGCACTATCAGAGCCAGGTAAAGCCGGGCGACAAGCAAGCTCTCGTGGCAAAGCTACAGGCTAGCGGCGACAAGGTGATGATGATAGGCGACGGCATCAACGACACCCAAGCCCTCGCCCTCGCCGATGTAAGCATGGCGATAGGCAAAGGCACCGACGTGGCGATGGACGTGGCTCAGGTCACACTGATGGGCGACGACCTGATGGCGATACCCGATGCCGTGAAGCTCAGTCGCAAGACGGTGGGCATGATATGGCAGAACCTCTTCTGGGCGTTCATCTACAACATCGTCTGCATCCCTCTGGCAGCAGGAGTCTTGCATCTCTTCGGCATCGACTTCCAGATTACCCCAATGTGGGCGAGTGCCCTCATGGCTTGCTCCAGCGTGAGCGTCGTACTGAACTCGTTGAGGTTGAAGCTAGTAAAGTAAGCTCTCCACGTATTCCCACAACTTCTGGTAGAAAGGATGCTTCGTCATGGTGCTCTTATCGCCCAAGATGATGAGCTTCATCCTGGCTCTCGTCATCGCCACATTCATACGGCGGAGGTCCTTGAGGAAGCCTATCTGTCCCTCGTCATTGGAGCGAACGAGGGAGATGAGGATGACATCACGCTCCTGTCCTTGGAAGCCATCCACCGTGTTCACGCTGATGAGACGGCGGTAAGGCTTGAAGAACTCGTACTTCTTGAGAAGTCGCTTCAAGTACTGTACCTGTGCACGATAAGGCGAGATGATGCCCACGTCGATGCTCTCCTCCAGCACCCTGCGCTTGCCCACCTGGGTGAGGTATTCGGCTAGCGTGAGGAGGGTGAGGTCGGCTTCCGCCTTGTTGATACGTCCGAAGCTCTCGCCAACAAACTGCTCGTGAAAGTTCATATCATCACGCTTTTCGCCCGAAACCACATCGTCGCCCTCTATCGTCACTTGGTTCTCCTCGTTGCTCGTGTCAATCCACGTGATAGGACTATCATCTTCGAGGATGCTGCGATACTTGATTTGCGGCGCACTCTCCACCTCACCATGGTAAAACCAGTCGCTGGAGAAGCGCATAATCTCCTCGTTCATACGATATTGTATCTTCAGGAGAGTCACCACCTCTGGCTTATTCTCGGCGATGCGCTCCATCAGCGTTTTCCCAAGTCCTGCCCTCAGGGCGGCGATGCTCTTCACTGTAGGTGGCAACTGACAGTGGTCGCCTGCCAATATCACCCTCGAAGCCCTGCGCATCGGTATCCAACAGGCTGCCTCCAGGGCTTGCGCTGCCTCGTCGATGAAGAGGGTACCAAACTTCATGCCCTCCAACAGGCGGTGGGCCGAACCCACCAAGGTACAAGCGATGACACGTGCCTCGCCCAGCAACTCGCTGTTGATGCGGATCTCCAGTTCGGTGGCACGGCTCTTCAGTCGCTCCAACTTCTGATGGTAGCTTTCACTACCTTTCTTGCGGTTCTTGCGCAACTCCCTGATAGCCTTGCGTATCGCCCAGAGCTGCGGATAGTCGGGATGCGCCTCGAAGCGACGCTCATAGGTAAAGCCGAGCATCTTGTCGTTCACCCTCGTAGGATTGCCGATGCGCAACACGTTGACACCTCTATCCACGAGTTTCTCAGAGATCCAATCCACCGCCATGTTGCTCTGTGCACATACCAGCACCTGGCTCTCTCGCATCAGCGTCTCGTTGATGGCTTCCACGAGCGTGGTGGTCTTGCCTGTGCCGGGAGGTCCATGCACAATGGCAACATCCTTCGCCCACAACACCTCGTTGACCGCCTTCTCCTGAGTAGGATTGAGCCAAGGGAAACGCATCGGTTCGAAGGTAAACTTGGCTGCCTTCTGGTGCGAGTAGAAGAGGTCGCGGAGATAAGCCAGTCGGTTGTTCTTCGCCTTCATCGTGCGGTCGAGTGCCTCAAACATCAACTTATAGCTCGTCTCATCGAAGGAGAGTTGTATGCCTATCTCTTCGGTGGCTTGCTGCAGGTCGAGGAGCGGTGCGGAGTCGGGTACGGTAATCACCATCCGGTCGCCATCCACATAGTTCACAGTGCCAGTGAAAGAGAAATATTTAAGTGTTGAATTCTTCACTCTTCCCTCTTCGTTCTTCACTTTAAAGAACATGACGGGGCGACCGAACTCAAAGTTGTGCTCGATGTCTTGGTCGGAGGTGCGAAACACCTCGATGGCTCTTTGGTTGAGCGAGTTGTAGAAGCTCTTGCCCACTCTCAGTGGATACCAGGCATCGCCACGCTTCACCTTGCGCTGCATGCCCATCTGTTCGGTGAGCTTGCGGAAGGCTTCCTTCTCGGTGTAGTACTCCAGTTGGAGCAACGTGCGCTGCTGCATGAGTGCCTGTATGGGTGAGGTTTGTTCCATTAGCTTATCGTTTTTGATTTGCAAAAGTACGGCATTTCTAGCGAATATGGAAAGATTATCCGATAAATATATTTAAAATCGTGATGCCGATGCACTGAATGCTGAAAAATATATGTATATTTGCAGCATAATTTAAGATAAAGGAATGTGATATGGAACAATTATTAGTGACAATAGACAATAATCAACCACTGCAAAACATCAGAAAAGCTATCAATATGTTGCGTGGGGTAGTTTCTACTACAATCGTCAAAGACCCAGTGTTGTCTAAGACGCAGAGGCAGCAAGCTTATGTCAAGGATAGTTTGACAAGGGCTTTCAATGAATTAAAGTTAGCCAAGTTGGAAGGAAAGGAACTACAGAGTGCTGATGATTTCTTGAAAGAACTAGAGGAACAACAATAGTATGGAAGTAGAAATCAAAGTAAGCGAAGCCGCCTATTCTTGCAGAATGTAAAAATAATATTCGCATGAAAGAATCGGAGAACAGGGAGGCGACGATCGCATTGGAGAAGCTTAGCATCGGCTACGACACAAGGCACGGCAGAAAGGTCGTCGCCCAAGACATCTGCGCCCATCTGCAGCGTGGCGAACTCACCTGTCTGATAGGAGCCAATGGCGTGGGCAAATCCACCTTGCTCCGCACACTCTCCGCTTTCCAGCCTCCTCTTTCTGGCGAAATCCGCCTCCTCGGCAAGCCCTTGGTTGAATACTCCCCAAAGAAGTTGGCTCGCCTCCTCGCCATGGTACTCACCCACAAGACGACCACCGACAACTTCACGGTGAGGGAGTTGGTAGGCATGGGACGCTCGCCCTACACGGGATTCTTCGGCACACTCACCACTGAGGACGAGACGATAGTGGAGGAATCACTCCGCTCGGTGGGCATCCTCGCCTTACAGCACCGCAAGCTCCATACCCTCAGCGATGGCGAATACCAGAAGACGATGATAGCCAAGGCTTTGGCTCAGCATACTCCCCTCATCTTATTGGATGAGCCGACGGCATTCCTCGACTACCCCAGCAAGGTGGAGACGCTGCAGATGCTGAGACGATTGGCACACGAACTGCATAAGTCCATCTTCCTCTCCACACACGACATTGAGCTCGCCATCCAGTTGGCAGACAAGCTTTGGGTGATGGAGGAGAGCATGGCAGCCCCCCTCCCAGCCAAGAAAGACGCAGGCAGTCATCTTGTAGTGGGAACTCCACGACAGTTGGCAGACGACGGCACCCTCTCGCGCTTCATCGAAAGGGATGGCATCCACTTCGACACAGCCTCCCTCACCATCCACATCAGCACCAAGTGAGATGCACACCACCCTCTGCCAATATTGAAAAAACAATAAAAAGACATGGCAATTGATGGGATTCTAGATAAAAATACATATCTTTGCACTATCAATAGTGTAAAAAATACATTTGTATCACCAACTGAATCAAATCATAACTAAACAACAACAATAACAATGAGAAAAAGACTATTCATCACAATGAGTATGGCAGGACTTGCCATGGCTGCTCTCGGCGCACAGAAGCCGAAAACCGCCAAGACACAGTCTAAAGTGGCTGAGTCTGCTCCTACCTACACCGAATGGCATGACCTGCAGGTGAACGACATCAATCGTTTCCCTCTCCACACCTCTTTCTTTACCTTCGCATCAGGCGAGGTTTCGGCTAAGGGCGAGGGCGACAAGACACAAAGCAAAAACTTCCTTTCTCTCGACGGCACCTGGAAATTCAACTGGGTGGAGAACGCCGACCAACGTCCTACCGACTTCTACAAGGCTGACCTCGATGACTCCAAGTGGAGCAACATCCAGATGCCAGGCAACTGGGAGATGCTCGGCTTCGGACAACCAGAGTATGTCAACACTGGCTTCGCATGGCGTGGTCACTTCGACCAGCAACCTCCAGCCGTACCTACCAAGGACAACCACGTAGGCTCCTACCGCCGCATCATCGACATCCCTGAGAATTGGGACGGCAAACAAGTGATCGCACACTTCGGTAGCGTCACCTCCAACATCTATCTCTATGTGAACGGCAAGTTCGTGGGCTATGCCGAGGACAGCAAGATAGCTGCCGAGTTCGACATCACCCCTTATATGAAGAAAGGTAAGAACCTCATCGCCTTCCAAACCTTCCGTTGGTGCGATGGTTCTTGGTGTGAGGACCAAGACTTCTGGCGACTCAGCGGCGTGGCTCGTGAGAACTACCTCTATGCCCGTGATGCCAAGACACAGATAGAAGACATCCGTGTGACACCCGACCTCGTGAACAACTACAAGGACGGTGTGCTCGACATCAAGGCTACCGTGAAGGGCAACCCAGTAGTGGTATATCAGTTGCACGACAACGTGACTGGCAAGATTGTCATCCAGAAAATCATCAAGTCGGCAAATGGCAAGGCTGATTGCACCCTCCAGGTAGCCGACCCTAAGAAGTGGACAGCTGAGACACCTAACCTCTACACACTCAACGCCATCGTCTGCCTCCCTGCAGCAAAGGGCAAGGGCATGACTGGCATCAGCACTATCCCTGTGAAGGTAGGTTTCCGCAAGATAGAAATCAAGAACAAGCAGTTCCTCGTCAATGGACAGCCTGTACTCATCAAGGGTGCCGACCGTCACGAGATGGATCCTGACGGAGGTTATGTAGTGAGCGTAGAGCGCATGATACAGGACATTCAAGTGATGAAGCGCCTGAACATCAACGCCGTACGTACTTGCCACTATCCAGACGACCCTCGCTGGTACGACCTCTGTGATGAGTATGGTCTCTACATCGTGGCTGAAGCCAACCAGGAGAGTCACGGTTTCGGCTATAACGATGACGCCGCTGCCAAGAAACCGATGTTTGCCAAACAGATATTGGAGCGCAATCAGCACAACGTGGCCAACTTCTACAATCATCCTAGCATCGTAACTTGGAGCTTGGGCAACGAGACGGTGATGGGCGACAACTTCCTCAATGCCTACAAGTGGGTGAAGAGTCAAGACGCAAGCCGTCCTGTACAGTATGAGCAGGCACACCAAGGCGAGGGCACCGACATCTTCTGCCCTATGTACTACTCGGTGAAGAACTGTGAGAACTATAGCAAGAACCCTAACAGCAAGATGCCACTCATCCAGTGTGAGTACAACCACACCATGGGTAACTCTGGTGGTAACCTCAAGGACTACTGGGACTTGATTCGCAAGTACCCTATCTTCCAGGGCGGTTTCGACTGGGACTTCGTTGACCAAGGCTTGCACCGCCACATCGTGAAGCCTATGAGCATCAACCCTGAGAAGATGAGCAACGAGGAGATTCGCAAGATAGAATATACCTACGGTGGTGATTACAACAATTACGATCCTAGCGACAACAACTTCAACTGTAATGGTATCATCGGTCCAGACCGCCAGTTGAACCCTCACGCCTACGAGTTGGCTTACCAATACCAGAACATCTGGGCCACCATGAAGGACGCTCAGAAGGGTGAGGTAAACGTATATAATGAGAACTTCTTCCGTGACCTCAGCAACTACGCCTTGGCATGGACATTGGTAGAGAACGGCAAGGAGACACAGAACGGCACTATCGCCGACCTCAACGTGGCTCCTCAGCAAACTCAGACCATCAGCATCCCTTACGACCTCACAAAGGTGAAGGGCAGTGAGGTGTTCCTCAACGTGGAGTTCCGCTTGAAGAACGCCGAGCCTCTGATGCAGGCAGGACAGGTAGTGGCTTACAACCAGCTCGTCGTGAAGGAGAAGCTGTGCTGCGGCCATTGCACCGACAAGATGGCTAAGGCGAAGGACGGCAAGAACGTGAAGTCGAAGCTCATTGACAAGAAGGGCACTGACGAAATCGCCATCACCACTGCCGACCTGACCTTGAAGGTAAACCGCACTACCGGTCTTATCTCCGAATACACCTACCAGGGCAAGTCACTGCTCGGCGAGGGCGGTACACTGAAGCCAAACTTCTGGCGTGCTCCTACCGACAACGACATGGGTGCCCAGTTGCAGAAGAAGTTCAAGGTATGGAAGAACCCTCAGATGAACATCAAGGGCGTGAGCGTGGAGAAAGACAAGAAGGCAAACACCTACAGCATCTGCGCCGTATATGATATGCCAGAGGTGAAGGGCGAGTTGGAAATCCGTTACCTCGTCATGCCAAACAGTGGCGTGGTGAAGGTGACAGAGACCTTCAATGCCACCCAGGGCGAGAAGGTGAGCGACCTCTTCCGCTTCGGTATGCTGATGCAGTTGCCTTACGAGATGGACAAGAGCCAGTACTACGGCCGTGGTCCTATCGAGAACTACAGCGACCGCAAGGATTGCATGAACATCGGTATCTACAGCGACAACGCCGACAACCAGTACTTCCCTTACATCCGTCCACAGGAGAGCGGCACCAAGGCTGACATCCGTTGGTGGAAGCAGACCGACGCACAGGGCTTCGGCTTCATGGTGAAGGACTGCAAGCCATTCTATGCAAGTGCCATCCACTTCGACACCGACGAGTTGGACGATGGCAATGACAAGGAGCAGCGTCACAGTTTCAACTTGCAGAAGTCAAAATACACCAATCTCTTCCTCGATGGTGAGCACATGGGTGTAGGCGGCGAGAACTCTTGGGGCGCATGGCCACTGGAGAAATATCGCATCCACTATGGTGACAAGAGCTTCAGCTTCGCCATCATCCCATTGAATAAATAGGAAAGAACCCATGAGATTAAGGCTCATGAGACCCCAAAATAGAGCATTTGAGCAATAATCCAACATATTTAATCAGAAAATCCACCCCATTTGGAGTGGATTTTCTGTATCTTTGCAAACGCATTAAGCAATACAACTTAATTATTCAAGTAAGAATATCACAAAATAAGAATAAACCTAAAAATAAACAACGTAAACATGAGAAAAACGAATATCTTTGCTGCCCTTATGCTGGCAGGCATGACTTCGCTCGGTGCTTCAGCACAGCATCAGTTTGCAGTTCAGGCAAACAAGCCTGGTGTAGAAATCCAGCCAACCATGTATGGCATCTTCTTCGAGGACATCAACTTTGGTGCCGATGGTGGTCTTTATGCAGAGATGGTAGAAAACCGTTCCTTCGAGTTTCCACAGCGCCTGATGGGATGGAATACCTTCGGAAATGTAACCCTCAATGACGTGAAGCCAGCCTTCGACCGCAACCCTCATTATGTAACACTCGAGAGTGCCGGTGCTCGTGAGAAGCAGACCGGTCTTGAGAACCGCGGTTTCTTCGGCATGGGCTTGAAGAAGGATATGAAGTACGATTTCACCGTATATGGGCGTCTGCATCTCATCGATGGCAAGCAGGGCAAGATCCGTGTGGAGCTGGTCAATTCAAAGAATGATGTCATTGCCAAGCAGGTCATCAACATCACCAATAATAAGTGGCAGAAGCTTACAGCTACCCTGACCTCTCCTCAGACCGATGCCAAGGGTTTGATGCGTGTATATCTGGAGAAGGGTTCTGAGAGCGTAGATCTCGACCACATCT
>ERZ1026866.193-NODE-193-length-41027-cov-35.952748_pt1 | contig 41027 bp, 37 predicted proteins | sample MGYA00380163_ERZ1026866 | MGnify/ENA primary metagenome ERZ1026866 (study PRJEB33269, sample SAMEA4719799) | human gut metagenome | biome: human-associated habitat; feature: organic feature; material: feces | place: Cameroon | collected 2013-10 ...
AGCCCCCACAAATAAAAAACTTAAAAATATTTTTTAATAAATTTAAAAATTTTTAGTACATACATAATAAATATTAATAATTAAAATATATCTGTATATTGACTAAAAAAATATATATCTTATATTATTTATATGAGTAATTTAATTAAATCTTTAACATTAATCACAGTATTGATATTGGCATCAAGCTGTAACAATTCATACAAACCAAATAACAGTGCAAATAATAATACAAACAACAACAATACAAATAATAATAACCCTACTACTAAAACTATGCATCTTAAAGTGAGAGTAAAGGGAGAGTCTAACAATAAGGCTTTCTTAAAATATGATAATATGTATGCTAAAGATATAGATTTTAGTATAAATAACAAAACTTATAGCTATACTGCCGATTTTAATAATGGTTATTATCTTTGCGTAGATAAGGCTGGAGTTTTGAGAGGAAACTATATAGATACTCAAAAATATATATTTGATAACAAAATAGAATTCGATTACAACTCAAAAGACAATCAAAAAGTATTAAATGGCTATATATGGGTAGGATACAACAGTATTTTATTTTTTAGAAATACTGTAAATATAACAATACCTTTAAATACATTTGATGAAGCAAAATATAAAAATATAGCTTTAATTACTATAATAGTTTATCCGGATAATAGCTCATACACTTACACATTCGATGGGTTTGAAGCAATAAATAATTATTGATTGCCGTATTTAGCACCGCCTTTTATTAAATAATCTACTGTGTTGGTATATCCTTTTTCATTTGCTAAATCTAATGGAGTTTTTCCTTCATTATTTTTTGTATTTATACTTAAAAATGTATTATATAAATAAAAGCTTATAGCATTATTATTTCCATAGCTTGCTGCAATATGAAGCACACTGTCGCCATTAGAATTTTTAAAATTATATATAGAAGGGTATTTTTGTAATATTTTATTTATAAGAGCATAATCTCCAAAAGCAGAAGCATAAAATATTCCATTATATCCTTTTGAATCTTCAAGATATATATCAGCATTATTATCCATAAGAATAGAAACTATATTAATATTTCCTTTAAATATAGCATATTCTAAAGGGGTTGTTTTATCAAATACCAATTCTCCGCTAAAATTAATACCTTTTTTAGAATAGTAATTAGTATAATTGTCTAATGTTTTATTTATATCAATTTTATTTGTATAGCTTAAAAGTATATTAAGAGCATTTGTTTTATCATAATGAATAGCATAAAGAAGAGGAGTAAAGCCTTCCGGATTTCTTGTATTAAGATCAACTGTATTAGAGATAGCATTATGTATTAAAGCGGCATCATCTTTATAAATAGCATCAAAAAGAATTTTACTTTCTAATTGATGAGCATATTCATTATTTTCTTCTTCTTTTTTATAATAAGAAGTATCATCATCAGGCATATTATCATACAAAAAATCTTCTACAATATTATTTGCTTGAATGACGTTTAAATTATTATTATTATTATATGAATTCGTATCATAAATATTAGTTTCACCAAAATTACCAATTATATTTTCTATACTATCGCCATATAATAAGTCTGAAGCAGTTTTACCGTCATAATTTTTTATAGTATAATCAGCCCCCTTTAATAATAAAAATCTATAAGTATTACTATTATTGTTTTTTACAGCCAAATGCAAAGGAGTATCTCCATCAACATTTTGTATATTTATGTTAATAGGAGTTCTATTCATAAGTGCCGTCAAAGTATTAGTATTTCCTAATAATGCGGCATTATGTAAAGGAGTATCACCATTTATATCAACAACTCTATAAGAATTACTTGAATAATTTAAAAGCGTATCAATAACTTCTGCATTTCCATAACTTGCTGCATACATTAAAGCATTATTTCCTAAACTATCTTTTCTGCATATATCAGCTCCATATTTTAGAAGAGTATTTATTATATTAGTATTTCCTTTGAATATAGCATACTGCAAAGGACCTGCATTATATAAATATACATAACCTGCGAACTCTGCCCTGCTTTCATTAAAATATAAGTCATCTTTTGGTATAAAAGCAGTTTCTATATCTATAATATTTGTATTATTCATTCTATATTTTAAAAGTTCATTAACCATATCTTCTTTATCAAGATGTATAGCATAAGTAAGAGGAGTTTCATATTGTATAATTACAGAATTCATATTAAAGTTAGAATACATCATTATATTTCTTAAGGCATTAGTATCTGATGTTTGAATAGCTTCTGCAATGAATATATTTTCTTCATAAGTATTTGTAAATGAATTATTATTTTTTTCATTACTATCAGAATTATCATTTAAATCAACAGCCGAACTTCCTCCTGATAATATATATTCTGGAGTAACTCCATAATTATCACCTATATCTTTATTAGCACCAAGTTTAATAAGAAGATTATATGCATCATTTTTTGCATAGTAAGCGGCATAATATAAAGCAGTACATCCGTTTGAATCTCTGTCATTAATATTCATATCAACATTTTTAATTAAGAAATTAATAGTATTTAAATTATTAAAAGCAGCAGCATAATGAAGTCCATTAAGATTACCGTTAGGAGTTTTATCATTAACTAATGTTTTATCTTTTTGAAGAAGCATTCTTATAATATTACCGTCTCCAAAACCGCATGCATATAAAAATGCAGAGTTTCCTTCATTATCTCTAGCTCTAACATTAGCTCCCTTATCTATAAGCTGTTTAACTATCCTTGAATTGTTTTTAAATATAGCAAACATTAAAGGAGTAGCTCCTCCTATATTAACGCTATCTCCTTCATATTTATTTATATCAGGATAAGCAGCAAAATCATCAGAAAGTTTGTATTCAATATTAACATCACTATATTCAAGAAGCACCCTCAAAGCTCTTTCATTGTTGCATTCAATAGCATATAAAAGCGGTGTTAATCCCATTTCATTTGTAGCAGAAAAATCTACCCTATATTTTAAAATCTCTCTCAAATCCCTTTCATTTTTCTTTTCTTTTATAGCCAAAAATAATTCGCTTTCTTTTTGATTTATAGCATATATATTTAAAGAGAAAACATAAAATATAGCTAATACAATGATTAAACTTCTTTTTATTAAACAAACCATTAAATAAAACCTCTCGAGATTAGTTAATATTATAAACATTTATAATATTATAAAGTAATAAATAATTATAACAATATATTATGATAACTAATTATTAAAGAATATATCATCAGGCTTTAAGCCTTCATTATTAGCAATCTCTCTGTCAGCACCAAGCTCTATAAGTAAATTGTAAGCCTCAGCCTTGTTATTAGCAGCAGCATAATAAAGAGCAGTCCAACCATCATTATCCTTAGCATTAATATCAACATGAAGCCTTTTTACTAAATAACTAATTACTTTTATATTATCATAAACAACAGCCATATGTAAAGCAGTAACATTTTTTTTAGTTTTGCTATTAATTAAATTCTCATTTTTATCTACTAAACTATTCATTATACGAACATTGCCAAAAGCAGCCGCATACAAAAAACTATTCCACCCCTCTTCATCATAAGTGTTAATATTAGCATTTTTTTTAATAAGCCTATTTACTATCCTACTGTCTCCATTACTTTTAAATATTGCATAAAGTAAAGGAGTAGCACCGCCTATATAAACAGCCTCTCTGCTAAAATTATCTAATGCCGTATAATATCCGTTTGGAAGAGTTGCTTCTAAATTAATATTATCGCAGTCAAGTAAAACATCAACCGCTTTTATATTTTTATTTCTTATAGCAAAATGTAAAGCACTAAGTCCATATCCGTCTTCAGCATTAATATTAGCACCATTTTCTATACTCTTTTTCAACTTCTTTATATCATTATCCCTTATAGCCTCAAATAATTCCCTATCAATATCACTTAATTCATTATACTTCATCATCACAAGCTCTCTAAGCCTAGTAGAAGGATACATACCATTATTGTCTGTAATCTGACTATTTGCCCCCAATTTTATAAGAAGCCTGTATGATTCAATGCTTTGAGAATTAGCAGCATGATAAAGAGCAGTCCAACCGTCAATGTCTCGAGAATTAATATCAATATTAAAATTAGTGCATATATATTCTATAACCTCATAATTATTATGACTGCTTGCTATATGAAGTATATTAACTCTAAACTCTGTTTCACTATTAACTAAACTTGGAGATTTTTCTGATATCAATTTTAAAGTATCAATATCAGAAAAAGCAGCAGCATACATAATACTATTATAATTTTTATCATCTCTATCTTTTAAATATGAAGTATCTATATTATCTATAAATAATTTAATAATATCTTTTTTATCATTATAAATAGCATAAAGTAAAGGAGTAGCCCCCTCTAAATTATTTTCATAATCTTTAGGAAGCCTTGATTTTAAGCTTTGTATATCATTTTCTAATACATATTTTATATAGTTAATATCATTATCTTCAATGGCATTAAATATTTTATTTACATAATTATCATAAGCATACAAATTAGAAAATATTATAATAATAAATAAAATAAATATTTTTTTAATCATTTTAATACCCGTAAATTAAAAAGTAGTAGTAGTTCTATTATCTCTCAAATCAGTAATAGTAGAGTTAAGGTCATATTCTCTTCTAGGTAAACCAGCATTAGGGAAATCTGTAAGAGTGAATTCAATCCAGAACTCTTTATTCCAATAAGAACCTTTAACAGAACCGCTAGCAATATCTGAAGGAAGAGCAGAAGGCGATATAGAGAAAGTAGCTCTTAATTGCCAGCCGTCTAATTCATGCCATATACTAGTATTGATAGAACTTAATTTAAACAAACTGTCTATCCTTTTTTGAGAATCTCTGAAATTAAATGAATCAACAATATCCCAGAAAGGATTAACCCAAGTCTCATTTTCTCTTTCAGCATAAGACTTTATATATCTATAAGCCCTGTCATTTCTGCTTGTCGTAGAAAAACTAAAAGTAAATTGTTCTAATATTTTTAATTCAAACCCAAGTGAAAAAGCAGCAGAGTTATATTTATAATTAATAAAATCATGTTTATATGTTATATCAAAGAAAAATCTAAAATCGTTTTTATAACCATCAAAGAATTTCTTTTTATTATTTCTTACCAATATCCAATCTGTAAGATTATCTATAGGAATAGGTATGTGAATAAGAGTATTAATAGCATTTTGAGTAAAGTTTGTACCGAGTAGGTTTTTAGATAAATCATAAGAAATATATGAAGAATCATAATATAACCTAGTAGAACCGCCTACTTCAGTTGTTAAGAATCTATTAGTGTTATGTATAAGTTCATAATTTTTAGTTTGGGCATTATATGTTGGTATGAGGTCATAACCTGTTCTAACAGTTCCTCTAATATCCCAGTTTAAATTAGGTATAAAAAATATGCTGTAACCTGTGCCGCCTACATTCAAACTCGTGTTAATACTATGACTGCTAAAATCACCATTTTGATTTTCATTAGTATATGAAGAGTCTTTTTGTTTAAATCTATATCCAATATTATATGATGTATCCCAGCTTACAGATGGCGAAAAATAATTATCAAGCTTGTATGGAAGTATTGAGTTCGGCAAAAATACAGAGAGATTCATACTGCTTGCTAAACCTAAATATGTATTATCTCTATCATAAATTAAGTCTTCAGATTTAGGATTAATACTTTTTTGATAAGCATAATCAATATTAACATTAGGAGTAAATCTCATAAATAAATTGGTAAAACTTCTAGATAATCCACCGTTTAATTGTAAATTATTTCTTTCAGCCAATTTTTCATTTAATTGTTCATTAAGTTTAGGGTTATTATAGAATGCTATACCTTCAGAAGTTTTATAATCTATTGTGTGAGAATAATTCATGCTAATATTATAATTAATATTGAAATTAGGAAAATAATAAGAAGTCTCATCGCCAAAAATAGAACTATAACTAGCAGACAAAGATGGTAAAACTAATCTGCTTGGTTTAGGCATATAATAGTCAAAATTAGTATTATAATTTACAGATAAGTTTCTCACAGCAGTAAGATTCCATTCTGCCCCAGCTCTTAAATTAACACCATATATAGAGCTATTAACATATATAGAGTTTTGTATATAACTCTCTGGATATGAATCTCCTATATCACTTAAATTTCCAGTAATGGCAGTAAATAATGACAATATATCCAAAGCCCCTCTTTGGTTATAAAAATCAGACTTAAAATATAAATCGCTATTTAAATTTAATTTACCAGTAAGATAAGCATTAATATTCTCTCCGCTATATAATTGTATTGTATGGTCATACTGAAACTTGTATCTAGGTACAAATTTACCAGGCTTACCGCCTGTAAAATAGTTTACATATCTAGTACCAAAACCAATACTAGAAGATATATAAGAATCAAGCAAATAATATTGTCTTCCCAAAGCAAACATAGCATCTAAAGACAAATTATGATACTGGCTGGTATATCTAATTTCATCTCCAATAAGAAAACCTAGCTTTTGATATGCATCAAACCTTATTCTATGGCTAACACCATATAAATCAAAAGTCTTACTGTTTTGCATATAAACACCTTCCCTCAAACTTTGACCGAAAGTGCTTATAATACCTGTACCAACATTGTTTTGAATAAATAAAGGGAAATAGAATACAGGCTGTCTTCCAACCCTATATATACTGTTAAATATTAATACTTTTTTTGTATCCCATAAATAAACTCTTGATGCTAAAAAGTCATGTGCTACTGGGGTGAGCCTAGAAAAACTTACACTGCTGTCATTGGCAAAAAAATCTGGGTCATTAAATTTTATTATATTTCCTTGAAGAGTAAAACTTTGGAATTTTGTGTTACCATTATATAAAATACCTTTCTTATCATCTTTATTGAGCATGAACCATTCGCCATTTAAAACGCTATCTCCAGATTCAACTTTCAAATTACCAGAAGCAAATATTTCACCCGTTTTCAAACTATATACAACCCTATCTGCACTCATAATATTGTTGTATACTTTAAGCTGTACATTTCCGTATAGTGCTATTAATTCTTCCCCAGCTTCTTCTATCTTATATCTTTCAACATAATCAGCACTTTTAAACTCTATCTGTCCGCCGCCTGTATTGATGCTAGCACGTGCTACATTTTTTATATTATCTTCGCCTGTAATTTTTATAACATCTACATTAACTTGCCTTTTGATAATTCTAGCTCTTAAACTAGCCTCATCATCATAAGGATAAATTTCTATGCCGTAATTTCTTGCATATTCTGTTAATACATAATATGGAGTAAAATTAACTATATTGATAAAAGAAACAGGATTTCTTTTAGCATCAAATTGATTTATTTGCATTAATACGTTTTCATTTGTTCTAATATTATTATTATCTTGTGCATATAAGTATGCATTAAATATTATTAAAGATAATAGTAATATCAAGACTCGCATTATTGCCTCTTAAAAATCACGTTTATCTTTTTTAAGAAAATTTTATTTTAAAGAAATTACGTTTTCCTACTTTTAGTATACCCTCTTTATTTATATTAGAGTTTATATCCGTAATCTTTTCATTATCTAAAGTAACACTGCCTTGAGAAATCAATCTTTTCAAATTAGATTTACTTTCGTTTTTCATGCATACAGATAAAATATTTAAAATATTATCATCTTTACCAACAACAATCTCTTCTATTTCATCAGGTACACCTTTAGAGCTAAATATTCTCTTAAACTCCTCTTCAGCATTATTAGCATCATCTTCTGTATGATATAATTTTACTATTTCTTTAGCAAGAATAGACTTAATGTTTCTAGGGTTCTCGCCTTCTTCCATAGCCTTTTTATAATTTCTTATATCATTCATAGGTATATCTGTAACTAATTCCATATATTTAAGAATTAAACCATCAGGTATACTCATTGCTTTACCATACATATCTTTAGGACTGTCATAAACACCTATATAATTGCCTAAAGATTTACTCATCTTCTCAACACCATCTAAACCTTCAAGCAAAGGCACTGTTAAAACTGCCTGAGGAGATAGACCATATTCTTTCATTAGGGTTCTTCCAACAAGTAAGTTAAACTTCTGATCATTACCTCCAAGCTCAACATCGCATTCTAAAGAAACAGAATCATAACCCTGTGCTAATGGATATAAAAACTCCATTATACTTATAGGCTGACCATTTTTATATCTTTTAGAAAAATCATCTCTCTCTATCATTTGTGCTACTGTGTATCTTGAAGTAAGCCCAAGCACATCAGCAAAACTCATCTTTCCAAGCCATTTAGAGTTAAACTCAACTATAGTTTTTTCAGGGTCCAAAATTTTAAAAACTTGCTGTTTATAAGTTTCAGCATTTCTCAATACATCTTCTTCACTTAATCTAGGACGTGTTTTTGTTTTACCAGATGGGTCTCCTATTCTTCCTGTAAAATCTCCTATAAGAAATATCACTTTATGTCCAAGTAATTGAAAATGTCTCATCTTCCTTAAAAGTACAGTGTGTCCTAAGTGTATATCTGGAGCTGTTGGGTCAAAACCTGCTTTTACTGTTAATTTTTTTCCGCTTTTTAGTTTTTCTTTTATCTCTTCCAAGCCTATTATTTCGCTTGCTCCTCTTGTAATTAATTCTATAGATTCTTCTAAAGTGTATTGTTTCTCTTCCATACTTATATCAACCCTTATAAAATTTAAAATATATGAATCTATAATAATGTAAATTTTAATTAAAGTCAATTATTTAAAAAAATCTAAAATATATTATAATAATAATAAATCAAAAAAACATGAGGATAAGATAAATGGAAAATCAAGTTAATAGCGTAAATGTAGAAACTGCAGTTCAATTAATAAAAACAAATAAAGACTTACAACTATTAGATATTAGAGGTCCATATGAGGTAAAAGCTACTGGATTTATAGAAGGAAGCATGCTTTTAGACCCTAGCGACCGCCAAATTATAGAGACAATTGAAAACTTAGACAGAGACAAAGAATATTTATTATATTGCGCAAGCGGAGGACGTTCTTTTGCTGTATCGCAATATATGCTAAAAAAAGGATTCAAGCATTTAAATAACCTTATGAATGCTGGATATATGGAACTATCTATTGCTTTAGAAAATAGTAAATAATTTAATTTACACTATTGCAATAAACTTTAACTTATAATATAATAATTCAGATAGTTTAGAATAATTTAATTTTTTGGAGATAAATCAATGAAAAAAAATATACATCCAGAATACTATGAAACTGATGTAAATTGTGCTTGCGGTGCTAATTTTAAAATACATTCAGTTCAAAAAACTTTACACGTTGACATTTGTCATAATTGTCACCCTTTCTTTACTGGTAAACAAAAAATATTAGATACTGCTGGTAGAGTTGATAAATTCAAAAAACGTTATGGCTTAAAAAAATAATATTTAATCAATAAATATAAAAAATATTTAAGTCTATAAAGTATTATATCTGTATTATATACTTTGTAGACTTTATTTATTGATAAAGGCGGTTTATGGACAGCGACGGCGTTTACAAAAGAGTAAATATCAACAAAGTAATATCTCAAATATTAAAAACCAACCCTAACATAACAGAAGCCAAAGCAAACGAATTAGCATACAAAATGATAAAAGAACTTAATAAAAAAGTTTCTTCTATGGTAGCTGATTTTGAAAATGGCGAAGGAGACTTTATGGCTTGTTATTTCGAATCTATAGAAAAGCAATAAATCCATTAAGATATAATAAAATAAAAAGTATAAATATTTCAGTGTTATTCAGAATATATATTGTATTTTTGATTATAATTAAATACTATCTCACTCAAATGCAGTCTTTTTGGTTCTTTTGGTCACAAAAAGAACTGGGGGTGTGGTGGGCAAAGCCACCACAAATAATAAATTTTAAAATTTAATTTTAGCATGTATTTAAACAGCTATATTTTGTAATGTAAGTTTTTATTTTATTCAACTTTTTCCCGCCTTCGCGGTGCGGACTTCGTCAAAGTTGCAAAAAGTGCAAGTTAAGAGAATAATACTAACTATATTTTACATGCGTAATATTAAACTAAAAACAATATAAATATTCATTAATTCGCTTTTAAAATATATATAATAACTGAATCATCTAAAGAATTTTTTATCGAGATAATCTTTTGAAAGTCTTAAAACAAATGGTCTTCCATGCGGGCAATTAGTTAATATATTTTCTTCTTCAAGCAAATCAAGTAATGTTTGCATATCATTAAGAGAAAGTTTATCCCCTGCCTTTGGTGAATATTTACAAGATATTGTGCTGCATGTATGTTTTATTAATTTTTCTAAACTATTATTACTCTCTTTGGAAATATATATATCCAAAATATCTTTAATAATTTTATCTATCTTTTGATTCTTTGGTATATATATTGGAACTTCATCTATTATAATGCTATTTTTTGAATTAGATTCAAACTTTATTCCTATAGATTCTATTTGTTCTTTTGAAGAGTTTAATATATCTATTTCATAATCTCTATATTCTATTTCACAAGGTATAAGCAATTTCTCATATTCCAATTTACCGCTCATTAAAGTCTTGTATATTCTCTCGTAATTAAGCCTCTCATATGCTGCATGTTGGTCTATAATATACATTTCATTTCCTCTTTCGGCTATGATGTATGAAGAGAAAACCTGCCCTACTGCTTTTACATACTCTCCAAACTCTATATTATTTTTTTGAGGCTCTAAGTTATTATTATTTACATCATCTCTATTAAACACATTATCATAAGAAACATTAGAAACTAATTCATTATTATTAAATACAGTATGAGAATAATTATTTTCTGTGTGATTAAAATTATTAGCAGAATTACTAGCAGTGATATTATTACTTTGTATTGGAAATGTTGGAGTGATGTCTTTATCAATATCTACTTCAATATTAACAGAAGAGAAATTATTTACGCTATTAATATTATTGTATATGGCATTATAAATTATACCAGAAATATCTCTTTCATTTTTTATTCTAACTTCCTTTTTACTTGGATGCACATTAACATCAACTTTATTTGTATCCACATTAATATATAAAAAGAAAAACGGATATCTCTCTTTTGGTATTGAGTTAGAATAGGCATTTTTTATAGCATAGGCAATAACTCTATTTTCTATTGGTCTATTATTTAAAAATATAAAATTATTCTTCCTCATAGACTGACTTATTTTAGAATTGGAAAAAAGCCCATATATATTTATATCATTTTTTTCTATATTTAATTCTATTAAATTTGAAAAAATGTTACTGTCATTCAAATAATTTTCAATTCTATCTTTTAAATTATCAACTTTCAAATAACTATTTACAAGCTTACCATTATTATATAGCTTCATAGTGATATTAGGCTGAACCAAAGCCTCCATATCAAATACTTCTTTAACTAAATAAAACTCTCTTGATATATGCTTTAAAAACTTGTATCTTGCAGGTATATTAAAAAAAAGATTTTTAGCAGTAATCTTAGTACCATTAACAGAAGCATAAGGCTTATGTTCTAATATTTTTCCAGCCTCAACAACAATTTTTCCGCCAGTTTTTTCATCAATACTCTTTGAAACTATTTCTAAATTGGTAACATCTCCTATAGAAGCCAATGCCTCCCCTCTAAAACCTAGAGTGTATATATTATCCAAATCTTCTATAGAATAAATTTTACTGGTAGCATGATGAGTAATAGCTAATGGAAGCTCTTCAAAAGCTATACCGCTTCCATTATCTTCTACTATCATAGTTTTTATTCCAGCCTCTTCAACACTCACTTCTATATTATCAGCTCCGCTATCAACAGCATTTTCAAGAAGCTCTTTAAGCATTGATGCAGGTCTCTCTATTATCTCTCCGGCAGCTATACGATTTGCTACAGATTTTGGAAGCTTCATTATACTTTTTTTCATTGTTGCATTATATTATATTTCTAATAAAAAATAAAATTTTTTAATTATTATAATACTAATAATTGAATATTTTTTTAATATATATTATGATAAAAAAATATCATTGGTTTAATTTATGAAAAAACTTTTATTTATAGCAATATTATCTATTATAGTTATCTTCTCTCAAGAAGAATGTAAAGGTCCAGATGGAGACTCCAAGCCTACACCATTTAGACATGACAAAAGTTTTATAAAATACAGCTATAACATTACAATAGAAGATTTTCTTTTTTGTTCATTAGTATTTTTTTCTATAGTTATTCCATCTTTTATTATCATAAATAAAAAATAATAATAGTTTTATTATAATAATACATTAATTTTGTATAATACATATTCCGATAATATAGAAGTATGTTAAATAATATTTAGTAATATTAGGAGTTTTTATGTATAAAAAAATATTATTATTACTAACTCTAATATTATTTAGTTTTATTGTTTCTTGCAATGATAAAGATAATAAAGAAGCAAATATAAACAATAGATTGCAAGACGATGAATATATAACTAAAATAGTAGAAAGCAATTCAAAATAAGTTTTTTATATAAACTTTGTATTAAAAAAGCCCGCCTACCAACTGTAAACGAGCCTTAAAATTTTATTATCTGTCATCTAATGTAATTAGCACTTCTCTTGGCTTAGAGCCGTTTTCAGGACCTACAATACCCTGACGCTCCATAATCTCTACTATTCTAGCAGCACGGTTATAACCTATTTTTAAACGTCTTTGTAAGAATGATGCACTAGCTTTACCAGTTCTTGCTACAAGCTCAACAGCATCTTCCCAAAGCTCTTCGTCTAATATATCCTCTTCATCAGTGTTTTTATCATCATCGCTTCCCTCTAATGCCGCAATCAAGCTCTCATCAAACATAGGAGACATCTCTCCAGATAAATAATCAACCACCTTCTTAACTTCATTGTCAGAAACAAAAGCACCCTGAACCCTCTCAGGCATCTGACTTCCAGAAGAACAGAATAAAGCATCTCCCTTACCTAATAACTGCTCGGCACCAGACATATCTATTATAATACGTGAGTTTGTTTTGTTAGGTACTTGGAATGCAATTCTAGTAGGTAAATTAGCCTTTATAACACCAGTAACAACATCTGCAGAAGGTCTTTGTGTGGCAATTATTAAATGTATACCAACAGCCCTACTCATACCAGCCAAACGTGATATTAAATCCTCAACCTCTTTTGATGCAACAACCATCAAATTGTGAAGCTCATCTATCACCAAAACTATATATGGAAACAACTCTAAAGGCTCTCCGTTAAACTCTGTCTCTCCCTCTTTAAGAAGCTGTTTTACTTTTTCGTTGTAAGTCTTAACATTTCTAACGAAGAATCTCTCCATTCTTTCGTATCTTTTCTCCATTATGTCTACAATATATCTCAACACTATAGTAGCTTTCTTCTCATCAGAAACAACAGGAGACATTAAATGAGGTATGCCGTTATATATAGAAAGCTCAACTCTCTTTTTATCTACAAATATAAACTTAAGCTCATCAGGTCTAAACTTGTATAAAAGCGAAAGTATTATTGTAGATAAACAAACACTTTTACCAGAACCAGTAGTACCAGCAACAAGCAAGTGAGGAGCTTCAGACATATCTGATACAACATTGTTTCCATATATTCCTTTTCCAAGTACAAATGGTATATCAAGCTTTGATTGTCTGAAATCGCTGCTTTCTAATACATCTCTTAAAAATACAGCATTTCTCACTTTGTTTGGTATCTCTATACCTATAACAGAGCGACCTGGTATTGGTGCTATTATTCTCACACTCTCTGAAGCAAGTGCTAAAGCAATATTGTCTGTTAAGTTTGATATTTTTGAGACTCTAGTACCTGCCGCTAATTCAAGCTCATATCTTGTAATAACAGGTCCTCTTGATACTCCTGTAACTTTAGCTTCTATATTAAAATCAAGCAATGTATTTTCTAATTGTATTGCTGTTTGTTTTATAGATTCAAGCATTGCATTATCATTTACAGGAATTGACCTATTAAGCAAATCAAATGGCGGAGCTTTATAATGTTTATCTACATACTTGCTGTCAAAGTTTGATTGTATTAAGTCAAAATCATTTTTATGATTTTTATATAGTATTGGCTTTTGAGGCTCCTTTAATGTGTTTACTTTTTTTTCTGATTCTATATTTATAAAACCGCTATTAGTTTCATTATCATTTTTTATATCTTCTATAGAGTTTAATTTTTCAGCATATTTCTGAAGTTCTTTTTCAACATCATATTCTTCTTCATTATTGCTTGTATTATCATAATATTTAGAATCATTTGAAAAATTATGAAGCTCTCTCAAATCATCTTTTATTTTTACATCTTCTATATCATTATAAGATTTATCAACATTGTAAAGCTCTTCTTCGTCCAAATCAAAACAATTTAATATACTATCATCATCAATAATATTATTGTTATTGTAATTTGGTATATGGTCTTCTCTTCTATAAGCTCTCTTTGAAGCATAACCCATAGGAAACTCAAAGTGACTGCTCTTATTAGTTGTTGTTTCTGAATAATTTAACTGTTCTTTGTTATTGGTTCCTCTTTTTATTTTGCCATGCTCTCTGTCATACATTTCTTTTAATTGTTTATTTTCATTAGCAACTCTTCTTAGTTTATCTAATATATTTTCTTTATTATCAGTTTTAAAAGAGCTATTAGTTTTATATAAGGCATCAGTATCATTAAAATCATCAATAGGCTGATTTATAGTATTTTCTTTTTTTAGAGTTTTTTCTTTATACTCTTTATATAATTTATCTAAATCTTCAATATATTCTATTTTGTTATTTTCTATTTTCTCATCATTATTATTTAACTCTTTAAACTTTCTCTCTCTGTTTTTATATATATTTTCGAGTATCACACTCTCATCATAATCGCTATTTATACTATTTTTAGCTCTCAAAAAATTTTCTGTTGTATCATAATAATTAACATTACCTTCGTAAGCAGCCTTTTTAAAATCTGACTTTTTGGCTCTGTTAATACTAAAATCCCAATCAATATTTTCTATTGCCTCATGAACATTTTTATTATATTCATCATCATATTGTTTTAATTCATTATATTGATTGAAAGCATCTTCTTTTTTTTTTATATTAGTTTTTATATTATTTCCAAATGCAGCCTCAAATAAAGAATTACCCATATCCTCTTCTCTATCTTCTATTGCATTAACATTAATCCTTCCATAATTATCTCTTTTCAAATTATTTAAACTCTCAACCATATAATCTAATTCTTTATTCTTAGCATCATCAAAATCATTTCTCTTATTAAAAAAGTCGTCCATTAGATTATCATTTATATTTTCATTTTTATTATATTTTCTCTCAGATGAATTATAATGATTGAAAGATATCTTTTCTATAAATGGAGTATTGCTAAACTCAAAATCAGATACTTCTTTTTTACTAAATATAGGCAAGTAATCCATAGAAGAACTTTTTTTATTATTTTCTTTTTTATAATTTTTTTCATTTCCTTCTTCTTTCATTTCATCTCTTTTCATCTCTTCTTTTTTAGTTTTTATAGTATCAGATATTTTTCTCTCAACATCTTTTAAATCTATTTTTTTTACCATATCTTTGCAATAATTAACTAAATCAAGCAGAGAAACTTTAGCAAATACTATTATAGTAATAAGAAGTATAGCAGAAGTTATTATTACAGCACCAATATTTCCAAATAATGAAGCAAGAGAGCCTCCTATAACCTCTCCCATCATTCCGCCTTTATAATAAAAAGCCTTATCTCCAAGTAATATATCAAGAAGTATGCTAGACAACATCATCACAAATGATAAAAGAAGAGCAAACATCAAAATATTTTTAACAGAATTTTTTAATATAATATTTACTCCAGCATATATAAAAAATGCAGGTATTACAAAAGAAGAAACACCAAAAGCAGAAAATGAATACTCAGCAATATAAGCTCCAAACTTACCAAGTAAATTATTTGTTGCAAGAGAAGTATTCATCTCTCCTATATTAGCACTCAAATATGATAAAATTAATATACCAGCAAAAAGTATGCATAAAAAACCAATAATATCATATATAGGGTTTCTATTTTTATCATCATATGATTGATAAACATTTTTACTCTCAGCTCTTTTTTGTATGTTTAATTTTCTTTTAGTAAACATTATAAAAACTCCAGCTATTTTTAAGCATTAATAAAATATATATACACAGCTAAACCAACTATTATGCAGTAAAAACTAAAGTAATAAAGCTTTCCTTTTTTGAGAAAAGACATTAAAAACTTTAAAGCAATAACTCCAAATATAAAAGAAGTAAGAAGCCCAACTATCACATAAGTAAAATTAAAGTCTGTTAAATCCTTTAAAGAAAGAAGCAAAGCACCAAATATAGCAGGCAAAGATATTAAAAAAGAAAATCTTCCTGCAAAATCTCTATTAAGCCCCAAAAATAAAGCAGCACTTATAGTCATGCCAGACCTTGATATTCCAGGGAAAACTGCTATAGCCTGAGCAAAACCAATCAATAAAGCATTATAATATGTTGTTGTAAGAGCATCTTTATTAATTCCTCTATCAGCTTTTTTTGTAAGAAGAAGTATAGAACCAGTTATAATAAGATTAAGCCCTACTCTCTTTGTATCAATATTGCTTAAATATTCCTCTAAAAACAAACCCACTATAGCAACAGGTATTGAAGCTATAATTACCATAAGCCCAACCCTGAAACCTTCGCTATTTTTGCTTGAATATTTAATATCTTTTAATCCAGAAAAGAAACCAACTATTGCATTAATAATATCCTTACGAAATACCAAACAAGTGGCTAAAAATGTACCAAAATGAAGTGCTATTTCAAAAGATAATATGTTTTCTGTATTAAACTGAAGGAAATATTCTGCTATTCTCAAATGACCTGAACTAGATACTGGCAAAAATTCAGTAACTGCTTGAATAAATCCTAATATAATTGCTTTTACCATTAAAAAACTACCCCTATTCTTTATAAATTGTTTACATAATACTGTTATAATTCTCGGATAGTTTAAAAAAAACAACACAAAAAAATTATGTAAACTCTAATTAATATTTTTATAGAGCAACTTTTTAATATGAATCTACTACATTTCAAACAAAAAAATAGGTATTTTCATACAATATACAACTTATATATTGTTTTTTTAAAGATTAAAAATTCATATAATATAAAATATTCTATTATAAAAGGACTTTATATATGGAAAATGAAATCTTATTATATAATTTAGGTTACAACATAAGATTACTTAGAAAAAGCAAAAAAATGACTATAGACGCCCTAGCAGAACATGCGGGGGTGTCAAGTAAATATTTGCAAGGCATAGAAGTTGGTAATAGAAATATATCAGTAAAAAGATTAAATAAAATAGCAAGAGCCTTAGAAACAACTCCAGAAAGTCTATTAACTATAAAAAGCAGCAACCTAGAAAATAGAGATGATAAACTTCTAAACACTTATGAAAAATTAAAAAAAGTTGAATCAAATAAATTAGATATCATATCCAATTTAATAGACGATATAAACAAATTATCAAGTTCAGAAAACAATAAAAAAAGACCTTAAACAAAAATTAATTTGCTCAAGGTCTTTTTATTTATTAAAAGTTATTAACTTAATTAATAGCTAATAATGTTTCTTGTAAAGCAGCCATATAATCTTTAGCTCTTGAAACATTTGGATTATCTGGATAAGTATTAACAAATGTATCTAAAGCTTTATAAGAATCAGAATATCTTCCAACTTTGAAGTATGATAATCCAATATAAAGCAAAGCTTCAGCATCAAGAGTATAAACATTATTTAATCTTACTCTATTAAAATAATCTACAGCACTATTATAATTTTTCTCATTATAATAAGACTCACCAATTTTAAATAAAGCCTCTTCCTGATATTTTGTTCTAGGGAAAAGAGTAGCTATTTTATTATAATACATTCTAGCTTTAACATAATTCTTTTGAACATACATTCTATGAGCTATAGCAGGTACTTGAATAAGATAAGTTCTTGAAACCTCATTATAATAAATGCTAGTATTATAATATTTTAAGAAATCTTCATATATTTCAAAAGCTCTGTCATATTCATTCATAGCGAAATAAACTCTAGCTCTTCCCAAAACTGCTAACTCACCATCTGACCTTAAAAAATAACTTAAAGCTTCACCATATTTTTTCTCAAAGAACAACTGATATCCATATTGCATATTTATAGTAGAAGCTAAAGATTTATCAGCAGGTTTTAAATTATTTTGTAATTTAGCAATGATATATTGGTCAGCACTGTTTTGTAATCTTGCTATATCTGCATAAGCTATTATAGCATCAAGCTGATAAGCTTCAAAACCCACACCGTCTATTATTTCAGATAAACGATTTTTAGCTAAATTATAATTTTTCATTTTCTTTAATGAATCAGCTACAATAAAATAAGATTCAGCTACATTACTAACAGGTTTTGATCTGCTGTCTATAGACAAATATTCATTTAAATTATTGATAGCTTCATTATAATTTTCTAATTCATAATATCTTTTTCCTTTTTGGAAATATCTTTCAGGAGAAGACAATGTAGAAACTTTAGTAATAAAAACACCTATCAATATAGCTACAACTGTAATAACGGAAGCTAGAACTGCTGCATAAGTTTTCATAATCTCTCCTTTTTTATTATAAATCACTTAAAACCTGATTAATCCAGAAATTAACTTCATTAGGATTAATAGATTTTATTTTTTTTAATGTATCTAAAGCGTTCTTTTTTCTTCCAGCATTTTTATAAGATTTACCAAGAAGTAAATTAATATCATAATATAAAGCACTATCAACTTTTTTTCTAGATATAGGCTCTAAAGTGGCAATAGCTCCTGAATAATTATTAGCTTTAAATTGAGCCAAAGCCCTCTGATATTCAGAACTATATCTTTGATACTCAGTTGGAGTCTTTTTAGTATTATCTTTTTTTATCTCAACATTAACAATATTCTCATTCTTATCATTTGTAAAACTAGTAACATTTAATTCATTAGTAACGTTTTCAACCATACGGCTTTGATTTGTAAAGTCATTAGTAACAAAATCATTAGTATTAATTTCATTAGTCAATGAATCATTAGTAGGATTAATTATATATATTTTAGTAGTGTTATAGTAATTAGTATAATTATTAGTCAAATTATAATAATTAGTATAATTGTAATAATTTGTACTGAAAACTATTCCTCTATTTGAGTCTATTCTATTAGTAGTGTAATAGAGATCAACATAATTTGTAGGAGGCAATATAGTATAATTTGTATCAAATAAATTAGTATTAGGATAATAACTTAAAAAATCATTACTACTTACTATGTTTGTAAGCATATCATTTGTAAAGTAAGTATTATTAGTATTAAGGTCATTAGTTATAATATCATTTGTAATAATATTATTAGTAATGATTTCATTAGTATTTATTTCATTATTAATATTAGTCATATCATTTTTAAATGGGTCATAATATTCAAACTGCATCAAATCCATATTTTCTGTAGCAGTGTAGAAATTAATATTATCTATATATGATATTACAGCATAATAATATTTATCATATTTAGGTAAATTATCATAGATAGTATATGTAGTAGAAGCGTTAGTTGCTTTTGTTGAAGCTACCACTTTTGCATTAGTAAGCACTGTTTTACTTAAAATAGGGTCTTCACTTCTATAAACATAATACATCAAATTCGGATGATAAATACCAACCCAACTTACTTCCACTTTATTTTCTTCTATATGTTTAATATTAAGTTTAGTTACAAGTCTTCTAGAGTTAGGCAAATCATTATAATTTTCTATACTAATTCTATCAGAAGAGGTCTGAGCAATCAAACTAGTGTATAAGTATGCAAAAGCTACTAATACTAAAGTTAATAATAGATATAATTTATTGTTTTTTAATCTTTTCATCTTATTATCCTCTTTGTACTATTATAATAGTCGGATGCATATATTATAAATTTTACACTATGCTATAAAAAAATAAATAAAAACTTTATATTTTTTCCATAATCATAGCAATTAAAAAGCCAAAACACATAGATAAAACTGTTGCAGTAAGCATTCCCAAACTTAAAGTAGTAATATTAGGCCATAAACTTAAAAAAGATACAACTATTATACCAAGTACAAAACCAAATAATATAGATTTATGTTTTTGTATAACAATAGTAACAAGTTTAGATATAGTAAAAATTCCTATAGCAACTCCAAGACCTAAAAACATTAATGGATATACATTAGCAAAATTTTTAGTAAGAGTAGATACAAGATTAGATACATTCTCATACTCACCCAATATTAATAAAAGCAAAGAACCAGATATACCAGGTATCACCATAGCAACAGCCGCAGCTATACCGCAAAAAAATAATTTAATACCATAAAATATAGAAAAATCTCCAGTATAAGTAGTCTCTCCAGCAGGCTTATTAATATCGAAGTAAACAAATATTGCCATTATAAAAGCACCTATAAAAAAAGATATAAATACTTTAAAATCAAATTTATCTATAGTCTTAGTAACAAACGGAAAAGAACCAAGTATAAGCCCTACAAAAAATATTTTAGTAGGTATAGGGTAATATTGAAATAAATAATTAATAATATTTAAAAAAAGTACTATAGAAACTCCAGCACCCAAAAAAACAGGTACTAATATTTTTAAGCTCTCCCCTACCTCTTTCCATTTTAATTTAATAATAGCAGTAGGCAAAGTAGATATAGCATAAGTAAGATTTTCGTATATTCCAAGTACAAACGCTATAGTACCGCCAGAAACACCAGGTATAGCATTTGCCACACCTATAGCCATACCCTTAATAAGGTAAGATATATAATTTCTTATGTTCATTTTATTCTCTTTGTTTAGATTTTTTTATGATTTATTTTTTATTAAAGTGCTTAAATAAAATAAGCCATGCATCAAAACACATGGCTTTAATAGTCAAAATCACTCTACAACAGCTATAATTTCAACTTCTACTAAAGCATCTTTAGGTAAAGCTTTAACAGCTACTGTACTTCTTGCAGGAGGGTTTTCTGTGAAATATTTAGCATATACTTCATTGAAAGCAGCAAAATTAGCCATATCGCTTAAGAAACAAGTAGTTTTAATAACATTAGAAAAAGTTAAGTTTTCAGATTCTAATAAACCTTTAATATTTTCCATTACTCTTTCTGTCTGTGCTTGAATATTGTTTTCAGCCATAGCACCGCTAACAGGGTCTAGAGGTATCTGACCTGAAGCAAATATAAAATTTCCGCTTTTAACAGCTTGAGAATAAGGACCTATAGCTTGTGGTGCTTTGTGAGTTTTTATTATTTTTTTCTCCATAAAAGATTCTCCTTTTTATATTATTTAATTTAATCACCATTTTATTGAAAGAATTATAATAATTTTTTACAAAATATCAAGCAAATAATATAAAACTTTATACTATTTTATATAATAAAATATAAAATATATTTATTAATTAACAATAAAGCCTCTTGACAATTTTTTATTATGTAGTATAATTCGGTACTCATAAGCTTTTAGAAATAAAAAAATCAATACTGGGGTGTCGTCAAGCGGTAAGACAAGTGGTTTTGGTCCATTTATTCGGGGGTTCGAATCCTCCCACCCCAACTTTTCTTTAATGTGGTTGTAATTATGGGTATAGAAGAAGAAATATTAGTTTTAAGCGGTACAGCTAACCCTCAGCTTGCTAAAGATGTTGTTGATAATTTAGGCATTAAATTGGGTAATATGCAAATACGCAAATTCGCTGATGGTGAAACATTCGTACAAATAGAAGAAACTGCTAGAAATAAAGATACATACATAATTCAGCCTACAGGAAGACCTTCCAGCAATGAAAGTTGGATGGAATTATTCTGTGTAATAGATGCTTTAAAAAGAGCTAGTGCTAAAAGAATTACTGCTGTTATACCATATTACGGATATTCTAGACAAGATAGAAAAAATGAACCTAGAGTGCCTATAACTGCTAAATTAGTAGCTAACCTCTTGCAAGCTTCTGGCGTTCACAGAGTTTTAGCTCTTGATTTGCACGCAGCTCAAATACAAGGCTTTTTTGATATACCTGTTGATCATATGCTTTCTAAAAATGTTTTCTTAGAAAAAATAAGAAAGGATATAGATATATCAAATGCTATGGTTGTTTCACCTGATATAGGCGGTGTAGGAAGAGCTAGATTTATAGCAAAAACTCTTAATCTCGATATTGCTATTATAGATAAAAGAAGAGACAGAGCAAATGAATGCGAGGTTATGAATGTTATTGGTAATGTAGAAGGTAAAGATGCTATCATTATAGATGATATTATTGATACTGGCGGAACATTACTTAAAGGCATTAAAGCTCTTAAAGATGCTGGTATGAGAAAAATATACATATTTATAACTCATGCTGTATGTTCTGGTGATGCTTATGAGAGAATTAATGCTAGCGAGGTAGAAAAACTTTATATTACTGACAGCTTAAAAGTAATGACAGATAGATTAGGCAGCAAAATAGAAGTGCTTTCTGTTGCTCCTGTTATTGCTAATGCTATTAAATATATACATTTAGAACGTTCTATAAGCGTTTTATTTGATCAGTAAAACATTATTTTTTGAAGGAAATTAAAATGAGTGAAAATTACACTATTAAAGCTTTACAAAGAGATACTACTAAAAAAAGCGTAGGCCATAAACTAATTAATGACGGATATGCTTTAGCCACACTTTATGGAAGAGGAAAAGAATATTCTATTGCTGTAGAATTAAAAGAATTCGTAAAAATATTCTCTTTAGCTGGACAGCATGATATTATTACTTTAGATATAGAAAATGATCAAAAAAGAGAAGTTTTAGTTAAAGACTATCAATTAGATGGTATTAAAAGAACTATCAGACACATAGATTTCTATGAAATAGACAGAAACAAAAAAATAAAAACTTTCGTGCCTATTCGTATTGAAGGAACACCTGAAGGCGTTCGTTTAGGCGGCGGTACATTAGAACAAGTTGAATACGAATTACCTATAAAAGCTTTCCCTGGTTCTATACCTAGAGAAATAACTATTGATGTTACTGACCTTAAAGTTGGAAGCAGCTTACACATAAGCGATATTAAATTCCCAGAAGGTGTAGATCCTGTAGGAGATGGTTCTAAAGCTGTTGTTACTGTTGTTACTACACAAGATGAAGATACTCCTAACAAAGGTGCTGCTGCTGAAGCATAATAATAAAGTTATAGGATAATCTTATTTTATGATGAAATTAGTTATGGGACTTGGCAATCCTGGAAGTGAATATCAGAATCATAGACATAATGTCGGATATATGATACTTGATAAGGTTGCCAAGAAACTTAATGTAGAATTAGATATTAAAAAAAAGAAAACTGTATTTGGTAGAGCTAAATATGGTAAAATTGAATATCTTCTCCTCAAACCGCAAACTTTTATGAATCTTTCTGGTGAGGCTGCTTTATATATGGCTAGCTTCATGAAAATCGCAGTTGATGATATTATTGTTATATATGATGATATGAATATTCCTGTAGGCGAGTTTAAACTTGTAATCGCTAAAAATGATGCTAATGATAATGACAATGAAGAAAAAGAAGGTCCTATAAAACATAATGGTATCAAAAGCATAGAAGAGTCATTAAAAAGTAATAATTTTACTAGAGTTGGTATTGGTATAGGTGCGCCTGCTGAAGGTCAAGAAATAGCTGATTTCGTCTTATCCCCTTTCACAAAAGATGAAAGAAAAAAAATAAAAGATATAACTGATGATGTAGTTGATGCTATATGTAAGGTTTTATTTGAATCTAATAATAAAACATCTAAAAAGAAGTATCTATGACAAAATTAGTAATTGGGCTTGGTAATCCGGGCGAAGAATATAAAAATCATAGGCATAATATAGGTTTTATTATTATTGACAAATTAGCACAAAACCTATCTCTCAAATTCGACAATAACAAAAAAAAATCATTATTTACAAGAGCAAAACTTAATAACACAGATTTTATACTATTAAAACCTCAAACTTTTATGAATCTCTCTGGAGAATCTGCCATTTATATATCAAAATTTTTCAATATAAAACCAGAAGATATAATAGTAATATATGATGATATGGATATACCATTTGGAACTTTTAAGATAAAAAAAGGAGGAAGTTCAGGCGGGCATAATGGAATAAAAAGTTTAATAGCACAATTACAAACTGATGATTTTATAAGACTTAGAGTTGGAATAGGAAGACCAAGTTTTGGAAAAAAGGTTAATGATTATGTTTTATCTTCTTTTAGTAAAAGCGAAAGAGAAAATATAGATAATGATTTGGGTGAAAATGTAATAGAGGCTATAAAAACTATATTATTTGAATCATACACTATAGCACAAAACAAATATAATAAAAGAATAAATAATAAGGACACAAACAATGATTAAAATTGTAGCCAAAAACTATATAAAAAAAGATAAAAAAGATGATTTTTTAAAATTGGCTAAAGAATTAATAATAGAAAGCAGAAAAGAAGATGGATGTATAGCTTATGATATTTATGAAAGCATAGACGGATTATGTTTAACTTTTATAGAAGAATGGAAAGACGAAGAAGCTATAAAGTCTCATAACAGCAGCAATCATTTTATAACCATAGTTCCTAAACTAGCTGAGTTTCTTGACGGCGAAATGGATGTAACATTATACAAAAAAATAAATATATAAAAATAATTAAATATATTAAAACTTTTATAATTATAGTGTATAATCATTAATTATTATATTTAAGGATATTTATGATACTCAAAGAACTAACATTACGTTCTTTTAGAAATTATAATGAAAATACATTCGAGTTTTCAAAGCATATTAATATACTATATGGAATAAATGGTTGTGGAAAAACTAATATACTAGAATCTATATATATTCTTGGAAATGGAATATCATTTAGAACTCGTTTAGACAGAGAATTAATAAAATATGGAAATGATAATTATTTTTTAAGAGGAATATTCAAAGAAGATGATTTGAATTATGACACTAATATAGAAATAGTATATCAAAAAAAAACAAAAAAAGTATTTATAAACAAAAAAGAAATTACCTCAAGAAAAAATTTAATAGGCAAAATACTTTATGTTATATTTCTTCCCAATGACACTGATATGGTAACATCAGAGCCTAAACTTAGAAGAGATTATTTTAATATGCTAATATCAAGCATTTCAAATGAATATCTTTTATCACTCATAAAATACAACAAACTTCTAAAAATGAGAAATATTTATCTGACAACAAGTCCAAATGATGCTCATATTTATAATGAAGATATAGCAAAATTATCTTTATATATTGCTAATGAAAATAAAAAATATTCTATGCTTTTAGAAGAAAAGATGAATGAAATATACAGAACTATTTTTAAGAATGATAACCCATACAAAATAAAATATTTATCTACAATAGAAGATATAGCAAATGAAAATGAATATATAAAAAAATTAGAAAGTACAATAAAAGAGCAGATAAAAATGCGTACTACATATTTTGGCATACATAGAGCAGAGTATCAATTCTTTTATAAGGATTCTCTATCAAGAAAATTTTCTTCTCAAGGTGAAAAAAGAATGCTTACTCTTATAATGAAACTGGCAAGCGAAAAAATATTATATGAATACAGAAAAAAATCCCCAATACTATTAATAGATGATGCTATGCTTGAACTTGATAATATTAAAAGAGAAAGTATTTTAGAATATATAAAAACATTAGGTCAAGTATTTATTACAGTTACTGAAAAAGAAAAGTTATCAAAATTTGAAGAGAGTAAAGTTTTTGATATTGTTAATATAAAAAATTAAATTTTTAATAAACTTCTTTACATTATAATTGTTTATGTTAAACTTATTATAAATAATCAATAAAAAACGGAGTGTTATATTATGGGATTATTCTCTAAAAAAATTCAAATAAAAGCACCTATTAATGGAAAATTAATTGATATTACAGAAGTAAAAGATGAAGCCTTTTCAAGCAAAGCACTTGGAGATGGAATGGCAATTATACCTTCTGAAGGTAAAGTATATGCTCCTGTAGATGGTGAAGTTATTACTATGATAGATACAAACCATGCTATAGGTTTATTAGCTGGAGGAGTTGAAATATTAATACATATAGGAATGGATACTGTAAGACTTGGCGGAAAATATTTTAAAGCTCATGTTAAAGAAGGAGATAAAGTAAAAGCAGGTACTTTGCTTATAGAATTTGAAAAGGAAGAAGTTGAAAAAGAATATGATATAACATCTCCTATAATAATTTCAAATTACAGCGAATTAAAATCACTTACAAAAACAGACCCAAGAGAAGTAAATACAACTGAAATTATAATGACAGCTGTAAAATAATTTTTTGAAAAATGAATTTATGAGGGGCTTTTAAAAGCCCCTTTTATTATATAATTTTTTTAATTTTAATTATTGCCCACGCACCCCCACTTCTTTTGCGACCGAAGGAAGTGCCGGCGACCAAAGGGAGTCCTTCAGGGCGACCGTAGGAAGTACCTTTAGGTAAGGCGTGACCCAAAGAAGCAAAAAGACTGCATTTAATGAAGTATAGCTTTTGATGTATATACAGAATATAGACATTATTTTATATATCCAAAAATATAAAGCTAAAACATTTGCACTTTCACGAAGCGTATCTGAAGGATATAAGGTTCTTTAACTAAGTCCGCACCCCGTAAGGCGGGAAAAGAACAATAAATTTTTTATATTTTTTATTATATGTTGGAACTAGCTACAATTAATCAACATTATAATCTTTAAGCTTTCTGTAAAGTGTTGCACGCTCTATACCTAAAATCTTTGCTACTTGTGCTTTATTAAAATTGTTTTTGCTTAAAAGATGATTTATATATTTTTTCTCAAGCTCTTCTAATGTCATCTCTTTATCTATAATAAAATCATCTGTGCTAGATGTTAAAACCCAATTAGGAATATTGCTTTCATCTATCTTGCCGTCTTTAGACATTACAACCATAGTCTCTACAGTGTTTCTAAGCTCACGTACATTACCTTCCCATTGTAGTGAAGATAATAGTTTATATACTTTTTTATCTACATTAGTAATCTCTATATTATGAACCTGAGAAAACTCTTTAATAAAATTATCTATAAGTAAAGGTATATCCTCTCTTCTTTCTCTAAGAGGAGGCATTTCTATTTTTATAACATTAAGCCTATAATATAAATCCTCTCTAAACCTACCCTCTTTTATTTCTTCAGATAATTTTTTATTTGTAGCAGCAATCACCCTAATATCAACACTAATAGGAGTATTAGAACCTACCCTCTCTATCACTCTCTCTTCAAGCACTCTCAAAAGCTTTACCTGAACAACCTGATTAATCTCCCCTATCTCATCTAAAAATATAGTGCCTTTATTGGCAGCCTCAAACCTACCTATTTTTTTATCTATTGCACCAGTAAAAGAACCTTTCTCATGACCAAATAATTCACTCTCCAAAACACCCTCAGAAAGTGCAGCACAGTTAACAGTAATATATGGCTGTTTGGCTCTGTCTGATATTTGATGAATTGCATTAGCAACTAATTCTTTACCAGTTCCGCTTTCGCCTTCTATAAGTACAGTAGCCTTTGTTCTTGCCACCTGTTTTATTGCTTCATATACTTTAAGCATCTTACTGCTATGACCTATCATTCCATAAAAACTTTCATGATAGTCAACTCTTTTTTCTAATGTTTCATTTGTCTTTTTTATGTTTTTATTTTCTAATGCCCTTGCTATAATAAGAAGCATTTTGTCTATGTTAAAAGGTTTAGTCATAAAATCATAAGCACCAAGACGCATCATATCAACAGCTGTTTCTATATTGCCATGCCCTGTGAGTATTATAACTGGTATATGCTTATCAAACTCTAATATGTCATGCAAAAACTCTTCGCCAGTCTTTTCAGGCATTTTTAAATCTGTAATAACTAAATCAATTCCGCCTTTATAAACTGTCTCTATTCCCTTCTCTCCATTCTCCGCAGTAACTACTTCATATCCCTCATACTCTAAAGACTTCTTTATACCGTCTCTTATGTTTTTCTCATCGTCTATAACTAATATCTTAGGCATAAATTAAAAATCACTCTCCAAAAATTTTTGATTCTCAAGCATCAAAGGAAGTTTAATAATAGCCTCGCTTCCAAAACCATATTTGCTCTCTATATTAAAACTGCCATTATGTGCCTCTATTATTCGTATAACATTCGTAAGTCCCAATCCTGTGCCGTTTCTTTTGGTTGTAAAATATGGCTCAAATATCTTTGATAATTCTTCCTCTTTTATACCAATGCCTGTATCTTTAATTGATATTAAAGCATAATTATCTAATAATTTTAACTTTATTGATATATTATTCTCATCTGATTTATTATGTTTTTTCTTTTCTATAATAGAATCTATTGAGTTTTGTATTATGTTAATTAAACATTGTTTTATATATTTCTCATCTATTTTTAAAATTAAATTTTCTATATCAAATTTTATATCTATTTTTATATTATTATTTTCTATTTCATATTTCAAAAAATCAACAGTAGAAAGTATCAAAGAGTTTATATTAATATCTTCCAAATTAAGAACTAATTTACGAACAGAAAATAAAAACGAATTAATGGTATCTTCAAGCCTGCTAATCTCTTCTTTAATAATATTACAATAATCTCTAAACTCATTATAACACTGGCAATCATTGTCAATATTTTTTTTAATAATTTTCTCTATCAACTGCACATATATAGAAATAGAGCCTAGAGGATTTTTTATTTCATGAGCAACCCCAGCTGCAAGCGTTGTAAAAGAAGCTAATTGTTCAGCACGTTTAAGCTTCTGAGCACTTTCATAGCTTTTTGTAATATCAAATATTTTTATTAAAGTTCCTATAATGATTCCAGAATCTCCAAGTGGCAAAATATCTATTTGAAGCATTCTGTCATTTTTATCATCTTTTATAATTTTCGTATCTGTATTATTTGCCTCTAATAGTTCTAATATTAATCTTCCTATATTGGTGTTATTTATACATTTTGAAATTGCTTTATCTTCAGAGTTTCTTGGGATAGATAACAAAAAACATGCTTTTTTATTTATACCTTGAATTATACCGTTGATATCTATTGCTATTATGCCTTCTTCTAAATTCTCTATTATTATATTTTGAGAATTTGAAAGTAAAGCTAATCTTTCAATTATTCTTTTCTTTTCTATATCCGAAACTTTATCGAAGTTTTTTATTATCTTATCAAAAAATTGATTTCTTCTATTCATTCTAAAAGTATAATAAAAAAACAAAAAACTTCAATACTAATATTTAATTAGAATATTACTTTTTGCCACTTGACTATAAACAAAAAGTTTATTATTATATAATAACTATTATTAATAGAAGAAGCGGATTTTACGAGGAGTATAAAAAATATATGATTAGAAAATTAGTAATTTACGGAGACGATAGATTAAAAGAGAAATCATCTTACGTAGAAAATGTAGATGAAGAGATTTTAACTTTAATAGATGATATGTTTGAAACTATGTATAAGGCTAATGGGGTTGGACTTGCTGCCGTACAAGTGGGTGTATTAAAAAGAGTAATAGTAATATCTGTACCTGATTTTGATGATGAAACTAAACCTGATTTTAAGTTGGCTTTAATTAACCCTGAAATAATTTGGCATGGAGAAGATACTGAAATATTAGAAGAGGGCTGTTTATCTTTTCCTAAAATAAGCGATGAGGTTGCAAGATACAAAGAAATAAAAGTAAAATACATAGACACAGAAAATAAAGAGCAAATATTAGATGCTAAAGATTATATAGCTAAAGTTCTTCAGCATGAAATAGACCATACTAATGGGATTACTTTTATAGATAGGCTTGAATCATATCAAAAAAGAAGATTAAAAAAAGATTTAAAAGAGCTTAGAAACACTCATAAAAAAACTGTTTCTGCATAAAATATGTTATGATAAAAAATATAATATTTGACTTAGACGGCACATTGATAGATTCCATTCCAGATATAAATGCCAGTGTAAACAAAACTTTGGAACATATCAAATTTCCAAGTTTAGATATAGAATACACAAAAAAATATGTTGGCAATGGTGCTAGGCTTTTAATAAATAGAGTATTAAATCATTTTGCTGATAAATATGACAAAGAATATTTAGAAAGTATTGAAAATGATGTGTATAATTTTTATATTGATTATTATAGTAAACACTCTACAGACAATACAAAGCTTTATGACAATGTATTAGAAACGCTTACATCACTTTATAAACTCAATATTAATATGTTTATAATATCAAATAAGCCAAACGAGATAACAATTACAACAGCAAAAAAACTAAATATATTTAATTATTTTAAAGCTGTTATAGGCGATGGAATATATCCTTATAGAAAGCCAGATATAAATATTTGGTATAACTTAAAAAAAGATTATAGCCTAATAGAAGAAGAAACTATTATGGTAGGAGACGGTGTCCCAGATTATGAGTTTGCCAAAAATGCCAACATAAAAGCACTAATTGCCTTATACGGCATTACAGACAAACAAACATTACTAAATTTAAAAAATGATTGTTATATAAACAGTTTCAAAGAAGTAGAAGATTTCGTATTAGGTTACAACAAGTAAAATTTTCTGTATTTTCTACCGCACGGTGGATTAATCAAAATATTTTATTCTATTTATAAAACAATGTTGATTATATTTGTAAACAACCTAAACGTGCGGAAATGTAAAGAAAAATTTTGAGTCTCTAAAAATTATATTTTTTTAATATTTGCGGGGACTAGCCCCCGCTTCCCCAGTTCTTTTGCGACCGAAGGAAGTGCCTGTGGTATTGGCACAAAGAACCAAAAAGACTGCATTATTAGATTATATTTAATATATATATTATAAGTTATAGTTTAATGAAAAGTATATAAGAATAAAACTTTTCACATTCCAATCAAAGCAATAGAATGTTTTAAGAGTGAGAGCAATAAAAATTTAATATAGAATGCTTTTTGATAAAAAATAAAATTAATGAAAGTTATGTTTTGAAGTTTAGAACAAAAAACCTTATAGGGCGGGGAGCGTAAATTATTTTTTAAAACAAAAAAGAGAGACTCTTGATTATTCAAAAGCCTCTCTTTAATTATTCTTTTATAAAATATTATTTTTCAGTGTTGTCATAATAAGCATAGAAAAACTTATGTTTGCCAAGCACATCATACTGAACGTCTTTTAAATTATTATTTACCAATAAAGGCAATGTGTAATAATATAAAGGAATGATAGGCATATCTTCCATAAATAATTCTTCTGCCTTATGAAGCAAAGGCATTCTTATAGTATTGTCATCTGTAGCAGAAGCATTAGCTAATAATCTATCATATATAGCACTATTATAACTTTCCACATTTTGAGGACTGTAACTTAAAAACATACCTAAAAAAGTCATAGGGTCATCATAATCTCCAATCCAACCATTTCTTGCTATAACATAAGTTCTGCTATAGCGTGATGATTGAAATACTGCCCACTCTTCACTTACTATAGTAGTATCTATTCCTAAATTATTTTTCCACATCTGCTGAATAGCTTCAAATATAGATGTATGCTCACCTGGATTAGTTTTAAACTCAAGTACAGGGAAATTTTCTCCGTTTGGATAGCCTGCTTCAGCTAATAATTTTTTAGCCTCTTCTATATTTTTTTGATAATCTTCAGCCTTTAAACTAAAACTATCTTGTCCATTTTCTCTAAACTTCCCAGTAACATCAGATATTTGAGGCGGTACAACAGCAGCAGCAGGAGTTTGCCCTCCTCTTGTAACTTGAGATACTATATAATTTCTGTCAATAGCCAAAGCTAATGCTCTTCTTACTCTCTTATCTTTTAATGTTTCATTAGTAATATTTAAACTATAATAATACAAACCAAGGTAAGGTTCTATTTTTAAATATCCTTCTTCTTTTAATGTATCCATATCTTGAGTAGGTACTCTATCAGAGAAATATATAGAACCGTCTTTTATACCAGCAACAACAGAAGTAGGATTATCCATCAATATAAAAATTAATTTCTTTGGAACTATAATAGAACGATTCCAATAATTAGTATTAACTTCCATTACTATTTTACTGTCTATCTCTCTTTCAGTCATTTTAAAAGGACCATTTCCAATATAAGTATCAGCACTCATAGTCCAAGTATCAGGATTAGCTTCTATAATATCTTTTCTTAATGGGAAATATACAGGATAAGCCATAAGCTGGTCAAAATATGGAGTAGGAGCTTCCAAAGTAACCTCTAAAGTATTATCATCAATAGCCTTAACACCTAAAGATTCAACAGGCATCTCACCAGCAGTAATCTTTTTAGCATTTTTTAAAGGCTCCATTTGATAACTATAATTAGCAGCAGTTTTAGGGTCAGCAGCCCTTCTCCAGCTATATACAAAATCATCAGCTACAACAGGCTTACCATCAGACCACTTAGCATTGCTTCTAATATGAAACACATATTTAGTGCCATTCTCACTAATATCCCAACTCTCAGCAACACCTCCTACAATTTTACCCTCTTTATCTTTCTGTGCTAAACCTTCAAAAGCATGTATTATATACATACTTCCGTCTATTGCAGAGTTTAATGTAGGGTCTATACTTTGAGGCTCTGGCCCAACATTCAAGCGTAAAACTCCTTCTTCGAATTTATTTCCGCCTCCGCAAGATGCAAACAAAAACAAAGAAGAAATAAATAATAATAACTTAATCTTCATAATAATAAAAAGACTCCTATATTTTTTATGTTTGATGATTTTATAATGATTTATAGTAAATATCAATATTTTTTCATATCAATTTATCTAGTATTTAATTGAGTGAAAAATAATTATATAGAAAATAATTATATAGTTATTTTTTAACCTATTAACCGCACGGTAAGAAAGTTAAGAAACAAAAAAATTTATATTATAGAAACATCTATATATAATTTTAATAAGTACAGCGTGCGGTATTTAAAAAACTAAGTCAATACCAAAATAATCTTTTATAAATTAAGAAATAAAAGAAATATATAACAAAAGTAAAATATAAATTTATTTAACTAAATACTCGCCATCATCATTAAACTTAACGCCTGTCTTTTGAAAATCTAAATCAGCATATTCATTTAATTTTTTTATAGCAGTATTTGCAGAATCAACACTAGGTATGCCGCCATTTACTAAACGTACAGGTATAACTTTTGCTTTAGAAACTTTTAAATCATCATCTAAAGTAATTTGTAATATAGCACTAATTCCATTATTTCCAGACAAAGAGAATTGTTTATATCCAACAAAATTTCCAAGAGAGTAAGCAATAAAAGTATTATTATACATTTCCATAGCTCTAAGTACATGCGGACCATGACCAACTACTAAATCAGCTCCCGCATCGCTAACAGCCCTTGCAAACTTATAAACATCTCCCCTATTTTCTTTATAAAAATACTCAGTTGTTTTAGGTACTCTAAACATACTGCTTCCCTCAGCTCCGCCATGAAAACTTACAACTAAAAAATCGCATTCTTTTTTTGTTTTTTCAACTAAAGCCTTAGCAGCTGCAATATCCTGTATAGAATTATTAGCATAAGAAAAATAATAGAAAGCCAAAAATCCTATTTTTTTACCCTTAACTTCTATAAAAGAAGCCTGATTTAAAACATTGCCTACAACTTCCATACCAGCTTTTTTTACATATTCTTGAGTCTGACTATAACCCTTAGCACCAAAATCTCTAGAATGATTATTAGCAACAGCAACTATATCAAAACCAGCCTCAGATATTCTATCGGCCATATATGGGGGCATACGAAAAGAATATGAACGCTTGCCTGTTTTAGCAGATTTTGTTTCTGAGTTTGCTATAGCCCCTTCTAAATTTGCAAAACTTATATCTGAAGCTTTTAAAAATGATGATACACTTTTAAAAACATCTTTTCCTTCATTAGGAGGCAAATAACTTTTATCTGGATGGTCACTTCCTGTCATAACATCGCCTACAAAAGATAATGTTATCTCTGGATATAAAGAAAATTGGAATAATAATATTAATAATAAAGTAAAATTTCTCATAATAATATGATTTTACCATAAAAATAAATAAATTCAATATTATGTTTACAAATTATATTAAAAGTTTTTTCTTTTTTACCGAGTTAATATAAAGTTAGATAATATTTACATTTTATATGCTTGACAATATATAAAAATTTAGTATTATACTAATAACAATTTTAATAATTTAATAATCTAAAATTAATAAAAAGAACTAACTGCCATGAGAAAATTTAAATACACAAGAGTAAGAAGAAAACAAAATATTATAAAGAAAATAAAACAATATTTAATAGAAGATAGTGATAAAAATCTTTTTCCATATTTTCTAAAAAAATCATTATTAATAGCTATATCATTTATAATGTTCATAGTTTTAATTAACTTTTTAATACTTGGTTCAAAAAGAAATCCTAATAACAATTTATATGCTCAAAACACAGATAATTCAAAAAGCACATCTGAAGTATATAATAAAATATTAGATGAAGTAAAAGAAATGAAAATAGAAACTAATAATATTGTTACAGAAGAAGATATAAAAGACATACCAGCAGTAGCTTCAACTCCTGTTGCTTCTGTAGAAAAGGCATCTGATGCTTTTTATGATTATTTGGTTTCTGATAATTCTCTTGTAAGTGATGGTACTATTAGTCTTAAATATGATGAATATACAATAGAAGAAGGCGATAATTTAACTAGCATATCAAAAAAAATAGGTGCTAATTTAGATACTATAGTTAGCGTTAATAAAATAAGCAATGCTAATAAATTAAGACCAGGACAAACTATAATGATACCAAATAGAAATGGTTTACTTTATATTGTTAAGAAAAATGAAACATTAGAAGAGATTAGTGACAGATACGATGTTGAACTTAATAGAGTATTGAGCTTCAATAAAATAGATAGAGATAACATTAACACTGGTGATGAAATATTTTTACCAGGTGCTAAATATACATTAGATGAAAGAATAGATAAGTTTGGTCAAATGTTTAGCTTACCTACAGTTGTAACAAGAATAAGCAGTGTATTTGGATATAGAGTACATCCAATTACAGGGGTAAGAAGAAAACATTTAGGTGTTGATATACCTGGCGGATTAAACACTCCTATATATGCTGCTAGAAAAGGAAAGGTTATATTTGCAGGATACAGCGGCGGATTTGGAAATTTGGTTATAGTTCGTCATGATAAAGGATATACTACATACTACGGACACTTAAATAAAATCACTACTACAGTTGGTGCTAATGTAGGTGTGGGTGTAATGATAGGAAGAATGGGAAGCACTGGAAATTCTACAGGAAGCCATTTACATTTTGAAGTGAGAAGAAACGGAGTGGCATTAAACCCTGCAGACTTTATACCTATAGGAAAATTCATTAAAAGAAGATAATTAAAATAAATAATCTAAAAAATAAAATAAGTAAACAGTAAATAACATTGTTTCCTTTTTTGTTTATATACAGTTATTGATAATAACATATTAATAAATATTTATATTGTTTTAGTTTTATTGTTTGTATAAGTTTTTTATTCAACTTTTTTGTCGCTCAAAAAAGTTGCAAAAAACGCAAATATTATAGCTAATATTTTTTATAATGGATATCCTATATTATAGTATTAAAGCTAATTAAAAATGCAGCATTTTTGTTTCTTTGCGGCAATACCGAAGGCACTTCCTACGTTTTATAAACTACATGATTCTACTAAGCAACAAAAAAAATCACTATCTTCTTCTCTTGATAAAAAATTTCATAACCTCATTAATATAATTACTAGATGTGTCTAATACTATATTTTCTATAGAATTTCTTTTCAAAAACTGTAATTTCTCTTCAAGCATTTTACTCTGCTCATTGATATAAGCCTCTCTCACATTCTTATTGCCCATATCAAAATAAACATACTCATCATTCTCTAAATCTGATAAAACTAATGTGCCAAGCAAATGAGGCATTTCATATTCTAATCTATCATTAACCAAACACACAACAAAATCATTTCTCTTTCTTGTAATGTCTATCTGTTTTTTCGGCAAATCAGAACATGCATCAGTTATAAGGAATGTAATACTATCTCTTTTTTGTATCTTATTAAAATATTCTAAAGCATTAGCAATATTAGTTTCAGCACTTTTAGGTTCAAACTCTATAAGCTCTCTAATAATTCTAAGCACATGATTTTTTCCTTTGTTTAGAGGAATAAACTTTTCAACAGTATCAGTAAATATTAAAAGCCCTACTTTGTCATTGTTTTTTAAAGCAGAAAAAGAAAGTAAAGCACTAAGCTCTACAATAAGATTATGTTTAGTTTTTGTAAGTCCAAAATCAGTAGAAGCAGAAAAGTCAGCTAATATAACAACATTAAGCTCTCTCTCTTCTCTAAATCTCTTAATAAAAGGCTCATTATACCTAGCACTTACCTTCCAATCCATAGCCCTCACATCATCGCCAATATTATACTTTCTCACCTCATCAAACTCTATACCATGCCCCTTAAAAGCAGAATGATACTGCCCAGAAAAATAAGAGTTTACTATACGCGAAGTTTTTATTTCTATTTGTCTAACAGATTTTAGTATGTCTTTGGTTGTTACTGTGCTATCTCTAAACATATTTATTTCCTTTAATACTTAAACTATACAAAAGATTTGAGGTTTTGTCAATTTTTATATTTTCTAATTTTTTTTAGTATAATTTAAACGAATATATTTTGTAATCTATGTTTTTATTTTATTCAACTTTTTCCCGCCTTCGCACCCATACCTAAAGGTACTTCCTACGGTCGTCCTGAAGGACTCCCTTCGGTAGCAGGCACTTCCTTCGGTCGCGGTGCGGACTTCGTCAAAAGAACCATACGAAGTACGCCTACGGCGAAAGTGCAAGTGTTTTAATTTTATATGTTAGGAATATGTATTAAATATATCATACTTCATTAATTAAAATAAAAAACAAGGGCACACTTTTTAAAGCATACCCTTGCAATTTATTCATATTAATTATTGATTACAGATTCGCTACAGAATTAACTCTCTCGTCAGTAATAGCTTTAGTAGGACATTTAGCTATACTCTCTTCTGTGATAGCATAATCTTCATAATTAACTATAGCCAAATTATTGTCCATTCTCATACCGCCCTCTTTAGTGTTTTTCACACAAATACTGCATCCAATACAAGCCCTATCGCAAGCCTTTTTAGCAATAGGACCTTTGTCTTTAGACTTACAATATACATGAAACTTTTGTGATACAGGGTGAATCTCTATAAGTTTTTGAGGACAAGCCTTTACACAAGCATTACATGATACACATTTATCTTCAACAATCACAGGCATACCAGTCTTTTCATCTTTTATAATAGCACCAAAATCACAAGCCTTCATACAATCATAAAAACCAACACAGCCATAAGAACAGTCCTTGTTTCCTCCAGCCATAACAGCAGAAACACAAGTCTGAGCTCCATTATAAACCTGACTAGATTTAGCTATATCCTTATGCCCATGACAAAATATATAAGCCCTAGTTCTCTCTTTTTGAGGCGGCGTAACCTTACCTAAATATTTAGCAACAGCTTCAGCAGTAGCAGCACCGCCCACTGAACAGCCGTCAACAGGAGCTTCATCAGCAACTAAAGCCTTAGCAAATTGAGCACAGCCCGGATAACCGCATCCTCCGCAATTAGCACCCGGAAGCATCTCTGTCACTTCTGTAACTCTCTCATCAACCTCAACTCTAAAGATTTTAGAAGAAAATATTAATAAAACAGCCAATATCAAAGCTATTAAAGCAGAAGATATTGAAGCCACTAATATAGATGTAACCATTTTTACTATCCTTTATCAGATTTTTATGATACCTGAAAAACCATAAAATATAAGTGCTAATATACCAGCTGTAATAAAAGGCATAGCAGGTCCTTTAAAAGCTTCTGGTATGTTTGCAGTAGTTAAACGCTCTCTAATACTAGCCATTATTACTAATGCTAATGTAAAACCAATTCCAGCACCTAAAGCAAATACTATATTTTGTATAAAATTATATTTGTATAAAACACCAAATAAAGCCAAACCTAATACACAGCAGTTAGTAGTAATAAGAGGAAGATAAATACCCAAAGATAAATATAAACTCTCACTAGTCTTTCTTACCACCATCTCTACAAATTGTACTAAAGCAGCTATTACTATAATAAACAAAATAGTTTGCAAAAACTCAATTTTAAATGGTACTAATATATAATACTGTATCATCCAGCTAACAGCAGCAGTAAGCACAAGTACAAATGTAACCGCAATACCCATACTTACAGCAGAATCTAATTTATTAGAAACTCCCAAGAAAGGACAAATCCCTAAAAATTTAGTTAATACAAAATTATTAACTAATACAGTAGCAACAAAAAGAAGTACTAAATTCATAATAATTACCTCACTCTAGCATCTATAGTTCTTTTGATAGCTATTAATACTCCCAAAGTAAAGAAAGCACCAGGAGCTAATATCATAACAATCCAAGGAGTAGTAATTTCGTTGTAAGCATTCAAAGCAAAAGGCATAGCAGATTCAACAAAACCTCTTACAGTTCCAACTATGTCAAATCCAAGCCAAGTACCATTACCTAAAATCTCTCTGATAGAACCTAATAATAATAAAGCCATAAAGAAACCTACACCATTACCTAAAGCATCAAAAATACTAGGTATAACACCATTCTTATTAGCAAAAGCCTCTGCTCTTCCTAATATTATACAGTTTACAACAATAAGCGGTATATATGGTCCTAATGCCAATGATAAAGTGTAAAACTTAGCCTTCATAACTATATCTGTTAAAGTTACAAAAGCAGCTATTACTACAATGTATCCCATAATTCTTACTTCATTAGCATAAATCTTTTTTACTATAGAAATTAAAGCTGATGAACAAACAAGTACAAATATTGTAGCCACAGACATACCAATGGCATTCATAACACTATTTGTTACTGCTAAGCTAGGACACATTCCAAGAATCTGTACGAAAGTAGGATTATTTTTCCATACTCCATCAATAAAGATTTTAGAATTTTTCATAATTAATTTAACCCTGATTTAATTAAGATTATTTTCTATTATTTTAACATATATAAGTATAATTTCAAGCACGAGCAAATAATTTACTAAAATATAATTATCAATATTTTTTTACAATATTTTTAAATATTCATAATTATTAACTTTATTTTTTTTATTTTTTAATTATAATGTTTTGCATGAAAAATATAGATTTAAACAACATAAAAAGAATAGTTTTCAAATTTGGAACTAATGTATTAAGAAATGATGAAGGATATATTTCTTTAGCTAGAATATATTCTTTTATAGAGGCTATAGCTAAATATAAAAAAATGGGCAAAGAAGTTTTAGTTGTTACATCTGGAGCTGTTGGCTTGGGAGCAAAAAAAATTAATGCAACAGATTTAAGCGAAGTATCACTAAAACAAGCATGTGCTGCAATTGGGCAATCACAGCTTATGTCTATTTATGAAGATGGATTTTCAAAGTTTGATATTGTTACAGCACAGATTCTACTTACAGAAGAAGACTTTTCAAACAGAAGAAGATATTTAAATTTGCGTTCTACTTTAGACACATTATTAAAATACAATGTAATACCTATAATCAATGAAAATGATACTGTTTCTAGTGATGAGCTTAAATTATTATATGATGTTACTCAAATAAGTTTTTCTGATAATGATAAACTATCTGCATTAGTAGCAAGTGAGCTTGATGCTGATTTACTTATAATACTTTCTGATATCAATGGGCTTTATGATGATAACCCTAAAACTAACCCAAATGCTAATTTTATACATGAAGTTTTTGAGGTTACAAAAGAGATAGAAAGTTTAGGTCTTGATGCTTCTAAAGGCGGAAGAGGCGGAATGAAAACAAAATTGCAGGCTGCCAAAATTGTTACAAGGTCAGGCTGCGGTTTGATTATTGCTAATGGAAAAACTCCAAACATTTTAAATAATATATTCAATACAAAAAAAAAAACTATATTCTACCCTGTAGAAGAAAATAATGAACTTAACACAAAAAAAAGATGGATTGCTTATGCTACAACTATTATAGGAAAACTTGTTGTAAATGCTGGTGCTAAAAAAGCTATAATAGAAAAAGAATCTAGTCTTCTTCCTATTGGAGTAACAAAGGTTGTAAACAATTTTAAGAAAGGCGACATTGTAAGCATTATAGATGAAGATGGTGAAGAGTTTGCAAGAGGCATTATTAATTATAATTCTGAGGATACAAATAAAATAATAGGCAAACATTCTGATTCTATATTAGAGATATTAGGCTACAAGAACTATGATGCTCTAATTACAAGAGATTATATAGTGTTATTATAAAATAATATATCTAAACAATTATATTATTAATAAAAGTTTTTATTTAACTTTTTCTCTACGCAAAAATTGCAAATTAATAGTAATTGGTAGTAAAAAAACTGAAATACTATAAAATACACACAGCAGTAGATAAATATATGCAAATTATTTTTTAATTAAAATAAATCTGTTAATCTAAAATCATGAATCATTAATATTAATAAACTATAAATAAATCTTTTACTTGTCTCTCCTCCATTTTCAAAATAAACATTTATTTTTACTTTATCACTGTAGTTTGTGTTAGC
>ERZ1026866.196-NODE-196-length-40818-cov-37.819616_pt1 | contig 40818 bp, 34 predicted proteins | sample MGYA00380163_ERZ1026866 | MGnify/ENA primary metagenome ERZ1026866 (study PRJEB33269, sample SAMEA4719799) | human gut metagenome | biome: human-associated habitat; feature: organic feature; material: feces | place: Cameroon | collected 2013-10 ...
TTGGTTCTTTGTGCCAACAAAAGAACTGGGGTGCGGGGCAAAGCCCTGCAAATAAAAAAAACTTATTAATTCTATTGTTCTTTTTCCCACCTTCGCTCTGCGGACTTCGTCAAAATTTTTGCCCTCCGGGCACGCTTTGCGAAAGTACAAATATTTTAGCCTTGTATTTTTGGAATATGTATTAATACAAAATAATATCTTTACTTTAGTCTAAAAAATGCAGTCTTTTTGGTTCTTTGTGCCAACAAAAGAACTGGGGTGCGGGGCAAAGCCCTGCAAATAATAAAAAAGATAAAAATTTTACTGTTCTTTTTCCTGCAGCTTGCATCTATACCTAAATGTACTTCCTACGGTTGCACCGAGTAGGTGCCTTGCCTACGGCACGCAGAGCGTCGGCAAAAGAAGTGGGGGCGTGTACCCTCCGGGCACGCTTCGCAGGGGGCAAAGCCACCACAAATACATAAATTTTAAAAAACAAATTTTGACAAAATATAAAATCTTTAGTATATTGAACTCTCTAATAAATTATTAACCGCATCACAAAAAAACATTAAAAAACTTTTAAGGAGATTTTTGAAAATGGAAAAGCTCATAAACAAAAGCGTGTTAGATTATATTAATGATGTAGATTCATCATTGCCGGCTCCGGGTGGAGGAAGCGTTACTGCTGTTGTTGCTAGCTTGGCTTGTGCTTTGGCTGGAATGGTTGCTCATCTCACCGTAAACAAAAAAAAGTTTAAAGAATTAGAAACAGAAAAACAAATTGCTTTCAATAATGCTGTAGAAAATATAAAACAAATAAAATCTCAGTTAATAGAAATTGTAGATAAAGATGCTGATATGTTTCAATTAATTATGGACGCATACAAACTGCCTAAAGATACCGATGAACAAAAAGAGATTAGAAAAAACGCAATCTCTGAAGCAGCAAAAAAAGCATTAGAGCCTCCTCTTCAAACGCTTAAAAGCTGTTATGAGTTATTAGAGCATTTTGAGATAATTCACAAATATGGCAATGAGGGCGTTATAAGCGATATAGTATGTGCATATACAATACTGTATGCTGCGGCAAAATGTTCTATAGTAAATATTAATATAAATTTATCTTCTATAAACGATGAAAGCTTTTTACATAATACCAAAAATACATGTTTATATTATTTGAGGGGTATGAAAAAAACATATAAGGAGGTAAATTTTGCATTATTGGACATATAAAATAGAATAATATTTCATATATTAGGGAACTAATTCTTTTTCATATTGATATTTTTTTATAATGTGTTATATTGTCCCCTTAAAATATGATATGAATTAAATGGTATTTTTATATTTTTCTTTGTGTTTTTATGTTATATGTATTTAAGTTAAAAAATAATTTTTAGCTTAAACAATATCTTTTTTAAAATTAGCTGTTTTAGTATTAAAATTGGAGGTTTAAAAAATGAGTATAACTACTAAACACATAATATCTTTAAAAGAGGAAGAAAAACAAAAGATTAAAGACTTTATTAAAAATGAAGGTAAATCTAAAAGGTTGATATCGAGAGCAAACATTATATTAGCTTTAGATGACAAAAAAAACACTGGGCTTACACATACTGATATCGCTAAACAATATAATGTAACATATCATACCGTAGTAAACATAATAAATGAATTCGTTGCTAAAGGATTAGATTCTACTCTTACTTATAAAAGAAATCCAAATAGCAACAGAAAAAAGAAAAAAGCTAATTAATAACTAAATAATAATTTTGTGTGTTAGGTATTTTCTCTCATTATCTTTAATACCTTAGCACATGAAATTATATCTGGTTCTATATTTCTAAACATCTCTTTTACATTCTTATAAATATTGCTTGTAAGATTTATGCCGTAATTGATAGTGCTTTTAATCTTGCCTGTCATAACGAGGTCATCTGTAATAATCACCCCTTTAAATCCCATATCTTCCTCAAGTAACTTTCTATACTTTTCTGACATGCTAGCAGGAAGTGTATCATCTATATATTTATTTTTTATATGCGAAACTAAAACCATCTCAGCACCCAAATCTATAGCCTTTTGAAAAGGTATTAATTCTTTATTTTTAAGCTCTTCTAAAGTCTTATCTATCACAGGAAACTCACTATGCGAATTAACAGCAGTGTCCCCATGACCAGGAAAATGCTTAACAACGCTTATAATACCGGCATCTTTCTGAGCTTTTATTGTAGCTTCCACCATCTTTGAAACCATCTCAACATTTGTAGAAAAACTTCTATTGTATATATAAGAATCTTTGTTGCTTGGCACATCGCATAACGGACCAAGTATCATATTAATACCCATATCTTTTAGAAACTTTGCTTTGTTATATGCAATGTTGTATGCATATTCTATGCTGTTGCTGTCGCCTATCATTTTGGCTGAAATGTCTTTGTATTTGTCGAAAGGTATTCTAAAGACTTCGCCTCCTTCTTCGTCTATAGAAATTAACATATTTTTGTTAACATATTTCTTTAAGTCTGAAGTCAATTTCTTTAATTGCTCTTCGTCTACTATGTTGTAATTAAAAAGTATAATACCAGAAACATGATTATCTTTTAATGTCTTTATGGTCTCTTTGCTTAATACTGTGTCAGTGATGCCCACCATAGTAAGAAGCCCTCTCCTCTCTTCAATGCTCATACTATTAACTTCATCTATATAGTTAGACAAATAAGAATATTTTTTTTTCAATTCCAAAATATATTTTTCATCTTCTGTGATGCTGTCTTTTTTTGTGCAAGAATTAATAAGTAAGCCAATAATCATAACACTAAATAAAATTATAATCGATTTAACAACTTTGAAATTTTTACGCATAATTCGCTATCCTCTGTTTTAATATTTTTTATCTTTATCCTGTTTGCTTTATAAAACCTATAATCAATAACATTAAGCAAATTAGTATTTATAAGAGAATATTTATTAATATAATCACTCATTACAACGCCTTTAAAATTAAGGCTATTAAAAAGATAATCTCTGTATAATTTTTCATTTTTAATATGGCTCATCACAAAAAAGTCGCTTTCTCTTGCCGACAAAAATGTTTGTTTTGAGTCGATTATATTTTCAACATTTTTTATATTATCTTCTATATATAACTCATCATCATAGTATTTTGGAAAATATTTTGCGGCGGTGAGAACGCCACTGTCTTTATACGCCTTAATTGTTTGAGATATTAACTTTGAAGCAATTTGTTTATCGCCGCTGAAGATATGCTCTTTTAGATGAGATTTTTCATTACAGAGAGTATTTACCACAGGAGATAAAAACATATTAACGCCAATAGCTTTAAGAGTAGATGCCCTTTTTTTAGCAATATTGTAGGCATAAGTTTCGCTTTGCCTCTCACCAATATAGCTTTGATAAACCTTAAAGTGCTGGTCAAAAAATAAATTATGAGTAGGCTTATAATCTTCGTCTAATGCTATGAATATTTTTTTGTTTAGATTTTCTTTTATATTTTTTATAAGCTTTTCAATTGTATTAATATCAGCTATGTTAATGATTATTCCTTTAACATCATCATCTTTTATTATGTTAATTAAATCGTTATCATAAGTTTTAACAGCGAGCATTATTTGCAGATTATTATTTATTTTTTTAGTGTTATGTATTTTTATTTCATAATAGAGATAGCAGAAAAGGAGAGCTATAATAACAATAATCAAACTAACAAAAATATAAAACATTATAATTACTCAATTTTATTTTATTTTATATATTTTTTATTGTTCTTTTTCCCGCCTTCGCACCTAAAGGTACTCCCTTCGGTCGCGGTGCGGACTTCGTCAAAAGAACCAAAAAGTGCAAATGTTTTAACTTTATATTTTGGAATATATAAAATAATATTTATATTTTGTTATAGATAAAAAGCTATATTTTATTAAATGCAGTTCTTTTGGTTCTTTTATACCAATACCGAAAGGTACCTACTTGGTAAAAGAACTGGGGGTGCGGGGGCTAGTCCCCACAAACAAAAAGTTTAATTTTTTTTAATATATATTAAAAAACTATAATTTATGTTTTTGTTTTTATTCAACTTTTTTGTCGCTCAAAAAAGTTGCAAAAAACGCAAGTACTATAGCTTTATATATTTGGAACATATAAAGCTAAAATAATGTTTATTTTCGTATAAAACACAACCGCTTCCCCTAAACTCAGTTGCTCTCCAAATACCTAAAAATATTCTTAGCAATATATAAAGCGTCCTCCTCTTTAAGTGTGCTGTATAATGGCAAAGTTACTTCATTCTTATACAAATTAAAAGCATTTATATAATTATTATCCGCATAATCCTTATATGCATTGTGAAAAGGAAGAGGCAAATAATGCACATTAAGCACTATTCCAAGCTCTGCCATCTTCTCTATAAGCAAATCCCTATCAGCCTCCTCATAGTCCTTAATTCTTAATAAATACAAATGATAAGATGATTCAGCCTCATCGTCTTTGAATACAGGAAGTATAACTTTTTTGCTCGCACTCAAAACACTGTTATATATATTCACAATGTTTTTTCTGTTTTTAAGCATATCATCATATCTCTTTAATTGCGATAAACCAATAGCCGCATGAATATCACTCATATTACATTTATAACCTGCAACCTCAATATCATATCTCCAGCTTCCTAACTTTGTTTTATCTAAAGCACTTTTGTTCTGCCCATTCAAAGCCCAAACAGACACTTCTCTATAAATCTCATCAGCGTTAATATTTCCAATATCATTAAAACTCAATCCCCCGCCCTCAGCAGTTGTAACATTCTTAACAGCATGAAATGAGAAAGAAGAAAAATCAGCCTGACTTCCTACCCTATTTCCTTTATAAAAAGCACCAATAGAATGAGCAGCATCAAGCAAAAACAAAGCCCTGTTTAATTGCTTTTGATATTTATTAGTTTCTAATGCAGTAAATAAATCTTTTTTCTTTTCTAGTATTTTTATAATGCCGTCATAATCGCAAGGTTTACCGCCAACATCAACAGCAATAACAGCTTTTGTTTTACTAGTAATAGCCTTTTCAAGTTTCTCCAAATCTATATTAAAGTCATTATCAGCCACATCAATAAACACAACCTTAGCCCCCAAATGTATAGCCACATTAGCAGTAGAAGCATAAGTATACGCAGGCACTATCACCTCATCGCCCTCAGTAACTCCGAATATTTTTAAAGCTAGCTCCATAGCCATAGTAGCACTAGATAATAGCTTTACCCTTTTAACATTTATATATTTACAAAGCTCCTCTTCAAGCTCTTTGTTTACAGGTCCGCTAGTAATCCAGCCAGATTTTAAAACATTAACTACAGCCTCAATTTCATTGTCTGTAATGTCAGGCGGTGAGAAAGGTATAATTTTGTTCATTGTTGTGTTTCCTTATTAATTTATTATCTTACTATTTTATTATAATTTATTATATTTTATTATATAATTTCAAATAAATATGTTAATTAAATTATGTTTACTATTATAAGCCTAATAAACTATAAAATCAATTGCTATATAAAATTAGAAACTTATTTTTTATTATGAAGCAATATTGAATATACTATTTTTAGAGAAATTAATTTAACTCTGCTTTAATAATATTTTTTAAAGAATGATTTTTAAAGAATAATTTTTTTTAATTGCATCACCTATTGCATACAGGCAAAAATCTACAACAAAACCTATATGCAATAAGCAAATACAAGTTTTACATATTAATATTTATAAACCTCAATGCTCTCTCGGAAGCATCTTCTATCAAATATTTAGAATTAGCAATAGCCTCCTCAAGCGGCATAGCCCTCTTTAAAGCAGGCATAATGGAATCTATACCCATCTCATAAACCGCCTCAGCACCCTCTCTTATATCTCCCACTATAGCAATAACAGAAATATCTTTATTTAATTTTTTAACCCTCCTTGCAACACCAACCGGCACCTTTCCTTTTTTGGTCTGTCCGTCAATAGCTCCTTCCCCTGTAATAACCAAAGAAGCACCCTCTAGCTCTCTCTCAAAATTAATTATATCAAGCATAGCATCAATTCCGCTTTTTATCTCAGCATTACAAAAACCAATAAGACCTCCTCCTAAACCTCCGGCAGCACCAGCACCCTCTATAAAGTCAATCTCTTTTTTGTATTTTTCTTTTATTAAGCCTGCAATATTTTTAAGCCCATTGTCAAGCACATCAAAACTCTCTTTAGTAACTCCCTTCTGTTTGCCGTATATAGCAGTAGCTCCATCATCGCCATAAAGCACATTCTTAACATCAGAAGCTACATTTATTTTTATATCAAAAAGTCTTTTATCAACATTACTGTCATCTATGCTTTTTACTCTTATCATATTCTCAGCAATGCTTTCAAGTTCTTCTCCTTTCTCATCTAAAAACCTATACCCCAAAGCATTAGCCATACCAATACCGCAATCATTAGTAGCACTGCCCCCAATTCCAATAAGTATCTCTTTTACTCCTCTATTAATAGCATCTCTTATAAGCTCTCCCGTTCCATAAGTAGAAGATTTTAATGGGTTTCTCTCTTTCTCATCAACCAAAGTAATACCCGAAGCCTCAGCCATCTCTATAACCGCCTGACTACTGTTAATTAATCCATACTTAGCACTTACAGTTTTTCCTAAAGGGTTTTTTACATCAACTCTTATAAACTCTCCGCCCGCAGCATAAATCACACTCTCAACCGTACCCTCACCGCCGTCTGCTATAGGAATCTTTTTAATAACAGCATCTTTAACTGCCTTTAATACCCCTCTCTCTATACATTCAGCAACTTCTAAACTGCTCGCACTTCCCTTAAATGAATCTGGTATTATTACTATCTTATACACAAACTTTAATCCTTAAAAAATTATATATACTAATATAGTCATTTAATTTATATTTTCTTTGTATAAGAAATACAAAAAATATATAATTTTTTGTGTTCATTATACAAAGCAAACTGAAAGTTTTTTTATTATACTAATAATAATAAATGATTAGGAGGATATTAATATGTATGGGGGATTATTAATAATTGTTTTTGTTATATGTATTGCTGTTATGATATTTGCTATATCAAAATTAAAAATACACCCTTTCCTATCTATAATGGGAATATCTGTTATTTTTGCTTTTATAGCTGATATATCATTAAAAGACATACCGTCTATTATAGGTGCAGGATTTAGCGGAACTTTCACAAGCATAGGTATAGTAATAATATTAGGTGCTTTAATTGGTACTGTATTAGAAAAAACAGGAGGTGCTTTGAAGCTTTCTGATATGGTTATTAAAGTTGTAGGAAAGAAAAACCCTGAACTTGCTATGCTTATTATGGGTTGGATAGTATCTATACCTGTATTTTGTGATTCAGGATTTGTTATTCTAAACCCAATAAAAAAAGCGTTAATAAAAAGAACTATGACTTCTACTGTTGCTATGAGTATGGCTTTGTCTGCAGGTTTATATATTTCGCATGTATTTATACCGCCAACACCAGGACCAATAGCTGCTGCTAATTCTCTTAATGTTGGAAATCATTTGCTTATAGTAATAGGTATGGGGGTAGCTTGTTCTATACTTCCTCTTATAGCTGGTTATTTCTTTGCTAAATATATAGGAACTAAAGTAAAATCTTCAAGCGAATTAAATAATACTGATGAAACTGTACAAACTTATGAAGAATTGGTAGCAAGTTATGGTAAATTACCTAATGGCTTTTTGGCTGTATCTCCTATAATAGTGCCTATATTATTAATGGCTTTGGCTTCTATATTTAATATGGCAAAAATAGAGGGAAACATTTCTATATTAGTAAATTTCTTGGGTACTCCTATAATAGCTTTGGCAGTTGGTGTAATATTTTCTGTTATCACATATTTTAATCAAAAAAAACATACTAAAGAGATGCAAAGTTTTTATGATATGACTAATGATACTCTAAAAATAGTAGGACCTATATTGTTTGTTACTGCTGCAGGCGGTGTATTAGGTAAAGTAATATCTTCTTCAAGCTTGGTAGCTTTTATCACAGAAAATGCTACTATATTTGAAAGCATTGGAATATTCTTCCCTTTCATATTGTCAGCTATATTAAAAACTGCTCAAGGCTCTTCAACTGTAGCTTTAACTACTACTGCAGGAATACTCGCACCATTAATGGGAGCTTTAGGATTAGATACTCCTGTGTTAGCTTCATTAACTGTAATGGCAATAGGAGCTGGTGCTATGACTGTATCTCATGCTAATGATAGTTATTATTGGGTTGTTACTAACTTCAGTGATATTAAAGCTCAAGATGGTTATAAGACTCAAACTCTAATGACTTTGGTAATTGGCATATTCGGTATGATAAATGTATTTTTACTTTCTTTGTTCTTCTAATAGTTATTAAAATAAATTAAATTATAAAAACATTTCTAACTTAAAAAACAATATTTTAGGTTGGAAATGTTTTCTTTATATATGCTTAAAAATATTTACATACATATCATTAATTTAATTTTTTTATTATAATAAATATTATTTTTTTTAATTAGCAATATGAGGTAGAGAGTTATGTCTATTGATAATAATACAGCTCAGAAATTAGTAGAAAAGATTATGGATAATATTGACTACAAAGTAAATATTAATATTATGAATGAATATGCTGAGATTATAGCTAGCGGCGATAAAAAAAGAATAGGCAAAATACATTCTGGGGCTTTAGATGTGATAAAAAATGCTAAAACTATGGAATACTTTGATTCTATAGACAGCGATAAAGAAAGTGCTAAACCAGGTATCAATATGCCTTTAATTTTTAACAATGAAGTCATTGGAGTAGTAGGAGTTACTGGAAACCCTAATGAAATAAAGCTTATAGCAAATATTGTAAAAATGATTACAGAAATACTCATAGAAAATGAAATAGACTTAGATAAAAAAATATCTAAACAAAGAGCTTTAAATAATTATGTATATAAAATAATATCTAAAGAAGTTATTCATCATATGTCTTCTATTAATATTTGGGCAGAAAATAATAATTATAACTTTAATATTGACAGATGTGTTTGCATAATAAAAATAGAAAAAACAAATAATTATAAAAAAATAATATATTATATGACAAATAAAATACAAAATATTAATTATTATTATAAACAAGATATTATAACATATATAGGAAACGGACTCTTTCTTATAATAAAAAGTTTTAATGATACAAAAAATAAAACATCAGATAAAAATAAAATATTAAGTCTTTTCTTTGATAATTTGAAAAAAGAGATAAATATTAATTTTGCTGTTATGTGCGGGTGTATAGTTAATAAATTAGAAGATATACATAATAGTTATGAGCAGGCAAATTTCCTCTGCGAATATATAAATAATTATGATGGACTGTATTTTATAGATGATTATATCTTGGAATATATTATATTAAATGAAGGATATATCAATTCAAACATCATATTAAAAAATAAATTAGCACTAATTAAAAAGAACTCCTCATTTAAAGAAACTATTATAACAATGAGTAAATATGATATGAATATAAATAAAACTTGTGAAGAACTAAATATGCATAGAAACACTATTCTCTATAGAATAAAAAAAATAAAAGATATATTAAATCTTGACCCTATTAATAAGCATACAGATAGGATTATATTTTACATAATAGCTGCTGTATTAAAAAGATGAATAATTATATTAACATAATTCCGATAAATTATAAATATAGTATATTGATTTTATATGGTTAATATAATATTATATTTGGAGTAGGAAAATTGAATTATGACAAAAAACAATATATTAATAATAGATGATGAAGAAGATATTTTAAATGCTTGTAAGAATGTATTAGAAGATGAAGGATATGATGTTGATATTGCTAAAAACTACGAAGAAGCTTTAAAAACATTTGAGAGTAAAAAAGTAGATTTAGTATTTTTAGATGTATGGCTTCCTAATGTTGATGGTTTGGATATATTATCAAACATAAAAGAGAAATATCCTTATACTGCTGTGATAATGATGAGCGGACATGCGGGGGTGGAAACTGCTGTAAGGGCTACTAAAATGGGGGCTTATGACTTTTTGGAAAAGCCTATTAGTGTAAGCAAATTATTATCTTCTTGCGATGAAATATTTAAAAAGAATGAAAACAGCATAGAAAATAATACATCAAACAACAACAATACACATCATCATAAAACTAATAATAAATATAAAGTAAAACAAAGAACTATTGCTAAAAGTATTGTAGTAAGCGGCTTTGCTCTAATGGAAGGAAGAAAAACAGCTCTTACTTTAGTGCCTGCTGAAGTGAATACCGGCATAGTTTTTGTTGATATCAATACAAATACTCAAATAAAACTAGACCACACAAATATACTTTCAAAAGATAAATCAGGAGCGGTAAACTCTACTGCATTGGTGGCAGGAAACAGATATATAAAAACAACTGAGCATTTCTTGGCGGCACTTCATATGATGGGAATAACAAATTTAATAGTAAAATGCGACGGAGAAGTTCCTAATGTTGATGGTTCTGCTTTGGTATTTTGCGATGCTTTGAGAGAGGCTGGTTTTGTTGAGCAAGATGATTATATAGAGCCTATAGTGATAGATGAAACTCTTACTTATGGCAATGTTAATGATAATGAAACTTATATAATACTTTCTCCATATAATGGTCTTGAGGTAAGCTTGCGTATAGATTTTGCCGGCACTATTGGAGTTCAGGAGTATACATACAAGTTTGACAATTTCGAGCAGTTTACTGAGGAAGTAGGAAGGGCTAGGTCTTTTAACACTATAGACAATATTGATTATGCTCAGAAGATGGGTATGGCTGGAAGCGGTATGATAGGAAGCCATATACTGCTTTGCGACGGAAAGGTTATTAATACTAAACTTCATTTCGATAATGAGTTTGTAAGACATAAGATTTTAGATATAATAGGAGACTTGTATATATTAGGAAGACCTATAATAGGAAGGGTTGTGGCTAATAAATCTTCACATTCCTTTAACCATTCTGTAGTACATGACCTTGCTAATAGATATTTATAAAGGACAGCATAAAATTAATGCCAAATAGTAGAACAAAGAGTAATATAGAAGAAAATAATAATATATCCTTATATTTTGCAGATGCCAAGAGAGAGAAACTTCTTACTAGAGAAGAGGAAATAGAATTAACTCAAAGATTAAAAAAAGGCGATTCTCAAGCTAGGGCTAAACTTATAAGAAGCAATTTAAGGTTTGTAATAAGCATTGCCAAGCAGTATAAAAACAGCGGTTTACTTTTAGAGGATTTGATAGGCGAAGGCAATTTAGGTCTTATAATAGCTACAGACAGATTTGACCCAGACAAGGGATATCATTTTATTTCTTATGCTGTTTATTGGATAAGGCAGAGCATATTAAGAGCTATAAATGAAAAATCAAGACTAATAAGGCTTCCTTTGAATAAGGCTATGGATTTGGTAGATTTGGAGAGGGCTGTTCATCAATGCTACTACAAAACTGGTCATATGCCTGATGTTGAGGATTTGGCTGCTATATTAAAAAAAGAGCCTAGAGAAATTAGAAATATTATGTCTATGAATAATGAATATGTGTCGCTTGAAAAAGATTTTAATATGGACGGTGTTAAAGATAGATTGGCTGATGTAGTTGAAGATAAAAACAGCAAAACTGTAGAAGATATATTATCCGACAAAGAGCTTACTGAAGAATTAAAAATCGCTATGGAAGAGCTTTCTGATATAGAAAAAGAAATAATAAATGCAAGATACGGTCTTGACCAAGAGAAAAAAACATTAAAAGAAGTTGGAGATAAGTATTCATTTACAAAAGAGCGTATAAGGCAGATAGAAAAAAAGGCTCTTAAAAAAATGCACTCAAAAAGATATAGCTCTCTTAAAGATTTCTTAAACTAATGTCAGGCCTATACATTCATATACCCTTTTGTACATACAAATGCAGCTACTGCAATTTTTTTTCTGTTGTTAATATGAATGAAAAAGAAATATATAAAAACTATGCTGATGCATTAATTGAAGAATTAAAATTAAGAATAGATGATTATAATGAAGAGATAAATACAATATACTTTGGAGGAGGCACGCCTTCAGTATTAAACGCTAATTTACTTAAATATTTATTAGACAACATATTAAACATTCTTAAAAATTATCAAGACATAAAACTAATAAAAGAAATAACAATAGAATCAAACATTAATGATATAAACAGTGAATATATTAATTTTTTAGAAAGTATAGACAATATAAGAATATCTCTAGGTCTTCAAACATTCAATGAAAAATCTTTGTCTCTTATAAACAGGCATACAGAGTTAGAAGAAATAGTAAATGCTCTAAAAATAATAAATAATTCTACTATAGAAAATATATCCCTTGACTTTATATCAGGACTTCCTCTAAATAATAAGCTTCAAACAAAAAAAGACATTCTAAAAGCATTAGAATTACTCCCCAAAACAAAACATATATCTCTTTACTATTTGGAGCTAACAAAATCACTTGAAGAGAAATGGAGAGATTATCTGCCTAAAGAAGATGAAAGTGTAGAATATTATGAAATATCTTCAAACACATTAAAAGATTTGGGCTTTATAAGATACGAAATATCAAATTATGCCATTAATAATTATGAGTCAATACATAACTCAAATTACTGGAAACTAAAAAACTATTTAGGCTTAGGAGCTTCTGCTGTAGGATACTACAACAGAGAAAGATACGAAAATATAAAAAATGTAAAAACATATATTGAACACATTAAACAAAATAAAAAACCTATTAAAGAAATAGAATATATAGACAGAGAAACACAAAAAAAAGAGTTTATATTTCTCTCTCTAAGAACAGTAAAAGGCATAAATATAAATAATTATAATAAAATGTTTAAAGAAGACTTTAAAGACAAATATTCATCAATTATAAAAAACAACAAAAATTATTTTCTTATAACAGATGAATATTTATCTATAAAAGAAAATTATTTTAATTATGCAGATGAGATTAGTTTATTATTTTTATGATTTGTTTAAGGATTCTTGAAACTCTTTATTGTTCATTAGGTATTTATCAACTATAACTGCCAAAGCACTATCTTGTTTTTTTAATTCTCTTGCCCCTCTTGTAATGGAACAGAGACTAGCATTCAGACTTTTTGCTATTTCATATTGAGGCATTTTCCTCCTGAGCAAGGTGACTATCCTTAGCCTTTGCTGAATCATATCCTGCTCATCTTTGGTAAAAAGTTCTGAAAGTAAGCTTTTAATAAACTTCTCATCATTTTCTGTTGCTAAAATATGTGCTAATAAGTCCATTGATACTCCTATATATATTATTAATTATAATATTACTTTTTATGATATTTATATATAGTTAAGTATAGAACAAATATAATTTTTTGCAAGTGTAATTATGTTTTTATCTTAAAAATATGCTTTTTATTTTGGTATTCCTGGAAGTATATAGTCAAATAAAGTATAGCTTCCTTTAAATAAAGTATTCATATCTGAAGCATTTATTATATTAGGGTTTACAGCATTGTTTTTAATATATCTGTAAGAATCTATAACGCCATTATCAAAGTTCATATATAAATACTTCATAGCTGTATAATAATCGCCTGATAAATCTGTGCTGTATGTAAACATTAATTTATTGTTGCTTCTGTCACTTAAATACTTAAATATATCAGCATTTCTAGCAGGAGAGAGGAATATATCTTCTTTATTGTAAGGCTTATTGTAGTTGGTGTCTATTCCTATATAGTGAGTAAGAGGCACTTTTCTTTTTCCATCAGCATAACCAACAGCTAAACTCTCTAATGATGTATAAAAATTAGTTTGAGTATTTAATTTAATATTAGCCTTACCTACATTAATAACGTCCATAGGCACGTACTTTAACTCTCTTATCTTTATAACATCAGCATTCTTAAAGTCATTAAAATAAGCAAAAGGTATAGTAAATAAATTAGGATAAGAGCCTGTAATATAAACAGTATTCACCCTTGATGCATTTTTAGATACATCTGAAGGAAGCATTTGAGACTCTATAGATTTTAATGCTTTCATTCTTTCATTAGCATTAGGAGCATTTGTAAATGCAGTTAAACTATCTCTTAATTTGTCAATAGATACAAGAGAAGATTTTTTCACTTCATTATCACCCGCAACATAACTATAAGAAGTATATTTATCATCTTCATAAGAATAGAATATAAACATAGTATTAGTGTTTTCATTACTAAATATGTTATATGCATTATAAATATTCTTTCTAAAATCACTCTCAGGCACTCTTATTTTGTTTAAGAGCCCATATATATAACTTGGCTTATCCTTATAAAGCGAATAGAACAAATTAGCAAATGATGAAATAGTATTAGCTTCAAATATATACTGATTGCCGTAAATATAATCCATAGTTAAGAATATATTAGCTTCATTTGTAGTTTTATTATCTAATATTGTATTTGCAACTGTGAGTATTTGATTTGTATTTGTCATTAGAGTGAGTAAGTTTGTTACTTTATCTAAAGGAGTTTTAGCATATATCAAATCATAAAGCACTGCTATTTCTAATATTTTATTTTTATTTGTGCCTGTAGTTCTCTGTGCTATATAATTTACGTATCTTACATTATTTTCTACAGTTTCGCCTGATTTTAAGAATCTTGATAATGTGCGAGGAGTAAAGTATTCATCTATTAAATGATAATTTTCATTTGTGTATAGATACATAAAATGCAAAGCTCTTCTAGCACCCTTAACAGCCCCTTCATCTCCAAGTCTTCTATAAACAGGAAGCATTGCCTTCATAAAGTAGTATGCATTAGAATCGCTTATATTACTGTAGGAGGAAGCAAAATATTTATATCCGTCTTCAGAGAGATTGTATGCAGTGTTGGTGTCTTTTGCATTATATCTATCTTCTATAAAATAAGCATAATTGTCCATAACCTCATTAGGAGATTGTGAATAGCTTATAATATTAGAAATCATGCTAACAGAAGGCGTTTTTTTGTATGATGCAAGCAGACGGCTTTTGAAATTATAAGTTTCATTTGAAAGAGTTGTCATGCTATTATCTGGCTTTCCATATACTGTAAATAGATTGTTGTCATAGCCTTTCATGCTCTCTTCCAAAGAATTGCTTACAAGACTTTGGAAATAATTAGTATAAAACATTATTCTTGAATATGTATTAGAATTGCCTACTACTAATGCTATATTATTAACTTCTTTTAATACTTCTTTATTTTCATCAAAAGTTTTCTTGTCTGCATAAAGAATATAGAAATTCTTTTTCATTAAGTTTGATATATCAGAAGCCTTAGCATCTGTGATATCTACAACCAAAGGCACATAGGCATTAGTTAATAAATCATTAAAAGGCACAAACCTAAACTTTCTCACTCTATTAGTAGCTTGAACAGTGTTAGTAGCTTGAAGAGTATTAGTAGCTGCATTGTTGGTAATTATATTATTGGTATATATATTAGTGTCATCTTCATTATCTACATAATTAACCTGCATCACTCTTACATCATTTTTTATATAATCATTTTCTCTATAATCATTTGCATTATCTGCATAGTTTACATTATTTGTAAGAAGAGTGCTGCTTGCAGAAGAGGCAGTCATATCTATATTTTTTCTGTCGTTTCTATTAACCTTATAAAAAGAAATTAATCTGTTATCAACATAAGCAACCTTAGGAGGAAGCATATATTCAGTAGAATCATAAAGCTCGCGTACAAAGGCATTATTATTACTCATAACAATAGGACTCTCACCAATATGAGTAACATAATCTTTTGTTTTTATTAAGTCATTAGTTTGATAATAGAAATAAGTCTTTTTGTTCTCCCTCACAAATCTATAACCCAAATAAGTATCCCATATTAGAGTTTCATCACTACGCATTGATTTATCTATATCAGTAGCCTTCACATCGCAAATTACTATATTTTTTATAGGCGTATTTTCAAAAGTTTTAATAGCCTCTTTTTCATATTCTGTAATTTCTTTTAGAGATGATTCTTCAAGCTTTTTGTCATAATTAGCTGTTACTGCAGACAAATATTTTTGATATGAGTATAGTGCTTTTTCATATAGTTTATAATAATCTCTAAGATAATAGTTATTCTCTCCGAGTGTATAGAGTCTTTTATCTAAAAAATCCTTACGCATATCTATTGCATCAAACATAGCAAGTATATTAATGCTCGCATCAGGATAATTGCCTTCCAAAAACTCTATTACTTTATACCTAGCCTCTTGCAGTATAAGATTATTTTCTTCTACAAAAGTAATCATAAACACACTTTCTCTTAATCTCTGTAATATTCTAAACACATACATTACAGGCTCATCAAGACTGTCAGGATAAATATCTCTATACTTCTCACTAAAATCTATTAAAGTAGTAAGTATAGCAATCTCCTCAACTGCAAAAGCATTAACTTTAGCCTTAGAAAAAGCAGATATATATTCTCTAGCAGCCTCTTCAATATTTCCCGCAAGTTCATAAGCCTTAGCTAAATTGTATCGAATAATTATCTCAGTCTTTAAGTCCACAGGGAAGTTTGAGTTTGATGAGAGAATATATTTATATCTATCTATAGCATTTTTTAGCATATAAAGTCTTTGAACATTAACATCATGCATGCTCATATCCAAAGAGCCGTCATTATTTTTCTTTCTGTTAAGCATTAAATCATTAGCTTCAGAAGTAAGCTTCAAAGCCATTATATATTGAAAAGCTGCTATATGTGAATATAATAATAATCTGTCTTTAGAGCTTACGCTGTTATTTGTAGAAAGCACCTGAAGAGTTTTTGTAGTGTTAAAGAGCTCCATAAAAAACTCTCTTCTTATAGCAGTTAAATCATTTTGAGATAAATATCTTAAATAAAGCGATGATAAGCTCAAATAGTTTTTAGCATCATTTTGAGCATTTTCGTATATTAAACTAGGATTATTATTAAGGGCATTAGAGTTTATAGTTTTTCTGTATTCTTCTATAGACTTTCTAAAAGACATAATAGAATTAGAAACAGAGCCTTGCCTATAATATAAATAACCTTCATTGTTGTAGTAGGTAGCAAGCATTAAAGGCTGTATTGATTTTTTAGGCTTATCTTTAATAATATAATTTCTATAAGAAGATAAAGCATCTCTTGACTCTGAATATCTTCCCATCTTCTCATAAAGCTCTTGATATATAGAATAAAGCATCTGCTGTTTATCAACATTAAGAGGCTCACCCGGTATATATCCTCCAAAAGAAGCTAACCCTAAGTTTACAACATTGATATTAGCACCATATAAAGTAATACTTACATAATTTGGATTATATGAAGAAGAATCCAAACTATCTATTTTAGCCTTCACATTATCACAGTATTTTAATGCATTGTTATAATCTTCAAGTTTTAAGTAGCAAGCAGCAATAAGAAGTTCATTAAGTTCATTTTGCTCTACATTGTTTGTAATTATAGTATTTCTTTCTAATAATGATTCTATAGCTTTAGTGTAGTCTTTTTGTTCAATGGCAGCAACTGAAGTATAGCCTACTATTTTGTATACTGCTTCACTGTCTCCAAGTCTTTCAAAAATCTCTCTGGCTTTATTATATTCTCTATAAGCTCCATTAATATCATTGTTCATCCACAAAGAATATCCGTAAAAGAAATGATACCAAGCCTTACTCTTATCGCTTCCTACACTGTTTAATAAAACTTCAGCTTCTTTATATTCATTAGCCGCATCAGAGTATCTGCCGTTTATTAAGTAAGAGTTTGCAAGCATTATAGATACAACATTAGGCTTAGTTTTTATTTTGCTTTTAGCCATTATAAGAGAATCAATTATTTCGCTTTCTAAATTTGGTGTTTGAAGAGTTAATTGATTGTATCCTATATATTTATCATTATTTACATTATTGTCTTTATAGCTTGGCACTAATTCCATTATGCTCTTATATGTTTTATCGCTTTGAAGAACCTGCATCTTTAGAGCTTCTGCAAATGTAAGCATTTCAGCCTTTTTTATATAATAATTCTCTTCATCAGGATAAAGGAATATAGCAAAATCCATATAAGAGACTGCTTTATCTACTATAGTATTAAAAGACTTATTCAAATACAAATAAAATCCGTCTTCTCTTTTTTTCTCGCTAAGCACATACCTTTCGCTGTCATATTGTTTAGACATAGCTATGCCGTAATATCTATTAGCCAAATAATAATAAGCATTAGCAAGCTCTGCATGTGCTGCATGCTCTGAATATCTTGTAGATAAAAGAGTTCTCTCCCTCTCTGCTATGGTTTGTTCAAGTGATTCTATAGTGCTGTATGCCCTAAGTCCGCTTTCAATAATTCTTGAAGAAGCATTGGCATCATTAGGATTATAAACTAAAACCTCTTGATAATTGTCATAGGCAATATTGTATCTACTTTCATTATATGCATTGTCTGCTAAAGTTCTATAATAGTTGGCAAGTATCATTTTAGATTCTTTAGCTTCAGATGTAGGCTCAAAGTCTTTACCGCCTGTTTTTACAGCATTAACTAACAATTGATAGGCTGAAGCATCTTTTTTATCTAATAATATTTTAGCATTGGCATAATATCCCAAAGCAAGCATTGTGTCGTTTCTTGATTCCATATATGGCTGAAACAAGTTAGTAGCTTCATCATAATTTTTAGCAAGTATAAGTCCGTCTAAATATATAAGTCTGCTTGCTACAGATAATGGTGCATATGGGTGAGAGTTATCTATTATAGTTTGATAAGGAATCTTTGAATCTTTTATAAAATCTTTTGCTATTTCAAGTCTGTCTGCAAATATTAAATCTTTTCTTCTGTAAGGTTTATTATACAATTCCTCATCTGCAGGATATTTATAATTATTATCTTCAAGCGAATGAGAATATAATTTTGATATTAATACATATAAATCTTTGCTGCTGTCATAGTCTATTATACTATTTAAAATTTCCAATGTTGAAGCATTTGTGTTATTTTTATTATATTTTTCATTAGCAGATATGTAGCCCGACCAAGATAAAGCATTTACTATATTTTCATTGCTTGTGATAATTGATTCATTTGTAGTATAATATGAAGCATTAAGCCAATTATCATTAGTGTCAAAATTTTCATCTATCTTTAAAGCCAAAAATCCGTAAAAAGTGTTAGTATATTCTGTTGTTAGAACATTTTTTGAAGTATTATAAATATCTCTGTTTTTATTAGTATAGGCCTGATACATTACATCAAAATAAGCTTTTGATACATTGCCCCTATCTTCATCTGAAGGGAAATACTCTGAAAACTTCTCTATTACTTCAACTTTTCTATTGTAAGGCAAAGCAACAAAGGTATTATACATATCATTGGCATTAGCATCTTTAATGAAATATTCTTTAGTAGAGCCCATAGTTACTATACTAGTGCCTGAAGTGCTTAATACATAGCTTCCTACCAAAGCAGATTCATATGCTACATTAAATGTGCTTAAACTTGTATTTTCTTCTAATACATAATATTGTCCTGTAGACAAAGAATAAGACATTAATCTTCTTTTATCATTATATGTTAAATTGCCGTCTTTATCAGTATCATTTGCTATTTCAAAATAAATTATAGTGTCGTTGTTGTAGAATGACGGATTAAACTTAAAAGTTTTAGTATCAGTTAAAATCATCAAATTGGTTTGAATATCATTTGTGATGTAGGAGTTAGCTTGCAAGTCTACTACTGCTAATTGAGAATAAGGCTCTCCTATTTTAGAAGTAATAAAAGCAATATGTCTATCATTAAAAGAGAATGTAGGAGAAGAGGCTTCTATATCTGCTCTTTTAATTATTTCCTTACCATTTGGCTTAACTGTGAAGAGTTTTTTAATATTATCTTCTCTGTCTGAAACAAAAGCTATCATATCGGCATTATGAGAGATTTCTGGGTCTGTATCATAGCCTTTATAATCTGTTATTCTTACTACACTTTGCTCTAGATTTTCTAAATTATTTTTTGAAGTTCTAATACCAAGATTAACTAGCTTGTATAAGTAAATATCAGAAAAAGCATCATCTCTAGTAGAAGAGAATACCAAATATTTTGATTTACTATCCACAGAAACAGAAGAATCTACTCCTGGGCTTCTTGTGAGTCTAAAAGTTTCAAGCGTATAAGAATCTACAGCAAATATATCGGTGTTTCCTGCATTTTCTCTGGAATAGTATACCCAAGTTCCTTCTCTGTCTATAACAGAATCTAAAACAGGGTTACCCTCTCCGGAAGTTAGAGAGTATCTTTTATACTCTCTTAAGAAAGGTCTGCTATTAAAAATAGAATCTGCACTCTTTTGACTGGATGCACAGGATAATAAAATAAATAATGGTAATAATAATAGCTTTAATTTCATAAACCTTTTATATAAGTAATAATAATTACTACTTTACAAACAAAACATTCAAAATATTTTAGAATGTAGCTAAAGCATCATCAACGCTGTCAAAAACTTCAAATAAATCTTCTAAATCTACAGTTTTTAATATTTTCTTTATTACATCAGGTACTGAAGCTAAAACAAGTCTTCCGTTTTTATCTTTTATCTTTCTCATCATATTAATGAATACTCTAATTCCGCTTGAGCTTAAATATTCAACTTTAGATATTTCTAAAATCAAATTAATACTTCCAGACTCTATAAGAGCATCTAATTCGCTTTCTATAGATACAGATAAATTAACATCTAATTTACCTTCTAATTTTACAACTTTTGCTTTACCTTTATCTTCTATATTTAAACTCATAATATATTTTCTCCTTCAAAGACTTAATTAGAATATTATAACAAACATAATATTAAAGTCAATAATTAATAAAAATGCTAAATAATATTTATTATAATAGAAGTAAAATTTTATTATGTTTAAAACACCGCACGCACGGCGTAGAGGCTATAAAATATAATAAAACTGCATTATTAATTTATTTAAAAACATTGTTTAGCTTACCGTGCGTTGTGCAAACTACAAATTTAAAAAACTTGGGCGGGAAGCTAAAACAACAGTGTAAACAAAAAGGAAAAACAACACATAAACAAAAGAAAAAACAGAAAACCTAAAGGGCGGGCAAGTGTAATTAAATTTTAAAACTTTTATTACATTCCCCGCCCATTATTTTTGATTGTTTTTATTTATAATTTTAACTTTTATTTTTTTTATTTGCTTAAACAGAATTCAAAAGCCCCACCCTAGCATCGTTTAAAATTATTGTATATATACCGCACGCAAAATAAGTTTTTAACCCTAAAATAAATTAATAATTTAAATTCAATTATATATAAAATTTCATTAACCGTGCGTAAAAAGAATTTTTAAATTATTTTTTAATTAATACTTAAATTATTTTAATAAGAAAAGTTCAATCTTTTATCCTCTTTAAAACTATTTCTTGAAGGATTGCCTTCCGCTCTATATATCTTTTTATCCCTTATAGAATATATACTTGACCAAATTGTATCAATATCATCTTTCTTATCATACTGACACATAAAACCATATTTGCCGGATAATAATTCTTTTGAAAAATCTAAATTATATTTATAGTTTTTAAAAGCATTTTCTAATGTATTATATCTTTCATGAGAATGCACATCATCTTCCAAATCTGTTTGATAAACTCTCATACATTCACTTACAAAATGATTGGAAGTAAATACATAATCATTTTTTATTATATGCTTTTTATCACAGTTACATTCAACTAATGCTATATTATAATTTCTATCTGCTATAATAATATTTTGTGATGATGATATAGGAACTTCTTCTAAAAAAGACAAAGCTTCATTTACATCATTGCATTTTTCTAATATATATCTCACAAGCATGCCAGCATTAAAACCATAATTTATTTTTACAGGATATACAAAAGTCAAAGCACAGGCAAGACCATTTTCATTAATACCATCTTCCATTTCAATAAATGCTGTTGTGTTTGCTATAAATGAATAGGAGTCAATTAATTTATAATATACGCTATCACAATATTTTTTTATGCTTTTTATAAAATCACTGTTTTTTGCTAAAATAATATCATCATCAGTTTTAAAAGCAAAAGAAGAACATTTATTTTCAAATCTAAAAGCATATATTGTAAATAAAAAATCTGCTATATCTTTATAATTTATTTTTATATTATTGCAGCTTAATCCATCAGCTATTCCTTTTATTTCTTCTATTATTTCAGGAAAAAATTCTTTATATATTGGCATACATTTGTCAGAAAAATCCTTACGCTCTTTTGATATCTTTATTTTACTTAAAGGGTTTATATTATTTTTAGAAAGTATATTTCCATATTTGAAGCCAGCCTCATAATGACTTCCTTTAAATCTTGAATGATACATACTGCCTCCAAAAAATTAACTTTAAAAAGGCTAGCATAATAAAAATTTAAAGTAAATATGAATAAAAATTTTTTAAAATAGAAAATAAAAAAGTAGTTAATAACTATAAAATAAATTATTAACTACTCTATATTCTTTTACCTAATTACCGTGCGTATTAAATAAATTTACTCTCCAAAAATGCTTTTCACTATGCTGTAAATTGATGAAGCAAATCTTTTATTCACCTTTAGCGGATTAATCAAAGTCTCAATGCTGTCATTAATCTCACAAAACTCAATATCCCCAAAACCAACATCTTCATTAGCGTCCATTCCAAAATACATATAGTCAAATGAAATATGAACAGATATGTTAAGATAAGTGTCTTTTAATATGTACTCAGAGAAACTTCCTCCGTCCATAGTCTCACCTCTTGCCATATCGTATTTGCTTGCTAATGACATTAACACTCCTGCTTTTATTGTTTTAGAGTTAAGAGAATTAATTCTATCTTCGGCAATGTCTTTTTCTGTGATCTCTTCATATTTTAAATTAAGCTGCTCTATCGGCTGAACTATCTCATAATCGGATAATTGACTTTTCCATTTCTCTATAGTATTAGAATCTAATTCTAAAGGGTGAACTAAAGTTATTAAGCTATCTTCTTTTAGAGTGTATTCTTCTTCGTCAACAGTATTAAAACTGCCGTCTTCCATATATCTAAAACTTTGTATTAAATTATTATTCTCATCATAAACACCCCAAATAAGTTTCAAAGCAAATATGTTCATTATTGGGTTTTCAACAAATACAGTTTTAAAATTGTTGTAAGTCCATTTTCTACCGTTTAATAACACTTTTTGAAGCCTTATTTTCTGATTCTGTATCAAAGTCTTTATTTCTTTTTTGAGGGTAGTGTATTCTTTTTTGGCACTGTCTGCTTCTGCTTTATCGTCTTTGCTGTTTGGGGCAGGAAGTGATTTTATTATCTTTTCTTTCTCATTGTCTGTAATTGTAAGTTCAAGATTATTGTTTATCGATAATGTGAATGTTCTTTTAGCTTCTCCGCCGTAGTTTAAAACTCTTTCACCCTTTTGATTAAATCCAAAATTAGGTATTATTCTATCTGAAAGCTCATCGGCGGTCATATCAAGCATATAAGCAGCATTCTCCATTGTCTCTATTGCAACTTCTTTTATTTTTGCAGTAGGAGCTTTTCTTGTAAGTCCGTCTACTAATATTAAGGCATAGTTCTTTCCGTTTAATGCCATACACTTTATAATAAATGCCGCCATAACAGTACGTGAGCCTTTTGCAAACTCTTTTATAAGCGGATAAACTTTATCTACTTTCAAATCATCAGAATATATCAAATAAGGTATTAAAATATTTTTCTTTGCAGCTTCATAGTTAGAATCTCTCCAATGAATATACAGCATTTCCAAAGCATCGGTAAATGAAGCAGTATCAAGAATACCTGCAAGCATATCGCAGTCCTTTAATCTTGCAGGCTCTACTAAATTCATATACTCCATAATAATATATTTAAATACTCTCTCATCAGCCTCTTTGCCATTTTGGTATAAAACTTTTGTAAACTTAACATCATCTAAAAACTTTATATTTTTCTCATAGTTTTTGTTGTAGTAAGTGTCAATAAACTCCAAAGCCTCATCAATACTTTTGAAATTGTCGCCGTATTTTTTTAAGTTCCAATTCTTAATAATATTTTTTAAAGCCCCTTTAAGCTCTGAAGACTTTACTTTTTCAGACATCTTTTCAACATAATCCCTTGTAATAGCTTCATTGTTGGAAATAAGTTTTAAACAATATCTTTTAACCTCTGCCCTATTTGTGCTTTCAAGAACTTTGTAAACTATATTATAATCATTAATTTTATTATAAATACTTTTCAATAAATCTAATGCAGCGTTTTTGTTTGGTGCTATATTATCTTTTATAAACTTATCATCATTTAATATATTTAGCACTTCATCAAAATAGCTTTTAAATAATTCATCTTTCACACTGTTTATCACAACATTATTATTTTCATCTACACATCTAAGCTCATGATAAAGCGTAGGCAAACATCTTCCATCATTATAATAATATCCAGAAGCATCTCCCGCATAATCAAAATAATATGATAATAAAATTTCTTTTAATGTAATATTTAATTCTTTGTTGTTTAATAAACTATCAATAACTTCTTTTAGAGTTTTATTTCCTATAGAGGCTTGAACTTCTATATATTTTCTTATTCCAAGATGAATAGGCAAATATTTCAAAACATCAACAGCAAACTTTTTATATTTTTTTGTTTCATCACTGTCATAATTAAACAACGGATATATATAATAAAGCTCTGAATTAAGTCTTATTTCTGGAGCAGTATCCCATCTGCTGTAAAGCACATAAGCATTTTTTTTATCTGTATAATATTTAATAAGCTCATCAAAGTTTTTATTTTTATCTTTATCAAATATCTCTTCAATATTTTCTGTAGTAGAAAAAAGAGGAAGTTTCCTATAGCTGTCAGTATCCTCTTTTGTAAAATGATTCACTATTGTTTGTAATACAGCTGAAGCTTTTTTTAAATTATCATTATCTATTTTTTTATCATTATGTTCTAATAAAACACCGCTAAGCACTAAAAATATTCTTTTGTTTCTATCATTATTTCTATTAATATTGTACCTATCACTATTTAAACTGTTTCCTACAAAATTATAAATTTTATAAAAATCTTCTTTATGATTCAAATATAAATCTCTTGCCCCATAAATAAACTCATAATGAAAATAATCTTCAAAATGCTGAGCTATAAATGCAAAATCATTTGGATAATTTATTGCATTAAAGAATTTCTCTCTAGCTTTATAAGGATTGTTATAATCTAATGATCTTAAATGGTATCCAAGTATAATATTAATATCAATTATATATTCTTCATTTTTATTAAGCACTTCTATAAATTTATTTTTTATATCTTCATTTTTATCTAAAAGAGCAGCAATTACATTTAGAGTGTCATAAACATTAGGAAGAACATCGAATGATTTTATAGCCGCATTAATATATTTTTTATCACAGTCTTTATTATTTTTTATCACAGAACATATAGCAATCAACGGAATTACAGCATCTCTGTCCATTTTTTTTAATATTTTTTTATTATCATTGTTATTAATAATATCAATATATTTATCTGTATATTCTTGAAACTCTTTACTGAAGTATTTATTAAAATCTTCAAAAACTGTATATATTAAAGTTTCACCATTTAGAGTTCTTGAATACTCTTTATATCTTTTCTCATATCCATAAACAAGATATCTGAGTGACTTTTCAAAATCTCTATTAACTATATAATCAAAAATAACATATCTAGTTCCGCCTTCTCCTTCCTTATCTTTTCCATAAATAAGTATCTTCATAAAATGTTCGTATCTTTTCTTTAATTTCTCATCTTCTATAGAAAAATAATCTTTCAAAAATTCCTCTTTATAATGGAAATAATCATAAGAATTCCTTCTTATTTTACTGAAATCATTTGTAGCTTCACATTTTGCCATATCATCTTCTATAGCAGAGCCTTGATAATATATTGCAAGTTTTTTTTCTAAGTCCATAATTACCTCCATATGTTTTTTAATTATATACATTTTTAACAAATTATAAAATATAAAAATTGAATATATTTAATAATTATATAAACTTTTAAGCTATATTAATTTTATAATAATATCATTAAAAATATATAATACTGCTAAACAAAAATATTATTTATAAATTATTGAACAATACATAAATTAATAATATAATTTATAAAAATATTTTTAGGAGAAACAAAAAAATGAAAAAACTGTCTTTACTTTTTGTAATATTTTTATTTTTATCATGCGGAAAAACAGAAACAACAAATCAAGCAGCAACTCAAACAGATTCAGTAAATGCTGCCCCTGTAGAAAAGCAGAGAGTGTATGTAAGTGCTGATTGGGTGAAGAGCGTTATAGACGGAAACCAGAGTCAGTCATCAAATTATGTGATTTTAGAAGCTTCTTGGGGAGAGCCAAGTGCTGATTATAAGAAAGCCCATATACCAGGTGCTTTGCATATAAATACAGACTTAATAGAAGAGCCTAATTATTGGAATGTAAGAACTCCTGAAGAGATAGAACAAGTTATGAAAGATTTCGGTATATCAAAAGATACTGCTGTAATTATTTATGGAGAGCCTTCTCCTGCTGCAAGAGTTGCTCTTACATTTCTTTGGGCTGGAGTTGAAGAAGTTCATATATTAGACGGCAATTTGAAAGCTTGGACTGATATGGGATATGCTACTTCAAATAATGATGAAAAGGCTACACCTATAGAAGATGTTAGAGTAAAAGTTCCCGCTCATCCTGAATATATTATATCACTTCCTGAACAAATAATAGAAAAACAAAAAGACCCTAATTTTAAGCTTGTAAGCATAAGAAGTTGGGACGAGTTTATAGGTAAAATAAGCGGTTATAGCTATATAGAAAAAGTTGGAGAGCCTAAGGGAGCTGTTTGGGGAAGAGATGAATTTGATTATGTTGATGATAATGGAAAAGTTATAAGCATAGATGAAGCACAAAAGATATGGAATGAATGGGGAGTAACAAAAGACAATGAAATATCATTCTACTGCGGAACTGGATGGAGAGCTGCTATACCGTTTTTAATAGCCTATCAGGAAGGCTGGACTAATGTAACTTTGTTTGATGGCGGTTGGTATGTATGGCAGATGAACCCAGAACTTCCTATTCAATTAGGAGACCCTAGAACTAATAATTAATTTTAGGAATTATTATATATTGTTATAAGCGGGCATTATTTTTTGATGTCCGCTTTTATTTTTTTATTTTTTCTTTATTTATATATTTATTATTTTATTTTCATAGAAGATTTTGATATCATAAAATATACTACCGTTTTTATAAACTCCGCCACATAAACTATAAAAAATATTAATGACATATAATAATATGATAATAATGTCTTTTGAGAAAATATATTAAAAAAAGAAATTAATAGTATGCCAAATAAAAACAATGAAATATTTAATACATACAAATATATGCTAGGCTTTTTTTTGATGATATAAATAAACATCGCTATAGAAAGTATAATTATAATTAAAACTATAATTGAAGCAATATTCATAACATTTTCCATATTATAAATGCTATTTAATTTATTGTTGGTATAGACAAAATGACGCATTACGCCCATTTTCTTTTTAGAGAGAACATGCAAAACAAAAGCTAATATTACAAACAAAACTTGAACTATAGTTATTAAAGCCAATAATATTTTTTTAATCATTTTTAATCCTATTTATAAGTGTTTACAAAAATCAATTTACATATACATAAAAAACTATATTTTGTCATATAAGTATTATCTTATATTTTGGCTAAAAATGCAGTTGTTTTGCTTCTTTTATACCAATACCGAGTAGGTGCCTATCGGCAAAAGAAGTGGGTGTGGGGCAAAGCCCCATAAACATTTTAAATTTTTGACAAACTTAAAAAATTTCAGTATATATTATTTCTTATAATTTAAAAAATTTAAACAAGGCTCTGTTTAGTAAAGAGGTTTTATTTTTTAAATTATCCATATTAAACATATCAAGTAAAATATGATGAATATTTTTTATATTATGCCTATTAAAATTACCCGCACAAGTAGCACAGTAAACATATAACTCATTAATATTCTTTTTTTTAAGTTTATCTATAAAGCCCTCTGCCAATTCTCTTTCATTAGAAATAGCACACCCCCCTAGCCCGCAGCAATTAATATCATTTATCTCTTTTATTTTGTTTTTATCCAAATCAATAATTTTTAATATACAATCTCTTATATATTTTGTTTCTTTATCTGGGCAAGGCACAAAAAGATTTATCTCTTTTTTATTTAAATGATTTAAATTAAACTTAAGTCCAAGCTCATTCATCTTCTCATATATAGTTATAATTTTTATATTAATTCTGGGCTTTAAAAAATAATAACAATTAGGGCATAAAGTTATTATCTCTTTAACTCCCTTTGAAAGCATATTCTCTTCTAATTTTTTTATTATGTTTGCTTCATATTCTTCTATGCCCAACTCAGCTATAGGTTTTCCGCAGCAGTCAAATACCACTCCAATGTTATATTCTTTTTTAAATTTGCGTAATATATATTTTAAAGCATCAGGATAAAATGATGAAAAATTGCACCCAGGAAAAATTACAGACTCGCTTATTATATTATTATAATTTTTAAATATATAATCTTTTTTTTCAAACAGCAAAGCTTTATATTTTTTTTCTATTTCTTTTTTATTATTTTCAGATGCTTCTACTTTGCTATGCCTCAAAGCTAAAGATATCTTAGAGCCGTCTATATCCTTAGGGCATACTATCTTACAGTCATTACACAAAAAACAATGATATGCCAAATATCCTCTTTTAGAAAACTCTTCCAAATCCATATTATACTTAGTTAAAAAACTGCATTTTTTTATGCATCTGTTGCAATGAATACACTCTTTTACATTATCAGGCATCTTCATCAAAAAAATCCTCATTTCATATTATTATATATATTAGCTATTTTTTCTATATCTTCATTATTTCTAAACATATACTGAAGCTTCTGCATACAAATCATAGTCTTTATAATACCATTTTTTTCAAACCTTCTTGCAGAAGAAATTATATATGAATCAATAGCCTTTATTGGAGAAACCTTTTTTAATTTTATAGACAATTTATAATCTTCCATAAGAGCTATATCATCAAACATCCCTATATCATTAAATAATTCTTTCTTTATAAATATACCCTGATCCCCAAAAGCTATATGCCTTAATGAAACTCTCAAATTAGAAAAAAATCCGCATATATGCATTAATATTCTTCTGCTGTCAAATTTTATTTTTAAGCACCCTGCATTATTAGTTTTAATAAAGTTTTCTATTTTTATTAAAACATCTTTTTCTACAACGCTGTCAGAATGCAAAAATAAAAGAATGTCGTATCTACTCTCTTTAGCTCCATTATTTAATTGCTTAGCCCTTCCCTTTTGAGAATGAACTATTTTATAATTATTTTTTATTACACTGTTTAATATGCTTAATGTTTTATCGCTGCTTCCCCCGTCAGAGAATATAACTTCAAACTCACCTTCAAGCTCATTTAAATTATTTATTAATTTTTCTATTGTATTTTCTTCATTTAAAATAGGTACAATTATAGAAACAGACACTTAAAAAAAATCCTAATTATTATAAATTAATGCTTTTTAAAAAATTACTTGTATTTATTATTTTTTTATCAATATTTATCCTGCTATTTAAAGCCAATAAATCATCATATTCATCAATATCATGTCTTTTCTCTATAAGAGAATATTTCAAATTAATATTTTCTATAGCCGCTAAAATATTATTAAGAGTGCCGCTATTAACCTTCACTATTATATCATTATATTCTTTCATTCCTACTAAATAATATCCACCATCATAGCTAGGTCCAAATACAAAATCATTATTATCCAATAACTCAAAAGAATTAATAATATCTTTTTCATCTATCTCTGGTATATCAGTTCCTATTAATATGCACTTTTTATATCCGAGAGAAAATACTTCTTTCATAGAATTATATATTTTTTCGTTTTCACTATGAGAGTTTATTTCTTGTTTTATATATATTTTCTCATCAAAAAATATTTCTTTTAATATATTCAAATCCCCATCAGGATTATATGCTATTATAATGTCAATATTATTTTGTTTTAAGCTTATAATTTTTTTATATATATCTTTTAAAAAACATTTATGAAGATTACAGCATTCCTCAGCAGATAATTTTGCCTGAAGTCTAGTTTTTGTTTTGCCTGCAACAGGTATCCTTGTAAATATTATTAAAGCATTAGATTTCATTTAGCCACACTTCTTTTATTTTTTATTAAATTTTTTGTTAAAAATGAAATTAATATAGTTAAAATACCGCCGAACATAAATATAAATAAAACTATATTAATAGTGTTTAATTTTAATAATCTTTTAGCATACAAACCATCTCTTATAATAGAAGAAGGAGTATATAATATAGCAGAAGGCGATAATATAATTAAAGCAATTATAAAACATATAATAAGATTGATAAGCGAGAATATCGAATGTTTTTCAAAAATATGTTTTTTGTTATTAATAAAAATAAATATAATAAAAAGTAAAGCCCATATTATAAAAAAGCATAAACCTATATTCATACGCATTTCAAGCCATACATTTTTAAACATAATAAAAGAAATAATCATAGCCCATAAAAAAGTATTATACAGCACAATAAAATATCTCACCTATCAATCCTTTTATAATTTAATTATTTATCTTGAGCTATTCTAAATATAACAGAAACTCTTGTACCATCAGCAGGCAATACATCTTCTCTGCCGTATCTGCCTATTTTTTTAATTTCAACAGCACCAGTTTCATAAGCAGCATCGCTTGTTATACCAACAGCACAGCTATCAAGACAAAGTATACATCCTGTTCTTTTTGCTTTAGCATTTTCCATATTTCCTCCGAATCTTATATCCATAGGTCTTTCTTCATCTGACCTTATTATTTCAGCAAAAGGAATCTCTTTGCCCAAACCATCCCAAGTAACAAATACATCTAATTTTTGTCCATCAACTGTTTTTCCTAATTTCATATCTTCCATAGTTAAATTATTGCCTGGCACTGCTCCTATATCAATTAAAGCCTGATAAAATTCTCTCTCATCTGCTAATCCCCTCAAAACAGATTTATCGCCATTTGAACCCATATCAAATACAACACCATGTCTTGTAGGCGAATTAAAATATTTTCCGTTTACCTCTGCAGCAATTATAACTTCTTTTTTTTCTGCATCTATTATAACAGGCTCTGCTCCCTCATCTCTCAATATAACACTTCCCATAGAATTAGTTAATTGAGAATCTACAGACACTGTTTCAGATGATGACTGATTTTTGCATGATATAAACATTAGTGATAAACATGCAAATAAAATAACAATAATTTTTTTATTCATACTATTTCTCCATTTAATTTTTTTATATAAATATATTTAATTATTTTATTCTAAATATAACAGAAACTTTTTCCCCGTCTTTTGGAAGAACATCGTCTCTTATAAACTTGTCTATTTTTTTACTGTCTAATTCAGCAGTAGCATAAGCAGCATCACTTGTTATTGCTATAGGACAGCTGTCAAGACAGAGTATGCATCCTGTTCTATTTTCTTTAGCAGCCTCAAAGTTTCCTCCAAATCTAATATCCATATCTCTTACATCATCTGACTTTATTATCTCAGCAAAAGGAATCTCTTTACCCAAACCGTCCCAAGTAACAAATACATCTAATTGCTGCCCGTCTACATTCTTGCTCACCTTTGTATACTCTTCTAATTTTAGATTGTTGCCAGCTACAGCTCCTATATCAATTAAAGCCTGATAAACTTCTCTCTCATCTGATAAGCCTATTAAAACTGCCCTATCTCCATATTTTCCGCCTTCAAACACTATGCCATGATGTCTTGAAGGGCTATTAAAATATTTGCCGTTTACTATAGCTTCTATTATTACCTCTTTTTTATCAGCATCAATAATAACAGGTTCTGCCCCCTCGTCTCTCAATATAACACTTCCCATAGAATTAGTTAATTGAGAATTGGAAGATGCATTTGCAGATGCACTTGATGATTGATTTCCGCATGATATCAGCATCAATGATAAACATGAAAATAAAATAATTTTCTTATACATTTTATTACTCCTTTAATTAAATAAAATTTTTAAGCACATTTATTCAAATATTTCTTTTTAAGCCAAAATGATATAATAACTACAAATATCAATATAGCCAGAGAAATTAAAAAATATAAATATTTATTGTTCTGTGAAACTATGCCTACAGATGCTATAGTAAATAAAGATATTCCTGGAAGCATAAACAAAAATGTGTATAGAGAATATTTTATAAAACTTACATCTGTTATGCCGTATGCAAAATTTTGTATATTGTATGGAAACAAAGGCAGTAATCTAGTAATCATTAAAAGAAGCATAGCATTTTTATTTCCATCTTCAAACAAAAGTTTATTTAAATATTTATTCTTCTCTACAATAGGCTTTACAGCATCTTTAAGAAAAAATCTTGAAATCAAAAAAGAAATTACAGCAGCCAAAGTAGAAGATAGAGAACATAATATAATACCAAGCACAGGTCCGAATAATATTCCAGAAAATAATGCAAATGTAATACCTGGCAATGCCAATACAGAACTTCCAACAGCCGTTACTATAATATATATTACAGATGCTTTAATAATATTGTCGCCTATCATATATTTAAAATCATCAAAATTATGAATCCTCTCATGCAATTTATAATGATGATTAACAATAACGATTATAATTACCGCTAATATAAATATAGCTAATTTTATATATTTAGATTTCATTTTTATTTTCACTTTTTTCTAAATTATTAGTTTTATCTTTTTTGCTTTTATATATTTGTCTTAAAAGAATTATTAATGCAGATAAAGCGAATAATATTAAAAGAGCAGTAACAAACAATTTAGCTCCGCCAGTAAGCATTCCTCCAACATAAGAATAAACTATTGTAGCAGGAAGCTGACCTATACCAGTTGCTATAAAAAAGCTCAAAAAATTCATAGAAGTAAGCCCTGCAGCATAGCTTACTATATCAAAAGAAATAAAAGGAAGCAGTCTAGCTATAAGAATGCTTTGTCTTCCATATTTAGCAAAGAATTCATCTACCTGATTAAGCCCCGTTTTGCTTGTAAGCTTCTCCACAAAATCTCTTCCCAAGATTCTTGCTATATAAAAACATACAGCAGCCCCTGCCATAGCACTAGACCAAGATAATAAAGCCCCCGCCTTCCATCCAAATAAATTAGCATTCGCAAATGTAAGCAAAAATGCAGGCAAAGGAGCCGCTATAGATTGAAAAACCATAAGCATAAATGAAACAGCCATAGCATAATGTCCGTAAGAAGCTACAAACTCTTTTACAACATTAAAATCTCCAGTAGCAAACATTTTAAATACTGCATTAAGTTTGCTGTTTACTATGGGTATAAAAAAGTATGCTAACACACAAAGTACAATTATTAACAGTAAAATAATTTTTTTTATTAGCGATTTTTTATTTTTAGACATAGGCTCATTCATAAAATAAACTCCTAAATATACAAAAGTGTACAAAAAACTTTTATTTTAATTTTTAATAATTATTTGAATTTGATAAGTATAAGTCTCACGGACTATGATAGATTATTATTGAAGAGGGAATTTATGCTCGTTAAAGAAAGTGCTGAATTTAATTTTGGAATATACTTTTAGCATATGAACTCCAATAAATTGATAAACAAAATATTAACAAAAAAAGCAAAAATATCAAGTAGAGCATAAAAATAATTATTAATTTTTATATAAATTATTATCATTATAATTTATTTATTGACTATAATTATCTATATGTTATCATATTTGAAATTTTTACAAACAAAAGGAGAGTTTTTTATTATGAGAAAAAGCATTATAATTTCTTTTGCATTATTATTATTAATAAGCTGCAGCAATTCATCACAAACTTCTTCAGAAGAAAAAGCAGCAAGTTATAATAATCTTTCTGTAGATGAAGTTATTACTCTATGGCAATCAAATCCTGACATTATAGTGATTGATGTTAGAACTCCAGAAGAGATTGCAGAAATAGGCACTATAGAAGGTTCTACTAATATAGACTTCAAAGCAGCCGATTTCAAAGAAAAAGTTTCATCATTAGATAAAAGCAAAGAATATATATTATTCTGCAGAACAGGCAACCGCTCTGGACAGGCTTCTCAAATAATGGCTGATTTAGGTTTTTCTAATGTGAATAATCTTAGTAATGCTGGTTATGATGATTTATCTAAGGCTTTAGCTAAATAATAAAAAACAGCATTTAATTATGAAATACAGTCTTTTAATTTATTACAAAAATAAAATCCCTCTTATTTTCTAATCAAATTAGATCGTGAATCTAAAGAATCATATTTAATAAAAACAATTTAATAAAAATAATTTTAACAAATTAATATTTATATAAACTAATATAAATTTCTATAATTAAGTTTATAAGAAATTTTATTGTAGTTTAAATTTGTTTTAAAGGCTGTATTTCAGATTTATAAAAAAGCAGATTATAATAAATTAAGGAGTATGTATAAATGGCACATTTTGCTGAAACTTTAAAAAAACATAATATAGAATTAAAAAAGAAAGAAATAGAAACTTTGCAGATTAATGTGGGGTATAATTGTAATTTACATTGCAGTCATTGTCATGTGGATGCTGGAATAAATAGAAATGAATCTATAAGCAAAAAAGTGTTAGATGATTGTTTGAAATTCATAAAAAACTTAAACAAAAAAATAGATGTTGATATAACAGGAGGTGCTCCTGAAAATTGTATGTTTCTCTCTAAGTTTATAGAAGATGCAAGAAAATTAAAAAATGTAAATAGAATTATATTAAGAAGCAATTTAGCTATTTTAGAAAACAAAAAAGAGCTTATAGAAGTTTTTAAAAACAATAAAGTAGAATTAGTAGCATCACTTCCATGTTATACTAAAGAAAATGTTGATGAGCAGAGAGGAAACGGCACTTATGAAAAATGCATAAATATGCTTAAATATCTAAACTCTGTGGGGTATGGTGTTGATAAAGATTTGATTATCAATTTGGTTTATAATCCGCTAGATGATTATTTGCCTGGCTCTCAATCTGAATTAGAAAAAGATTATAAAGAACATTTAAAAAATGAACATGAAATAGTATTTAATAATTTATATACCATTACCAATATACCTATAGGAAGATTTGAAGAGAAGCTTAAAAAAAATAATAAATATGATAAATATATGCAGCTTCTTGAAGATAATTTTAATGCATCAAATGCTTATAAGGTTATGTGTTTAAATACAATCAATGTTGGTTATGATGGTAAGGTATATGATTGTGATTTTAATCAAATGAAAAATTTACCATCTGTACACAATAAATATATAGGAGATTTAACTATTGATGATTTAGAAGAAAACAGTATTGCAGTTAAAGATTATTGTTATGGATGTACTGCAGGAGAAGGAAGCAGCTGTCAGGGAAATTTGCAATAAAATTATCAAGTTTACAAAAAATGATTGATAATTGAAATTTAATAATCGTTTTGTTATATTATATTTTATAAAAAAATTAGGAGAGTATGAATGCCGAATATACCTACAATAAGATGGAGCGATGATGAATTATATATACTTGATCAAACATTATTGCCTGTAACTGTTAAAGAAATAAAATTATCAAGTATTGAAGATTCTTATAACGCTATAAAAGAGTTAAAGGTAAGAGGGGCTCCTGCTATTGGAGTTGCTGCTGCTTATTCTTTATTAATAGATTTAAAAAAAGAGACAAAATTATCAAGCGATGATTTTATTAGTTTTGTAGAAAAGAGAGCTAAATATTTAAACTCATCAAGACCAACGGCGGTTAATTTAAGCTATGCTTTAAATAGAATGTTTAATGCTATAAATAATAAGAAAGACAAAACTTCTTTAGAATTATACAACATGCTTGAAAATGAAGCTAAAAAGATACATTCTGAAGATATTGATATATGTCAAAAAATAGGTGAATATGGAGCTGAACTTTTAAAAGATAATACAGGCATACTCACTCATTGCAATGCAGGAAGATTAGCAGTAAGCGGAATAGGAACAGCACTTGCTCCGATGTATACGGCACATAAAAATGGAGTAAAGATAAGAGTATATGCTGATGAAACTAGACCTCTTCTTCAGGGGGCTAGGCTAACAAGTTTTGAGCTGCAAGATGCTGGAATAGATGTTACTTTGATATGCGATAATATGGCTGCTTTTATAATGTCTAAAGGGCTTATTGATTTAGTGATAGTAGGATGCGACAGGGTTGCTGAGAATGGAGATGCTGCTAACAAAATAGGTACTATGGGAGTGGCTATTTTAGCTAAACATTTTAATATACCTTTTTATATTGCTTGTCCTTCTACTACTTTTGATTTAAATACAAAAACAGGAAGCGATATAATAATTGAAGAGAGAGATGCCAAAGAAGTGATAAATTTTCATGGTGTTCAAACTGCTCCTTCAAATATTAAAGTGAGAAATCCAGCATTCGATGTTACACCTAGTGAGCTTATAACAGGTTTTATCACAGAAAAAGGAATAATAAAGCCTCCATATAAAGAAAGCTTAAAAAAGGCTTTTGATTTGAAATAATATTCAAACTAATAATAAAAGGAGTTTTTTACATATGTCTTATAAACAATTAAATATAAACACAATCATAGATTATTTAAAAACTATAGATGAAATGAAAAATATATTCTCAAGCTTTGATGATTTAATCATAAAAGAAATTGGAGATGGGAATTTAAATTTTGTATACAGCATCACAAATAAAAATAATGATAAAGAAACTGTGATATTAAAGCAATCTGTACCTTTTTTAAGATGCGTAGGAGAAAGCTATCCATTAGAAAAAGACAGAATGAAAATAGAAATTAAAGCTCTCAAAGAGCAGTACAAGTTATGTCCGAATTTAGTACCTAAAATATATTATGACTCTGAAGATATGTGCGTTGTTATAATGCAGAACTTAAATAAGCATAAAGTTTTAAGAGGAGAAATTATAGAAGGCAAAAAATTTCCTAAGGCAGCTGAAGATTTAACAGACTTCCTTTCAAAAACTTTATTCTACACTTCTGATTATTATTTGGATTCAAAAACAAAAAAAGCTTTCGTTGCTGAATATATGAATGCTGAGTTATGCAGCCTTACGGAAGATTTTATTTTTACTCATCCTTTTGAAGATAATGATACTAATATATTTTATGATGAATTAAATATAGATGAAGTAAAAAAATTTCAAAGAGATTCAAAATTAAAAATAGCCGCAGCAGAGATGAAATATGCTTTTATGACTAAGTCAGAAGCACTTCTTCATGGAGATTTTCATTTGGGAAGTTTTATGGGAAATGAGGAAGAAACTTATGTAATAGACCCTGAGTTTGCATTCTATGGTCCTATTGGGTTTGATATTGGAAAGGCTATGGCTAATTTCTTTATGGCTTATATTTCGCATGAATATCATCAAAAAAGATTAGGAACTAACTCAAAAGAATATAGGAAATGGCTTTTTGATACTGCTAAATATATGCTTACTGGAACTTTAACTAAATTTGAAGTTCTATGGAAAAGTCATTTAGAAAAAACTAAGCCTCTGTATTGGCAATACGAAGAAGGAAAAAAACATTCAGAAGAATATATAAAAACTGTATTAAATAGAATATTTAGAGATGCTGTTGGTTTTGCAGGATGCGTGCTTATAAGAAGAACATTAGGACTTGCTAAAAATAAAGATATATCAGGCATTGAGGATTTAAATGAAAGGGCTAGATTAGATTGGATTTGCCTAAAAATAGGAAGAGAGTTTTTAGTAAATAAAGATAGTATCGACAATATAGAAAAAGTTGAAAAAATTGTAAACGAATATTCTAATATTGATAAAATTTAAATATTTAATTTTTTATAGAGAGTTAAAGAGTTGTTTTAATTATTTTTAAAATAACTCTTTATTTTTTATAGTATACAAATCGCTTAATTGTTTATACTGCTCCAAAAATACAGAAGAGTTTTTGATGTTATTTTTATTATTCGCATAGCAGTAAATACAATCAGATAAACAAGTGTTGTAAGCCCCTATGTCAATACTTTCAACACAACCGCAATTAAGCCTTTGATTTTTGTCTTTCTTTGCTTTTATATTATACCCTACTATTTTTGATATGAGATTCTCATCAATGCATTTACTTTTACCAATATTAGGCAAATCCTCACAACAAGCTTCTACAGTTATATTATAATATTTAGCAATATCGCTAATAAAAGAAGATAATTCAAAAATAGAGTCATCATCTTTTTTAATATTTATATCTTTTATTTTGTTTTCTATTTTTTTGTAAATATCAACAAAACTTATTATGCATTTTTTGGTATAGTTATGAAGCTCTTTTATTAAATATTCAAAATGTTTTTTATGATAATCAATGCTATATTTATCGCTTAAAATAATAGGGTCGTATCGCCACAAAACTTTTTCGTTGCCTATCTTCTCTGAAAGTCTTTTAAACGAATATATTATCTTCTCTTTTCTCTTTGAAATAACATTTTCTATATCTTCTCCGTATGAGTTAATTGTAAATTGAAAATAGTATTTATAGTCTTTAATCAAATATAATTTATCAATCATAGGAGAGACATCTTTAGTCCAAAACACTATACAATCAACAACATCAGCCGACAAATCTATCTTACTTACCTGATGACTGTTAAAAGGATTTCTTACTAAACAATACCCCTCTTTTATTCTATCAAAAAACCAATCACAGTAATAACAAGGAATATCAGTTCTTCTGCTTGCACTTATTATCATAATAATTATTGAGTTATTTTAATATATTCTATTAAAGCTTCTTTTGATGATTTGAAAGCTAATTTGTCAAAATCAATATTCTCTTTTTTTATAAATACCACTTCAGATGCATCATCAGAAGGTTTAACATCAGGCACATAATCTATTTTAGCATAAAAAAACATATCAGTAGTAACATACATCATTCCTTCATAAATATATTCATTAGTGCCGCTTATAAGAAAATGTATATTATCTATTTTTATGTTAGTCTCTTCAAAAAGCTCCCTTCTAACAGCATCTTCTATTTTTTCATAAGGCTCGCAAAACCCGCCAGGCAAATCAATATATCCCTTCTTAGGCTCAAACTTCCTCTCAACAAATACAATGCCTTTAGGTGTATCAACAACCATTCCCCCCGCAGAAGCAGGATTGACAAAATAGCTCCTCCCGCACTTTGAACAGTTAAATATTTTCACGCCGTTATATATAAAAGAATCTTTCTCTCCGCAATAGGGACAGTATTTAAATTGATTTTTAATATGCTCTTTCATAACTTCTATTTATATAAAACAAACTAATGTCTTTTACCTTGCTTATAAATATGTCAGACTCTGCCCATATTCCAAAAGGTGCTTTCCTAAAAAATAAATTATCTTTGTTTGATAAGTTTACACTCTTGTGATGATAATTATTAGGGTCAACATTATAATAGTCATATATATAATAATACTCTATATCAAGCTCTTTCATTTTTTCTTCTATTACAGTTTCCATCTCTTCTATTGTGTTTGCCACTATATAATATGTAGAAACAAAAGATACAGTCTTACACTTTCCAAGACAGCGAACAGTAACATTCCACCATTTAGGCTCTTTATTTATTATTTTCTCATCATCATTAATTATAGCAAATCCAAAACTATGCTTTAAATTATTAATAATATCATAATAATCAAATATATATTCATAAGTTTCGCTATAGCTCTCATAAGAAACTATAGAAGATAAAGAATAATGCCAGTGAACATCAGAACTAATAAAAACAGGAGTCTCATCTAAAAGATTAAAAGAATCTAATATTCTGTTAATCTTTTTAATATTTTTAAAAGGCGTGTTTATAATTATTTCTTTATCTAAATTAATAAAAATCTCAAAATCATTATACTCATCAATAACCCCAAAACCAACAAACCCGCATTCTACCCAAAGCTCATTATATTTTTTAAACACTCTTCTAATCTCGCTTAAAGATATATCAGGGTCGCTCATAAGTACGTCAAACTCTCTGTTTATATCCTCGCTTTTTCTTTCTATCACCATAGTAGCGTAATATGGGAATAGTTTTATTAATTTGAGAAATAAATCTGAAAGCCTATTTGCTGATATTGAAATACTGTAAGAATACATATCAGCACTGTCCTCAGAAGTTTTTAATTCTATACTCACGCCCTCTTTAGGTTTGGAAGATTCTATAGGAACTATGCCCAAAGGCACATAAAAATCATTTATAATTATTCTTTTTTCTTTAATTTTATTTAATATACTTTTTCTCTTCTTATTTTTTTGAAAATAGCTAATCACAATACTCTCTCTCCATAAAAACTAATAAGCATAAAAAATATTTGTGATATGATAATAAAAAAACGCCTGTATGTCAAGTATTAATATTTATGTAAAAGAAGATAAAAAAATAATTGCACAGGAGCCAGACATATTGCAGTTAGGAATTCCTTAATTTCTTAAA
>ERZ1026866.198-NODE-198-length-40791-cov-9.323179_pt1 | contig 40791 bp, 49 predicted proteins | sample MGYA00380163_ERZ1026866 | MGnify/ENA primary metagenome ERZ1026866 (study PRJEB33269, sample SAMEA4719799) | human gut metagenome | biome: human-associated habitat; feature: organic feature; material: feces | place: Cameroon | collected 2013-10 ...
GGGCATGCCATACAGCAGACCGGGCGAAGTCCGGTCTTCATTTGCCTGGCTGAAACTCCCCCGTAAACGGGGGGAATTGGTTAGCAGTTTCCTGCTGCCCTTATTGCTTCCAGCTCTGTCCGGGCAATGCCATACCAGACGACAAGGGAACCGGGATAGTCTAGATCAAGAACGGTTTTAACTCGGCTTTCATCGTTTGATATGGCTGCTGAATAGACTGTCACGCAGGGTTTTGACGTCGTGCTGCTGATTCCAGGGATGTTCTGGCCGGGAACATTAAACACCACAAATGTTTTTAAATGCGGTCGGGCATCAGCCTGTTCTGTGAGAGTCAGCGCAAGGTCAAAACAGGTTTTTGATACTTGAAAAAATCCGTGTGCCGACATCAGCACATACTCTATTTTCGTACCGGAACGGGCGCGTTTCATCCAGTGCTCGCGGTACTGCTCATTGCTCCAGCGATTGATTTGCCTCCCCGTTGGGCTGGCTATCTTGCTTATGGCATAGCATTCAGGCGTGTAACCTTGAGCCAGTAATGTAACGACGAATTCACGCTTTGTCATCACTTTGCCTTCATAGCGCGTTAGCTCGTTCAGGTGGTTTTGTGCTTTCTTGATAAGGGCGTTGGCAATGGTCATTGTGTTTCCTTCCCGGTTGTCGGCGGGTGTCCGTGGGTGGAATGGGGCGTGATGCCCCATTCATGATTCAGCGGTTAATAAACAACATTACTTTCTCAACAATTTCCCGGTGAGTCAGCGTATCGACATCACGCAGGGTAAAATAGCGATACTTTCCCTCTCCGGTATGAATCCGCGCAAAAATATCTGTGATATTGTCCGTGAAACGTTCTATAAACATAAACGTTGTATTTTCACCAGATGATACCCAGCGCAGGGGCGGCAAGACTTCGAGCATATCCGTATAGCGTTCAAACGTAATTTCAGTGACCGGCTTCATGGCTACTTTACGCACTTCATCCGCCACTTCTTCCCATGTCAGAACCCTGATGCCAGGAGATTCCTTTTGATACTCAGTCAGTGTTTTTTTGCTATATAAGCCGAAATAGTGATCGCTGGTAGGCGGTGTGGTGCTTTCAGGTTTAATGCAGACTATATCCTGCGGAGTCATGCAGCCAGGGATGTAAAAATACAGATTAGTCATGCGAGGGGTGTTCTGAGTGCTGGCGTTCATATTTTATTTCCATCCCGGATTACGGCGGGTGTCCGTGTGGGCGTAATACCCTGTTTCTGATAATAATTATAGCTAACTCTGCCGGATTTATCCAGTTAATATTTACATATTGTGAATTTATTTTAGCCCATGTTCCCGCTCCGCTGCCGAACCGTCCAGGAAAAAATCGGGGGTTCCCTTCAGGGTTCCGATTTTTATCCTTGACGGCTGCACCTCTAATACCCTGCCGGATGGGGGAGGGTTCCCGCAGGGGGCCATCCCCCATGTAAGAACGTTTTTGCAATTTATTTAAATCTTTAAATTAATCCTTTTTTGCTATTCCTTTAATTTCAAAGCCCTTGCGTACCCCCCCATACAAGGAAAGCAATACCAGCATAAAGGTATATAGTGCGAAGTAAATTTATCATTCCTAACCCGACGTCTTCTAATACACCAGTTTCAGCTGCACTCTTTTCATCCACTAATGAGTTTATTAACCCGAATATGGAAAGAGAGGTCGCTGCTGCGATGAACAATGATTTACTCGTTGCTTTCGAAACTGCGCATTTAAGTAGAACTTTCACGTCACCCAGGTTATATAGCAATACGATAAACATATATCCTAAAATAATAAACTCCATAATTTTCTCACTTGATTTTTAGCGAAATATTTTATCTCCAATACTTCGCGTTCCATTAAAATTTAACTTTGGACGAGGGATGGAAGCCCGATGGGATGAGTGAGAGGCGTGGCAGCGCCTCGATGCGAAGTACGAGGGGAGAGACGCGCAGCGGCTCGATGCGCAGCACGACAGCCCGGTTTTTCGGCAGCGCCGGAAAACGGCCCCTGAGCATTCATCCTTCAGAGGAACTCCTTCAGTTCGCGTTGGATATGTTTCTGCGCTTGCTGTCTTGCCTTGTGTTTACTGGTACGAACCACAGCGTCATAGGCATTACTTTTTCTGTACCCGCGACTACGGCATAAAGAACAAGTACATCCCTCACGAATGAAAAACAGCCCGAAAGGTTTCATATGTGCTCCTTAACGTTTTGGTGGGGTATCACAATTCACTTCGCGGCCAGTAAAGACCACCCCTTCAAACATGCGCCTTACTTTCAGGCGCTCATTAAAATTATTCATCCAGTACGCCAGCGTATAGCGCGTCTTTCTGAACTCCATGCGCAGCGTGTCGCCTGTGCTCACCTCAGCGGCAATACCCAAGAGCGATAGCTGGATAAATGCCATGTCAGCAGCAAAGGCGTCGTTATCCGCGCAGGATACGAACAGTGCAGCAGATAGGTTAAAGCCAGCATCGACCAGACCATTCGCCATTTTGATGATCAAGCCCCCTGAACCCACTGCCGGTTCCTGAAGGATGATGAACCCGTGCTTTCGAATTTCGCTCGCGTAATCCTGCTTCAGTAATTCAAACTTCAGGTCGGCAAGCGCTCCTGGCGTGAAATACTGCCCCATCGCGGAATTGCCCAGCTCCAGGCTCATTACGCATTCCCCCAGAAAGTCACGGGGGTTTTCCTGTAGAACCTGTGGTAAAAGCCTTATCAACGCTTCCAGCATGTCTTTCTCTGCTGGCGAATAGTCGCCCGTCAGTTTTCCAGCACTCTCCTGGCACTCAGTGCTCCCGGCTAAAGCCGGGTCGATGCGGTTGGCAGCAATCCGGCAGAAAACCGTCAACACATCTCGCGGTGAACGGTGTGCCGTTAGTTTTCTGAAGGTACGCATAAATTCAGTGTCCAACGAAGTCACTTTGTCTCCCTGTTCTGGTTTTAATGAGCAGGGCGGTCTGTTCACGACCGCTATCCTTTTTGCGCATGCGCAATTCCCCCTGCTCTTGGCTGTCTTAATTAAACGGTTGGATTTACCGTCATCGTGAAATCAATGAAATCACGGGCGCGGGAAAGGATTTGGTCATGAGTCAGTGAATCAACTTCTCTGAACGTGACGAACATCGGCTGATCGTTTATGAATACTGATGCAAAACAAGTGACGATATCTGCTGCATTAAACTCACGGCATTTGAACGTACATCCCTGATTCGAATAGCACTCATCCATAATTTTAGAGCGGTGGAACAAATTAAATGTGCTTTCGCTGATCACTTCAACAGGCATTCTCGCCGCATCACGGATCGCCGTTAAACATTCATCCATATGCAACATTACGACCTGTGGGTATTGAGGTTTAAGCTGCTCAAGTGTTTCCCCTGAATACATTCCACGGCTTTGATTGCCGTCAACCTTCGCTGGCTCTAACACAGAATATGAGCCTGGAATATAGAAGTAATACATGTTGGTTCCTTTCCCGCTGGCGGGTGTCCTGTTTGAAAAAATTATTAGCTAAGCCCGTTCAATACGCCCATAACCTGCGCTCTCGCAGACATAGCGCCATGCCATGTAACTAATTTGTCCTTTACCTTCTTTCCAGCCTGCAACAACGGATTCGGCATTACCGGTTATCACGGCTAACTGGCCCCATTTGATGCCAGCCCGGTTCAAAACTTCCGAGATTTCATCGATGGTCGGCGGTGTCCAGTTAGCGGCACTGCGCAGAGTTTCCGGTCGAATCTCCACTTCATGAGTGTTGCTATAGCGTGGTTTAGGCAGTGACATAGTGATGACTCCTGATACCCGGCCACCGTCCGGTGGCCGGGTTAGTGATTAAATGTGTCCGCGTTCGGATATAGAAATGACGTCATTTCCGGCGACAATAAAGTGATCAATAATGCTGATATCAAACAGGCCCAGTGCAATCTTAAAATGTGCAGTCATGTTGATATCTTCGCGACCAGGTTCAGGCGCTCCTTCAACTGGTGTTGATAATTCAGATACAACGCCCAAAAAAATTCTCTTTCTTTATGTTGAAGGTACAGGCGCAAATACCGCTTAACGGCATCTGAGCAGGTAAATGAATAAGACGCGGTTTTAAGGCGCAATTCCAGGATGTCCATCGCCAGGTTAATGATTGAATCTTCATAACTCAGTGCTAATTTGCCTCTCCCGGATTACGGCAGTGTCCGTTCGGCTTAATGCCTTTTGCATACCGTCATTATAATACAAATTTGTATCATGAGAAGTAAAAATTCACATGTTGTGAATAAAAATAGCCCTGTTACGGGCTATGAAAATTACCTGGTAACTACCGCATTTTTGGACTGTTCGGCATACCAAGCGATGCGAAATTGCATGGGCCTGTATGCCACGGAAAGGGGCGGTGACATGCGGTGATAGTACGACAGGCTGTAGTCTATTTTGTTGGCGTAAGAACTGACCATTGCGCAAAAGGCGCTTTCGGCTTTTATGTCGGTGTTGGCGATTAACTCATTGAGGATTTTGTCCAGGCTCTCGCAGGCTTTCAAAAGAACGCTACGAGCGGGGATCTGTGCTTTAAGGTTAAAGTCAAAAACAGGCAAATCATGCGTCTTCACAAGCACGGCCATTTTTTTGCGTAGTGCGATAATTTCAGGATCGGTGCAAACATAAGTTTGGATAGTCATCGAGCTTTCCTTCCCGGATTACGGCGGGTGTCCGTGTGGGCGTTAATGCCCTGTTTCTGATACTAATCATAGCCAAAATGCCCGGATTTATCCAGCAAATATTCACATATTGTGAATTTAATTTTACCCCGCTCCTGCGCAGCAGCCTAACCGTCCAGGAAAAAATCGGGGGTTCCCTTCAGGATTCCTGATTTTTATCCTAGACGGCTCCGCCACTAATACCCGACCAGATGAGGGAGGGTTCCCGAACATTTCATTGAAATGTTTAAACGCGACGACAGCTATCTAGAAAACTCAGCATGTCTGTGGCGTTTTTTGAGACATAAAATTTTACCATCCGGTCATTAAACTCCTGGGCTTTTGCTGCCGGAATGCTGATGGGATCAAAACCATGTTTCATCAGCCAGCCGTTCATCATGTGTCGGCTTGTACGCTTGTTGCCATCAAAGAAAAATTGCTGCAAAGCACCGAACAAAAACATCACCAGTGCGCCCTCGAATGGCGGTAACGTTTTAATGTAACGAACTCCCTCTGCGTACACCCGGTTGAGTAGAGGTGCGCCAGGTTCCGTTGGTAGTGAATGATGCTCACCCAGTTCACCTAACGCAACATATGGCGTGTATCCCGTTTCCTCGCCCTCTGCGAAAGACGCCCCATTCAAGCGCTTCATTGCGAGCGACAATACTGTGCAACAGAATTATCGTTTCTTTGTTCAGGTCAAATTTTCCTGTTTTGACCAGTTCGATTAGTTTTTTACCGCTATCAGCCAGGTTAGTAACCTGTTCGGCATCAGATAACTTATGCCCCCCCCACGGTGACGCCATCAAGTAATGTCTGCACTTCGACATAGGTGAATGGGTTGTTTTCAAGCTTTGCTGCATCCCAGACAAAAGAGGCAAGCTGCTGTTTATAGATACTGAGGGCGCGGCGGGTGTCGCCTGGCATGACAGATGGCAATATGCTGGCATCCCAGGTAAAGCCTAAAATGTCTTCAGTCATCGTTTTCATGTTATCAAGCCCTTTTCCTTTGTTGTACCGCAACTATTCTCAGGCAAGTTTACCAATCCAGAACTGGTCATCCAGGAACATACGTCCCTGACGAGTATTTGCATATTCACCTTCGCGCAGCTCAGCCAGATCTGCGTAATGCCATTTCTTTTCAGACTTCACCTCTACCCGGTTATCGGGGAAAACACGGCAGGCTTGCTGGATCACCTCGTAGGAACCATCATTGAGTTCCTGAACCCGAAAGATAAACTGCTTCGTATTTTTGAGCACGATATCTTCAAATAATGTTTTCATACGCTTACATCCATTTATGGTTTTAAGCAAAGATTTTAAAGCGATAATCATGGCGAATCTCCTTCTTCGGCCAGCATTTCTGCTGGCTGCTTTCATCAGAAATTGTAGTTAACAGAACGGATAGCTTTAACCAGGTGCTCAGCGGCGGCTCGCTGGCCCTTTGTTGTGGAGATAATTTTCCCCGTCTCGCGGCTAACGCAACTATCAACCCAATTTGCGTACACGAAATAACTCTCCCGTGCAGACAGGTTTTTCTTATCGCCCATCGTTTCCAGTCGTTCTGTCAGTTCACTGACGGTCATTTCATCAAGAAGATGCTTAACAGCGAAACCGAAGGCATTCACCATTACTGAAGTAAAGGTCAGCCACTCTTGGTTATATTCGCCATAAGTAAACCCATAAGTATCATTAAGGCCGGTGAACTTCACCCAGGCATCCCAGACAGAAGTGATTTCCTGCTCAGTACGTTTAGCAGGCACACCTTCAACTATGTAGTTATTGAAGCGCTCTGTGGCGTCATGCAACGATTTGAACGATACCCACTTGTTACCATTTCGCGTTGAAACGGTATTCCGCTCGAAGTCTACTTTCTCGGCCAGTACGGGGTTATTCAGAATGACACGTTTAACTGTCTGCCCGATGACATTCGTTTGGTCATACGCGATGTTGATCGCTGCGCTGGGCTTGGAAGCATTACCATTAATATCTGCGAAAAATTGCTGCCTTGTCTCAACCGGCAGGTTTTCCGTTAGCATCACGGTCACGCTGTGATGGCGAATATCGGGCAAAATATCAAGAACTTCCCGTATGCCAGCCTGACGGTGTTGACCGTCAAAGAGGCGAATACGGGCATCCATAGGAATGGTTACATACCCCACAAAAGACTCGTTCATGAGATTCAGCGTAAGCTCACCATCACAATTCCCGATGAGCGGAGGAATGATGTAATTGGTTCCCGATTTAACTGCACTTACTACATAGTCTGCAAAAGCCGTCGCACGACGACGGTTAAGTTCACGCTGTGACCGATCCAGCGTATGACTTTCATTGTCGAGAGTCAGAAAACGACTCAAAGCGCCGAAAGACACCTGAACGATAATAATGCGCTGATTACCCTGAAAACCGACTACACACGGATAGTCAAAGCCAATGGTTTTAGATGTTGCAGAAGGGACAGTAAGTGCTTCGCTCATTTTGATTTTCCTTCCCGGATTACGGCGGGTGTCCGTTTGGGCATAGTGCCCTGTTTCTGGATCTTATTATACGCGAACTGCCAAGATTAACAAGATAAATTCACAAAACGTGAATTTTATTTTGCGCATGCGCAAATCATGTTAGTAGTTCAGCCACAGTTGAGAGGTCAGATGGCCGTGCTGCTTCGTGATCCCAATGAACCGCTTTCGGGACAAAATAACTGGCCCTTCATCCGGGCCTCCGTTCTCACACTCATCATACACATCGCTGTATTCGTACATGCTAATCACCTTAAAGCGGGAGTTATCTAATGTTATTTGCAAACACCTCGTCCCCCATCCAGCTATCAAGCCTGCCGAATGCAGGCTGGCAATCAGGGTAACTTGTCAGGCAGTCGATAATAGCCTGCTCAGCACTTTCAGCTTCAACATCACAAATCGCTCCCTGTTGCTCAAAATAGTGCGTTACGCGAACGGGATAGCCTGTAGGTTTCGGGTTGGGCGCTACGACAAAAATACGTCGGTCGCAGGTGAGTTCGATCCCATCTAGTTTTTGATACAGGACGAGCAAAGGCTGAATCTGCTGAAGGTTCCAGACGTCGATTAAATCAATGCAGTCCCAGGAAAATTCAGGATGAGCCTTGATGAAATCATCGAAAGAACCGATAACTGAATCACTAAAAAACGCCCGAAGTTCACTCATACCACCTCCAATAATGATACTTAATTATATCATAACAGATAAAAATAAGTTCATTTGATTTACAAAATGTGAATATTATTAGGTATACTCGAAGCAGCGCTTTTTACCTGTGAAACAGAAGGAGGAAGGTATGAAGATTCTGCGGAGCCAGGTTTTCCAAGTGGCACTGGAACAACACCCAGCTCAAAAGGACGATATAAACGCCCTGTTCAATTTTCTGAGCCGTATTGAGATAAAGACAGCCACCGACTTACACTCGCTTTTCCCATACGCATCGAGTGATGAAAACGGGATTACGCAAATCGGTTTTGCTGGCAGTTATGCTGGCGGTAATCTGTTTTTTAAAGGTAGGTTTAATTACCGGGGGCAGTTTGTGCTGGCTGACAATATCCTGCCTGCAAAAAGCTAATGAGGATTCATGGATAAAACTAAATTGAATGAAGCTCTGGGCTTACTGTTAAGCGAGCTACCCTGGATTGAGGGTATCGAGGACGACAACAGCTATCAGGAGGCTTTAACTGCTCTGGCTGAGCTAAGTGATGATGAGGCAACGCCGGGACTTCTGTTGAAGATTATGGCTAATTGTATCGCAGAGTATGAATCGTCACGCATACCCGATATGCTATATGGCCCGGACGGAGTGTTTAGTCATGGTACAGATGCTCTGGTGATTCTGATGCGCCACCGTAAGATTAAGGGCAAGGAACTGGCAGAGGCTCTGGAACTTAGTCCTGCTCTGATGTCATCGATCCTGACCGGGAAACGCGCTTTAACTATTCAGCATATCTGTAAGCTAGCTGATTTCTTTGGTGTGAGCCGGTCTGTGTTTCTCTGATAACGCGGCAGGCGAACAAAATTTATTTTGTGCTACTGCCGGGTTGGACAAGCCGCAGGCGCGTCAGGATTTTACAGCACCATCACATTGGCTAACTTAATCCAAAGTGCCCATAAAAAAGCCCTGACAGTCAGGGCTTTAATGTTCGCAGAATTTGTCGATCAATCAGCCAAGACCTGGCTTACCATATACTTATTGAAGCTTTTCGTGGTAGGAGTCTGCCAGCGAACAGTTTCACCTGGTTCTACAGATTTCATAACAGTTGTTATGGTATCCACCACGCGGCCATTCTGATAAACATTGAAGCTCATCTTGACGTTCTTCAGTGCTTTGTCGGAGGTATTTTTTGCCGCCCCCTTCAGCAGATAAAACGGCTGCTCGTAAGAGACAGATACACGCGAAACATCGATAGCATTTTCTACATCTGCAACTGCATAAACCTGAGCCGAAGCCATCATTAAAGAAGCTGTGACAAAAACAGTTTTGATTAAGTTCATTTTTTATTCCGATTAATTAACGTTACACGTAACGTTTATTTGGTTATTTTTTTAGGCAATCAAAATTTGGCTAGCTGAAGATTAAGCCGTTTTGATAAATGCCGTCCCAGGGTATTTTTGTTTAATCATGGATTTATTATCTAAAAAAATCAATCTGTGATTATCGTTATTTGCGTTAAGTAAAATAAAACCTAATTTTACTCCCTTGCTGTTATAGCAAGCATATCTTCTACGTTTGCTCATATATCACATCCAGCCCGAAGTTAAGGAGTTAAGAAGATGTGCTTTTCTCAACATTCGCTGGCGACACTCGAACAAGTCTTTATTTATAATTCCCTTGTTTTTAAGGTAAGCATAAAGCTCTGCTGGATAGGATTTATCAGTGCAAGCTCGTTCACGGATTCTTGACGCCTTTTTATACCAGTCAGTAAAAACCAATGCGTCTTTTACTGTACTGAAGCTTAACGAGACTAATTCTTTGTTGAAGGTAATTTCAACACGCTTATATTTAGCAATCACTTTCATGATTATCTCCGGTTATGGGCGCATTGCCCTGATAGATTTAAGATAGCATTGGTGATCTACAATTTCAATAAAAAATTTACAAAATGTGAAGTTTTATTATTGCGCATGCGCAAAGCGCTAATCATTCCTTAACCGAAACTGATTGCTGAACAGAACATCAGCTATTGGTAGCTCTTGCCGATATAAGAGTGCTGTTAATCTAATTGAATTGAGTGAAGGGGAATATTCGATGGTTTATTACGTAAATGACACTGCCGCAGCTACTACTTTACTTACGTGTAGAACAAAAAAAGAAGCATCAATCTACGCTTCATGGGCTAATGAATGCCAGGGAGGATACAACATAGAAGCCCAAGAGGATAAATTTCCGATACAGATTAGTGGTGAAGAATTACTTATATATTTCGGATTTACGATAGATACTCTTGTAGATCGGTTATTCACACTCATGCCAACCCGTTCTCGGGCTGAAAGTAACATAGTATTAATTAAAATAATGCTTAAAACACCTACACACTCTAAAGCTACATGCTGCCTTAAGGCTGACAAATACCCTGCACATTATAGCCGGTTAAGTAGAACACTTAGCCAACATTGTGCCTGGATAAGTCAACTTTCTGGAGGTCGTAATCCAATGAAATTACTTAGAGGAATAAGGGGAGATTTATAATCTGATGACATTAGTAAGTGATGTAAGGGGGGATATATAATCCCCGTATAACTTAATGTAACTCGATAACTGATTGGTATGATGGAAGCTGTGTTGTTACAAGGACACAATTATCACCAATATTAAAAGATGTAGCATAGATACCAGCCCCTGTTTTAACTGTTACTTCGTTCCGTAGGGCAGTGTCACGGTTGGTTTCGCTCATATCGCCGTAAACATGCCGAGCAAGTAGCACAGCCAACTGGAAGCCATCATCTTCGATGAGAGCCATTACCTCACTACTCACTTCCGGGCGATGCTTTAGCTCTATCGTGGCGCTGTCATCTACGTTCTGTAACAGCAGCTCAAGCTCTGCCGGTTCAACTCGCTTGGTAATATTATTAATGATGCGATGAACCTCATTTTCTGTAAGGTTAAATGCGTCGCTACAAGCTAATTTTAAAATATAAACAAATGCTTTTGGTGAACTGTAAAGAATGTTGACTAAATGGTCTGTAATATAATTTTGCCTGTCAATAGTTCTTTGGTGTTTGCTATACTTAACGAATTCAGTCGTATCATTCAACATATTCAGCCTCAGAGATAAATAGGCTGCCATCCTCGCCGGGGTATACGTATGAGCAAACTGTCTTATTCTGAGAAAAAGAAACTGCAAGAAAGTTTGAAGTATATTCCATTACCAATAATGTGCATTACGGATGACAATCTTTGGATTGGTTCTAATCTTAAACTACTACCTGATCGTTATCGGCAGGATATTGCAAACCTTTATACTGTAATTTTCTTCCGTAAACTGCATGACAGAACGATCCCTGTTCTTAAGCGCAAAGGTGAGGCACGAAAGGCCGCAAATGCATTCCTGCTTAATATCGTTGATTCTGTTCAAAATGGCAATACAAATGATAATGATATCTAATAACTCTACGTAATTAATATATTATCATTTGAACGGTGAGTGATTAAGCGCTCATGCTTAAGTTCATGAATTGATTGAATTAACGACTCGTATATCGACTTCGCCTGCTCGCTTTCAGCAATGACCTCATTCATATCGTCTGCTGTGAATTGTTCACCATCTGTAATGCGCTTCTCTAACCGATCTAGCGTAGCCGGTGAGGTATCAATATTTGCAAAAAGCTCGGCAAGGGTTAAGCTCTGAAGGCCGTTCCCTTTGAATGCCAATAGAATCTTCATTGCCGTTTGAGGGGAAGACAAAGACTGAAACTGTTTACGTATTACCGAGCGCTGTTCATAATGCGTCTTATACAGCTGGGCTTTTTTTAGCCACTCAATCCATTTTCCTTTGAAGCTGTCACTCGATACTCCACGTTCCGCAGCTGCATATGCCCAGAAAGCCCACTCCTGATCGGTAAAAGGTACTTTGCCAAACTGCTCCAGTATGGTCATCGCCGCTACTACTGACCATTGCGGTGCTTCTATTCCCCTTCCCCATTCAGCAACAGTATTATTAGCTGGCGAAGTAGCACTTTTGCGTAACCCCATTTTTACTGCTGCGCCGGTCAACACTTCTACAGCCTGTGAGCGGGTAAATCCTTTTACCCGCATCATATAGGCCATGTACACCGCGATCGGATAGCTCCGGTCTTTTATTAACAGTGAATACATGCTCACTCCCGGTAAGAGACGTTCTTGATGACGTATTCACCTTCCTTCACTGCGCGAATTTCCGAGCCAATCTGGACGTAGACAAATCCGTTAGTATGTGTTTTTTGGTCGTCAGCACCGAGATAATCTTTAGGAACTTTAAGCAGCAATACACCTTCTTCGCCGTTTACTTCTACGAATACAACAGCATTAAGTTGGGCCACTTTCGGTTTACGTGAGGCTGATTCCTGCTGATGTCTTGCCGTATCGGATTGATTGCCATGTTTAAGCCAGTTAAGGTAGCCAGCTACATCCTGATATTCTTCAACGCTCACAGCATCTTTATCGGAAACTACACGATCAGCCCATACACGAATTTGTTCTTTACCGAAAGCAATAGCCTCATCCTCTGTCCCCCAACATTGCGCACCGTCGAATATTCCTTCTTCGTTAATGCCATGTTCAAAGTTGGTTTCCAGTGCTGCTGAAAACCCCGCATCCGTATGCTTAACAAGAATGTTTACACGACCTGTTTTGAAAAGATAGTCAATGAACGGTATCGTGATTACAGAATCTTCATGCCCCAGCTGCACCTGCTGTTTGTCATTATCAGAAGTCTGAACTAGCGCATCACTTGCACTAGGTCTTTGAGTTTTTGACGACTCATTAGACTGTTCAGTCTTAACAACCTTGAGTTCGCCAGTTTTTTTAGCGTGGCGAATTGTAGCGCGGTCTAAGTCAGGCAACTCGACGAGACTATTAAACAATTCAACATTGTCTTTTTGAATTTCAGCCAATGTCGCTAATGCTTCAATGTCATCAATTCTGCCAGAGATATAAATAGCATTTAGCTCTGGAGTCATGTCACGCAATTTAAGTAAGCGTGAAATATAGCTCGCGCCACCTTTCAAGCCCAGGCGTTTTGCTATTTCAGCTTGGGTGACATTCTTCCCCTGCTCTTTAGCTTTATCCAAGTAGTTGCCGACAAAATTTGCTCTATCGCGTAAAGACATATTATCGCGTTTGATATTATTCATACCACGATTGAGGTAGTTCTCCAGCTCATCCTTTTTAGCCAATTCGTCATCAATAATAGCTTTTAGTCTGAATGCTGGGTTTTTCTTCTCTGCTATCAACCCTGCGCGATATCGTGTGGCTCCGTGTTGGATACGGTGCTTACCGTTTTTATCAGCTGGATAAATTTGAATCGCTTCCTCTTGCCCAATAGCCGGGTTTAAAAAGTCCTCGGCATAGGACTCAATCAGGTCATAATCGAATTCTGTACGCGGGTTCCCTTCTTCGTAACAGTCTGAAGGTTTAACCAAAATAATCGTACCAGAAACGCTATCTTTACGCGCAGAAGCGGCTTGTGCCAGTTTACTCAATCCACCTTTTAAACGGTCTACTTTATTGTTCATTTGACTGCCTCGCTAATAATAAATTTAATTGCCGCTTTCACTTCTTTTGCCGCCTGTCTAGCATTGCCATCTTTATATTTCCAGACGGGCACAAGGGCATCAGTTGCCTTCTCCATTGTCGAACGGCTATAAATAGGTGCAGTCATTAAAAGTTCATAACTGATCAACGTTTCGTAATGTTCTTTCTGTTGTGGACGCATGGGGTTGAATTTATTTGGAACAATGACGAACTTGGGCGCAGAATATAAATTCTCTGTTTCTCCCTCATTCAAAATTGAAACTAATTCTTCGGTCACAGTAATTGCCGTCACGACACCATTTACGGATATTTCGCTAAGCTCGGTGATCATTGCTGCTGTTGTTGCGCACAAGAAGGTCGCTTGTTGCAAGTTACCTTTCCCTGGAGGGGAATCGATAATAATGATATCGAATTCTTCACGAAGCTTTTGGATATGCTGATGCGGGTACAACACAATTCCAGACTCAAGTGGAGTGCTGTTAATTTCCTCTAGGCGATTATCGCGAGGCAGGAACCAGCAACCGCCAAGTTGTTCAAGTTGCAGAATTGGCTTAGTGATACCTTCAGGAGTAAATAGATCACTTGAAAATGCATACTCAGGCATATCTGGTGAGGTAGAGCCAAAGGCAGCAAAAGTAGTATGTTCGTCATTATCGATCAAAAGGGTTTTTAAACCGGCTTCCGCTGCTGCGGAGGCTAGATGCATTGCATTTGTGCTTTTACCCACGCCACCTTTGCCATTGCCCGTACAAATAACCGGGCGTACTCGCTTGATTGCTTGAATAATCGCTTTTGAAAGCAGGCTTCTTCTAAAACTGGATGGTTTCTTTGCCATCTGACAAATCTCCGGTAATGGATTTTCTATCCCACGTCATGAACATCATGACTTCGCTAACATAACAGTTAAGTGTTACAAATTCAACTCTTTGACTAACCAATTTGCGCATGCGCAAATTTAACTGCCCTTAAAAACCCCTTAAGCTGATACAATTTTATATCATCAAGTTGTAACAGTAAAGCGTTACTTAGTGCATAGTTCAAAATATTTTTCAATCGGCATATCTCAAGATATTTTCTCCGAATCGTAAACCTTCTAAACGATCAGAATTTAGGGTAATCAACATATAGCACTCTTTGTAGCATTAATGGTCTATATGTAGTTCCTCCGCAAAAAATAGACTGTCTTTTTGCGCATGCGCAAATCTACGCACCAACCAAATTATTGGATTGCATGTTTTGTTCTGGATTATTTTGATACAAGTTAATATCATGAATAACAGATAAGCGTTACAGGAGACAAGCGTGATCACGCAGAACAACCGCAGAGGTCGCCCAAAGGGGAAAAATGAACCGGCGACAACATCTTCCCGCGTTGCCAAATACCGCCAGAACCTGAAGGAAACTGGCGGTGCGACGGTGACTGTTTATCTCGATGCGAACGAGTTGAAACAGATAGAGGCGTTCAAGAAACAACTATTGCTTCCGGCCAAGACCAGCCGCAGTGAAGTGATTAAAGGTATGACTTGCGTACTCGGTGGAGGGGTATATTTCACCAAAGGCCATCAAGTTGCTGCATCTTTAAACATTGAGGAAAGGCCAGAGTACCCCGAATGGCTTCCTGATATATACGATATACAGTGAGCACATCTTATAATTTAACAAAAAAAACATAGGGTTGAACATGAGGTATTCTATTCTAGTAATGGCTACGACGCTTACTTTGGCCGGATGTGACCAGGCTAATAAAGCTATTTCAAATTCAATTTACCAAGTATCACCTGGGGAAGTAAGCGGATCACCTTACATAGTGATATCCCCTGGATTTCGGATAAATGATCATGGTGGCTTGGTTATGGTGTTTGGGTACAGTCATTGTCCTGACCGCTTGTTTAACTCTAAGACTGAAACAGGCTGTATCATAATTCATGATCATGATCTCACAGTTCCTGTGCTTGTTCGTCATGGGAATTCCCCTCACAGCAAAACCACGCAGGAAGAGTGGTCTATCGAGCGTCAAGGTAAATTTCCTGCCGAAGTAGTCCGGCTCCAACGTCCTGACAACTCTTTTGTTATGCCATTCGAAAATCACTGAGAATGAGGAAAGGTAACAATGTCGTTTTCTCTATACATGGTTGTTATTAAAGGGGCGAAAACTTTGTATAAGGGAAGTCTCCGATTCTTAGTGTAGGCAGTCAGGAAAATTAATGAGGTTAGAGGTACTGAAGCATACAACTGTGGAGTTTGGATTGTAGAACCAGCCCCCAGGATTAGATTAAATACGAACGATTCCCTCAACAAAACTAATAATAACTTTCTGATGTATCGAATAGCTATTAGCAACAAATTTATGCGCTTTAGCGCATGAAAGTCGGCAGCTCCGAACTCAAATATTACTCCTGAGTCAATCCGACGAAGCCCGGCGAAGCCGGATACTGTACTCATAGGTTTCGCCTATCCCATCCCCCTCCCTGCTAAGCCATACCTACTAACAAACGAAATTGGTGGTTTATAGCCCCCACGGGGGTGCGCAGTTAGCGCCGGTCGTTTCGACCGGTCCTGTAAGGACGCCAGCCCGTTAGGGCTGGGGCGCTGTACTGCGAGTGCGCAGCCGTAGGCAAGCTACGGGGGCGATTGCACGTACTTTCATACGTGACGTTATGTATGGTGCTCAGAGAGCGATATGTTTGCCGTTTAGCATAGATACTATCTATTTCTTTAGTGAAATGAGCGTAGTTTTTAATGTGAGAGGTCTTTTGCCCTGAGCGAAGCGAGGGGAGGTACATTAGGCAATCCGAAGGATGCCAATGTAATCCCTTTTTTAAAGGGCTTGTTATGTTCAGAAATTACGTTCGAAATTAACAGTAATGTTCGAAATTAATTGTATATGATTTAATCGAAAGAGTTTGCCGACGACTTTAGTCATAAATCAGAGATGAAATTCGAAGAATTAGGGCGCGGAAACTGTGTTTATGGTGAGTAAAAATCAACCAAAATCCAGTTCGAAACAAGCAACTAAACCGCCTGACGGCGGTTAACTGCATTATGGGTTAGAGAAGGTAGGCAGCTTATTGCCCTACTCCGGCTCGTTCCAACAAAAGCCTGTAGAACTGTTCTTCATCAGCCTGCCGCAAAGAAGGCTGTTCTTTTGATAGCTCTGCTTCAAGTCTCGTAGTGAAGATCGGCATCGAGCGGCCACTATTCAGATATTGAAGCCAACGGGCTTTTGCCCCGGCAGCGGCATGCAGCCGTACAGGTTCCTTCCCATCAATCGCTTCCTGCAAAGTCGAAACAGCCTTCTGCTTCTCCTTAATCAACTCCGGGCTAGTTACTTGCCACTTAATACGTTTCAATAATTTTTTTAGTGAATGGCGTTTCTCTATGCCCAGATTAAGGCGCTCCAGACGCAACAGGTGGCGTTCATTGCGTTCCTTTAATGACTGGGTAAGTCCATGCTTTCTTGTCCATGCCTGGAAACGTGTGAGCATGTTTTTTAGGTGGTCTAAAGAAATACCCTTACTGGTAAAAAATTCCACCGTCAGGAAGATGCGCATCGGCTTGTACTGGCGGCTATCTTTGTCGAACTCCCTGACAACAATGGCATGCCCCATTTCTTCGGTTACACGTAAAGCATGATATGCAATGTCGCAGGCGACCCTTCCGTTCTCGTACTTATGCAGTACCCCCATCTGGCGTGCTATATCCTCAAACGGAACAGTTATCTCAAACATATATTCGTTGCTAGGGGTGTAATCACAATTGGCCGCAAGCGCAAAAGCCATTGCGGTTAGTGCTTCTCTGCTCTCTGAGCGAACACCTAACCGGCGCGGTTGCGGTATGAAATTTGGATCAAACTGGCGGGAGAAAGGCGTATAGCCTTTTTGTCTAAGTGCGATTAGCGCCTGATTACGATTCCAGTCATGGTTGCGAATGCATGCAAAAAGCTGCGCCTCAATACCTTTAGGTTGCTTTGAGGTATCAAAGGCTGGAGTGTATCTGCGGTGGATCTTGGATAGCCCCTTCCGTAACGTGTTGAACTCCCCACGCTTTGAAGGTCTATACCGTGCTCCATCCGGTATCAACTCATGATATAATCTTGTATCAAGTTGATTTTCATTGGTTTTCATCAAAACTGCCCACAATCCACTTGTGAATTGAAAGCAGTGCCAGGGCTTTATTTTAGCCAATAGTTTGCTATACTAACCATGTAGCCATCAAAGTAGTCACGTCGCCAAACTAGCTACTTTTCTGGTGTTTAGTGGTTCACATAGCGGTCGGTGTCTGGCACTGCCGCCTTCTTTAAAGCCCCGGTTATCGCAAGATGCCGGGGTTTTTACTATACTGTTCTTGTCATCTTAACTTCATCATTCAGCAGATTATCGTAGCCCGGAAAGCGAGCATCGAGAAAACGGATCACTGAACCTTTGGTACTGAAGTCGCGCACTTTACGTTTTTCTTTTTGTGTATGGGTTGTGACCAGCTGGGCAGTATCGCCGCAGCGGGTTACAAAATGTAGGTGATATGGACGAGTAGAACCGTTGTCGAATGCGATCTGAATGCCGGAAAGAAAGTTCTCTTTCGCCAGCTTCACTGCCGTATCCAGTTTCCAGTTGTACATAGATCCTCCCCTAACACTTTTACAACTCTTTTCAGGATACTATATTAACTACTAATAGGGTAGCGGCAGGATTAAAAAATGGTAAAATTTGGATCTGAATCCGGGGGTTAAAGATCATGAGCGGCAAACGAGACGGTGTAAAAGGCTACAAGCAAATTCATCTGAAAAGGTTCAGCAAGACTATCTCGCACAACCTGCGCCTGCTGGCGCTCTCTCGCGACCTGCCATTATATGAGTTGCACGATAAGATCATAACTGACTTCATCGAAGATGCAGAAATGATCCAGCAACCACCCGTGATCGATCAGTGTAGTTACAATGTGTTCATCGGCCCTAAAGCCCAAGAACAGGCCGCAGCTCTGTCAGCCAAACTTAAAATACCGGAATCTGAGATTTTTTACTCAGCTTTATTCGCATTTGCTGATAAATATAAGCTGAGTGAGCCGCTCGATAAGGTTGGATAAAATCAGTCCTATCTTATTGCAGTAACAACACTAACATTCTACAAGTCACCACAACAACTATAAATGGGTTAGAAACATGTCGCATCCGAATGACTGGACATTTAAACGCTTGAGGATTGAACCTGACCTCATTAAGACTATAGACAATCTGGCTGAAACTCGTGGGGAACAGAAAGCCGATATCATTGCCGAAACAGTTGAATGGCTGGTAAAAAGCCGTAGTGAAGGTACTGTTTCACCCAGATACTTTTCCAGCCCGGACAATGCCCCGTATAAGGGTCTTTGGCTGAAACCCGATACTATTCGTACAATCGAAATGCTGTCAAAGGCAGATGATCAGAATCCAAATCGGGTTATTTATACCGCTATATGCCGCTTTCTCGATAAAGATAAAAGCTAAATTCCCCTTTTCCCACTCTCCCCTATCTGTTCACGATAACCGACACTAGGCTAGGAAATTTTTTCCTGGCCTAGTGTCGGTTGGGCAAGCCGCAGGCGCGTCAGTGCTTTTCAGTTCCAATCACAGCAGCGAGTAAATCTTAGAATACCAACATTGAATTACCGAGATACTGCTAATCAATTGCATCGCATAAACGGCCAACATTAATTTAACCCATTGATATTTAAGAGCATATCAACATCACACACTCCACCATATTATGATATTAATTTTTATCATACATTCGGTTGATTGATTTCAAATTACGTTTATAATCGCCTTATGATACAAATTCGTATCACATTACGGATAACCAGGCGATGAAACTGAATAGAATAACAGCGTCACTTCTAACCGTGATTGGCTCACAGCTGCTGGCCCAGCCAGCTTTTGCTGATCGGATTATTCAGCGCCCATCTGGCGCTTTCTACATCGTAAGCGATTTGGAGGCTTCTCAGGCTTTCGACCGTAACAATTTCGGCTTCTTTGCTTTGCCCCCCTCCGTGAATACCGCCTCATATAAAAGCGTCGGTAAGGGTGTAGCTAAGAAACGAGTAGCTAAACACAAACCTGTAAAAGCCTCAGTGCAATGCCCTCCGGTTAACTGCCCTGTTGTACCGGTAAAACCCGTCACCACCATTGAACCCGCAGAATCTATTTTCCTACGTCTGGAGCAGAAAAAATAATGAACTTTAAAAAAGGTGTACTTACCATCGCTATGGTACTCGGCATGACCTCTCAATTTGCGCATGCGCAAAATACTCCTGAAAAAGAATCAGCCGACCCGGCAAGCATGAAAGCAGCGCAAGACCAACTGGCTACCTCCTTTAATGGTATGAGCATTACTGGTTTTGGCGAATCTCCAGTTAAGGGAATTTATGAGGTAAAAACTGGCAGCAACATTCTTTACTTCCATCCGGGTGAAGACGGGAAAAAAGGCGTACTGATCTTCGGCGAAATGTATGACTCAACCGGCCTTAACCTGACTGAACAGAGCAAAATGAATGGCCTGTCCGATACGCTGAAAGCGTTACCTCTTGATTCTGCGATCACCATCGGCCCCAAAGACGCACCGGTATTTTACGAATTTACCGACCCGGACTGCCCGTACTGCCATGCCTATGACGAATGGATGAAGACTTATTCGAAAGATCACCCCGTTCAGCGCAAGCTGATCTTCATGGTCAATCCTGGGCATCCCCTAGCTCGCGCCAAAATTGAGCACGTAATTTGTTCTGAGGATAAAGATGAAGCCGTTCGTTACGTCTATTCCTCAGAACTCCCACATAACCCAGACGGTGCTGACGCAATGCAAATGGCGAAGCAGAAAGCACTTAAAACATGTAAGGAGGCTGATGCCGTTATTGAACAACACGCGAAAATTCTTCAGGCCGTAGGTGTAAATGGCACGCCATCATTCCTGTTCAACGTTGATACCAAACCTAACCTCATTGTCGGTTTTAACCAGCAGAAAATTGCTGCCTCTATTACCGAACTTGAAAAACCAGCCGTAACAAAGCTGGAAAAACCAACCGAAAAAACCACTAAATAACTGGAGCTTTACTATGCAGACTATTTGCAAAAATAACTTCGCCGCGCTTTCACTTCACTTCACTAAGCCTGCCAATAAGGCCAATCCGGTTATGGCAAAGCTGCGTGAAGTAATGGATACGCGCCAAGCGAAGATCGTTACAGCATTATTTATGTTCCTGACCTTACTTGTGTTTAGCCAGGGCGTATTTGCCTTCACCACACCAACCACCGGCTCGTTTGGTTACAACGTCTACGACATTGCCATTAATAAAATCGCCAGTGGCCCAATTGGGTTCGTGGGTGGCGCATGGTTGATCGCAATGGGTTCCACGAAAATGAATGAAGGCTGGACTCGTGCTCTGCCGTTCATTCTTGCCGGTTCCTGCCTGATCAAGCTGGATGAGATCACTCAATCTCTCGGTGCAACCATTTTCTAAGGAAATCTAACGATGGAATACGGGTTTAAAGAAGGCCGCTTTTTCCGCTACCCACATCAGCCTATTCAGATTTTTTGGTTTGATAGGGATGAATGGATGATTCTTATCGCGTGTTATCTCGCTAGCATGCAGTTGGGTGGTTTTACCTGGGCAATTCTTTTCCCCGTATCCATCGTCATTATAAAAATTAAGCGTACTAAGGGCCGGGGGTTCTTTCGTCACACACTTTACAAACTCGGTTTAGTCGAAATTTATGGCTACCCAAATTCATCGGCTAAGAAGCTGGAGGAATAATAGATGTTTAAAAGGCCGAATACACTCCCGGCAAAACCGGTCAAAACTGAGGCAATCAATGACCATCAAAAGAAAACGTCTGACGCTAAATTCAACCGTGCGGCGTTAATTGCGGCAGTCATAATCAGTGGCCTGACTTACCAAAAGGTCGATAAGTTAGAAGAACGGCAAACAACGATCATAGTTCCATACGGTGCAAAAGCTAGTGACTTGCTTATTACCGGCGAAAGCGCTTCTGCGGAATATATGAGAATGATGCTTCGCCTGATTATCGCTGATTATGGTTCTGTCTCTAAGGCGACTATCGACAGTAAGTTTTCCTCCCTCCTGGGTCTGGTTTATCCAGACCGTGCTGAACCGGTGCGAGTTAAGTTAAACGAACGAGCTAAATATTTTAAACAGTTCAACACTGTTTCGCAGCTTATGGAGTTATTACCGGAACAACCTATTACTATTACCGAAAACCCTGAAGGGATTAACTACAACACTGCGGCCAGAAAAAAATACCGAATCCAATTCACTGTAGAGCAACGAAAGATAATTGGTGAGGAAGCAAAACCATCTGAAACAAAGAAAATGTATATCGACTATACGGTTTCACAGGGTCAATTCTGGATTCTTGACATTCAAGGTTAATATATGAAAAAAGCACTTTTAATCTTGCTGGCAGCAATGTCAGCACAGGCTCTCGCTGCCGAAAAAAAGAGTTTCCCGCAAAATACACAACGCGTTTTGCCTGAAATTTCTACTCAGGTAGTCCTGTCAAACCGCGATGTTAACCGCCTTGTTTGTGAATCTGGTGAAGCATCCAAACCTGTGTACAGCAAAGAAAAACCAGTTGAAGTAGGCGTGAGTTCAGACCGCCGAACATTTTGGGTTAAATTCAAGTATCTTGCACAAGGCGGTGTAAACCATTATTACTCAGAACCAACTGAATTATTTTTGACCTGTGGTAATTCCACTTTTGAGCTTATTGTTCTTCCGAAATATGAAAATCCTCATAAAGTTCTACTCGGCTCTGATACCAAAGATCGCATAAAAGACAATCAGGCTTTATTCGGCTCACTTGCTCTCGAAGAAGCTGCCATAGCGCTGACGACTAAAATTATTTCTGATGGCGCAGGCGGCAAAGGATTACCTGAAAGTTTTGAGGTCGTTCCTGACCGTGGAAACTGGATGCAGAATATTTATGACAGCCGTGGCCGCCATATTCCCATCGAGGTACGTAAAGAGCGCGATGTTCTTGTGGATGGTACAGGCCTGCGCGGCTCTCAGTACACCATTCGTGCATTAAATAACGTCACACTGACGGAAACAATGTTCCTCAACTCCAAATTTGGCACGAATATCTTTGCAATCACAGCCGAGAATCTCGCACTCAGCACCGGCCAGCTTTCTTCTCTGGTCATTGTTCACAGGGAGACAATGTAATGGTTGATAATAAATTCCCTCTTATTGAGAAGGCCCGAGCCTGGTTCCATCGCCAGCCATCGACTCAGCAAAAGAATATTAAAAAGTACGGCACTATTTCTGTCTTCGTCTTGGGCGCTCTCGGTATTTATTACATAACCGGTCAGGATAAGAAAAAGCCGGTTGAACCAACGAAACAGGAAGACATTACCCAAGCAAAGACCGATTCGTATATTCAGGACGATATTGTTTCGTCGCTGGGTGGGAAAATTCAAAATCTGGAAAGCGGCATCGATGGGAAAGTCAAAGATGCCGTTGCAGACGCCGTTCAGAAAGGACAGTTTAACCTGACCCCTCCCCCGTCAGCTTCAAACACGGAGACTCCCCCTATAGATTTGCAAGGCACATCTAACAATGCAGGTTCAACCACTTCTGGTGCAGGCACTGCTGATTATCCAGGAATGAATAGCTATCCAACACCATCAGCATATAACGCTCCTTCCGCACAAGCTGGTTCCGCTGATGCAAATGCTGCCGAAGAACCATCTGTTATCTGGGTTGGTGGTATATCTGATGGTAATGGCGATATCGCCATGCCTTCCACACCGGAGGACTCATCTGCAAAAAAGAACGAGATCCAGTTGCCGGTTGGATTTATGAAAGCAAAGCTCCTGGTCGGCGTTAACGCGCTTACAGGGCAGTACGGCTCTGATAACCCTCAGACACTGATGTTCAGGGTTCAGGCTCCGGCGCAGCTGCCAAACTTCATCAAAATGAATCTACGTGGCTGTTTCGTGATTGCCAACGCGTCAGGAAACCTCAGTTCTGAGCGCATTATCGTCCTGCCTGTATCGATGCACTGCATGACGATGGACGGCGGCTATATAGTTGAAGGTGATGTAACTGGCTTCGTTTCTGACCGCGATGGCAAACGCGATATGTCGGCGCGTGTTGTTTCCCGTGCTGGCCGTCTGCTCGCCTCTACCGTATTTGCTAAATCCATCGAGGGCTTCTCGAACGTCATCGGTAATCAGAGCATCCAGCAAAACGTTTCCCCGCTTGGCAGCATCAACACGATCAAACCCGATGAAGCTACCAAAAATGCGGCTGCAACAGGTGTCGCCGGTGGCTTTACAGAAGTCTCAAAGTATCTGCTGAACCTCGCACAGCAAACCTCCCCGGCGCTTGAAACCGGCCCTGGCAAAGACGTGACGCTCTTTGTTCAGAAAACTGCCGCCCTCGAAATAAAACAAGTAAGGATCAAATAATGAAACTCGCAAAAATCACTCTGCTGCTGTTGGGTTCTTCGGTTCTTGCAGGTTGTTCCGTACTGCCGTATCACAGCGATTTTGCCTGTAAGCTGGAAGATGGCTATGGCAAGTGTATTTCCTCTGATGATGCCTATACCGAAGCTACTACCGGCGTGGATATGGGGCATGCCATCACTGAGGATGGTGTAGCTGATGACCCAAAGGGATCTGCCGCTAAAGCAGCGGCCACCAATCCGGCTGCCGCTACCTCAAAATCAGATCCGTCATATCAACAGTACCGTGACCGTGTATATCAGCAAATGGCGCAGCTCGTTGAGGCTCCGCAGACCCCTGTGGTACGCCAGCCAACAGTTGTGAGAACGCTGATCCTGTCGTACTCACCAGGGCTGGATGACCAGACAGCCTACATGCCGCGCTATGTCTTTACCATGCTGAATGGGCCTAAGTTCGTCCTGACCGATTACAAGCTCTCTACTGATGACTCTGCACCGTCATTCCTGATGGGGGGGAAAGGCTAAATGCTGAATACAATTAAGGCGCTAGCTGAACGCCATTTATTCCTGCGTAATGAAGTCACCAAATCTGATGTTCTCAACATGGCCGTGCGTGATCAGCCGAGCGAGTATCTGCCTTACCTGGGGTTCAAAAAGCGCCTGCCCGGTGAAGATGCTGATACCAACGTTTTTCTCAACTTTGATAATACGTTGGGCTGGATTTGGGAACTGAAGCCACTGGCCTTTATGGGAAATGACAAGCTGGATAAGCTGCACGGCATTGTGCGCTCCCAATTCCCGAAAGGTACGGTATGCCAGTGGATTCTGTATCCAGACCATAACCTGAGCAGCCATATCGAAGAATACTGCAATGTGCGCGATGGCAACGATCCAGTAACGGCAATGAACATGGCGTCAATGGAAAGGTTTCTGCGCGACGGCGCAGAAGGAGTCGGGAAGCTGTTCAATATACCACTGCGCAATTTCCGTCTGTTTTTCACCATTAAGCATGAGCAACGCATTTCAGAAGAACTGCTGGTTGCGATCCATGAATCTTTCGGCATTGCCGGAATGGAACCCCGTCGCTGGGAAGCCTCAGACCTGATTAAATGGGCAGGTGAATTCTTCAGTGGTAAGCCTAATAAAGGCCAGTATGACCCTGAGCGCCAGCTGCGTAAGCAAATGCATGCTTCTAACATCGATTTTTCTGACCCAGGCTCCTTAATCCACACAGGGCATCGCTATGGCGTTTGCCTGTATCCAAATGTGGTTCCACAGCAAAAGAATAATCCTTTACACACGAATCAACTCTTTGGCGGCTACATGGGGATTGAGGATGACATGCGCCAGATTAAGTCACCGTTCCTCTATACCCTGACCGTCGTCTATGACGACCTGCGCAAAAACATCACCGACAAGGCAACACAAACGATGTTTCAGCGCGTCGGTTCAGGCCTGGCACACTCACTTCGTCAACGTATAGATGAATATTCCGTCATGCAATGCATGATGGCTAAAGACAGCAAATTCCATTATGTCATTCCGCAGTTGTGGGTATTCGGCAACACAGAAAAGGAAGCGTTCGAGGCCGCAGCGCAGGCCAAAAACTTGTGGGAAGGCTTTGACTTCCAAATCATGTATGAAACCTCGATCAAGAATGTGATGTTCTACACTGCTCTCCCATTCGGCTTTTATAACATCGAAAGCAATATCGACAACATCGATCGTCATTTCTATCTTGATAATGAAAATATCACCCGCTTCCTGCCGGTTCAGGCAGATTTTCGAGGCGGTGGTCGTCCGGTGCAATCGCTGATTGGCCGCAAGGGGCAGCTCGTGTCGTTGGACATGTATGACCCGAGAGCAAACGCACATAACTTTGTTGTTATCGCTGAAACAGGTGGAGGAAAATCATTTTTCCTCAACAGCATGGTTGATGATTACGCCAGTATTGGTGCGAAAGCCCGAATCATGGATCTGGGTAAAAGCTACGAGAAGCTCACGCGTATCCGTAAGGGCCGCTATATCGACTTTAACCTTCAAAAACCGATCTGCATTAACCCTCTTGATTTCATCGCTAACGACGATGAAGACCTAGCTCAGAATATTTCAGCAGCGCAGATCGTTTTCAGCTCTGCCGCTTATGCATTCACCGGTCAACCAGTGAATGAACTTCAGGCCAACTTGATAGACCAGGCTTGCCGGTTCGCCTACAACAAAGGTGACGGCATAAGAGGAACGGATGCCGTTACTGATTTTTTAGTAACCGGTAAGTTCCTGGAATCGGAATACAGTGAAGAACACAAAAAGAGCGTCGAAGAAATTAAAAGCACGGCTTTCCATATAGCTTACCTGTTAACCGCATTTAAGTCCGATGGCGCATTTGGCAAGTTCTTCTGCGGCCCTACCACCTTCAACATCAAAGATGACGATTTTGTCTGCTCTGACCTTGAGAAGCTCCGTTCAGTGAAGCAGCTGTTCTTCCCGATGGTCATGAATCTGATGAATGCGATCACGATGGACTTGTATCTCTCCGACCGTTCACGCCCGAGCATCATCCTTGTTGAAGAAGTTGCCTCGATGTTGCAAAAGACCGGCTTCGTTTCGATGGACGGCCTTACTCAGATGATCAATGAAGGCTACCGTCGCGCTCGAAAATACCGTGGCGCGATGGGCATCGTACTTCAGTCGCCACTGGATTATGAAGTGTTGCCTGGGCTTGGCCCGGTTGTGAAGGCCAACGCACAGTGGCGCTACTACCTGGAATCACGCATGTACGACGAGGCTGTGAAAAAAGGTCTGCTACCAAACATCACTGAAGGATTCCCACTGAATCTGTTGAGCAGCGTCCGTAATGCCCGTCCTCGCTACGGTGAAGTCTTTATCGACTGCCCGTTAGGTATGGGTGTAGCCCGTCTTTGTGTCGATCAATGGCGCTATTGGGTTAACACCTCCGATGGTAAAGACGTAGCGGCTTTCGACCAGTTGATGGCTGCGGGTATGGAACCCGTTGATGCTCTGATCAAGCTCTCCGGCGTGAATCCGACTGCATTGAGGGCCGGATAACGATGAGGATGAAACTTCTGGCGATGGGGGCATTTATGCTCCCTGTTTCATTTGCGCATGCGCAAATTCAGGCGACCCCGGATACGGGGAAAATCTCCGCAAGTAAGGATGCCGCCAACTCCATTTCTTCTACCGTAAAGGGAAAAACCAGCACAGCCTCACGTCTCAACGAATCACAGATTCGCCCGGTATCCGGGGAAAACAATATGCGTACCTATGACGGCAACACGGCATTTAACGGAAAGGCTGTCTGCAAAGGTTCTTCCGAATTCATGCGCATGCTTGTGCAGCCATCGAGCAATGGAAACCTGAAGATGCTAAATATCATGCAGGATACTGATATGAACGGCTCTCTGGACATAACCACATCTCCTGGTTGGGATATCTCCGTTGTGTGCAGCAACGGCTTTCAGACCTGCACTGATGCGAACAATGCAGCCTCTTGTACTTCATGGGCCTGGGTAGCCGATGCTAAAACTTACCAGCTGGGCCGCAAAAATGTCGCGATGAGTGAGCTGGGCGGCTGCTACTGCATAAACAACAGCTGCGGTAGCAATCTTGCGTGGAACAATCTCGGCCAGATTCTTAATGATCTCGGCGGCGGTGCGTCACAGGCCTTGTCACGAGCCAATCCGTGGTTCACGCTCAGCCAGATCAAAGTTGATGGTGTTTCAGCCTCGTTCGTTGGTGGTGATACGGCCTCCTGCTCCATTGGCGATTCTGAAGGCTTTTTCGGTACAACTGACGGCAAAAAAATTCTGTCTTACAAGGATAACTACAACGCCATGAAGACGGATGCCAACAGTCAGAAGACCACCAGTGATGCCTACCGCATGATCACAGAGGGCAGTCTGAACCCAAACGAAACGTCTGATGTGTACTCATGTGATATCACTCGCAACGTGAATCTGGATGAGCCAAAGCTGAATGAAATTATCGCCTTTGATGGAGGGCAAGGTTCCGTTCAACAATGCGGTACTGACTGCCTTCAACTGGTTTTAGGCCGTCTTGGCGATAACTACTGGAGCGGTACGTGTAAATACTTTGAAGTGGATTCTAACTTTTTCATCAAAGACCACACCCGCATCGCCAGCGCTACGCTCATTAACGCCGTTTTTGATGACTGGATGCAGCTGTGGGCCGGGGATAAAGTCGTCTGGTCAGGCCCGTATGGCAACTGGAACGATGCAGGCCCAGTGCCAGGAGCGTGCGAGCTAAGTAAGTCCTGGAACCAATCCCCCAACACGGATTTTAAGCAGTATCTCGATAAAAATGGCCCGGTAAAATTCAAAATCCGCGTCGAAGTTTCAGGTGAAGGCGAAGGTTATGCGCTGGTTCGTTTGAAGGCTGATCTTTCCTGTCGTGAAGGCGATGAGTATGTATCAAACACCTGCACCGCTTACGAACAGGATCAAAACTGCCAGCTTATTGATGAGACTGTGGATGGCGTGAAAACCTTTACGGGCAGCATCAACACCGGCCTTATACCTCTCCCACAAACCCAGGTTCTTCAGGGTAGTTTCTGCTCTGTCGCGGTCAAACGTGATTGGTTCAAAAAGAAGCGCTCATACCGTTGCAACCGCAAGACAGATTTCAATTTCGACAAAATTATCGAGCGTAAGGCCTACATTGATAACACCGTCACCCCAGGTGATTACAAAGACAAAATGTTCAATAACGGGAAAGTCACTTACGGATCTGGGGAACTCTTTTGGCCTGACATGCCGAAAGTCGGTGAGTGCATCAACATGTGCAAAACCCGTAAAGCGAAGCAAACACCTGACATGGCAATTTCTGGTCAGGTAGACAAGAACAATAAGGCAGGCGTGACGAAGTACGACAACTTCTATTACGAGTGTGACGCGACTAACCAATGCCCTGCGGGAGCCGGTGAGGAAGTCATTAAGGCCTGCCAATGCCTGAATGAATTCGCAGAAGCCGCTGCAATAATGCAGGTCGTTCGCCAAGCCGGGCAGGACATGATCTGTAGTTCCGGTAACGCCAAAATGCCTGACGGCAAAAGCAAATAAGGAAATTACATGGATTTTCTGAAGAAACTCATTAGTACGACCCTTATTCTCTGCCAATTGGTTATGCTGATTGGCATTATGCCGGTACGTGCCGCGAATCCAATAGCCACCAATTTTGTTTGTGGTCAGGATCTGAATAACAATGATTATCTTGGCGATGAAGGGGAATATCAGGCCTGTCAGACGGCGACCATTAATCATACCACAGCTGCCAGTCCATATTGCCTGCAAGGATATACCATGCAAGCAAATGGGTTATGCATGAAGTATGAATACGCCCCTCTGGGTAGTCAATGTCCTTCAGGCTATTTCATCCAGAATGGTCGATGCATGCAAGAACAGTATTTGCAAGCGCAGGCGTATTGCCCTAGTGGGTATATTGTCGTGGGAAATGGCTGTCAACGAGTAACGTATACCAATCCAACTCAGTCATGCCCTTCCGGCTCAGTGATTCAAAATGGAAGATGTATAAGCCAGGCTCAAGTAGCACCTTCCCAAAGCTGTCTCCCCGGTACTGCTGCGACAACTTTTGGTGGCGCACCTGCCTGTGGATGGGTCTGGAACAATGGATACCCAAACCCTACGCTTGGAACTGGCATCCCTATTCTTGCGTGTACTCCCGTTGGACAAATTCCGGGTATGGCAAGTTGCTTTATCAGGCCATCTTATATCTGTAATCAGGGATCTTTACAGGGAAATGTTTGTATCGTTAATAAGGACAATGGCGCTGTAACGCTGGTTTGCCCTTCAGGCTCACAGTTGGTTAACGGCCAGTGTAAAAAAACGGAATCAGCGAACCTGAATTACCTTTGTCCGACAGGTACATTGACTGGTAATCAGTGCAAAGTGGTTACTGACGGTGGCCCTGTCAAGGCTGTGTGTAATCCTGGCTATGTGGTTCAAAACGGCCAGTGCGTTAAATCAACACAATCTCAGACACAGTACAGCTGTTCTCAGGGAACCCTCAGCGGTAAACAATGCGTCTGGAATACCCAAGAGAACTACTGCCCTATCGGTGTTAATCAGTCATGTCTGAACAACAATGGTGGCGCATCCTGCTCCCCCAATAAATGTATCGATATCGGCGTGAATAAGCCCGTTGATGAAGGCAGTATTGATGGTTCGATGCTGGTTGATGACGGTAAGAAATCGGAAGATGGTATCTGTATGGATCAGATGTTCATTTTCAGTGGTCGTGCTCAGGATTGCAAACTGGCTGGGATCGATACTGCATTTAAAAACTGCTGCAAAAGCGAAGGTAAAGTCTTCACGGATGGTGTCGGTGCGATGGGGAATATAACCACTGCGGCCAGCACTATCTCTAAGGTTTATGGGGCGGCACAAGAGGCCTATACCTATTACACGGTTGCAATGCAGGCTACCGGCGATGCTGCCGTGGCCTCATCAATGGCCGCTCAAGGCTTCGGTAATGCGATGATTGTTGCCTTTGACCCGACAAGCCTCGCGATTTCCGTCGCTATTTATTTCGCGATGCAGTATTTGATGAAAGCCTGCGATCAAACTTCTATGGAAACGGCCATGCAAGCTGGCTCCGGCTACTGCCATGAGGTCGGCACATACTGCAAAAAGAAAATCCCATTGCTGGGCTGCGTACAGAAGGCAACCTCTTACTGTTGCTTCAACTCGAAGCTGGCGAGGATTATTCATGAACAGGGTAGACCACAGCTTAAAAACTTCAGTGGTTGGGGAAATTCCGGTTCACCACAGTGTCGTGGGTTCACCCCGGATGAGTTTGCTGCCATAAACTTTGCTGAGATTGACCTCAGTGAATACGTTGAAGACATGGTGAAAAAAGCAACGGACGAAATTCAGAAAGATGTTAATCAAATCACTCAGGACTTCTACGAGAAGACAAATTAATTAAACAAAAGCCATCAGGGATGATGGCACAAAAAAGAACTTAATAAACAATGAGTTAAAAAGATCATTAAAATCAAATATAACTAATTAAAAAATCAGCATGTCAATTAATTGATTATGGTTTATGATACAAATACATATCATAAACAAAGACTCGCTATGCAAAAATTAATGACCCTGCTGTTTAGCGCGGCCCTGTCTTGTGCTGCCAGTGCTGCCACGATTGGCAACACTATCGGACAGATCTATGACATTGCAGAACCCGACGCGCTCAGTGAAATTGAGAATCGTGTCCGGGCTGTAGACTGGTCGAAGGAAATGAATAAGAACCGCGAATCGTGGCATGCGTTTCGCGGCGTTCCACTACCGATCGCGAAAGAAACGCGAACCCGGACATTTGTCCCGTTCTATACCTCTCTGATTGATGTACCTGATAAAAATGGCCGCATCCTCTATCCAAAGGGCTATACCTTTAATCCCCTGCAACACGTTCACCTGCCGCAGCGTATAGTTGTGATCGCACCGGGCCAGGAGGAATGGCTAAAATCCCACGTTAACGATACCGATATGGTGCTGTACACCCACGGCGATGTGATCACGAAAGGTGAGTCCATTGGCCGCCCAGCATTCATCCTCGATTCAGCCTTACAACAACGCCTTGATATAAAAGTTACCCCGAGCATCATAAATCAGGAAGGCGCTCATCTTGTCATTAACGAATTTGCCTGGAATCCTGACAAGAAGAAGTCCACGGCGCTGCTCAAAGCCATATCTGATGACATGCTCAGCGCAACCTCAGATGTTCTGACAACGGCATTTAACGCACTCATCCCAGCCGCTCGTGCTGAGTGCAAAACCTCGTTTCTTAACCCTGTGACAGATATTGGCTGGTCATGCATTTTCCCGATGCGAATTGCCGGTGTTCAGATTGTTGGTGGCGAGGAAAATGCCAGCCCGAGTGACAGCCCGGTGTGTGTTTGTAAAGGCGGGGCTGTACCAACTATCGGACTCAAAACGTCTTTCTGGGAACCAAAACGTATTATCGATACGGTTTCCGATCCTTACTGCATGATGCCACTCGGCACAACATTAACCAGGCCGAAGCCGGGAACTCTCGCCGGTGGGATGAACGAGAACAACACCTCAAAACGTGCCTTCCAGCAAGCTCATTACTACATCTTCCCAGCGTGGAAAATCCTCAACATGTTCTACGACATTCCTTGTCTTGATGATGAAGGCTATGACGTAGCGATGATGACCGAGATCCTACCTCAGTGGAACAACGATATTCTCAGTCTGATCGTAAATCCAGAAGCCCTGCTGTTTGCAAACCCTATTTCAACCATCACCTGCTCAGCTGATGCCGCAGCGGCATCCTTCGGCATGCCCCTGAATGTGCTGTTCTGGTGCATGGGATCGTGGGGAAATGCCTACCCGCTCTCTGGCTCAATTACCTCCACGGACTATGTGGAAGCCAACGCAGGTATCGCAGCCAGAACGATTTACATGATGGGTCGTCTCGGTCTGCTCTGGAATACCTCTGATGATGGTTGCTACCGCGAACTCGCCCCAATCTGGCGAAAAGACCGGTTCAAATTACAGATGATGCGCCCGGCGCGTAGCACGGCCTGCCTGCCTCTTGGCCGCGAAGGATTGTTGTGGACAGGCGGTAAGCACGATCCACGCAAAGACAATTTCATGTGGATGATGTTCGAAAAGAAAGATTGCTGCGTCCGGTATCAGGGTTCAGTGATGTAAGCGCATTTGCGCATGCGCAATTTTTTAAGGAAAACCAATGCGAAACCTAATTCTTAATAAGACTCTGGCTGTACCGACCATTTTCTTCTTTTTGCTGTGTATCAAAGGCGGTGACTTAGCTGCCTGGGTGATGGGAAATACAAATCTCGCAACCTGGCTTGAAGAGAACAAGCTGGGTATCACCTTTAGCGGGTCAGACTTTTCCATTCTCCCTGCGATCGCCGTCATTGCCGGAATGTGTTCGTTCAGCCTGTTAATTCAGTTCGTCATCGAAATGGCCTTCGATGTATTTGATGCTTTCACTGCTACGCCAGTGGTTACTGAAGCTGCCGAGGAAAAAAGCACTAAACCAGTCATCAATCTGGCTGAAAAACAGGAACCTACTGTGACACTTCCGACGACTGAAAGTGGCGAAGATAAGGAGAAACGCTGATGAAAAACAGCACCATTTTACTTCTCGCCTCACTGGCAACCTTCGGAGTATGTGCGACAGGCAGCGAACCGCTCTCCGTTACGATCTCCCCTGAAATGTTGACCGCAGCCCAACACGCTAATGAGCAGGCCGTACAAACCCTTAATGGTAACGATCAGGAAATAGCCCGGCAGTTTGCATCCTCCATTGCAGAATTTTCAAAAAGCGATGCGTTCAGGAAAAAACAGGAAGCCGTGAAGTCACAAGTTTTCGCTGCTACCGGTATGCAGTCAGATGAGAAAAAGGAAGACGGCCCCAAGCTGGCAGGGAATCAACTCGTCATGTTTGTATCGAGCAGCATGCCACTGGTCACATTGCGGCAGTACGCACATGACCTGTCGAAAGTAGGTGGTGTCATGGTTATGCGCGGTACTATCGGCGGGATTAGCAAAATGGTCGATACCATCACGCTTACCCGCAATGTGCTCAACGCTGACCCCTCCTGTGAAGGTGCAAAATGCAAGATGTGGGGTACTGAAATGTTGATAGACCCTATGCTATTCCGCATCTATGGCATAAACAAAGTTCCGGCCCTGATATACCAGCCAGATATGAATATTCAGAGCTACTGCGACGGTCTAGAAAAAGTGAACAAGGCATCAGCCGTTGTGTACGGCGATGCTTCAATTCGCGCCCTGCTGGAACGTATGGATATCATTTCCCCAGATGAGAAGCTAAAAGGCCTCGTCAAAGTGCTGGAGAAAGCATGATGTTACTGAAACGTCTGGCGCACCGCAGACCACTCTCACAAGACACACGCGCATACCTGAACACTACCACAATTGCCTTGTCGCTCATGCTCGCCTACAGCCTGTTTACCCATATATTGATCCCGGCAACGCACAGCGTTTATCCACTTGTCCTATACCGTTCCGGTGAAGTGGGCGTAGAGCAAAATCAGTATGTTCGCTTCTTTCGCAAAGACAGCTATTTACCCCGTGGGGAAGCACACCTGGTTAAACGCCTGGGGTGCATGGCCGGGCAATACCTTCAGCGCCAGGGAAACCAGTTTTATTGCGATGGCAAAGAAATCGCGCATGCAATGACACGCGATCAAAACGGTCACATCCTGCCCGTCTTCCATTTCACCGGGATTATTCCTGAAGGAAAAGCGTTTGCCGTGGGCGACACCATTAATAGCTACGACAGCCGCTATTGGGGCTTTATCGATATTGCAGCAACCGAACGGTTGGTTCCTGTTATTTAAGAAGTTTGCGCATGCGCAAATGCACTCATTTATCGAGGCTTATATGTTCAGAGAAATGGTACTAGTCGGTGCGACATTACTTTCATTACCGGTATTAGCAACCAGTGATGCCGCCGCACCGGCTAAAAATCCGCGACATGGATTATTTTGGTATGAAACGCCAAAAAAGGAAGAAGAAAAACAGGCCGAGAATAAATACCCTCGCCCTGTGATCCCCTCGGCTGATGAGTTATTTAAAATGCATCCAAAGGACGTTCAGGTCTTACTGGATAAAACTAGGGATTACGCCCTATACAAATTATCCCCTGATGTTGTTCTGGACTATTACAAAGTACAGGATGCCGCACGGAGAAAATCAGCCGCATTTACCAGCCTGACAGGGTACGTCATGCTGGAAAACCCTGAATTTAATGCTGCCTCTGACTATCCCATTACCAACCCAGGTAATGCGGAAAAGCAGCGTGAACGTCAGGAGTTAAAAAATAAAAGCCTGATTAAAAACCGCAATGAATATGCCTTGATATTCTTTAGCGAACCTAATTGCGGCTTCTGCGTCCAGCAATCCCGTATTCTGGAAAATTTTCAACGTGAAACAAGTTGGTATATCAAAGAGATTGATATAACCCGCCAGCCTGCGGCTAGAAAGAAATTTAACGTAGACCGCGCACCTGTCACCATTCTCATCAAGCGCAATTCAGAAAGTGACAAATGGATGCCGGTATCCGTAGGGGTGGACTCACTCGATAATCTCAGAACCAGTATCTATAACATGACCCGCGTCCTGAGCGGCGAGCTTGATCCGCGCCAGTTCTTTACCAATGAAAAACAGCAAGGCGGTTTCTTCGATCCACTAAAAGGAGCAGCTAAATGAGCTTTTTCCGCACTTTAATTCTACTTCTACTGTGTTTTTCCAGCCTGATTCAGGCAGAAACTGTGGTCCCTCAAAGTCAGCCTCAAACCGAAAATACTCTGATAACTGACTTGTTATTTAAGAACAGGAAGAACTTTGCCCTCCTCTATTTTGTCCAGCCCGGTTGTGTTTATTGCCAACATCAACTTCCGGTAATGGAGAGGTTTCAGAAAGAAACAAACTGGTATGTGAAAACTATCGACATTATTCAAAACCCGGAGGTGCGATCTAAGTTCAATATCAACGGTACGCCCGTCATTGTTCTGATTAAGAAAAACGCTGGCGCAAATAACTGGCAAGCCGTTTCTATCGGTTACTCACCTTTAAATACATTACGTGAAGATGTTTTCAGGCTGGTTCGCCTATTTAACGGTCTGGACCCCCAAAGTAAGTTTTACGTTCGTACACAGCGTAATGAATCAACCCCAATTCGTTAACAGGGAAGCATTATGAAGAATATCAGAAATCTTTTACTTCTCGCTGTCAGTGCATTATCGCCGCTGAATGCGTTTGCCGGTAATTGGGCCGATAAATGGTTTGATAACGCGGTTTATGACTCACCGAGCAGTTTCGATAGCCAGAAACGCGGCTATTACACGATGGGGGGGTTTACCGCCCGTACCACAACCAGCACAGACTACCCTATTACCATTTCCCCCCCTCGCCTGTCGGTGGGCTGTGGTGGTATTGATGGTTTTCTGGGAGGCTTCTCCTTTCTTGACCCAGATTATCTGGTTGAGAAAGCGCAACGTGCGATGCAGGCAGCGCCATATGTGGCCTTTGATATGGCGCTGAAAACCATGTGCAAAGAATGTGCAGATACATTGGGGAAAATTGAACAAATCACTAACTTCCTGAATGGTATTCAGCTGAATGAATGTGCGCTTGCGAAACCTATTGCTACAGCAATGGTTGAACGTGATGCAACAGCACTCCAGGGATTGTGGACTGAAATGACCGGCACGAAGAACCTAGATGAAGCAACAGACCGTATGTGGAGTGATACCACATCGAAAATTAAGGCAGCTGACGACAAGCCTATCTCAGATTTGAAATCCATGATTGCCGGATGTCCGGCTGATTTTCGCGATCTGATGCAGCACGGCTCCATCGTACAACGAGCTGCGGCAAAAGTAGGTATGGCCGACTATGCCGATACGATTCGTGGCTACATGGGCGACGTGTGGATAGAGGCGAAAACCAACGACAAAATCCCGGTCGCAAAATCCGTGACAAGCTGCCCTCAGAACAAAAAGTTCTCTTTGGATGACATGCTGAATGGACGTTCTTACGTGAAAACCATCGACCAACAATGCGTTCCATCCGGCTCACGCCCTGTGCGTACCGTTGTGTATCAGAAAATGGAAAGCATCGTTTCGCGCATTAAGAATAATCAACCCCTGACCTCTGAAAATCAGGCTTTCATCAACCAGACAAACATCCCTGTTTACTCCATTCTGAAACAGGCTGTTGTAACTGGTCAGGACACGGTTACGCTGAATGTCCTTAGTGAACTGGTAGGCCTCTACTATACCTATTTCATTTTCACCGACCTGTACCGTAATACGGAAAATACCTTCGATAAGGTCAACGAAATGGTATCTACGCCGCTGTCCGACCCCTCTGCCGGTTCGAAACCATGCCGCATGGATTTGTTCAAACCGGCCATTTCTAAATTCGATGACCTGATTACGCAAGCCCGTGATGCCAGTACCAAAGTGGAAGCCGCCTATAACAGCCGCTTGCAGTCCTACACGCTAAACCAGGGCTTTATTAAGTCATTCGAAACTCAAGAGCGTCAGGATCAAAGCGATCGTGCCGCAGGAGCATTGCGCTGATGAAAAGACAAATTATTCTTCTTGCAGGGTTAATGGCCGTTAGTCCATTCGCCCTGGCAATGGACGCGGAATATGTGATCATGGGTGGATTTTCAACCATTGTGAATGCCTTCACCCGCATCAAACTTATCTTCAACGATAACCAGTATGCTTCGATGGTCACTGCGTTTGTTGTAATGGGGATGATCTCGGCATTGCTGCTCAAATCGGCAAAAGGGGGCTACGAATTTCTCGAAACTGGCAAGGCTCAGATGGGGATGGGCTGGCTGGGCCTTACCGTACTCGGCACTATCGTCTACTTCGGTCTGGTACAGCCTAAAGGCACAATCCATATTTATGATCAGAGTCGAAATCAGTACCAGGCGGTCAGCGGAATTCCTGATTTTCTCATTTTGACTGCCGGGGTCACGAACCAGGCCTATCAGGCATTTGTTGACATGGGAAATCGTGATACAGCCACAACAACGCGCTTCACAGGCGAAGGAACCCCCATCAAGATGCTGCTCGGCATTTTGAACCGTAACGGTGCGCAGTTTGATCCCTATCTGACCCAGAATATTAAAGCCATGTGGAACCAATGTTCACCAGTTGCAGAAACACGCGGTTTCGATCCCCGTTCGTTGAAATCCGGTTCATCCGTACTGGATGTGGTTTCCGCGCTGGCCCCACTGCGCAATCAGGCTGTCTATACCAGTTGGGTAAGCCCTTCCAATCCTGCTGGCGCGACCGTGACCTGTGACCAGGCCTATGTTTCCTTGAAAAGCGATCTGGGCAACCCTGCGGCATACGGCGCACGCGTCTCAGATATTTGCACCAAGAATGGCTATACCGCTGGCAATGCGGCGCAGCTGGCCGAGTGCAAAAGTCGTATGGAAGACGGTCTTCAGAAAATTTTCGGTGCAAGCACTCTTTCCCTGAATACCGCCATGAGCAACATACTGGTGTCGCAGGCAATCACGGATGCGATGCTTCAGAACAACCCGGACGTGGCAACAACCATGCTGACTAACCGAGCCATGATTAACGGCGGGATGGCCGATGCTGTTACCAACCCGGAATGGTTAAGTTTCATCATGGCCGGTGTGATTGCAATCATCCTGTCCGTTACCCCGTTGTTGTTGCTTCTGGTCTTTACACCACTGATGGGTAAAGCTCTAACCTTGCTGTTTGGCCTCTGGATTTTCATCACGAGCTGGCAGATTGCCGATGCCCTGCTTTTACAGGCTGGAACCGATGAAATTCTGACGGCCATGAATGATATCAAATCGATGGGTCTTGGAATCGATGCAGTCCAGATGGGGCCATCATCTACGATGAAAGCGATGTCTGTGATGGCTTCTGCGCGTGAAACTGCCCTCCAGATCGCGATGCTTATCGCTGGTCTGTTCGGTGTCAGCGCATATGGCCTGAGTGCCTTTGGTCAGAAAGCGATGAATCGTCTTGACCGCGTAACGGAAGAAACCAGCGATAAAGCATTCACACCGGAAGGCAAAGGCGCGCAGATTGATGCAATGAATCGCGGTCACGCAAATCTGCAAACCGCTGCGGATATCGGCGGCATCGACCGTATGAGCAGCGCCACATCCTTTAACCAAAGTTCAGCAATTGAGAGTGGTCTGACACAAATCTCGGCGCTCGGCGGTGCTCCTGGCGTAGCGGCGCAACGTTCTGGCGCAGTAGAGGGTGGCCGTGCATCCGGTACAACACGCGGCTACGAGAATGGTGTCACCAGTGGCGGCTTTGCCGCAGCGTCCGAATCGTCTATGGTTTCAGCACAGTCGAATATCGGTGAAGCACAGGGCATCCAAAGCGCGGCCAACGCATCAAACATGTCTGTGACAGAGCAATCCGCTCTTAACAGCGGCGTAAACCACACCATCCAGACAGCAGATGCGAAGTCAAACCTGAATCATGGTGGCGGTCAGCTTTCCACGCTGTCAGAGCAGCAAGGGAAACTGCACGGTACAGAACGTGAAACACAGTTGGGCCATGCCGCCGGTACGCGTCTGGCTGCAAGCGCTACGAACAGATCTGTCACTGAGTTTACCCAAGAGAAAACTGCAACCAGCGCGATCAACGAGCATGCTTCAGGACAAGGCCAGCTACAGGCTTCAGGCGGTACGCTGGGTGGTCTGCATTCTCGTTCCGAATATACCGCAGCTGCTGAAAGCGACGAGCGCCAGGGCCGCGCTGACGCATTGCATAATGCCTATGACGCGGAAGGTGGGATCGCAAGCGGCGTAAGCGAAGCGCAGACTGAGCACCTTACCCAGAATCTGCACGATATGCGCGAGCAGAAAGCCAACGTTAACGAAATTAGTCAGGCCACCGGCGCTACCGAAGGACAGTCGCGCGAGATTCTCTCGGCGGCTCGTTCTGCTGAGCAAATGGGTACGCTGGAAGGTAATAATTTCAGTCCGAAGCAAATGCAGGAAAACTCTGCCTGGTCTACATCTAAGGGCGCAAACATTATTCAGGGCGAAAGAGCAGCTTTTGCCGAACGTGGCGTTAAGATGCCCGAATATGCGAAGCGTCATGGTGAAACCGATATGCAGCAGGCGATGTCGGGTCAGGATAAATTCGATACGCTCAGCCAGGCTCTCCACGGTGATAAACAAGCTGCCGACGCGCTGGCCGGTGCTAATACAACGCTGGCCGTCAATCAGACAGATGCAACCAACCTTCAGGAGAATGGCCTCATCACCCAGACACAGGCTGAAGCAATTCCTAAGAACGGTGTGGGTACGGTTCATATGTCGATGCGTGAAACACCTGACGGCCAGAGTGCAGCAACAGCGACAATTCAAACCGGAAACAGCACGGTCAGCGACAATAGCTTTACCAGCAATTCCGATCAGACCTTCGGTTCAGCGGCTTCAGCACAACAAAACCTACAACACGCACCGGCGATTGAAAGCTTCATTGCCGCGTCTGAGCGCACTAATACTGGATCATCTTCACGCCTGTTGGGTGCTGAAATGGCAAAAAGCCTGTCGCCGTTTATCACGCAATCAGGTGATGGCCGCACACAGCAGGCTATCGACGGGGGTGCCAGTATTGGTAGATCTGGTTTCCTGCGCGAAGTTGGGAAGGCGCTTGGCGTTAACCTGAGCGCCGGTGTTAATATGAACAACATCAATGGTCATTCTACCGTGACCGATCAGATTGCCGCAGCTGCCGGGCATAAAATTCAGCAGTTCCGCGACAGCGCTACTGAGCAGGCCGATGCAGCACATCTTAGCGGTAACGCAAGAGAGCAGTTCATCAATCAGAACGTTGCGCTACAGTCTGAGGCATTCTATAAACCCCTGCTTAAAGCTGCGCAGGATACCGCTGAAGCTCGTTCGACAGGCTCTATTGTCAGTGATATCTCTACGCCACAGGCTGCACAACCTGCTGCTGCACAACCTGCTGCTGCACAACCTGAGAAGGGTTTCATGCGTGAAGGTATTAGTAGTCCCCAGGAGTATGCAGCTCGCATGAAGCAGAACACCGGGGATAGCACCTCAACAGCTCAGCCCAGCCAAGCTGAAGCCACTCCGCTGTATCAGGAACCACAGCCGACGCCTGTTCCTTCCCAGCCTGGCCTGTCGGGCAGCACACGGAATGAAAACAGTCAGGCTACTGGTTCGCATGTTGATAATCACCTCACTGCGCAACCGGGCCGGACTGAAGCCACTCCGCTGTATCAGGAACCACAGCCGACGCCTGTTCCTTCCCAGCC
>ERZ1026866.199-NODE-199-length-40778-cov-41.392113_pt1 | contig 40778 bp, 33 predicted proteins | sample MGYA00380163_ERZ1026866 | MGnify/ENA primary metagenome ERZ1026866 (study PRJEB33269, sample SAMEA4719799) | human gut metagenome | biome: human-associated habitat; feature: organic feature; material: feces | place: Cameroon | collected 2013-10 ...
TTTTTAATGAAATAAAATATCTTAATATGTAAATAATATAAAATATATTGAGAAATAATTTATTTTTTTAATGTTATTTTTATTCCAAAAATATATATAATCTTTCTATCTTCAAAATTATCTATTCCAAATATTTTTATTTTTCTATTTTTAATTTCATTAATTTTGTAGTCTAAATAATTAATTTTATCATCTAGATAATTAATTTTATTATTAGTCATTGTTTTTATTTTATCAATATTATTCTGATAGTCTGTTTTATATATTTTTTCTTTAAATAAACTAAATCTATTTTTATTATATTTTTCTATATTAGTTTTTATATTTTCTATTATAGATTCTCTATGTTCAATATTATGTTTTTGCATATATTCTTTTAAATTATTAAGTCTGCTATATGCACTTTCAATATCATAGTAATTATAATAATCATCTCTTATGTCAAATATATTTTTATAAAAAAACTTATTATCATAATCATCAAAATTAATAGATGAAATATTTTTTATTAAAGTTAATAATTTATTTTTATTAATTTTTATATATCCAACATTATCATTTTCTTTTTTTGAAAAATTAAAAAATAAAGATTTTTTACCATCATACATATCAAATAAATAGGTTGAAAATAGAGAATAATTAATATTGTTCAATTTATTAAATACAATTATGATATCATCTTTCATATATGGATATATATATAATAAATAAAATATTAAAAGAGGACTTGAATTTTCATTGGCTATTAATATAAAATCTATAGTATTTTTAATAATGTTAGTGCTTTCTATATCCATAGGTGTTTTATTAATATGTAAATTGAATTTTTTATTTTCTTCATCATTGAAATTTCTTACATCAAATCCAACAAGCTCTCTATCATTAATTTCAAAACAATTTAGCATTAAATTTTTATTTGTTTTTACAGCATAGTTTAATATATTATGAATTTCAACACCATCTAATAAACCTATTTGAATAATATTTTTTATATTATTTTTATCAATTAAGTTAATTATATTAATTATACTATTAAGCGGTATATCGCTGTATACAAAATAAGATTTAAATTTCACTCTATCAAAAGTAAATTCTTTATATTTTTCTAGTATTTCTTTATTAAAAATGTCATCTGAATTATCAATGCTTATTAATTCTTTGTTTTTATAATTGTTAAATCTAAAAGCTATTTCTGAAAATTTACCATTACTTTGTACAAGATGCTTACATTTTGATATCAAATAAAAATCTACATATTCTTTATTTCCATCTATTATTTCATAATTATAAACATCTTGAATAAAAGGTATAATATTATCTTTAACATATTGAATGTTGTTGGAGAATATATAGAATTTAGAATGTTTATTTTTAGTATAAAAGTATTCAAAAGATTTTAAATAATAATCAATAGAGGGAATTTTAATATTAACCATATTAGCAAAATATATATAATCACCTCTTCTAATATGTATAGCTACAGATTCATTATTATTAATATCATTTAAAATATTTATTTGTTTATCATTTAATAATTTATATAAATAATCATCAAGTAAAAAATATTTAGTAAAGTCTAGATTATAAAAATATTCTATCCATACCATTTTATGGTCTAAATATACGCTTTTATTTGTATTTTTTAATTCAGATAATATCTTACCTTTACCAAAACTATGGTCTATAAAATTTTCTTTGGATTTTTGTATTTCTTCTTGAGTAGCTGCCTCAAATTTTATATTATTAAATAATTTAGTTAATATAAACTCTCTATTGTCTATACCTAAAAAATCTTTTTTATTATTATCATAAAAAGTCAAATCTAGTTTAACATTTCTATTAAATGTATCACGAATAAAAAGAGAAAAAGATAATTTAAGAATTTGATCAGTAAAACCATCACATACTTGCATTACTACTATTGAATTATTGTTACTCATTAATAGCCCTAAAATTATTAATTACATAAAATACAAAGTAATTATATATAAATAACACTATTTTTCAAGTTTTTTATTTTTTTATATGTAATATCAAAAAATTGACAAGTATATATATATTTGTTATAATAAACATAATACATTTTTAGAGTTTAGTATGAAAAAAGCAGTACTTTTTATAATTTTTAAAAGAGAAGAGTTAACTAATAGAGTTTTTGAAGTTATTAGAGAAGTTAAGCCTCCGCGTTTATATGTTGTAGCAGATGGTCCAAGAGAAGAAGTTAAAGATGAATATGAGAAGTGTATGGCAACTAGAAAAGTTATTGAAAAGGTAGATTGGGATTGTGAGGTAAAAACTTTATTTAGAGAAAAAAATGTTGGATGCAGATTATCCATATCTGGCGGAATAAGTTGGTTTTTTGAAAATGAAGAAGATGGTATAATACTTGAAGATGACTGTTTACCAGATAAGTCTTTTTTTTCTTTTTGCGAAGAGCTATTAGATTATTATAAAGATAATGAAAAAATAATGAGTATAGGAGGTTTTCATTATGGAGAGCCTTGTACAAAATATAGCTATTATTTTTCTTCTATAATGCAATGTTGGGGTTGGGCTACTTGGAGAAGAGCTTGGAAATATTATGATACTAATTTAGAGAAATATTCTTATGAAGATATATGCCACAAAATAGATAAAATATATAAAGATGCATATATGAGAAGACATTGGAAAGATATAGCTTATATGATGAAAAATCCTGAAATTCAAAAAGAAAGAAAAGTAGATAGTTGGTCATACACTTGGACTATTTCAATAATTCAAGAACAAGGCATATGTATAGACCCTAATGTTAATTTGGTGAGTAATATAGGCTGGGGTATAGATAGTGTTCATTGTCTTGATCCTGATTTTTATTTAGCAAATACTCCTATATCAAGTATAGATAAAATAACTCATCCTACAAAAGTAGAGACTAGTATAGATATTGATGAATATGTATGTCATTATAGATTTTCCTTTAGAAATGCTGAAGAATATATGCAAATTTTAGAGAATGATAAAATATGTTTGAATACTAAAATACAACAATTAGAAAATAATGTTCAAGAATTAAATGATAAAATAAAAGAATTAGAAGTGATTAATAGTGAATTAGAGAATACAAAAAATAATATTATTATTAATACAAAAACGATTATAGATAAAGTAGCTTGGTATATACCTTTTAAAAAGCAAAGAGGTAAGTTTAGAGAGAATTTATATAAAAAAATTGGTATTTAATTTATTTATATATTATATTTTATTGCTTAATTTAAGAGTATATTGTATACTTTTACAATATATAATAACAAGGTTAGTTTATGAAAAAAGCAGTTTTATTCATGATATTTAACAGACCAGATCCAACTAGAAAAGTTTTTGAAGCAATAAGAGAAGCAAAACCTCCTCGATTATATGTAGCTGCAGATGGACCAAGAAAAAATGTAAAAGGTGAATATGAAAAATGTATATCTACAAGAGAAATTATTAAAGAAGTAGATTGGGATTGTGAAGTAAAAACGTTATTTAGAGATAAAAATTTAGGATGCGGTTTAGCTGTATCTGGTGCTATAAGCTGGTTTTTTGAAAATGAAGAAGATGGTATAATACTTGAAGATGACTGTTTACCAAATCAATCTTTCTTTTATTTTTGCGAAGAGTTGTTAGATTATTATAAAGATAATGATAAAATAATGCATATACATAGCAATCATATAGGTAAACCATATTCTAATTATAGTTATTACTTTTCATCTATGGAAAGATGTTGGGGTTGGGCTACTTGGAGAAGAGCTTGGAATCTTTATGATTATAAATTAGAAAAATATTCATATGATTTAATAGCTAAAAAGATAGAAGATATATATTTTACTGATTTTTATATTGATTATTGGAAAGATGTATTAAAGACTATGACAGATGATGATATAACAAAAAGAATTGATACTTGGGATTATCAATGGAGTTTTAGTATATTAGCTAATGATGGTTTATGTATATGTCCTAATATTAATCTTGTAAGTAACATAGGATTTGGAAAAGATGCAACACATTGTTGTTATGAGAATGACCCTCTTAATAATATGGTTTCATATAAAATAGATAAAATTACACATCCGCCAATTGTAAAAAGAGATTTATTTATAGATGAAAATTCTATGTCTAAAAATTTTCATTATGCATGTTCAGATGCAGAATATAGATTAAATACTATTACCTCTAACATTAGAAAAATTGTTAATAAATTAGCTTGGTATATACCTATTAGAAAATTAAGAGATAAATTTAGAGATGATTTATATAGGAAAATAGGAATATAAATAAAATTTTTATTTAAATTAAATAAGTAATTGATTTTGGTACTATTAAAATTTTATCATTAAATTCATTAAATTGATGAGCTACTTTACAAAAGTTTCCAGAAGAAGCTATTTGATATTGACATTTACTGATTAGATAAAAATCAAAATATCCTCTATTATTGTTATTTATATCAACTATCTTATAGTCATATATATTTTTTATATTAGGAATTATATTTTTATTTACCCAATCTAAATCATCTGAAAAAAAGAAAATTTTAATTTTATTATTTATTTTATTTTCTATAGTTTCAAATGCATTTTTATAATAATTAAAATTTAAATCTATATAATAAGGAAAATTGATGTAATCAGTTCTTCTTATATGGCAAGCTACAGTATTTTTACTATTAATAATATCATTATAAATTTCTTTATTTTTTTCATCTAATATTGGAATGAAATATTTATCTAAAGTTAATACATCTGTATAATTTAATAATTGAAATATATTTGGTATTTCAATTTTTATTTTATTTTTTATAGCAAATTTTTCATTTAATGCTAAAATACCATACATATATTGTATTTGTTCATCATTAATATTTTCTAATAAATTTGAAGCTTTAATATTTTCAAAATACCACCAAAAATCTATATAGTTAGATTGCTTACTTAAAAATATTTGTTCTTCTGTAGCTAAATTAAATTCTATATCTTTAAATATATTTATTAATTCAAAACGTCTTTCATTTATTTTAGAATCATCCATGCCATTTGTTTTATACCAACTTATATCAAATAAAATTTTTTTGTTGTAAAATTTTTCTAAAGATTTTGCTACTAAATATATTCTTATTTGATCTGCAAATCCACCATCCACAGCAATAACAGCAACATTTTTATTTTCTGGAAATATTTTATTTGTGATGATATTTAAATGATTTATAATTTGTTTATTTTCTTTTTCTATATCTTCTATTTTATTTAAGTATTCTCTTATTAGATATCTTAATTTTTTGAAAGGACACCACCATAATACATCATCTAAATATTTATGGAATTGTTTATTCATTAATTTACTCACATCTTCAAATTAATTATATTATAAAATAAGAATAGTATTTGTCAAATTTTGTTAATTTACAAATATTTTTTATAATTTTATTAAAAATAGTTTATTTATAAATTTAGCTTGCAAAACGAGGCATTTAATTATATTATTAATGAGTTAATTTTTAATATAATAGTTTTTAATACATAATGTTATAGCGGAGATATTATGACACATTTAGAATTGAGAGAAAAGTTTAAAGAGTTTTTTAAAAGTAAAAAACATGCTATAGAGAAATCATCATCATTAATACCAATAGATGACCCTAGTTTATTATTTACAACAGCAGGTATGCTTCAGTTTAAGCCATACTATGCTGGAATAAAAAAAGCACCATATTCAAGAGTAGCTACTATACAGAAATGTTTTAGATTATCAGATTTAGAGAATATTGGTAAAACAGCAAGACACCATACATTTTTTGAGATGTTTGGCAATTTTTGTTTTATGGGAGACTATTTCAAGAAAGAAGCTATTGAGTTTGCTTGGGAGTTTTCTACACAGGTGATAAAGCTTCCTGTTGAGAGAATATATGTATCTATTTATGAGAAAGATGATGATGCATTTAAAATTTGGAATGAACATATAGGAATACCAAAAGAGAAGATTGTTAGACTTGGAAAGAAGGATAATTTCTGGGGACCTGCGGGAGATTCTGGAGCTTGCGGACCTTGCAGTGAACTTTATATTGATATGGGTGAGGAGAAAGGATGCGGTAAGCCTGATTGTTTTGTGGGTTGTGATTGTGAGAGGTATTTAGAGTTTTGGAATTTAGTATTTAATGAGTTTTTCCAAGATGTTGATGGCAATTTGACTCCGCTTAAAAATGTTGGTATAGATACAGGAATGGGGCTTGAGAGACTTTGCTATATTATGCAGGGAGTTGAGAGCAATTATCAGACTGATGTAATGAAGCCTATAGTTGATGCTATTTTAAATAAGCTTAATGTTAAATATGAAGGAAACAATAAGACAAAGATAAACTTATTGGCTGACCATTTAAGAGCTTTAGTATTTGTTTTGGCAGAGGGTTGTAAGCCGTCTAATGAGGGAAGGGGATATGTACTTAGAAGACTTTTAAGAAGAGCTTTAAAAACTGCTAATGATTTAGGTCATAAAGGAGCTTTCTTAAATGAGCTTACTTCTGCTGTAATTAATGTTTATAAAGATATATATGATTATCTTCCAAAAGAAGAAGAAAATATTAAAAAGATATTAAAAGAAGAAGAGAATAAATTCTTAAGCACAATATCTGCAGGCATGAATAAGCTTTACAATGTAATGGAAGAAAACAAAGAAAGCAAAGTAATATCAGGTAAAGATGCATTTATGCTTTTTGATACTTACGGACTTCCTTTTGACATCACAGAAGAAGAGGCTAATGACCATGGTTTCACAGTTGATAAAAAAGGCTTTGAAGATGCAATGGATGAACAGAAAAAAAGAAGCAGAGGAACAGGAGAGGATAAAAAATCAAAATTTGGTTTTGTTGAAAATTATGAAACTAAATATGTTGGAGAAGATAGAGATAGTTTAATTAATGGAATAAAATCAAAGATAGTTGCTCTATATGAGAATGGAGAGAAAAAAGAAAGTGCATCATCTTCTAACGTAGCTGTAATTACAGAGTCATCACCTTTTTATGGAGAGATGGGAGGACAGGTTGGAGATAATGGCTTTATAGAGATTTCAAGCGGAGAAAAGCTAAAAGTATTAGACACACAAAAAAAAGAAAACACTATTATACATATAGTTGATTGTGGCAATAAAACTTTAAAAGTTGGAGAAGAGATAAAACTTTTGGTTAATTTTGATAGAAGAAGTGCTATAAGAAAAAATCACACTGCAACACATATACTTCAAAAAGTTTTAGAGCTCACACTTGGAAATCATATTAATCAGGCAGGAAGCTTTGTTTGTGAAGATTATTTGAGATTTGACTTTACTCACCCAGATTCTCTTAATGAAGAGACTTTAATAAATATAGAAAATCAAGTTAATGAAATAGTATTTAAATCAATGCCTGCTGTAATAAAATATATGCCGAAAGAAGAGGCTATAGCTTCTGGAGCTAAGGCATTATTTGGAGAGAAATATCCTGATACTGTAAGAATACTTGATATAGGCGAAGGTTTTTCTGTTGAGCTTTGCGGTGGAAGTCATTTGACAAATACATCTGAAGTTGGTTATTTTCATATAGTAAGTGAAGGTTCTGTTGCAAGCGGCGTGAGAAGAATTGAAGCTATTACTGGGCTTAATGCTGCTAGAGAGGCTACAAATTTATTTAATAAAGTAAAAAGTTTAAGCCATATACTTAATGCAAATAAAATAGATGAACTTACAACTAGAGCTGAAAACCTACAAACAGAAATAAAAAAATTACAAAAAGAAAATAAACAATTAAAGACATCAGGCTCATCTTCTAAAGCGTTTATAGATAATTGCGAAGATTTAAATGGAATTAAGTTTTACAATTTGGAGTTTGACGAAGATATAAAAGATATAAGACTTTATGCTGATACTATAAAAGAGAGAGTTAAAGATTCTATAGCCTTTATGATAAGTAAAACAAATAATTCTATAATAGTTCAAGTTACTGGTAAGGCTTTAAAAGAAAAAAACATATTGGCTAATTCTTTAATTAAAGATATAATAGCAACTGCAGGAGGCAGAGGCGGAGGAAAAGATAGTTTTGCTCAAGGCTCTATAGAAAATATCGAAAAAGCAAAAGAGGCTATTAATAAAATAAAGAGTAGTTTATAAATGAAAAAAGTTTTAAGCATTATCATTATAATATTATTTTCTGTATCTTGTTCTCAGAAAGATTTAACTTTAAGAAGACTTGATGATGTTAATAGGGCTTCTAAGAAGTTGCAAGATAATAAAGATAATGAAGAGGTTTTATTAGAAGTACTTAATGCTGCACAAAACGGCGGAAGGGAAGTGAGAGCTGAGGCTATATGGGTACTTGGAAATATTGAGGCAGAAATAGCTTATAGTGATTTTTTAAAGTCTAGTGTTGAAGACCCTGATTTTAATGTGCGTTGTTTGTCTATACATGGTTTAGGAAGGCTTGAAGCTAAAACTCCTGAGGCAATAGACAGTATAAAAAGAGCTATATCTGATACCGATTTGCAGGTACAAATAGAGGCTTTAAAAGTTGCTGGTAATTTAAAAGCTCCTGAACTTTTAAACTCTATACTTGGAAGCTTATCTAGTAAAAATAAATGGGTGAGAATGGCTGCTATTGAAGCTTTGAAAGATTATGAAGATAAAAGAGTTGACCGTTCTCTTAATTTGCTTTCTTCTACAGATAATGATTATGCTGTGAAATCTACTATAGAGCAGGTTTTAAAATATAGAAATGAAAAAGGAATATAAAAATAATATATGCTTTTTAATAAAAAAATAATTTATTCATTAATAACTTTCTCTTTTATAAGTATTTTTATTTCCTCATGCAGAAGTATGGGAAATTCTGTTGTTGTAGTAGATGATATAATATCGACAAATAGAATAGTTGCAATTGCTTCTTTTACTTTCCCAAAAAGCATGACTAATGTAAATATAGATAGATTAAAATATTTGAATACAGAGATATATACAGATGTTGTATTAAAAAGCTTTATAAGTAATTTTAATTCCCAAAGTGAGTTAATAAAACTTGTAACTTTAGAAGAAGCATTAGGTACTTTGGCTTTTTCTAAACTTCCAAATCATTATATATTAGGTTCTGATTATGTGGCTGCTACTGGAACTATAGCTACAAATAAATTAGATGATGATACTATATCTTTACTTAGAGATAAAAATATATCAGGAGTTATGTATGCTAATTCTGAAATGTCTTTTTGGGCACAGAGTATTGATATAAACTTTGATATGTATGATTTAAATGGTAATAATTTATGGCTTGATACTTTGGAGGGATATTCTTATTATATTATAGGAGATACAGGTTCTCCTACTAAACAAATGAATTATCAGATAGTAATAGCTGATGTTGTAAAGTTTCAACAAAAGCATGCTGATGAATTATATATTATAATAGATGAAGCAGTATCTAACGGAGTATACACTTTAAAAAATAAAGTACCATATGCTTTTAGTACTAATGATATTTTGTTTACTCAAAAGACATTTAGTTTAACTAATGAAGAATATGCAAAAAAGGCAGGTATTAAATAATGGCAGATAGACAAAAGATAGAATTAAGTTTTAGTGATATTGATGAGTTTAGATTTAAAAGACCTTTAAAAGGTTATATTACAAAACTTGATAATGATAGATATGTTATTAGTAATGATGATTTAGCTATTAGGGGTACTGGTAAAACTCCTAAAGAGGCTGCCGAGATGATTAAAGAGCAGTTTATTAATTTGGCAAATGATGTTATGTATAAATCTAAATATGCTCCTTTAAGCGAGAGAGAGAGAAAAAAAGTAAGTATTATACAATCTATATGTGATATTATTTAAATATTATATATAGATTTTTTATTATCAAAAAACTTCTATTAACTTTTTAGGAATTAAATATGCTATTAACTAATGAATTAAAAAATAAAATATTAAAAAAATTTGAAGGAAAAAAAATAGCTGTGCTTCATGGAGGCATAAGCGATGAAAGGGAAGTTTCTCTTAGAAGCGGTAAGAATGTTTTTGAGGCTTTAACTTCTTATAAAGAATTAAAAGACAGCACAATATTGATAGACGTAAAAGACCATTATGAATTGGTTGAAATTCTAAAAAAAGAAAATGTTGAATATTGTTATAATATATTGCATGGTACTTTTGGAGAAGACGGTACTATTCAAGGTCTTTTGGATTGTCTTAATATTAAATATACAGGCGAAAATACTTTGGTTAGCTCCCTTTGTATGAATAAGGTTTATACAAAAAGAATATGGCTTTCTTCAAACATTTCTACTGTAGATTTTCAGCTTCTTGAAGATGCTGTAAAAAACAATAATATATCTTTTAATTTCCCTATAATATTAAAACCTATTTCAAGCGGTTCTAGTGTGGGGGTTTCTTTAATTAAAACTAAAGAAGAATTTGATAATATTGTTAAAGATATAAAAGATACTCATAATTATTTTTTAGAGCCGTATATCAAAGGAAAAGAAGTAACTGTTGGTCTTGTACGCGATAATGATGATATATATGTATTTCCTATACTTGGCATTAATCCAAAAAATGAAATATATGATTATGATGCTAAATATACTCCAGGAAAAACGGAGATGGAGATACCTGCAAAATTAGATAAAGAGATAGAAAAAAAATTAATAGAAAATTGTAAAAAGGCTTATGATGTTTTAGGCTGTGAGGGTCTTTGCAGAATAGATGCTATAATTTCTGATGATGGTTTTATTAATTTGATGGAAGTTAATACTCAAGGCGGAATGACAAATACTTCTGATATACCTGCCATGGCAAGAAATATCAATATGCCTTTTGAAGATGTTGTTTTATATATACTTTCTTTATCTTATAGAAATGTATAAAATTATCTATTGACAAATATTAAAAAATTAGTATATTATACTAAATGATATTAATTATTAATTATAAATAATTTCTTCATAAGAGGTTTGTAAAATATGAACAACACCAGAAACACAATACAAAAACAAGTAATATTAAATGCTGTAAGGGAATTAAAAAATCACCCTACATCAGAAGAGGTTTATAATTATATTAAACCAAACTTTCCTTCTATTAGTTTAGGAACAGTTTATAGAAATCTTAATTTGCTTTCAGAGAACAATGAGATACAAAAGATTTCTATAATAGACGATGCTGTAAGGTTTGACCATATCACAGGCGAGCATTATCATTTTCAATGTGATAAATGCAAAAAGTTGATAGATATTAATTTGCCTTATAATAAAGATTTAGATGAAGCTGTTTCTAAAAAATATAATGTAGAAATAGATAAACATGACATTGTATTTATAGGCATTTGTAAATCTTGTAAATCAGAATAATTTTTTATTAAAAAGATAAGTATTTTCTTTATACTTAAAACATTGTAAATTTATAAAATATTTTTATTTATTTTATAAAGTATTAAATATAAAACGAACAAAAACATTTGTCATACTTGTTTTTTATCTCTAAAAAATATAGAATAAATTAATTATTTTCATTCTAAAGGAAGCCATAACATGCCAGCTAATATACTTGATGTAAGAGAATTATCAAAAACAATAAGATCAGAAATTAAAGATAAGGTTGCTTTATTAAACAAGAAGCCTAGAATAGATTTTGTTTATTTTGATGATGATAAATCTACAGAGTTATATTTTACGCATGCCAAAAAAATGGCAGAAAATGCTGGAATGATAGGAGAGCTTCATAAGTTAGGCACAAACACAACAGAAAAAGATTTTATCACTCTAATAGAATATTTAAACGAAGAGAAAGATATTAGCGGTATAATGCTTCAAATGCCTTTGCCTAAGCATATAAGAAGAGAGGTTGTTTATGAGACTATATCTACAAAAAAAGATATTGATGCAATAAGCAATTTAAATCTTGGAAGAATTTTAACTTCTAATGATGAATTAATTCCTTGTACTGTAAAAAGTGTAATGACAATACTTGAACATTATAATATAAAAATAGAAGGTGCTAATGCTGTAGTTGTTGGAAGGAGTGAGATAGTTGGAAAGCCTCTTGCTTTATCACTTTTAAATAAATCTGCTACTGTTACAATAGCTCATTCAAAAACTAAAGATTTGAAAAGTGTTTGTAAGAATGCTGATATATTATGTGTGTCTATTGGAAAGGCAGAGTTTATTAATGCTGAATATATAAAAGAAAATGCTGTTGTTATAGATATAGGAATAAATGTTCTTGAAGATGGTTCTATTAAGGGAGATGTAAAGTTTGATGAGGCAGTTAATATTGCATCTGCTATAACGCCTGTACCTAATGGCGTTGGAAGTTTAACAACAACAATGCTTCTTTCAAACTTGCTTTACTTGCATACGAAGTATAATAATAATTAATTATATTCAATTGTTTTGCAGGTTTCACAAAAGTTTTTGTATTTGAGTGTATTTCATGAATTTGTATAAAAATGCAGTTCTTCGCGAAGCGTATCCGAATGGTATAAGGTTCTTTTATACCAATACCGAAAGGTACCTTGCCACAGGCACGCAGAGCGTCGGTAAAAGAACTGGGGTGCTACCCTAAGGGCACGCTTCGCAGGGGGCAAAGCCACCACAAATAAAAAACTTAAAAAATATTTTTAACAAACTTAAAAATTTCTACCATATAGTAACAAGCAGTTTATATAGTATAGGGAGAAGTATAACCGTTAAAGCTCCAGCTATACCTATAGCAAGACCAGACATAGCTCCTTCAGTCTCTCCCATCTCTATTGCCTTACTAGTACCAACAGCATGCGATGCAGTGCCTATTGCAATACCTATAGCTAAAGGTGATTTTATTCTAAATATCTTACAAACTATAGGAGCTATTATTGCCCCCACAACTCCAGATACTATAACAGCAAGCACAGTAATAGATTTTACAGCTCCAATACTATCTGCAACATCAACAGCTATTGCAGTAGTTATAGATTTTGGAAGAAGCGATAAAAGTATATTTTCTGATACACCCATAATTTTTGCAGTGAAATATATTCCAACTATTCCAATGGCACTTCCTATAGCAATGCTTAAAAGTATTACTAATAAATTTGCTTTTAATATTGGAAGGTTTCTATATATTGGAAGAGCTAATACAACAGTAGCAGGTCCTATCAATGCATTAATAAATTTTCCGCCGCTTTCATTATAAACACTATAAGGCACACCCATAAAATAAATAGCAAACCCTACAAGTATTACAGTTGTTACTAATGGTGTTAATATTGGAAGTTTTGTTTTATTATAAATATAGTATGCTATGATATATGCTATTAAAGTTATTACTATTGATATTAGAGGATTATCTTGAAATAATGCTGTCATTTTACTTTCCTTTTTTTATTAACTATATTTTCAAAAAATTGTGCAGATAAACCAGTTGCCGCCATTATCACTACAACAAAAAATATGCATATTATAAGAAAAGGTATTATCTCATCTTTAATATATTTATATTCATCAACTATAGCTAAAGTGGCAGGTACAAATAACAAAGACATATTTTTTATTAATATATCGCTAGCCTCATCAATATGACTCTCTTTTATAATTCCAAAAACCAAAAGTAAGAATAAAATTAGCATTCCTATTACATTACCAGGTATTGGAAGTTTTAGAGATTTGCTTAAGATGTATGATACTGAATAAATAAGAAATATTATAGAGAATTGTTTAATCAATTTCATTTTAGTAGAATCCAATAAATTATTTTAAAAAATTATTGGGATAAATTATATACCTAAAAAAATGTTTTTCAATAGAGTATTTTTATGTACGAGCTGTACCACCTTGCCGCACGATAATACTCTGCTTTAATTATCACTTCTTAGTTGTGCGGTGGAGTGCTTTTTAATGTACAATTAAATTATAAAATTTATAATAAAAATGCAGTTCTTCGCGAAGCGTATCCGAAGGATATAAGCTTCTTTTATACCAATACCACAGGCACTTCCTTCGGTCGTAAAAGAAGTTAGGTGCTACCCTACGGGCACGCTTCGCAGGGGGCAAAGCCCTGCAAATATTGAAAATTAAAAAATATAAATTTTTATAAACTTTTTTAGTATATAGTATCTTATCATTGTAAAAAACCTTTGCTCATATTGTAATAGATTAAAAGTTTTACTACTCTTGAATAACTCTTTATGCCGTGTATTTGGTTGTTTGCTTTTAAATATGTGTCATTTACTTTATGGCTTATATTAGAAAGTTGCCCTCTGTATTGATTCCAAAATTCATAATTGTATCTTATCTCTTCTTTGGTTTTTTCGTTGAGGTTTGAAATAAGCATAGCATAATTTTCATCTCTGTTAAGTTCGGATAAAACATATAATAGTGCTTCAAATGCTCCTGAATATTGTATAAATAAATCACTATGTTTTGAGCAGGCAAGATATGCAATAAAATTAGCTTCATCTTCGTAGGCGATTCCTATTTTATGTGCCATTTCATGGGCTATAGTATAAGGCATAGATGTATATGGTATAAGAGTATTAACATTTGCTTCTGAAGTAAATGGTGAGTATATTCCTGTTATTTGAAGTCTTAAAAAAAGTTTTGATATTTTTATTGGCTTTGTTCTTGAATAATACATCTCTAAATATGGAAACTCTTCAAAAACTTTATTATATTCACTTTCAACCATTCTGTTTAGAGCTTGATAATTTGTATTGATTGAGGTTTCATATTTCATTTTCGTTTGCAAATCATTTAAATCTTTTATTAATAACTCTGCTAATGAATATAGTTTGTTATATGCTTCTTCATCTTTTATATTATTATTTTCAAAGAAGTAATTTTGATAATTATTTATAAGAGGAAATCTATAATAATTTAATCCCCATACAGACATAAAAACTATATATATAATAATTGCAATACACACTACTACATATAAAAAGTTAAATATTAATTTTAATTTTTCTTGTCCAAATATTATTTTTTTTATAGAAAAAACAAAGAATAAAAGAATTAATATTATAAAAATAAATAAAAGTATTTCAGCAATAGAAAAACTAAAATTTGATGTTACTTTCCCAATACTTCCTGATATAACTTTATAAGCTTTTCTAGAATAAAAATTTTCTATAAACTTTGGTGATAATGTGAGAAGTTTTAATACAATGGCTATAAATATTATACATATTAGAAATGTGATTTTGTTTTTCATTTTTTTATTATAACCAAAATAATTTTATTTGTAAAGCTTAAAAAATTGAATTACATATTTCTAAAAATTATTAAAACACTTTCGCCGTATGTTTTTATTTCATAGTTTATATTTTGATCGTATTCTTTTATTTTCTCTAAAAAGCTTTTATAGTATTCAAGCCCCATTTCCACAAATAAATATCCATTATCATTTAATAATTTTCTTTCAAATATATTTAAAAATACTTCATAATAAATTTTTGAATGATAAGGAGGATCAAAGAATATTATATCAAAAGTATCATTAGTTCTTTTAACATAGTCATCTGCAGATACTCTTTTTATTTTGTATTGATTTTCTTCAAATATATTTTTTGCATTTGTAAATATTGTTTTAACAGCCTCTCTGTCTATTTCTATAAAAGCTGCAAACTTAGCCCCCCTGCTTAAAGCCTCAAACCCCACAGCACCGCTTCCAGCACAAAGGTCTAAAAAAGTTTTATCATTAGCATCTATTATATTAAATAAAGCCTCTCTCACCTTTCCCTGAGTAGGTCTAAAATCCCTTTTTGGTGTAATGATTTTTTTATTTTTTTTGTATCCAGATATTATATGCAATCTATTATCCTTATAAAAAATCAAACATATAATACTCTAATCTGAGCAAAAGCGGCATTAACATTCAAATAAAGTATTTTGTCAGAAGTACCCATAACAAAGTTCATCTCTCCAAAACTTACACTATCCCCAGTAGGTATTGAGATGCTGCCGAATGCACTAGAAGCTTTTATATGTATTTGTATATTTTGATTAATTAAAATAACTGTATCAGAAAAAGCACAATTAACATTAACATTTTTATTTCTGTCAATTTGTATATTTGATAAATCTATTGTAGAGCTTTTAAAATTAATATTATAATTTTCTGTTTTATTTTTTGGTAATTTATCTCCAACATAATAAACACCAACTATAATATATATTCCAAGAAATATAATAATCATTCCTATAATCATTCTAAATATAGGAGTGTACAATATAAAAGGCATATTTATATTAAGAGCATATCTTATTAAAATATAAAGTCCTGTAACAATTACTGTGAGAGCTATTATAATTTTTGATGCGTAAAAACCTCTTCCTAGTATTATTGCTATGCCCCATACTATAATTAATATAGATACTATTATTGTAAATACAGGTACATATGCTAATGCTGGTATATATATATGAAAGACATACTGAAGCAAAATATATGCTCCGATGATTAAAACTAAAATTCCTATTATAGTTCTTGAAAAAATAAATTTCATAATAAGCCTTTTAATTAATTTGTATTCAATAATATTAAACAATATTCATTAAAAATCAAGTTATTTTATATAATGAAAAAAATTTAATTATTTTAGTATAAAGTGGTTAAAGTTATTATTGATAAGTATATATAAACTTGACATTTTAGTTTTATACTTATAAAATCAAAATGAAGTATAAATTTGGAGTGTGATTATTATGTCAAAAAGAGAGATGATTAATAGTATAATAGGTGAAGGTTCATATTTCAAAGGAACTTATATAGTAAAAGGCTCTTTTCAAATAGACGGTAAATTTGAAGGAGATTTAAAGATAGACGGGCATTTAATAATAGGTACTAATGGTAAAGTAAAGACAAGTACTATTATTACAGACAGCATAACAATAGCAGGTACTTTGATTGGTAATATATCAGCTTCAAATGAAGTAGTATTAATAGAAACAGGAAGAGTTTTAGGAAACATAGAAGCTCCTAAGATAGATGTTGGAGAGGGTGCTGTTATACAGGGAGAGATGACTATTACAGGCGGACAAAAAAAGAATATTACAAAAGTGGTAGAAGATTCTTTTAGCGATAAAGTTGAGGCAGAAAATACTTTTGAAAATACAAATGATACAGAGAATCAATCAAATTGATAAATAAAGGAAAGCATTAAAAATGGCTATTAAAATAAAGACACAATCAGAAATAAATTTGATGCGTGAAAGCGGACATATATTAGCAAATGTGTTTAAAGAAGTTTCTAAACTTGTTGAGCCTGGCATATCTACAAAAGAGCTTGATAAGTTTGTTTATGATTATATAAGAAAGCAAAATGCAAAGCCTTCTTTTAAAGGTTATGGAAATCCTCCTTTTCCTGCTTCTATATGTGCTTCTATAAATGATGAAATAATACATGGCATACCTAGCAAAAAAAGAGTATTAAAAGACGGCGATATAATAGGTCTTGATATAGGTGTTTATTATAAGGGTTATCATTCAGACAGAGCATTTACTTTTAAGGTTGGCAATGTATCTGCTGAAGCTTCAAGACTTGTAGACACAACAATGGAATCATTTTTTAATGGAATAAAGCAGATAAGAGATGGTGTTCATTTGGGAGATGTTTCTTATGCCATACAGAAAACTGCAGAAGATGCTGGTTATTCTTTGGTGAGAGAGTTTAACGGTCATGGTGTTGGAGCTAATTTGCATGAAGAGCCTGCTGTGCCTAATAGAGGTAAAAAAGGTTTTGGTCCTGTGCTTAAAACTAATATGGTAATTGCAATAGAGCCTATGGTTAATATGGGACATCATGCTATATATATTGAAGATGATGATTGGACTGTTGTTACAAGAGACGGTTCTTTATCTGCTCATTATGAACATACTGTTGCTGTTAAAGAAGACGGTGTTGAGATACTTACTGCTTTAGAAGATGATGAGATAGTTAATAAATATATGAATAGTTAAAAAAATATATAAGATAAAGTTTTATTATACCGATATTTAATAATAAGAATTTATAAAAACTATTATTTGCAGTGTAATATCTTATGAAACATTTTGTATTTATATTTTTATTTTTTTGTTTATCTTTATATTCTCAAACAAATACAGCTATTACAAGTTTAAGAATAGATACTAACTTTTTTATGTCATCTTTTGACGGAAAATTGCAGCCTGCTTGGGTTTATATAGGGGAAGCTAAAAGGGCTATAAATGAAGGTAATAGTTCTTATGCTTTATTTATTATGAACAAAACTTTATTATATTATCCTGAAAATGCTGATGCTCATTATTTATTAGGTATGATATATGAAAGTGAAGCCGGTAAGCCTTCAGAGCAAGGCGGAATTGCTACATATCGTTTGGCTGTAGAAGAATATAAAAAATCTATACAATATGCCAATAATCTAACTATACCTTCTTATAAATATGATGCTTATTTTAATTTGCTTGATATATATGAAAAGCTTATAGACCAAACTAATTATTCTCAAACAGAGCAAGAGATTATTAATATGGCTGAGAGAAGCTATAATAAAATGGAGAAGGGAAGAATATATTTTAAATTGGCAGAGCATTATGATGCAAGAAACAGAAGAACATCAGCAATTGATTATTATAGACAATCATATTTGAATGGCTACAGACAAAAATTATCTTTATTTAGAATATCTATAATATATAGAAAGATGCGTAATTATGTACAAGAGAAAGAAACTCTTATGCTTGCAAGCGGATACAGTTTTGAAAATGAAGAGCCTTCCAATTTTGAAGTTGAAAAGATTATTATAAACAGATTAGAACAACTTAAAAACGTAAAAATACCTAGAAAAATATATTAATAGGAAATAATAATGGCTTTTTTTGATTTATCTATAGATGAACTTTATCAATATAAAGGAAGCTCTACAGAACCAAACGATTTTGACAGTTTTTGGCTTAACACTATAAAAGAAAATAATCATAAACCAGAAGCAAAATATAATTTAATACAAACTCATTTAAAATTTTTTGATGTTTATGAAGTAAGTTTTTTGGGTTACAACAAGCATACTATAAACGGCTGGTATATAGCACCAAAAAATAGTGATAAATTAACTTGTATAGTTCAATATTTAGGATATGGAAACGGTAAGGATTTGCCTATTAATCATATAGTTTTTCCATCTGCAGGCTATAGTGTATTTGTGATGGAGACTAGGGGGCAGGGTGCTGAAGACGGCAATGGTGCTTCTACTATTGACCCTGAAGGATATGGAGTGCATGCTGACGGATTTCTCACAAAGGGCATATTAGACAAAAATGATTATTATTATAAAAGAGTTTTTATAGATGCTCTAAAAGCAGTAGAGGCAGTTAGAGAACATCAATCAACAGATAAAATTGTTATAAACGGTTCTAGTCAGGGAGGAGGAATATCATTAGCTGCATGTGCATTAAGCGAGCTTTCAAATATAAAAATAGATGCAATGATGGCAGATGTTCCTTTTTTGTGTGATTATAAAAGGGCTTCTACAATTACAGATACTTTGCCTTATAATGAAATAGTGAGATACTGCAAAACAAATAGAGATAAAGAGAATATAGTTTTTAATACGCTTTCATATTTTGACGGAGCATTTTTTGCTAAGAGGGCTAAAGCAAAAGCATTATTTTCTGTAGGTCTTATGGATATATTAGTGCCTCCTTCAACAGTGTTTGCTGCTTATAATAATTATGCAGGAGAGAAGTCTATTGAGGTTTATACTTTTAATGGGCATGAAAGCGGAGACAATTATCATATAGAAAAGAAGCTAGATTTTTTGAGCAGATTATAATATTTTTAAAGTATACTAAAACAAATAACTTTTATCACTTTCTATTTTTTACAAATATATTATTTACTTTTAGCACATTTATTATAAAACTACATTTAAATATAGATTAATAGTTTGCTTTAAATATAAAATATAATTATATACTTTAATATTAATTTTGTACTTGCACTTTTTGGTTCTTTTTGCTGCGGGAAAAAGAACAACAAAAAAATTAATAGAAAATTATTGTTTTGTATGTTGCTACTAAAGCGTGAAAAGTTAATAACATATCTATAAAAATTTATAAAATATAATAGTTTATACATACACTATTTTTAATAAGCAATTACTATGCTTGTATATATTTCGTTATAATATATAATAAATTTCCAACTTATAATACTTATAATAATAAAGGTTTTTTATTTTTTATGGCATTAATGTTAAATGAAGAGCAAAAAAAAGCTGTAGAGCATATTAATGGACCTATGCTTGCATTAGCCGGTGCAGGAAGCGGTAAGACCAGAGTAATTACAGAGAGAATTGCCTATTTAATAAAAAACGGAATAGACCCTAGTAATATACTTGCTGTTACTTTTACAAATAAAGCTGCTAATGAAATGCGTGAGAGAATAGCTAGTTTGCTTAAAGAAAAACCTAAACAATTAGTAATAAGCACTTTTCATTCTTTTTGTGTGAGGGTGCTTAAACTTGATATAGATAAGCTTGGATACAAAAAAAACTTTAGTATATATTCTTCTTCAGACAGCAGAACTCTTATAAGAAATATTTTGAGAGAGGTTAAAGTAAATACTCTTAATTATGATGAAAACCTCTTTGCTTGGTATATAGATAGATACAAAAACAATTTAATGAAGCCAAATGAAGTAGTGCCTCATGATGATTTGGAGAAGATTGCAAAAAGAGTTTATGAGGTTTATCAGAATTATTTGAAAGGGTATAATGCTGTTGATTTTAATGACCTTATTAATTTAACTATTGATTTATATATTAATTTTCCTGAGGTTTTAGACAAATATCAAGAGAGATTTAAATATATTATGGTTGATGAATATCAAGACACCAACTTAGCACAGTATAAACTCACAAGCCTTTTAGCTTCAAAATATAAAAACATAGTTGTAGTAGGCGATGATGATCAGAGTATATACGCTTTTAGGGGTGCTGATGTATCAAATATACTTTCTTTTGAAAACGAATATCCAGAAGCTAAAATAATTACATTAAACAAAAATTATAGAAGCACTAAAGCGATACTTGAAGCGGCACATGCTGTAATAAGCAACAATACGCAAAGAAAAGCAAAAGAGGTTGTTGCGGTTAATGATGAAGGTATACCTCCTGTTATTATGCCTTGCGAAGATGAGAGAGATGAGGCACAGTTTATAGCAGAAAATATCACACAAACTGCAATAAACAAAAATTTAAACTACGAAAACTTTGCCATACTTTTTAGAATGAACTCTCAGTCGCGTATTTTTGAAGAGGCTTTAAGATTTAGAGGCATTCCATATACTGTGGTTGGTGCTTTTCAGTTTTATGAGAGAAAAGAGATTAAAGATATACTTGCATATTTAAACCTATTTGTTAATCCGGAAGATGAGGTTTCTCTTTTGAGGGTTATTAATATACCAAAAAGGGGAATTGGTGCTGTTGCAATTAATAATCTCAATGAAATAAGCATAAAAAACGGAGTGTCATTATATCAAACATTACTCGACTATGAGAATATAGATGATATACCTCCAAAGGCAAAAACAGGAATAAAAGATTTTTTGGATATTATTCATTATTATAATGAGATATTTACAGTTGATAAAAACACATTAGAAAAACCAAAGCTCTACGAAAACATTAATAAATTTTTAGATACAATTGCATATCATAATGAAGTATTAAACTCAAGCGATACAAAAGAGCAGGGAAGCAAAAAAATAGAAAATATTGAATCTCTAATGAATGGTATAGCTGAATATGAGAAAGGAAATAAAAATGCTACTTTAAAAAATTATTTAGATAGAATACTTTTAATGAGCATAGAAGAAAACAATGAAGAAGAGAAAAAGAAAGGTGTAATGCTTATGAGTATACATGCTGCAAAGGGGTTGGAGTTTCCTTATGTTTATATATGCGGCATGGAAGACGGCATACTTCCTCATCATAAAAGTTCATCAGAGAGAGAGATAGAAGAAGAGAGAAGACTTTGCTATGTTGCTATGACGAGGGCAAAAAAGCACCTCACATTAACATACTGCATGAAAAGAAAAAAGCAAGGAAGAGATGTTGAATGCACTCCGTCAATATTTTTGGAAGAGATGAGAAAAGGCCTTCCAGAAGATATGGCGATGGACGAAGAAGAGTTTTTCTCAAACCTCAAAGCTACATTGAAGAGAGATTCTTAAGCAATTTTATTATGTATTAAAGATTTTTAAGTATTTTGTTAAATACCATTATACTAATTAATAATTTATATTACATATAAATTATTATGGGTTACTATCATTTTTTACTTGTACTTTTTGCAACTTTTTGCGGCGGGAAAAAGTTAATAAAAAATTATTCTTTCAATATACATTGAAAATTTTTAAGTTTATCAAAATTCAGTTTTTATTGTTATCGGGAGCTAGTCTCCGAATATAATAAAATTTAATAAATGAAAATAAACAAATTTAATTATGGTATTGCTATAGTTTTAGGGTCTGTTTCTTTTTTCTCCACATACCAATCTTCTTCATTATTCGGATCCATTTCTGCTATTTGTTCCAAACTCATACATATATAATTGCCTTTTGCTGTTACTGCTACAGTGTCATCATTAAGAAGTATATATCCTTCTCCTTCATACATTCTGCCATTGCCGTAAGTAATCTTTCCAATTATTCTAATCTCTTCATTGATAGGTACAGGCTTTTTATATTTTGTTGTGAGTGTTGTTGTTACTCCCCATTTATCTTCACCGGTGTAAGGCATCATTGCTCTTCCTATAGTTTCATCTAATATAGCAGCAAGTATTCCTCCATGCACTCTTCCTGGGTATCCTTGATGATAATCTTTAAAAGTTACCAAAGCACAAAGTGATTTATCTTCAAGTTCAAAAAACTCTGCTTTCAAACTTAAATCATTTTTAAATCCGCATACTAAACACATTCTTGAATTGTTCTGTTTATTTAATACTTTTAATTCCATAAAAATCTCCTTGCTAATTACAAACAAATATAATTATAACATTATATACTAAAAAGTTAATTGTTTAATAGACTAAAATATGAACTTATATTATAATATTAATATATCAAAATAAGAAGGTTATTTTATATGATAAAGGTTAGTGTAATAATACCTGTATATAATGTAGAAGAATATTTAAAAGAGTGTTTAGATAGCGTTATAAATCAAACATTAAAAGAGATAGAAATAATTTGTATAGATGATTGTTCAACAGATAGTAGTTATAGTATACTTGAAGAATATGCAAAAAAAGATAGCAGAATAGTATTAATTAAAAATAAAGAAAATATGGGAGTTGGATATAATAGAAATATTGGCATTAAAGAAGCTAAAGGAGAGTATATAGGGTTTATAGATTCTGATGATTATATATCAGAAGATTATTACGAAAATTTATACAACACTGCAAAAAAATATAATTCTGATGTTGTTAATACTTTAAATGTTTCTAATGATAAAGAAGGCAATATATTTAATTATTGGTGTCATATTGATAATTTTGTTAAAATAAAAAAATATTATGAATATGAATCTAATAATTTATTTAATAATGTTGATTTTTATTCTAAATATTTAGTAACATTTAATCCTGTTAATAAAATATTTTTAAAAAAATTTATTTTAGATAAAGATATTTATTTCATTGAAAAAAAAATAAATGCTGCTGAAGATGCAGATTTTATTATTAGATTATTTTTAAACTCTCCAAAAGTATCATTTAATAATCATTCAAAATATTTTTATAGAATTAATTCAAATTCTTCTACTTCTATGTCTTATAAATATTTAAAATATAATTTATCTGCTATAGAGTATATGGAAAATACTATAAATTATTGCAAAGATAAATTTCCATCATATTTAAATTTAGTATATGCTAAAGTATGGCCTTCACCTTTATATCAATTTTATATAGGTTCTAAATCTTTACAAGAGGAATTTTACCCACATTTATATAATTTTGCAAAAAATATAATTTTAAGTTGTGATGATTTTGATTATAAAAATCAATATAAATATGATGAGTATATATTAATAAAATCAAATGAAAATTATAATAAATATTTATTAAATAAAAGAATATTTGATAGAATAAATGATTTAGAATATAAAATTAATAATTTAAAAGAATATATAAAAAAAGCTGATAATTGGTTTAGATTATTTGGTATTAATAATTCAAAGGATTCTTTAATTCTTATTTTATTTGGAATAAAAATTTCTATTAAGAAAAAAAATGATAAAGATATATAGATTTAATTAATTTGTTATATTATAATACTTCAAATTTGATAAGGAATTTGATGATGATTAAAATAAGTGTAATAGTACCTGTTTATAATGTAGAGGATTATTTAAAAGAATGTTTAGATAGCATAATTAATCAGACATTAAAAGAAATAGAAATACTTTGCATAGATGATTGCGGAACAGATAACAGCATTGATATATTAAGAGAATATAGTAAAAAAGATAATAGAATAAAAATAATTAGTCATAAAGAGAATAAAGGTTTAGGTCCTGCTCGTAATACTGGTATAAATGAAGCTAAAGGTGAATATATATCTTTTATAGATTCTGATGATTTTATTTCAAAAGATTATTACGAAAATTTGTATAATACTGCTAAAAAATACGACTCTGATATAGTAAATACATTAAATATTAAATTTTATAAAAATAAAAAATTAAGAAAATTTATTTATACTTTTAATGAAAAAGAATTTGAAAGCACTTGGAATCTAAATGATATAGAAAATTCTTTTAGTAAGCAAGCAATAGCTCCTTATGTTTGGAATAAGATTTATAAAACATCATTTCTACTAAAAAATAATTTAAATTTTATTGATATTAAATTTGGAATAGAAGATGCTGATTTTACAATAAGATTAATGGCACATAAACCAAAAATTTCTTTTAATAATAGGTCTATTTATTATTATAGACAAAGAGAAAATTCGCTATCAAATTCAAATATTTTAAAAATTACACCTATTAGTGCTAATAATGCAATAATACATATGAATAATGCTTTAAATTATTATAAAGAACATTACATTGATTTTTTAGATGATATTTATTTAAAAGTATTTGTACCAACTTTAAACTTTTATTCTGCCAGTTCTCAAAAAACTAAAAGAGAATTATATCAAAAAATTTATGATTTTGTCCAAGAACTTGATATAGATAAATCTAAAATTAATAAAAAGAGTAGTTTTGAAAATGATGTATTTAATGAGTATTTATCTATCAAAATTAGTAAAACATATGATGAATATTTATTTAATAGTCATTTACTTAACAGAGTTAAATATATAGAAAAAGAAGTATATAGCTCTAATAATTGGTTTAGATTATTCGGTATTAATAATACAAAAGAGTATTTAACTATAATTTTATTTGGTATAAAAATTTCTATAAAAAAAATATGATGGTTTTATTTGGAGATATATATTATGATAAAAATAAGTGTAATAGTTCCAGTATATAATGTAGAGATATATTTGAAAGAATGTTTAAATAGTATAATTAATCAAACATTAAAAGAGATAGAAATAATTTGTATTGATGATTGTTCAAGTGATAACAGTTATAATATACTTGAAGAATATGCTAAAAAAGATAATAGAGTAAAAATATTTAAAAATACTCAGAATGAAAGTGTCGGTTATAATAGAAATTTGGGATTAAAAGAGGCTAGAGGTGAGTATATATCTTTTATAGATTCAGACGACTTTATTTCAGAAGATTTTTTATATAACTTATATAGTACAGCAAAAAAATATGATTCTGATATGGTGAATACATTAAATATAAAGTTTTATAAAAATAAAAAAATAACTAAATTTTATTATACTTTTTATGATAAAGAGTTTGAAAGCATTTGGAATCTAAATGACATAGAAAATTCTTTTAGTAAGCAAGCAATAGCACCTTATGTTTGGAATAAAATATATAGAACTTCTTTTTTAGTAAACAATAATTTAAATTTTATGACAACGAAATTTGGTGCTTCTGAAGACACAAATTTTTTAGTAAAACTTATGCTTCATAAACCTAAAATTTCTTTTAATAATAATAGTATTTATTATTATAGATATAGTCCAGTATCATTAACTAATATAGTGAAAACTAATATTCAATGTTTTAGTAATAATATTTTAAATATGACAGATGCATTAAATTATTGTAAAGTATATTATCCTGAATTTTTAGATGATATTTATTTAAAAGTATTTGTACCAACTTTAAACTTTTATTTTGCCAGTTCTCAAAAAACTAAAAGAGAATTATATCAAAAAATTTATGATTTTGTTCAAGAACTTGATATAGATAAATCTAAAATTAATAAAAAGAGTAGTTTTGAAAATGATGTATTTAATGAGTATTTATCTATCAAAATTAGTAAAACATATGATGAATATTTATTTAATAGTCATTTACTTAACAGAGTTAAATATATAGAAAAAGAAGTATATAGCTCTAATAATTGGTTTAGATTATTCGGTATTAATAATACAAAAGAGTATTTAACTATAATTTTATTTGGTATAAAAATTTCTATAAAGAAAATATAACATTATTTAAAAATACAGATACCCAAGCATTAAGCTTAGGTATCTATGATTTTAATAAAAAATAGGTTATATTATGAAGTCTAGATAATTCCAGCTATTCTTCCAGCAATTTGGTAGAATGCGAAACTAACTATCCAAGCCACAGCTAAAGTATAAACAATTAAGAAAGGTATCCAAGCCTTTCCAATTTCAGAGCCTATTACAGCTATTGATGCAAAACAAGGGAAATATAATAGTACAAATAATAACAGAGCATAAGCTACTATAGGATTAAACACAGGGTCATTTCTTAAAGCTTCTATTAATGTTGTTTCATCTTCTTCTATAGATTTTATCTGTGCTATTGTAGAAACGAATACTTCTTTAGCAGCTCCTCCTGCTATAAGAGCAATACTTATTCTCCAGTCAAAACCTAAAGGCTTCATTACAGGCTCTACAAATGTTCCTAATTTACCAGCAAAACTATGCTTTAAACCTTCAGAAGCTACAAGTCTATCATATTCAGCATTTAAAGCCTCTTCATCATTTACATCTATATTTTCTGATATTAATACAGTTTTTGCTTTATCCATTAACTTAGCAGATTCCTCTTCTGTAGGATTGTATTGAGGGAAAGTCATTAATGCCCATATTAAAACAGAAGCAGCAAATACATAAGTACCAGCTTTTTTTATATACATCCAACCTCTGTCAAACATATGTCTCAAAACAGTTTTTACACGCGGCACTCTGTACGGAGGAAGCTCCATAACAAAAGGAGTTTCATCGCCTTTGAAAAATAATTTTCTTAATATAAATGCCACAAGAAAAGCCATTATTACGCCAATTATATATATACTAAACATTACAGTAGGAGCCATTTTTGGTGAGAAGAATGCAGCTGTAAATAATACATAAACAGGAATTCTAGCACCGCAGCTCATAAATGTGGTTATAAGTACAGTTACAATTCTATCTTTTTTGTTTCTCAAAGTTCTAGCAGCCATAGTAGCAGGTATAGTACAGCCAAAACCTAAGAACATAGGTATAAATGATTGACCATGAAGACCAAACTTATGCATAACCTTATCCATTAAAAATGCAGCCCTAGCCATATAACCGCAGTCTTCAAGGAATGATATACCAACAAATAGTATTAAAACTAATGGGAAGAATGAAAGCACAGCACCAACACCGCCTATCACACCATCAACTACAACAGATTGTAATAAACTTCCTTCAGGCAAAAGATTTGATACAAAAGATGATAATGCACTAATACCCATCTCAATCCAGCCTTGAGGATACGCACCAAGTGTAAAAGTAACTTTAAATATTAGCCATAATACACCTAAAAATATTGGTATGCCAAGCCATTTATTTAAAAATACTACATCTGCAGCATCTGTAAAATTGAATGCTTGTATATCATCTCTTTTTATAACTTCTTTTAAAGCACCCCTAATATATGAGTATCTTTTATCTGCCATAATAGAGTCTGTTTTGGAGTTTTCTTTTGTCTCTAGTCTTATAATTTCTTTGTTTATAGTCTCTATTACTTCTCCGCCATTGTTGCATTCGCGTCTTACAGAGTGTATAGCTCTTTCATCTTTTTCTAACGCTTTTATAGCAAGCCATCTCTTGTGAAGCTCAGATATATCTCCCTGCATGGAGCTAACTATATTTTTTATAGATTCTTCAACATCTGCACCATATTCTAAAGCAGCTTCTCTATTAAGTTTATTTCCAGATTCATAAATTTTTTCTATCTTGTCTAATATTAAAAGTACGCTTTCATGTTTGTTTCCATGTACTTTCATTACAGGAAGTCTAAATAACTCTTCCAATTTTGATTCATCTATGTTTATACCCTCATTTTCTGCATGCTCATACATATTAAGAACACATAAAATAGGAATACCTAATTCAACTAACTGTAAAGTAAGATAAAGGTTTCTCTCCAAATTTGTAGAGTCAATAACATTTATAATAAAATCAGGTTTTTCATTAAGAAGCACATCGCAAGCTACAACCTCATCTTGAGAATAAGCACTTAAGCTATAAACCCCGGGTAAGTCCATTAAATCATAGGTGTATCCGTTGTATAGCATAGAATATTCTCTTTTTTCAACCGTTACACCGGGGTAGTTAGCAACTTTATAATTAGCACCAGTTAAAGCGTTAAATATTGTTGTTTTACCGCAGTTTGGGTTACCAGCAATTGCTACTTTTAATTTTGTATTGTTTGAAGGAACTTTGAACTTTTTACTAATCTCTTCTTTATCTTCTAAAAATAAATCACAAGTATTGTTTTTTTTCTCTCTTTTTACTTTGCCTGTTTTTATATCGGCCATCTTCTTAATTTCAACATCTGCTTTAGAAACTTCAATTCCATTGGCCTCAGATTTTCTTAAAGATATTTCATAATCCATAATGTGGACTTGAATAGGGTCTCCAAGAGGTGCCTTTCTCACAATCCAGCCTTTAGCACCAGCAGTAAAACCCATCTCTATGATTCTCTGCCTTATCTCTCCCTGAGTCTCCACATTATCTACAACAAAACCTTCTTCTATATCGAGTTCTGTTAGTTTCATAAATAACTCCTTTCACTAATTTTAATAATCTAATAAAGTGTTAGTATATTCTAACATATCTAAAAAAATTGTCAATATAAGTTTGTATAAAAAGTATTAATAAATAATGTTTAATGAGAAAATAATCTTTTGTAAATATCATCTTGTTCTTTAAGATGAATTACAAAACCAACAGCTATTTTATTTTCAGTGGCCTCTATTATTTTTTTAGCTCCTTCCTCTCCAAATCCTCCGCAAAGCTCTATGCAGTCAATTCCTTCTTTTTGCAGATTTTTAGCCACCTCAATAGCCTCTTCTATATTTGATACGCCGATTATTTGTGAGACACCATTATGTATTGAAGATTTATCTTTTTTAGAATCAAATATTTTATCCATTATTAAATAAGCGAATTTCATTTTTGTATAACTCCTAATATATGTATTTTTATATTATAGCATAGAAGATTAATTAATAAAGTTTTAAAATAATTTTAGCTTATTTTCACGCACGTTAAAAAATGTATTTGTTTATTAGTAAGATTATAATTGTTATTTAAATTATGTTTATAAATATTTTTAAACGTGCGTTGAGTAGATTAAATACTTAAATAATATTTTTGTGTTTTAATTTTATTATTTATAATGATAGTGATTAATAGTTATACTAAACAAGTGAAATAATATAGATTTGTTTATAGGTTTATAGTATACTCTATTTGAAGAAGAAATTTTTAGAGTATAATTGATTATGAATAATATATGGTCACAATTAAATAAAGAAATACAATCTAAAATCAAAAAGAAAGATAGCTATAAAGAAGGTATTATTGCATTATTTAATTTGAGAAATATGCTAACAGAAACTCTAAAATCATTTTATAAAGAATTAAGTAGAAAAGATTTTGATGCAATTCCATTTATAAATTCAGACGGATATCATAATAAAACTATTGCATATTCAATTTGGCATATTTTTCGTATTGAAGATATAGTTGCACATACATTAATAGCAGATAATGAGCAAATATTTTTTTCTAGTAATTATCAAAAACGTATCAATTCACCTATAATTACAACAGGAAATGAACTTATGAAATCTCAGATAGAAGACTTTTCAAGACAGCTTAATTTAGATGAACTTTATTCGTATATTTTTGATGTAAAAAACAGCAGTGAAAATATAATTAATAGTTTATCTTATGATGAATTAAAAAATAAAATACCAGAAAAAAGAAAAGAAAAGTTAAAATTATTGAATGTGGTAAGTAATGATAAAGATGCAATTTGGCTTATTGATTATTGGTGTAAAAAAGATGTTCGAGGTTTAATACAAATGCCATTTTCAAGGCATTGGATTATGCATATAGAAGCAAGTTTACGCATAAAAAATAAAATATATTCATAATTAATAAAATAATATATAACATTAAAAGAATTGAGTTTTTTATTATAATTAAATTTTAATAACATACCCCGCCCTTTATTTTTTTAGAGCGTGTTTTAAAATTTTAATTTAAATTATTTTTATTGCCTGTTTATAAATGTTAACGCCCGCCCAAGTTTTTATTAGGTTAAAAACTATTATTACTTTTATATATTTTTAGAACAAGTTAAATAAATATAATAAAAAAGGCTCAAGCATAAAAACTCAAGCCTCTTTTATAAAAATTATTTTTTAGTCAATATAATGCGGAGCGGCATCAGTAATAATTTCGCATCCATCTTTAGTAACAACAATCATATCTTCTATGTTGTATCCTCCTATACCTTCTATATAGCAAGGAGATTCTATACATAAAACCATATTCTCTTCTATCACTCTAGTTTCATTTTTAGATACGAAAGGAGCTTCAGCAGTTTGAGGACCCATACTAATGCTATGTCCCATATGTCCTCTTTCATAACCAGGATATTTTTTCTTAACATACTCAAAACCTATATTAAATATCTCAGAAAAAGGAACATTTGGTTTTATATTTTCTATCATTAATGTTCTTGATTCATATAATGTGTCTTTTAATTTAAAAAGCTCTTTATCGGCATTAAGCATTACCCAAGCTCTAGACATATCTGTAGTATAAAAATCCCATTCAGCATTAACTCCACCGTCAAATTTTATTATATCAGTATCTTTTACTATAGTGTTTCCTGATATTGCTAAAGCAGATGCATTTTCTCCTGTTAAAAAAGCAGACCATGTGCTTGGTACACATATTTTACTTTCCATAACATTGAGCCTGTAAATATCCATAAGCTCTTTTTCTGTAATACCTGGTTTAGCAAATTTACTTGTATGAAGCATAGCTAAAGCACCAACATTTGCTATTTTTTTTATAATATCAATTTCTTCTTTTGTTTTTACAGACCTTGCTTTTATAAATAAAGGACTTGAATTTTTTATTATTATATTTGGAAGCTTTTCTTTTAATAAGTTAAAATAATTAATACTTATAAAATCCAATTCCAAGCCTATAGTTTTATTTTCAAGTCCATACTCTTTTATTAAATTAATTAAAATATCAAGCGAACCAGAAAAGCTTTTGAAGTTTTTTGCTCCAAGTGAACCCTCACTGCTTGTAAGTTTATCAAAAGTTTTAACTCCAACCCAAGTATCATATTGAACTACTTTGCAATTGTCCACTCTATCTTCTAAAGCCTTTTTTTCAAAGTCCATACATATAGCTACAGTTTGAATATTATCATCACTATTTACAAGAGCCATAGATACAGCAGGCATTCTTGAAACTGCATGCTGATGTGATGCTGTTCCTGTAACATAATGAAAGTTTTCTGGAGAAGATACTATTAAAGCATCAATATTCTCCTCTCTCATAATTTTTTTTATATTTTTTTCTCTTGATTTCATTTATCAATCCTATTTTAATATTTAATTACATTCCATAATGTATAGGAGCATTTATACCAACAGGAAGACCTATTAACATCCATATGACTAAAAGAATAATCCAAGCTATTAAAAATGCTATAGAATAAGGAAGCATCATAGTAATAACAGTTCCTACACCGCTGTCTTTATTATATTTTTTTACGAATGCTACTATTAAAGGGAAGAAAGGCATTAAAGGAGCAATTATGTTTGTAGTAGAATCTCCTATTCTGTATGCTACCTGAGTAAGCTCTGGAGATAAACCAAGCTGCATAAACATAGGAACAAATATAGGAGCCATTATAGCCCATTTAGCAGAGTCTACAGCTATAAATATATTTATAAATGCTGTTACTATAATAAATGAAACTATTAAAGGAATTCCAACAAAACCTATTGATTTTAAGAAATTAGCACCAGTTACAGAAAGTATTATTCCAACATTTGAATAATTAAAATAATCAACAAACTGAGCAGCAAAAAATAACAATACTAAAAATCCAGATATAGTAGATATAGTTTTTACCATTAAAGATACAACCTCTTTATCAGATTTTACAGTACCAGCACCTATACCATAAAATAATCCAGGTATTAAAAAAGCAAACATCATCATTATTATTATACCGCTCATGAAAGGAGATTGAAGTATTCCTCCAGTTTCAGGGTTTCTTAATATACCATTCTTTGGAAGTACTAATGCAAGAATAATAGCTACGTAAATTATGAATGATATTATAGCAAATAGCATTCCTCTTTTTTCATTAGCTTCAATATCAGCAACAACAGAATTTTCATCAGGCTGATATTTTCCAAGTCTAGGTTCTATGATTTTATCAGTAACTATTGTTCCTATTATAGTGATGAGGAAAGTAGAGACAAACATGAAATACCAGTTACCTGTAGGCTGTACAGTATAAGAAGGGTCTAATAATCTAGCGGCTTCTGTAGAAAGTCCTGCAAATAAAGGGTCATTAGAACCTATAATTAAATTAGCATTCCACCCACCAGAAACGCCAGCAAAAGCAGCAGCAAGCCCCGCAACAGGGTGTCTTCCAAAACTCATAAATATTATAGCTCCAAGCGGAACTAAAACTACATATCCTGTAGAAGAAGCTATATTTGACATTATTCCTAAAAATACTACTGAAGCTGTAACTAATTGTTTAGGAGTTACTTTTACAAGCTTTCTTAGTACTGCAGACATAAATCCTGTACCATCTGCCACTCCAACACCAAGCATTATAGCAAATACTACTCCTAGAGGAAAGAAGCTAGTAAAATTGCTTATAGCAGAAGTGTAAATATGTCTTATTCCTTCAGGTGTTAAAAGACTTACTGCTTTAACTGTTTTTGTGATATATGAACTAGTTGCAGAATCAAAAACTTCATATTCAACAAAAATACCTAACTTAAAACATATATGAGATATAAATAGCATTAATAATGCAAATACTACAAATAATGTAGTGGGGTCTGGAAGAGAATTACCAACCTTCTCTATTTTGTCTAAGATTTTTAAAATTTTTCCTTCTTTTTTAATTTTTTCTGTTTCCATAAGAAAATCCTTTTTTATTAATATTTTTTAATTTTATTGTATTTGATTATTTTTTAGTTAAAATATTATTGAAGATTTATGTTTTTCTGGGGAAAATGATATTTGTATAAAAATATCATTAAGTGAAAAGAAGATACATTTTTTAAGCTATACATAATTATTATAACCTTATTGATATATAAAAATACTAACATTAAAGATTAATAAAGTCAATTAATAAATAATAAATTATTTAAAAAATAAAAAGGCTTAAGCATTAAAACTCAAGCCTTTTATATTATTTTATCAATTATTTACCAGGAGTACTCAAAGCATCATCAACATTTGGATTAGTTTCAATACTAGCCAAATCTTTAGCATCATAATCTTTAAGCGGTATTCTGTTTCTAATAGCAGCATAAACAGTAGGAACTATAACAAGCGTAAACAAAGTAGAAACACTTAATCCGCCAAGCACTGCCAAAGATAAAGGCTGATACATCTCATTACCTTCACCATTTGATAAAGCCATAGGAAGAAGTCCAAGTATTGTAGTAAGTGAAGTCATAAGTACAGGTCTTAATCTTCTAGGACCAGCTATTAAAGCAGCAGCATCTCCATTAATTTTTTTCTCATGCATAAGCTGATTCATATAGTCAATAAGTACAATACCATTATTAACTACAATACCAATAAGTACTATAACCCCAATTCCGCTATATACACTTAAAGTCTGTCCTGTAATGAGAAGTAATAAAAGCGAACCAGCAAAACCAAATGGTATAGCAAGAGCAATAACGAAAGGAGCTATATAAGATTCAAATTGGCTAGCCATAATAGCATAAACTAATACTAAAGCTAGTATTAAAGCTTGTAATAATTGTCCGAATGCCTCTTGCATGTCCTCATAATCACCAGAATAAACAATACTAAAACCAGCAGGCATAAATACTTTTTCATTAATGGCTTTTTGTACATCATTCATTATTTGGTTCATAGGTCTTCCATAACCTGCTGCGGTAATTGAAGTTATTCTGCTGTCATTTTTTCTTTCTATTTCTGTAGGTGCAAAATCTTTATTAACATTAGCAATTGCAGATACAGGAACCATTCCAGAAGCTGTAGGTATAAGCATTCTATTAACATCGTCTATATTTATTCTGTCTCTTTCATTAAGCTGTACTATAACATCAATATCAGTAACTTCAGAGTTTTCTGGAGTCATTCTTGTAGCAGTAGTACCGCCGAAGCTTGTTTTTATAGAGTTAGCAACAGTGTTAATATTAAGTCCCATTTTTGAAGCTAAGTCTCTGTTTATAGTTACATTAAGCTCAGGGCTAGAATCGCTTTTTTTCAAACGAACATCTCTAAGACCAGGGACATCTTGTAAAGCTGCTATTATATTATTAGCTAATTCTCTAGCTCTTGTTAAATCTTCACCAACTATATCAATATCTATACCGCTTGAACTACTGCTTCCGCCTCCACGCATACTGCTTACACTATCAACGTTAATTGTAGCAGGATATCCAGCTAATTTCTTTCTAACCATTTCAACATATTCTTCTGTTTCTACAGTTCTTCCATCAGATTTGTCTATTAATTTAGCTCTTATTTGTCCTTTATTTGCATCAGAACCAGATCTTGCTCTTGACTGTATTCTGCTTAAATCTTTTCCAATAACCTCTTCAATATCTTTTCTCATTCTATCTATAAATGAGCCAGTTTGTTCTTTTCTTGTACCAATAGGCATTTGTATACTTGCCATTAATTGACCTTCATCAGATTGAGGGAAACCTTCTTTACCTATAAATATTAATCCCACTATTATAACAGCAAATACTATACTTATTACTGGTATTAATACTCTATTTTTATGATGAACTGAGTAAGTTAATATTTTTTCATATATATAATTAACTTTAGAGTGGAAATGCTTATCAAAAAATACTTCAAAACGATAGAAGAATTTAGATTTTTTAGTAGTAACAAGTCTTGCACCAAGCATAGGCACTATAGTTAAAGCAACAGCCAAAGAAGCTATCATAGAAACTGTAACTGTAATGCATAAATCTCTAAACATCTGGCCAGTTTGTCCTTCTACAAATAGGAAAGGCAAGAATACTGCTATTGTTGTGAGAGTAGAAGCAGATATTGCAAGTGCCACAGTAGAAGTACCGTCTATCGCAGAAGAATATTTGCCATAACCATTGTTTCGGTAATAGAATATATTTTCAAGTACAACAATGGAGTTATCTACCATCATACCAATACCAAGTACAAGTCCTGAAAGAGAGATAATATTTAATGTTGTACCAAAGAAATACATCAAAGTAAATGTTACTATTATAGACATAGGAATTGATATTGCTATTATAAGTACAGTTCTAACATTCCATAAATATATCATAAGAATAATAACAGCAAATAAACCTCCCTGCCAAGCAGTATCAAGTACGCCTTTTATAGCATTATTAACGTTATCAGCACTGTTGAATAATACTTCATATTTTATGTCGCCTGGTAAGTTTAAGCTGTCTAATCTTTTTTTAATAGCATCAGAAACTGCAACTGTATTAGCACCAGATTCTTTGTTTATAGAAACGTTAACAGCAGGAGTACCATTAACTTTTATAACGTCTCCGTCTTCATCATAACCCTCATAAACAGTAGCCAATTCTCTAAGTCTTATAGGAGTGTTATTATCTTTTAATGCCACTACAACATTACCTATATCATCAACGGTTTTAAACTCACCAGTAGTTCTTAAAGTATATTTGTAAACACCCTCATAAGTTTCACCGCCTGATATGTTTTGGTTTTCCATAGCTAAAGTGCTTACTATAGAGTTAATATCAAGACCATAAGCCTGAAGTCTGTTCATATCAACATCAACTTTAATTTGGCTTTTTAGTCCTCCTCTAATCTCAGCCATAGCAACACCGCCAACCTGCTCTATAGAAGTAAGTATATGATTATCAACTAAATTGTATAATGCAGATAAGTTATCAGTACCGTAGAAAGATATTTCCATAACAGGAATATTATCAGTAGAAAATTTATAAACAGCAGGGCTTTCAGCATCATCCGGCAAAGATTTTCTTATTCTGTCTATAGCCTCTCTTATGTCGGCAGTAGCAGATGCCAAGTCGCTTCCCCAGTTAAACTCTATAAATACTTTTGAATCTTCTTCCTCTGAAGATGAACTTACTTCTTTAATGTTGTTTACAGAAGAAACAGCAGATTCTATAAGTCTTGAAACAGATTTTTCTACTTCCTCTGGACCAGCATTATCATATGTAGTTCTAATACTGATAAAAGGAAGTTCCATATCGGGTAAGAAGTCTACAGGAAGCCTAGATAAACTTACAACACCAAGTATAACAACTGCCACTATTCCCATAAAAACGGAAACAGGTCTTTTTACTATTAATTCAATAAAACTTCTCATATATAAATAAACCTCTCTTAAAAATACAAATAATAATTTTTATTTACCAACAGAGTAAATATCACTATTATTTGTTTGCTCAGTGTTTTTAACTACATCTTCATTATCGGCTGTATCTTTTTCTACTGTGTTGTTTATAACATTATTATTAGTGTTTTGAGCAGCTGTGTTAGTTTGAACTTTTGTAACAGTATTAGTTTGCGGTTTTACAGCTGTGTTTTGCTGAGTAGCAGTTTTAGCAGCATTGGTATTGTTTGCTAATAATGATGATGTTTTTGGTTTTGTTTGATTTGTAGTAGTTTGTTTTACAGTATTATTTTCTTTTGCTTGATTTACCTGAGTTCTTTGATTTGTTTGTTGTTTTATAGTATTGTTAGTATTATTTACTATTTCATTTGTATTAACATTTTGCGGTGTAATATATTCTAATATTGTAGGGTCATTTTCTATTCTATTTATTAAAGAACCGTCTTTTAAAAACTCTCTACCAAACATTACAACTTCTTCACCATCTTCAAGTCCGCCGCTTAAAGCAACTTTGTCTTTGGATCTAAATAATATGTCTATTTCTCTTATATATGCTCTGTATTTTTTATTAGTATTGTCTGTAGCTACTTTTCCTTCTAAAGGAGGATTTTGAGAATTATCTTCTTTTACAACATAAATATAATTTTTTCCTAAGTCATCAGAGAATGTAGCACTATTTGGTATTACAAAAATATTATTAGCAGAGTTTAAGAGTATTGATACATCAGAAAACATGCCGGGTAAAAATAATCTGTCTTTATTGTCAATTAAAGCTTTTACCATTAATGTACGAGTAGAAGGATTAACAGCATAATCTTTTTTTGTAATTGTAGCTTCAACTTCTTTGTTTGGAGAAGAAGGAATTCTAATTAGTACTTTTTGACCAAGTTCCACACCTGTAATAGAACGCTCTGGAACTTGTATTTCTACTTCTAGCTTACTAATATCAGCAACATTTGCTATTGGTGTAGCTGCTGCTATAGAGGCACCAACTGCCATGTATGTAGTAGTTACATAACCAGAAATAGGTGTTCTTGCAGGAGCATAAGCATAATTAGCACCAATTACAAATCTGTCAATTAATGCTATAGTATCTCCTTTGTTTACAAAACTTCCTTCATATTTTAGTATATTTGCAATTTTACCAGGTACATCTGATGAAATCTCAACTTCTTTTATTGCCTTAATTTCGGCAGAAAGTTCAAGATATTCTTCTAAAGATTGTCTTACTGGTGCTGCAACAAGTACACTTATTGGATTTTCTTTTTTGTTTAGATTCACTTGTCCTTTTTTACAAGAAGTAAAAAAGATAGATAAAATAATAAATAATATTGTTGTACTTCTTAACATCATAAAACTCCTCTTAAGCTCCTAAAAGTTTTAATACTTGTAATGTACTAGAAAAATATTCGTATATTGCCTGTAAATATGCAAGCTGTGCATTCAAATATGTAAGCTCTGCATCATTTAATTCTAATGTAGATATTGTACCGCCTCTGTATTGTCTTTGTGCCATTTGTAAAGCATATGCAGCTGTTTTAGCGTTTTCTGCTTGCGATTGTAATGTTAACTCTTGAGATTTTGCTGTGGATATGAGGTTTCTGCTATTGATTTCTATATTATCTCTTAATTGGTCATAGCTTATTTCCATTTGTTCAATACTTAATTTAATCTCTTCTGCTGCTTTTGCTGTAGATGAGAATGGAAGTAATGAATCAAGAGCATAATTCAATGAAAAACCAACACCCCAGCTAAACTCTCCACTTCTGTCTTTATAAAACTCTTTATTATTATCCAATTTTAATTTGTCTATTGTAGTAACTCCTACATTAGCATTTGCTGAAAAAGTCGGCCATAAATAGCTTCTTGCAACTTTTCTGTTGTATTCAAGCATTTCTATATTATTAGCCATATTGTTTAATTCTATATTATTAGCCATTATCAAATCTAATATTACGTTTATATCTAAATCTGGCAATGCTATTTTTGTAGCATCTAATATATTACCTATCAATTCTACATCATCAGATACATTTGTTAAACCTATTTGTCTTATAAATGTTAATTTCAAACTTTCATAATTGTTGCTAAGTGCAACAAGCTGAGGTTTTGTGCTTTCATATTGTACTTTTGCATTCAAATATTCATACTCTGAAACTTGTCCGTTTCTATATTTTATATAAGACTCCCTCATTCTATTACTATAATTAAGCTGCTGCTGATAATATACTTTATAATTTTCTTGAGCTACAAATGTATTGTAAAAATTTAATTGCGTATTTATTGCAACATTTTTTCTTTCATCAAAATATGTATCTTTCATCATTTGTAAGTTTATTTCTCTGGCTTTATCAGTATTCCAGTTTCTAAACCCAGTGAATAGTGTTTTTGATAATGTTGCTTGAGCACTCCAAGTATCAGCACTTGAATATACTCCTGTGTTTAAGTTGTTATATTGATATTCTTTCGGCTCTGATAAGTTAAGTCCGCCGCTTACTGTTAATGAAGGTAAAAATAAATCAGAAAATGATGCATCTTTTTGAGTTTGAGCTATTCGCACATCATATTCTGCTTGTTTTAGGGTTTTATCGTTTTCAATTGCTAAATCTAATGCCTGCTCTAAATTTATGCTTATCTTAGAGTTTGTGGAGTTTTCATTACTCTGTGAATATAAAGAAATATTGAATACTATAATCAATATAAAAACGAAACTATTTTTCACAATACCGCTCCTAAGAAAGTCTACATCGTAAATTTAATAAAAATTTATTTTTTTACTAATAAATTATAAACTTCAAATAAAAAATATCAAGCTAATTTTATAATATATTTAATTAGACGAATAAATCATTAAAAAGTTCCCGTTATTAAATGCTTATCATATGTAATTAAATTAATATTTATAATAGGTAAATAAAAAAATAATTATTTACATACTTCAAGAAATATAGTAAATATTTTTTACTTTTTAAGTATAAAAAATATAGTTTTATATTCTAAATTTACTTAAAATTTACAAATTATAGCTTTTTTATGATAAAATCATATTAATAGAGCAAAAAAACTGCAAAAAATATATATTTTTTGTAAAAAATAGGTAAAAAAAATTGACAAAACTCGCAGCTTATACTATAATTATAATTGTAAAGATAATTTACTTAGATTCATTAAGGAGAAATTAAAATGAAAAAAATATTAAATGTTATTTTTATTATATCAATATTTTCAAGCTTGTTATTAGCACAAAATAATAATAATTCAGCAGATACTAACACTGCAAATGATATGACAATGTATAACCCTTATATGCAAACACAAGACAGTAATGTTCAATATGGATATGGAGTGCCATTATCATCTTTGCCTAAAAACACTCAAGATTTTATAGCTAAGCATTTTAAAAATGTAGAAGTAAGCTATATAGAGAGAGATTGGGAAGATATAGAAGTATATTTAGCTAATGGAACACAAATTGACTTTTTCCCTAATGGTGAATGGAAAGAAGTAAAAACTTATGGAAATATGCCTACTACAATATTGCCTGCTAATGTTTTAGCTACTGTTAATAAAACTTATCCTCAGGCTGCTATTATAAAAATAGAAAAGCAATTCACTATATATGAAGTTAAATTAAACAATATGATGGAACTTTATATAGATAAAGCTGGTAATTTATTAGGTCAAGAAT
>ERZ1026866.200-NODE-200-length-40637-cov-32.774062_pt1 | contig 40637 bp, 61 predicted proteins | sample MGYA00380163_ERZ1026866 | MGnify/ENA primary metagenome ERZ1026866 (study PRJEB33269, sample SAMEA4719799) | human gut metagenome | biome: human-associated habitat; feature: organic feature; material: feces | place: Cameroon | collected 2013-10 ...
CTCGTGGGCTCGGAGATGTGTATAAGAGACAGGTTATCTACAGAGTATACTAATACTAAATTATAATATATTTATTTTATCAAAAAATTACTATTAATAAAAATATATAAAACTATCTTATTGAAAAATACTACAAATTACTATATAATATTTGTTATAATACTAAAACATTTTTTATTAAGGAGATATAAATGAAAAATATTACTATCAAAATTAAAGGAATGGGCTGTCAAAATTGCGTTAAAGCTGTTACTGAAGAGCTTACTGCTTTAGAGGGTATAAGCAAAGTTAATGTTAGTTTAGAAAATGCTTGTGCTGAAGTAGAATATGATGAAAGCAAAGTTACTACAGATAAAATGCTTGAAGTAATTAAAGAATTAGAATACGAGCCTAGTTTATAATAATATGTTTGCTTTTATAGAAGGTAAAGTTTGCACAATATCAGAGGGAATCATTGCTCTTTTATGTTCTAATGGGGTCGCTTACGAGATTATAGTATCAAAAAAGTTAAATGTTAATAATGATGATAATATAAGACTATACACTCAATTAATACATAAAGAAGATTCTATGACACTTTATGGTTTTAAAACAAGAGAAGAGAAAAAGATGTTTAATACTTTAATGTCTGCCTCTGGTGTTGGGGCAAAACTTGCAATGGAAGTTCTATCCACATATTCAATAGATGAAATAATGCATATACTCTTTAATAAAGATATTAATATGCTTAAAAAAGTTCAGGGAATGGGCATAAAAAAGGCTGAAAAACTTTTGTTTGAAATTAGAGATAAAATAGAAAAGATAGACATAAATATTTCTTCTTCTAAAATATCATATAATGAAAATGAAAGCGATGTAATAAAGGCTCTTATATCATTAGGCTTTTCAAATAATGAAGCTGTAAAAGCATTATCAAACATAGAAAATAAAGAAAATAAAACAACAGAAGATTTAATTAGCTTAGCATTAAGAAATTTAAGCAGCATATAAAAAGGATTTAATAAAATGCCTAATACTCTTTTTATAATAATGATACTATACTGGTTTTCTTTATACACTTACATACCTTTTCAAGTGCCGTATTTATATGCTTTAAATGTAACACCTTCCATAGTTGGTATAATACTTGGGCTTTACGGTGCTTCGCAGATGATACTCAGATTTCCTTTCGGTATAATAAGTAATTATTTTGGAAAGTATAAAATCTTTATAGTATTAGGTTCATTACTTTCTGCTGTTTCTTGTATTATAAAAATAGTTTATCCTAGTGCTAATGGGTTTTTAGTCGGCAATATATTAACAGGTGTTGCTGCTTCTACTTGGCTTATGTATATGGTTTTATATTATTCTTATTTCGACAGAAGCAAAGAACATATGGCGGCTAGTAAATGTTTGGTTGCTAATGTTATAGGAATGTTTTTAGGATTTTTGTTTGCTACTATATTTTATCAAAAGTTTGGAATGAACCTTATGCTTATTGCTGCTGCTTTTGCTGCTTTTGCTGCAACTATATTGGCACTTTTCTTAAAAGAAGAGAAGAGAGAGAAAAAAAACAATATAAAAGATTTAATATTAGTTATAAAAAACAAAAGATTATTATTTTTCTCTGTATTAAGTATAATAGAACAAGGCATACATATGGCCGCATCAGTGTCTTTTACTCTAAACAGAATAAAAGAACTTGGAGGTGCATCATACCTTGTTGGAATAGCATCACTGCTTAATATGTTTTTTGCAATAGTGAGTGCATATATAGCAAGCACTTCATTTGCAAGCAAGAGAGGCTCTAAATTTTATGTTCCATTTTCTTTTGTACTTTTGGGTTTATATTGTGTAGCTGTAATACTCACAAAAAATATATTTGTAATAGTAGCTTCTCAAATACTTTCAGGTTTATCAATAGGAATGCTTGCATCATATCTTACAAGCGAGGCACTCATAGAAATAGACAGAGATAAAAAATCTTCTGCTATGGGATTTTATCAAACTGCTTATTCAATAGGAATATTTATTTACCCTATAATAACAGGTAAAATAGTAGAGATGTATTCTATAGAAATAGCATATATATTTTTAACTGCCAGTGCTGTAATATGTGCATTTATAGCTTTATTATATTATAAGAAAGTTAAAGCATAATTAAACTATACCAATATATTTATCTATAAACTCCATAGTCTTTTTACTAGCACCATTATTTTGTATAAGAAGCTCATAAGCACTATTTGCTAACTTTTCTCTAAGCTCTTTATTCTCATAAGCAAGTTTTATAACTTCCGGAAGATTTTCTTTTTCTTTACAATTAAATACACTCTCTTTCATATATTCGTAAATCTCTATAAAGTTATACATATACCTTCCAACTATCACAGCCTTTTTGAAATAAATAGCCTCAAGTATATTATGACCGCCCATATTTCCAATAAAAGTTCCACCCATTATAACAATGTCAGAAAGTTTATACCAATTAAGAAGCTCACCTATTGTGTTTATAATAATACCGTCTTCAGAACTTCTATCATAATCAGTGTAAAGAGGCAAATTATATCCTAACTTTGAAGCCGTATTTTTGATATCTTCCCCTCTCTCTATGTTTCTCGGCACTATTACAATATATACATCATCTTTTATACCTATTTTATCTATAGCTTTTAATATTATTTCTTCTTCATTACTATGAGTACTTCCTGCAACTATTACAAATTTATTTACAGGTATCATACTCTCTAAACTGTCTATCTTTTTTTCATCTACACTATAATTAATATCATATTTCAAATTACCAGTAACAGATATTAATTTTTTAGGCATACCTATAGTAATCATATTTTCCATATCAATACTACTTTGTGCAAGTATTTTGGCATACATATTAAAATAAGGCTTAAAGAAAAATTGAAAGTTTTTATATCCTTTAAGTTCTTTTTTGCCAATTCTTCCGTTGATTAAAAATATAGGTATAAGTCTCTTATGAAGCATATATATCATAGTAGGCCATATCTCAATTTCAGCTATCATCACATATTCCGGAGATATTAGATTTATAAGCTTGTTAATCATATGAGGATAATCTAAAGTTAAATAAAAAAGCTCTACTTTATCTCCATAATTTTTTTTAGCAATATCATATCCGCCTACAGTAGTTGTAGATAAATAAACAGTATATCCTCTCTCAATTAAAGTAAACACCATCTCTCTAACTGCAACTATCTCTCCCACACTTACAGCATGAATCCATACAGCATTCTTTTTATTTTCTTTAGGATAAATAAAACCTAATCTTGACAAAGCACCTTTTCTTATAGGTTTATTAAAAAACATCATAATAGAAAAAGCTATAAAAATAAAAGGATAAGCAATATACCCAAAAAGAAAATATATATAAAGAAGAAATAACTGCATTATAAAACTTTCCAACAATTAGAAAATGATAATCATCAGCGTAAATAATATTATTAAAACATATATAAGTAAAGAAATTACAGCCTTTACTATGGCATGCTGTTTTCTAGTACCCCAATCACATCTTGCAGATACAGCTATAAAAGAAATAAAAATACCTATCTCTATAACATTTAATAAAATCAGCATTACTAAATTAAATCCAGAAGTGATATTCTTGTGTGCTAGTATTATAAATGCTGCTATAGGAAAAAGCATAAATATAGAAGCATTGATTATCTTATGTATAACAATATATTTACTCATAGCTAAAATTATAATATATATATGTATTATGTCAAATATTTTATATGGTTGTATTTTTATAGAGATGTTATCAAATTTTTTTCGTGCATTCTCTACTGACTTCATCAAAAATTTTTACTCTATGGGTACGCTTAACGAAAAACACAAATATTGTAAGCCAATATTTAATATATACTGAAAATTTTTAATTTTAACGAATTTTCTAAGACTATGGAAAGCGGTACAGATTTCAAAATTTTCTATAACTAATAGAATAAAAAATCTAATATGTGTTAATCACATATTAGATTTAAAACAAAAACAATCTTTAAAAATCTCGATAATAATAGCAACTAAAAAGTTATGCTTGACTTTTTTAGATAAAGAACAGAGTTCATTTCATCAATTAGCATTTCTGCTAAAAAATATCAAAAACAAATGCAGTAGAAATTTATTAAAATCTTTAACATCACTCTTTGATGTAATAATATTTATTACTGCAGAAGAAGTAATGTTTTTAAAAAACTATAATCAAGGAGGCGGTTTAATGTTAGTACGAAAATTGACTTATAAAAAAATATTAGGGGTAATAAAATAATGGCAGAGTTAGAAAAGTTTTCAGCACTTTATGGTTCAATAGATTATCCTGCAGATTTCTTGACTATACCTTTTGAAGTTCTTGAATACAGTGACAGATTAGGTTTGTCTGCGAGCGAGTTTAAATTTATATGCTGGATATTTCATTTAACAAATAAAGATATAAAAGATATAAAAGATAAATATATCACTAATAAAAAAACTAATTTTGTAAGGCATAGAAAAAGTCTGCAGGCAAAAGGTTATTTAAAAATAAAAATAGCCACAGAGTATAAAGACAAAAAAGTTTTAAGACGTGGTTTAGTATATGATTTTACTAATCTTAAAAATAGAATTGAAGAGCTAAAAGAGGAAGATAATAAACTCCAAAACCTTGAAGCTCCAGTTACTGTGGTATATGATGAGCCAAGCTTGTTTAATGAAGATGTAGACGAAAAGTCAATATATCCTACAAAACTTTTAACTGATGATAAAGAGATAGAGGAAATAAAACTTCAAAACGAGTTTTTAGAAAAGTTTAAAAAATTGTATGAAGAATTATTGCTTGAAAAATTAGATTATTCAGTAAGAGCTAGATATAAAAAAGAGTTATTAAATATTTTTAAAGATAGAATAAATAACAATATTGATGATATTTTAGAAACAGCAAAAATAAGATTTTTAAAACTAAAAAAATCAAACTCATTAGGAAGTCAGCCATCTTTAAAACTTCAAGATTTAGTAAAGTATGCCTTATTAGAAACCCAAGAACCTATACAAAATAATAACAAAAATAAAATCGCTGCTACAAATATGTCAATCCCTAAAGGACTTGATAAATTAAATTATCTATTAAAAATATTAGAAGAAGGAGGAAATATTGATGAAGCGTATGCACAAATTGCTAATTGTAGCTAATACATATTGTTTACAAAGCTACAAAAAATATTTAGAAAGTTTATATGAAAATGCGAGGGAAGGTAAAGATCCACATTGTACAAAATGCGATGAGCATGGATTTAAAAAAGTTTCTCAGTCATCAATATTTTCAGGAAGAAAAGTTTTTTTACCTGAGATGTGTGATTGTGTGAAAAATGAAAAGACTCAAATATTTAATAAAATTGAAGAGCTTGAAAAAATAATAAAACAATATAATGAGATATTTAAATCTTTAGATAATGATATGACTTTAGATATTTTTGCAAGTAGATTTAATCAATATGATATTATAGCTTCTATAAAAAAATATTTAGATTTAGGAAGCAGTCTTTCATTATATTTTGAAGGTGAAAGCGGAACAGGTAAAACAACAATGCTTAAAATGTTATGGCAAATATATTCTATGAATAACATAAAAGTATTTTATATGAAAGCTAGAAATTTTGAAGATTTATATAAAAACCTTTTTAATAATAATGCTAAAGACTCTAAAATATTAAGCACGATTAATAAAAAAATAGATAATGTAAAAAATGCAGATATCATAATGATAGATGATATTGACAGCGTGGGTTTTCATTATGCTGTAGAAGGGTATTATAAAATATTTGATGATATAAGATCAGGAGAAAAAACAGTTCTTATTACATCAAATAAAAAATATCAAGACTTATTAGATAGCTTAAATATCAAAAAAAGGCAAGATAATATTGACGATATAAGAGGACGTTTAACAAGCAGATTATTAAATCTAAAAATTGTAGAAGTAGAGATGTGCAAATCAAAAGTAAAGGTTGATACAAAAAATAAAGAGTTGGTATTATCTTAAATAGTCAAAATAACATAACGGCTATTTTTATAAGATTTTATTAAAAGAGGAAAATATGTATGCTAATAATACTAACTAAGAATAGTTTTTTTATTATTGAAAAGCCTGTGCGTATATATAAGGCTAGTATTAAGGGAACATTAATAAAAAACTATAATTTAATTATTGAAGATGATCAAAGACACAAATTTTTTATTTTATCTTCAGATTGTTTAGATACTATTGATAGAGGATATATAACAATTTGTGATAGAATCAAATGGAATATTAAGAGTAAGAGCCCAGACCCATTTATTGATTTTACAAATTATGAAGAAGGAAAACAAGAATGTTGTTTTTAGAAGAATTAATAGAATATTACAATAAAACTAAATTGGCTATTTTTATAAGATTTTATTAATAAGGTATATGTATGCTAAAATTAATGGTTTTCAGTATTAATACTAAAAAGTATTTTGTATTGGGATGTTTAGAATTGGAAAAGTTTTTAAAACATCTTGGCGAACCCTCTTATGCTAATTTAATAACAAAGGAATTAAAAGAGCTGCTAAAAAGTTATGAGCTAGATTATAAAGAATCTAATTGGGATGTAAAGTTTTCTAACTGGTTAAAAAGTTTGGAAGTGGGAGATTATTTATGTATGTATGATGGTTGGATTACAGATTATAAAGTTATGGATGATATAAGAAAACAATATATAGATCAATTAAAAAATAAAATTAATAAAAAGGGAGAATAAAAATGTCATTTTTAGAACAAATGCTAACACATTACAATCAAACTAAATTGGCTATTTTAGAAGGAGTGTCAAATAAAATAGCCTCCGAATATCCAGAGTTAAAAGATTCTATGGGTATTAAAAGAAACAGATTAGAAATTAATAGTAATTTATGCTGTTGTTATATAGATATAGAAAATGAAACATTCAAGATATGTATTGATGGGCAAACTCCATATTGCTATGAAGACCTTGAATCTGTGTTAGTAGATATTGGAGAGCAAATAGCTGCTAATGAATAATAGTATGTTAATAACTTGTCAACAATATTGATAAGTTGTGAATAATATGTTGAAAGAATGGAAAAAATAAGATTTTCAAATAACTATATAAACTAAAAAATCAGACAACTGCAATACTGACAAGAGTAGAAGATTTAGAATTGAATAAAAAGACAAGAGAAGAATTAAAAGAGCTGCTAAAAAGTTATGAGCCAGATTATAAAGAATCTAATTGGGATGTAAAGTTTTCTAACTGGTTAAAAAGTTTGGAAGTGGGAGATTATTTATGTATGTATGATGGTTGGATTACAGATTATAAAGTTATGGATGATATAAGAAAACAATATATAGATCAATTAAAAAATAAAATTAATAAAAAAGGAGAATAAGAATGTCATTTTTAGAAGAATTACGTCAGCATTATATTCATACAAAAATAGTTATTTTAAAAGTTATATTAAATCAAATAGTTGAACAATATCCTGCATTAAAAGATTCTATGGAGATTAGAAGAAACAAATTAAAAATCAATAATGATTTATGTAAATGCTATATAGATTTAGAAGGTGGAGAATTTAAAATATGTATAGATGGATATACTCCGAACTACTATGAAGATTTTGAATCAGTATTAACTGAGATAGAAGATGAGATAGCTAGTAATGAATAATGATATGTTTATAAGTTGTCAACAATGTTGATAAGTTGTGAATAAAATGTTTATAAAATGAGAAGAGATAATCAAGCATATAAAAGATATAAAAGTAAAAAATGGCGTGCATTTAGAAAACAGTTTTTAGATAAAAATCCGCTATGTAAAAACTTTAATGAATGCCATAGCTTTGCTGAACATGTGGATCATATAAAGCGTGTAGAAAGTGAAGATGATCCATTGTTTTATGATGAAAGTAATTTGCAAGCATTATGCAAAAGATGCCATTCCAGAAAAACAGCAAAAGAAGACGGAGCTTTTGGAAATAAAAAGAAAGATTATTAATGGGGTATTTTATGAATATAAATAATAGTGATGAAATAAAATATATACATATAAATAAATTAGAAGATGGTAGGATTGTTATTGATGCTAAAAATATTAATAGTGAAGATACTGTTTATTTATTAACAGAGTTTATATATTTCATATCTAATGCAAATAATAAACCTGCAGATGGTTTTGTAGATATAATTAAAAAGGCAGTACAATATAAAATGAAGTTGGAGAAAGAAAAAGGAAATCACAGTGAGGGTAATTAAGATTTATAAAATATATGATGGTAAAGAATAGTTGTAAAGATTGTATATATTGTTTAGAAATAAAATCATCTTATTTCTGTAAGCATAAAAAAGATATTATAGCCATAGCAAATATAAATAATATCTGTAAAAAATATAAATTAAATAAAAAGAGGGAAAAATGAGAGAACTAAACCTTATAGAAGACGAAGGACTTTTTGGTATAACTTTTAAGTCTGATGATAAAGAAGAAGCCAATACAGTTATGAGGGCTATACAGAGATTTATATTAACGAGAGACAATATATTAAATAATAAAAAAGATTATTCAAGATACCCACTTGAAGGTGCAAGCAAAAATGTATATCTTGATTTATTTTCTAATGAAAGATTAATAGAATGTTATAATAATGATGAGTTAGAACAAGGATATAAAGATTATATAAAAAATCTATTAAATAAAAGAGGTATTTTTGATTTAAGCATGACACAATCAAATAAAAAAAATAGGAAAGGAAAGATTAAAGAATCATCTCAAAAAGATAAAACAACAATAATTGACAATATTAAAGAGCATGAACTTAATAAAAAAATAGATGATATAAAAAAAGGCAGGGATATTATGACACTGTCCGATGAAGAACTTGAGGAAATAGCTTTAATAGAAGCTGAATTATCATCTATATGCATATATTCAGAAACAGCTAAACATATTTTACAAGGCAGAAAGTTTAATCGCAGCCGTGAACTTGAAGATGAAATAACAAAAGGAAAAAGACTTTCAGAACTTACTCTTGAAGAATTGGAAAAGTTAAAAGAAGTAACAATGCTTGATAGATATAAAGAAGATATACAAAAAGAAATTGATAAAAGGAAAAAAGAATCATTTGAAGAACAATTACAAAAAGATAACTCAATAATCTCTTTTAGTGAAGATGAAGAAGAAACACATTATAAAATAGACGAAGATCCATTAAGTTCAGATAGCAATATAAATAGATGGGACTTTGATGAGGATGGAGATAAAGTAGATGGAGATGGCAATAAACTACTTTTTAGTGAAGAAGGTGTATAAAATGATTTGCTGTATATGTGGATTATCAGAAAAAAAAGATGATAATCCTTTAATTCCATCTAAAATAACAATAAAAGTTAAAGATAGAAAAGGTAGAACTAGATATAGAAAAGTTGCCAAGAAAATATGTAGAAACTGTCTTGGCAAAGCATTGCTTAAAGGTGTTTCAGTAAGTATAAAACTATAGTATTACAGAGAAAAAAAATGATTGAAGCTGTTATTAATTATAATGATGTAAATGATGAGTTCAGACGAATTAATGATATTTTAGGAATATTAAAATATAAATATAAAAATATTAATATTCGTTATAAAAAAGTAAGAAAGGAGAATGAATTGTTTGTAATCATAAATAATGAGAAATTAGATTGTAATCAGTCTTTAGGGTTTTATATGCAAACAATTGAACATATATTAAATAATAAAACACCAACAATATTTCTTGATGAGAAAGATTGTTACTAAAAAGGAGAAAAAAATGAAAAGAAAAACAAAAAAAGATTTGAGAAAGATTACCGGAAGAAAAATAGAGCTGAATCCTAAAGTAGTTAAAAATCTCACAACTTATCAAACAAATAAATCAAAATAATTATACATTTAAATATTATTAAATAAGGGTGAAAAAATGCAATTAAAAGAAAAGATTTACAAAGTATTAAAAGAAACTCTTACTTTTAATCATTTAGAGTTTAATCTAATGATGAATGAAGAAGAAGATAAATTAGTATTTATAGAGCTATCTATGCATGGGAGAATTGTCCGCATTAACAAAGGTACTACATACCAAGATATATCAGACAATGATGATAAAGTAAGAAAATGCTTAAAAGATATATATAAAGAGTTTGAAGAAGAAATACAAGAATTATTTGATATAAAATGAGATAAAAACTTCTTGAAAATAAAATTATTAAATTAAGGATATATGAATTATGGATAATTTCTTTTTTATAACTTGGCATATAATTGGATTTGTATTTATGTTTTTTAGTTTAACAAATAAAAATCCTATTGGAAAAGCATTTTTTTTACTTTGTTTCTTTTTGTCAGATATAATCGGCATACTTTTTTTGATAGCTAATAAATTAAATTAGGAGTTATTATGTCAGATCATAACAGTGTAATATTAATAGGAAGATTGACAGTTGATCCGCAGCGAAAGTATACTCAAAGTGGAAAGGAAATTGCTGAGTTTAGTATAGCTAATAATTATTATATAAGCACCAAAAATACTACGGAAGTAAATTATTTTGATGTTGTAGCATTTGATAAACTTGCAGAAACAGTTAACAAATATCTTATAAAAGGAAAACAGGTTTTAATAAGTGGAACACTAAGACAGGAAAGATGGCAGGATAAAAATACAAATAGCACTAAATCTAAAATTAGAATAATTATGCAATCTATGCAAATGCTTGCTGACAAAAAAGAATCTAATAATAATATAATACAAAATACTTCTCAAGGCGATGATGAGGATGTTCCATTTTAATAAATATAACTAAAATGATTGATACATTATAAAATATAGTTATAAAAGTTTATATTCTTTTCTATAGGTAAAGGCTTTTGTCTTTAATTTATAGAAAGGTATAAACATGGCTTCTAAAAATAAGAATCAACTAATATCACAAAATAATAATATAAATAATAATATAATAACTGAAGAGCAAGCCGAACTTCTTACTAAGCAAGCTAATTATTTAAATATACTTGACTATATGAAAGAAGAGCAGCTTATTAAGCAGATAGATTATGAAACAGAGAAAGAAAACTTCTTTAAGCAATGCTCAAAAACAAAAAGCAATCATACAAAAAGACAATATAAAAATGGACTTAATAAATTAGAAGAGTATTGCAGTATGAATAATAAAAATATTTTATTTATTAAAGCCAGAGAAGCTGATGATTTTATAACAGAAGTCAATTCAAGTGAACTTTCTAATTTAAGTATACGTGCATTAGTTTCTTCCTGCTCTTCTTTCTTCTCATTTTTAGAGAGAAGATATCCATTTATTAAAAATCCTTTTCGTGGTACAAAAACTCGTCCTCCTGTTAAAAATAAAAAAAGACTTGAAGTTCCAACTAAAAAAGAAATTGAATTAATAATTAAAGATATATCTGACCCTTTGATAAAGATGGCCATCATTTTTATAATGGAATGCGGTGTGCGTGTTGGTGCTTTACCTAAACTTGAAATAAGAAACAATAAATATTATTCCTATTCAAAAGGAAAAGAGATAAGTTGGAAAGTTACTGACAAGGTTATAAAAGAATTAAAAAAGAATAATCTCACTTTTAATGCTCCTTTCAAAAATAAAAGCTCCGAAGTAATAAGAAATATTTTTTATAGAAGTTCAAAGCGTTTATATGAACAAGGTAAAATAAAAGCCGCTTACTCTATACATGATATAAGACACTATTTTGCTGTTACTTTATATAAACAAACCAGAGATATAGAACTTATTAGAAAAGCATTAAACCATAGTAATATAGCTATAACAGGGCTGTATTTAAGAAGTTTGGAAGTGGAATAATATTTTAAGTGTTGCGATAATAAATGTTATATTAATATTTTATTATATTATACAAGATCAATAACAATATTATCATATCCTTTAGTTATATTTAATATATCCTTTATATTATAAATTGTTATTGTATTATTAAAATTTTTGAGATGTAATTTACATTTATTGTCAATAGATAATTTAATAATATCTTTTATTTCATATATAGAATATCCACTTACGTCTATTATAAGGCTTACTTCTTTAATTTTAATCAAATCTTTTAGTTGATAAATATCTAATTTCATAGTCATATTCCTTTTAAATTAATCATCATTTTTGTATAGTCTTCTTACACAATTGCCACATACATTTCCATGTTTTTTTTGAAGTGCTGCTGCTAAATCTATAACTTCATCTACAGTATCTAAACATTCATATTTATATCTTGTTGCATTCGCTTTACCTATTTCAACATTATCATCATTACATATAGGATTTGCTTCTATATCTCCTTCTTGATATTCAAGTAATAAATTATTTTCTAATTCTACAATGTCTTCAAAATCATATGAAATTGGATAGTATGTATCTTTATATTTGTCATATTTAGCTGGAAATATATGTACCGTTTCATCATTATTTTTTGATATTTTCACTATGAAAGCCATATAGCACTCCTTACTATTAGTATATCCTTATACTATCATTTAAATTACAAATGTCAACCTTATTCATACATTTTTTATTGAAAAAAGTAGACTTTTTCAAATAAATACTATATACTATAATCATATTAAATAAAAAGGATATCTTTATGCCAAGAGGCGGAGCTAGAAAGGGAGCTGGCAGAAAAATAGAAGGAAGTGAAAAAGCCGAAATAAGAGTTATGTTTAGACTTACCCAAGAAACATATAATCTTATTAATGCTTATGCTCAGAAAGAAAATTTAAGTGTTGGTCAGTATGTACGTAAAACAGCATTGGATAAGTTAAAATAGGAAGTTATTTATGTCCTATCAAGAAGATTTTATTGCAATTACAATGTTTGAAAATAAAATATATGGTTGTGAAGGTCAAGCATTTGAAGACTTATTTTCACTTATTATGAAAGAGCTATATTCTGAAGATTTTCAACAAGTTAAACCTTATGGAAACTTTGGAGATAGAAAAAATGATGGATATATAAAAAGTACTGGTACTTTTTTTCAATTATATGCTCCATCTAATATAGAAAAGAAAACCACAATAAAAAATGCTATCAATAAATTAGAAACTGATTTTTCAGGTTTATTAAATTATTGGTCCAAATTTACAAACGTAAAAAATTTTTATTTTGTTATTAATGATAAATTCAAAGGATGTGATGCTAGAATACATGAAACTATAAACAAGCTTCAATTTAATAATAAAAATATAAATATATGCCTCTTTACATCTAGCGAATTATTAGATTATTTTAGAAAATTATCAATTGAAAAGAAATATCGTATTATTGGATATATAAATTCAAAAGTAAATTTAAAAACAGTGGATCTACATTGTATATCAAAAGTGATTGAACATATCATTAACAATACAATTACTGATCCAGATGCTGTATTAAATAGATTGAAAGCACCATATATAAAAGAAAAAATAAAAGTAAATAACCTAGATGCATTTGGAGATTTTTTAATAGCAGGTAATTTACAATATAATGTAATAGATCGTTATTATTCTAATAATCCAGAGGCTAAATTGGTTTTACAAGAAAAAGTTATATCTTTATATAGAGAAAAATTAAAAAATAATTCTAATAAAGATATTGTATTTGCTGAAATGAGTAAAGATATGATTCCGTATAGAGATAATGAAGAATATAATAATTCACTTATTTTTAGTGCTATATATGTTATACTTGCTTACTTTTTTCAAGTATGTGATATTGGAGATGAGCCTAAAAAATGTAAAGATAGTTTTTTTGATGAAGAGGAAGTTTTATGATATTACCTAATAAACATTTAAAAATGTATGAAAGCTTAATTTATTTATCAGGTATAATAATCAAATATTTGAAAAATCCTAAATATCTTGAAGATATATGGCAACATATTAATAAGTTGAATAATAAAAAAAATAAAAAATATGATACAATATATTCTTTTGATAAAGTGGTTAAGTCAGTTGATATGTTATATGTATTAGGACTTGTTAAAATAAATGAATATGGAATGTTAGAAAGATGCGATTAATAAGATTAACTTCTAATAAACCGCAATTTAATGATGTTGTTTTCAAACAAATTTCTGGAATAAACATTATAAAAGCTTCTCGGTTTAATAAAGATAAAAGTATAGATGATAGTAAAAATACTTATAATGGTCTAGGAAAATCATTAATAATACATTTAATAGATTTTTGTTTACTTAGTGATGAAATAGAAGAATTTAAAGAGAAATTATCTGATTGGTCTTTTACATTATTCTTTACAATAAATGGTGAAGAGTATTCTATAGAACGTTTTTGTAATAACCAAAAAATTGTTTTATTTAATAATAAAGAATATACTTTAAAAGTATTGAAAGAGTTATTATTTGAAGAATTGTTTGATAAAGATACAGCACCTAGTAGTGCTAGTTTTAGATCAATGATATCAAGATTTTTAAGATCCCCAAGGAAAGAGACAGGTGGATATTATGATACTATAAAACCAAATACAGTGAAAGAACAAGATTATCAATCTTTATTATATACTAGTTGGTTGCTTGGTATAGATACATCGTTAATAGAAAAAAAATTCAATCTTATAAAAGATAGAGATGATGAATTAAGAAAAGCTAAAGATATTAAAGAATATGAATTGAGAAATATTAATGCTTATATAAAAAATAAAAATAAACCAAAAATCGATATTGAAATAAGAGATTTATCTGAAGAAATTTCTAAATTATCAAAAGAATTAAACGAATATAAAGTAGCATATAATTACCAAAATATACAAAATGAGGCAGATTATTTAACAAGTGATTTAAGAAATTTAGATGATGATATATATAGTTGTAAAAATGTTTTAGAACAGATATCAGTATCTTTAAAACTGAAATCAGATGTTACTTTTAAAGAATTAGAAAATTTATTTAGTGAAGTGAAATTATTATTTCCAGAACAAGTAAAAAAAACTATAAAAGATGTTGAACTATTTCATAATCAAATGGTTATTCAAAGAAAAAAAAGTTTAGAATTAGAACAAAAAGAATATATAAAAAAACTAGATTCTTTGAATAAAGAAAGAGAAATAATAGCTAATAAACGAGATGATTGTATAAAATATTTGGGAGCACATAAAGCATTAGATGAATATAAAAGCCTCCAAGAAAAAATTATAAATTTGAGAGATAAAAAATCTAATTTAGAAAAATATTTAAAAATTCTTAATAAAGAAGAAACAATTAAAGATGATTTTAATTTAAAAATGTCAGAATATAATATAGAAGCTAAAAATTACATAGAAGAAAATAATATTAAAGATAGCCTTACTACAAAATTTAGAGAGTTATCAAGTAGATTTTATAAAGATAAGGCAGGTGGTATAACTGTTTATCCTAACAACAGAGATAATAAAAAGCGTTTCGATATAGATATAATGATAGATGATGATGATTCTTCAGGTATATCAGAAGTAAAAATGTTTTGTTTTGATGTTTTAATTACTATTTTACATAATCATCATAATATAAATTTTATATTTCATGATTCTCAATTATTTGCTAATATGGATCCAAGACAAAGATTAATAGTATTCAAAACAATGAAAGATATAACAACAAAATATGGTATACAATACATATGTACTGTAAATGAAGATCAGTTAGATTTTAATGAATTGAATATAACTGAAGAAGAATACAATTCTTTAATAGAAGAGAATATAATATTAGAATTGACAGATGAAAATGATTCTAAAAAATTACTTGGAGAAAGAATATCAATTAATTTATAATAAAAAATGGTTTGTTGCGATAACACAAATTATCGCAACAGATGTTATTTTGAATATAATGCAATTCAAATTAAATTGATAATTTTTTATATTAGTAATATGGATTCTTTATATGTTTTAATGGCTAGGGGGTGGGTAAAATCTCTACAGGCTTTTAAGTGGTGCAACGAGTGGGGAGTCTCGAAAACATGGCGATAACTTTTTTATTAGGGGGTATCAAATTATTTTTCTAATTCTTTAACCCTATTTTCTAATTCATCAATTCTTTTAACTTCTTTTTCAATAATAGCAACTCTTTTAGTTAATTTTTGCATTTCACCACCTTTCTCTTCGTATTCTTTTTTAGCTTTTGCAACACAAGCCTGCACAAAGCCTCCAAATGTGGCATTAGAATAATTTGAAGGATCAGATTTAGCTTTTTCAACCATTTTTACAATCCATCTATACAAATTTTGATTAAAATTAATTGTTACACTATTTCTTGAATCATCCATTCTTTAAAACCTTATTATGTATTTTGGATAGAATTATAGCCTTTTTATTAATATTTAAAATAAAAATAGTCAATTTAAACTTTTGACTTAAAAATATGTTTTTTTGTAGAAAAGAACTTGCTATCTTTCGCAACAGAGTTATTGTCATCACATAAATAATTAAGAAGAGGTAAATAACATGATTAACTTAACATTATTTTTTATTGATTATCAACAAGGTTCAGACTTATTAAAAGAAGGTAAATATAGTTCTGCAATAACTCGCTTTGAATCTTTAATTGAAATGCTTGATGATAACAAAGATACTATATCAGATTATAAAGAATTAAAAGAATGCATTAAGAATAATATAGAAGGATGTAAGCTATTAATGAAAGGATTTTAATAGATATCATAGTGGGGCATTATATGCCCCTTATATAAATAATTTAAAAGAGGTAAGAAAAATGCAAATAAGTAATCAAGAAAAAGAGGAACTTCTAAATAGAAAATATAAGGAAACAAAAGAAAATATAAAAGTAAAAATATCTAGTATATTAACAGGCATAGAAAATATAAACATAGAAATAACTCCATTTGATATTATAGTAAAAATAAAAGATGAAATTATAATAATGGCGTCATTAGATATACATAAAAAAATAAGTATAAAATATTCTTATGAGAAAATATATTTAACTGATAATATAGATGATGTTAAGTTTGATTTATATAGAAATATATTTAATGCTTTTGATTTATTAAGAAAAGATAATATAAAAAATAAAGTATCTAAAATATTAGAAAAAGATATTTTTATATTCCATGATTTTATTTTTGATACATTAGCAGTATAATTTAATAATTTAACAAAATAAGGGGCATAAAAGCTCCTTATTTTTTGCCTTAATTTTTAATCGATAAATGAGAAAAAAGTTGTATTTTTGGAGGAAAAGAACTTGCTATCTTTCGCAACAGAGTTATTGTCATCACATAAATAATTACGCGACTGCGTGCCTTCGGCAAAGAAGAGGTAATTAAAAATGAATAAAGAATTAGCAATAATAAAAAATAATAATGAAGAAGCTACAAAAGAAATAAGAAGATTATTAAATAATAATAATTTAGATGTAGATTTAACTAAGTATAATGCTGAAGTTAATTTTAATAATGAGGAAATATTAAGAACTGATAAAGATAGAGATGGAAATATAACATCTTCTTTTAGAGTGTACAGTATGAGAGTAGATAGTAATACAAGCGATGATATTATAAACAACTATGCTGATTTTTTAGAATTATCATCAATAATGATGAGAAAGGAAACAAGAGAAAAAATAAACGATCTATTAGGTTATTATATAAGAAAGACAGAAACAGAAATAGATAATTTAAACATTGCTTAATATAATTTAATTATTTATTAATTGGTACTTTATATATAATATATAAAGTACCAAGATTATAAGCTAAATACACCTTCAGATTCATAAATACTTTTTGTATCTTCAAAGTGATTTTTAATAACTCTATGAAGAGCCATAATAGAAGCTACAACACCATCAATTCTTTTATATGATCTTCGCCTATCAGGTTTAACAGGTAAATAATTATCTCTTCCGTCTGTTTTCACTTCACAACAGCTTATCATCCAATTAAGAACAGGATTATTACCATGTAGAAGTTTGCGTTCATCTATTGTTTTTTCAAATAAAGAAGTACCTTCAGACAAACCTCCGACTGCAAAAGACTGCCTAACTTGCTGCATTTTGAAGCCTTCACTTTCTAAGTGAGTTATTATTTCGATAGCTTTCCAGGGATCATAAGCTATCTCTATAATTTCAAAATCTTTAGCATCTTGTAATATTGAAGATTCTATAATATCAAAATCTATAATATCACCATTTGTTAAAGTAATTAAACCCTGCGAAGCCCATAATTCATAAGGCACTCTGTCCTCTTTAGAGCGTTGCCTTATATTTTCTTTAGGCATAAAAAAGCGAGGCAAAAGTATATATGGATCATTATCAACCGTGTCAAAACATAAAACATAAGCGGCTATATCTCTTGTAGTTGCTAAATCTAATCCAATACACGCTCTCTTTCCTTTTAATTCATTTATATTTATATTTTGATGTATATAAGATTTAATCCATCTATCAGAAGAAATCCATACTTCACTAGCCTGAGTCCAAACATTTAAGTTTTTTGTAAGTATATCTGTTCTCTGTACAGGTTTATCTAATCCTTCAAATAACCTAGATTTTAGGTAACTATCTTTTACAGAAATATTAATATTAGGATTAGCTTGGAAAATAATATTATTAATAAGTTCTTCTTGTTCTTGAGTATTTTGATTATTGTTTAATTTTTCTTTATACTCACTCATGAATATCCAAATATCTTTTATATTATCAGGTTCATATATTATGCAAAAGTATTCATCATTATTTAGAGAACCTTGTAATATTTGTTTAGCATATTCATATTCAGAAAAACAAACAGAAGTTTTATCAAATCCAGCAGTTGTAATAATAAAAGTAAGAGGCTGTCTTCTAGCTCCCATTCCAGATTCAAGAACATTTAAAAGTTCATTATCTGGGTGAGCATGATATTCATCTACTATAACTAAATGCGGATTTAAACCATCTTCAGTGTTGCTGTCCTGTCCTAATGGTTTTGATTTTGAGGCCGTATCTTTTTTCTTTGTAATTGTAGAAGTTTGTTTATATGTAATCGCTTCTTTATTGAGTGCTTTTGCTTTTCTTATTTGTCTTTCGCTTTCACTCCATGCAATTTTAGCTTGATCCTTTTTAGTGGCTATATAATATATTTCAACACCAGCCTCTGCAGGACTATCACAAAAAAAGCAATAATTACCAATACCAGATGCGAAAGTAGTTTTTCCATTTTTTCTGCTTACCTGAACGTATGCTTTTTTGTAACGTCTAAGTTTATTTTCTTTTCTTCTCCATCCAAATATACTTGCTATAATAAATTGTTCCCAAGATTCAAGTATAATATTATGATTTGCCCATTCTCCTTTTGTGTGTACTAAAGATTGAATAAAAGTAATAGGACGTTTAGCTTCATCTTCATCAAAATAAAAAGGATAATCATTGTTTTTTGATTTTTCTATATCATCTAAATGTCTTTTTACTGCTAAAAAAGCAGCTTGACATACAGGCAATTCTTTATTTATAACTTTATTAATATATTCTTCATAGCTATACATTATATTTAACCATTCATTAATTTTTCAAGCGGATCATCTGTATCCACTATTTCAGGAACAGGGACTTTCTTTTTGGAGGCAGGAGTTAAACCAAACTCAGTAAGCATTTTAGTATATGCAGTTATAGCTTTATGATAAGCTAAATATTCTCCCATAGTTTGTGAGTTTTTTCCTGCTAAATAACCTGCTATAGAACCCCCTTCATCAATCATAGCCTCATAAAGATTCATAGCATCGCCATAGTGTAGGCATAAGAGTTCAAAAGCTGATAAATCAGCTCCATTTAACATGTTTTTTTCAACAAAAATTGGAGCTAATTCATTCCATTTTTTTAGAGAATACCCACAAAAATATTCTGGCGGATTAGGTATTTTTAAGGCTTTTTTCGGCTTATTTTGGGCGTTTTTTGGGGCTTTTTTAGCTTTCTCAGGCATTTATACTCCTTATTTACAATTTAAGTTAAAAATCTCTATTAATAATAAGTAATATAATATTTTATAACTAGACGACTGTCCGCATGCGGCGTAAGAAAAAATAATTTAGGAGTTTTTTATGTTTAGAAAAGTTGTAATTGGGAACTGTACTTTAATAAAAGGAAATTGCGAAGATGTAATGGAAGAATTAGAAAGTAATTCTATCAATGCAATTGCATCTGACCCTCCTTATTTGTATTTGAAACATAAGTTAGACATACCTTTTGATGAAGCAAAAGTGTTTGGGGAATGGAAGAGGCTAATAAAAAATAATTCAATAATAGCATTTTTTGGAAGAGGCGATGCATTTTTTAGATGGAACTTAATGCTGGAAAAATTAGGATTCAAGTTCAAAGAAACAGCGGTATGGGAGAAAGAAAACGCATCAAATTATCTTAATAATTTTTTAAGAATACATGAAGATATATCTTTTCGCAGTTTAGGGAATGCTAATTTAAGAAAAGCGTATATTGATTATTTGGAATATCAAATTAATAAAAATAAATTAGATAGAATAATAGATATATGGAAAGGATTAAAAAGTGCATTAAACGGCAAGGATAAAGATGATGTTATTAAATATATAGAAACAGGTATAAAAGAGTTTAATTATGAAAGTAAAAGAAAATATGAAATAACAGCAAGAAAACATCAAGGTGCAAAAAGAGGAGTTAATTTATTTCAAAGTGTAAAAGTAGGAAAAATAGAAACTTCAATTATGCGTTGTAATAGAGAGCAATATAAATATGAGCATCCAACGCAAAAGCCAGTTGCTTTAATGGAGAGAATAGTAAAATTAATTTCAAATGAAAATGATACTATCTTAGATCCATTTATGGGCGGAGGAAGTACAGGCATAGCTTGCATTAATACTAATAGAAAGTTTATAGGTATAGAATTAGATGATGAATATTTTGATACGGCAGTACATCGTATAAATAAAGCATATCAAGATTATGAGGTTAATAATGAAAAAGTCGCATAAGGTAAAAGCTCCTTTTTGTTATTTTGGAGGGAAAAGTTCCGTTGCTGATTTAATTTGGGAGCTTATAGGTAATGATGTAAAAAGGTACTTTGAACCTTTTGCTGGAAGTTTGGCTGTGTTACTTGCTAGAAAGAGAGAGCCTAATAAATTATATAATGAAATAGTAAATGATATAGATTGTTTATTGGTTAATGTTTGGAGAGCATTAAAAAAAGCTTCACATGAAGCAGCTTTATTATGCTGCGATCCAAGTTCTCAAGTTTTATATTGGCAGCGTATTTGTTATATAGTAAAAAATAAAGATGCTTTATTAGAAAAGATAATTAAAGATGATGAGTATTATGATGTAAAATTAGCGGCATATTGGATATATTGTAAATGCTCAGAAGTAGGCAAGATGGAAGTAGATAAAATTGATGTAGAAGAAGTTTATAAATCAATAGATAATGGTATAACAAAAGGGCGTATAAATCTATTAAGAGGAAACGGTATTCATTCAAAGTGTACTAAAGTTTTTAATCCGTACAGTGTAACAAGATGCAAATTAGAAAGGCTAAGTTTATGGTTTTCTCAAATAGAAAATATACTAGAAAATGTAAAAATAACTTGTATGGATTGGAAAAGGCTTTTCAATGAAGGTTCTCATTGGCAAGATGATTGCGGCAAAAGTAATATAGGAATATTTTTTGATCCCCCTTATTCAGATAAAAGCAGAAAAAAATCTTTATATAGAATTGATAGTTATGATGTAGCAAAAGAAGTTAATGCTTTTTGCATAAAAAATGCTTATAGAGATACATATAAAATAGTTGTAGCAGGATATGAAGGAGAGCATAATAATTTAGAAGATTATGGCTATATAAAATATTCTTGGAAGACACAAGGCGGTTATGGTAATAGAGCTCATAATAAAAATAAAGAAAAAGAAAGATTATGGGCTTCAAGTTCTTGTAATATAATAAATATATAAAATCTTATATTTTCTTATATTTTTTTATAATTATATGGCTTTTATAAATAATATAAAAAATACATTAAAAAAATGGCTTTTTCCTGATTTTGAGTCTTCATTTAATGATTTTATGTTGGTAGGATCAGATAAAAGTTTGTCAGCAGTTAATCCAAATACTGCTTTAACTTTTTCTACTGTATTTGCCTGCGTGAGGGTAATAGCAGAAAGTATAGCTACTCTTCCATTGTTTGTATATGAGAAAAATGGGAATAATAAAACAAAAGCAATAAATCATCCTCTATATAGTTTACTGCATGATGCTCCTAATGATGAATGCACATCAGTATCATTTATAGAAAGTTTAATTACCCAAATACTTTTGCAAGGCAATGGCTTTGTAGAAGTTGTAAAAGATAATTTTAATAGAGTAACAGAACTTTATTTAATAGATTCAAATAAGATAAAAGTATATAGAGATTCAAGCGGCAATAAAATGTTTGAATACTATGATGATGGACAAATAATAACTATGTCTTCAGCACAAGTTATGCATATAGCAGGGCTTGGATGGAATGGCATAATAGGTTATAGTCCAATAGGTATGATGCGTAAGCAAATCACTACAGGACTTTATCAAGATAATTTCGCACTCAATTTCTTTTCAAATGGTGTTAAAAAAGTTCCAATAATTACACATCCACAGACGTTAAGTAAAGAAGCAAAAAATAATCTTAAAGAAAGCTTCAGAGAGGCTTGGGACAAGGGTATCGTTGTGCTTGAAGAAAGCATGAAAGTAGAACCTATAACAATGAACCTCTCAGATGCTCAATTCTTAGAAAGCAGAAGATTTTCAGTAGAAGAAATATGCCGAGTGTTTCGTGTACCTCCGCATTTAATAGGTGATTTAAGCAGAAGTACAAATAATAATATAGAACATCAAAGCATTGAGTTTGTAACGCATACTATAAGGCCCTGGTGTGTGCGTATAGAAAAAGCATTAAATAGTTATTTATTAAGCAGTTTAGAGAGAAAAAAATATTATATAGAGTTTAATTTAGATGGGCTTTTAAGAGGTGATTCTCTTAAAAGACAACAAGCTAATCAAATAAAATTTAACAATGGAGTTCTAAGTAGAAATGAATGGCGACAGATGGAAAACCTTAATGAAGTAGCAGATGAATACGGAGATAAGTATTTTATTAGTCAGCAATCAAGATTAATAGAAGACATTGAGGAAGCTATTTCTGAAGATGATACCTCTGAACCCATTGATAAAGAAGATTTTAATATAAATGATAAAAAAATAGAAAAGGAAAATCAAGATGTCAGCAAACAAAAGTGAAATTAGAAATATAGATATTAGATTTGAAAATAACACAGAAGATGAACCTCTTAAATTAAGAGGTTATGCTATAGTCTATAATGCTTTAAGTGAGCCTCTTTATGGTGATTTATTTAGAGAGCGTATAAAAAGTGGTGCTTTTACTAAGTCTTTGGCACAAGATGATCAAGTATGCTTGTGGGGGCATGATACAAGATATGTTTTAGGCAGAAAAAGTGCTGGTACATTGATTTTAAGAGAAGATGAAAAAGGCTTATATTTTGAAGTAGAACTTCCAAATACTACTTGGGCAAGAGATTTAAAAGAAAGCGTAAACAGAGGCGATATAAAGCAAATGTCTTTTGGCTTCAAAGTAAAAGACGATGAATGGATTGATGATGAAGACATAATAAAAGAATATGGAATGCCAATTCGTGAAGTGAAAGAAATTGTTTTGCATGAAATATCATTAGTTACATTTCCAGCCTACCCTCAAACAAATGTTAGAGATAAAAATGATATATATGTTCCAAAGCCGCCAATAAAAATTACTGATGATGGCTTTGAAGATAGAACTATAACATATAACCAAAAAATAAATCTATTAAAAATCAAAAATAATTAAGGAGCTTTTATGACACCAGAAGATTTAAGAACTAAAATAGCAAACTTGAAATCAGAAAATGCTTCAGACTTAACAAAAGTTGAAGACCTTATGTCTCAAAGAGATTCATATTCTGCTATGAGCTTAGAGGAGAGAGCAAACAAGAAAGAAGATATATCAAAGCTAGATAATGATATAGATACTTTAATGCAAAATATAGAAAATAGAAATAAGGAGATAGAAAGAAATGATAAACTTTTATCACTTCAAACTAAATCTTCTATGAATAAAAGAAATATAGTTGATGATTTAGACTCTTCTACTGCTAACAATGACACAGAATTAAGAGATAAAGTTACTAGATGGTTAAGAACAGGAGATGATAAAGAAGTAAGAGAAGAACTTCAGGCAGGAGTGGCAGAAGCAGGCGGCAATACTATAGCACCTCAATATCTTGTAAAAGATATAATAAAAGGATTGGATTTATCTGTAGAAGTAAGAAAAAGAGCATATGTAATTCCTGCTATGAATGGTTATGCAAGCATAGGAATACCTACACTTGAAAATGATTTGAATGATTTAGAGTGGACACCAGAAATAGGCGAAGTTACAGAAGATAAAAATATGTCTTTTGGTAAAAGAGAAATGAAAGCTAATCAATTAACTAAATTAGTTAAGGTAAGCAAAAAATTAATTAGAGACAGCAATATAGATGTTCAAAAATTAGTTCAAGAAAGAATAGCATACAAGCTATCTGCTACTTTAGAACATAATTATTTATATGGAAATGGTACAGGCAAGCCTCTTGGTATTTTCGCTCAGACTTCAGACAACAGTTCTAGTATTCCAACTGATAGAGATATAGCTGTTGGAACTACAACAGCTGCTATAACCTATGATGGATTAGTAGATGCTGTAAGCGGTTTAAAAATCGGATATCAACATGGAGCTGTATGGATGTTTAATAAGAAAGCAGTTGCGGCATTAAGAAAATTGAAAGATAAACAGGATCGTTCTATATGGCAGGAAAGTATGATATCAGGACAGCCTAGCCTTCTTCTTGGAATCCCTGTTGTGCAAAATGACTTTATTGAGGATAAATTAGAATCTACAAAATATTTTGGATTCTTAGCTAATTTATCTCATTATTGGATAATGGACAGCTTATCTATGGAACTTCAAGTTTTATATGAATTATATAGTGCAACAAATCAAGTTGGATTCCAAGTAGGATACTATGGAGATGGTGCTCCTGTTCAAAAAGAGGCTTTTGTAAGATTGGTAGCACATGATAAACCATTTGCAAAATCAGTTGCTGAGCCAGCTGGTTAATAAATAATTAGTTTTAGGATATAAAAATGAGTAGCAAACCTGAGGATATTAATGAAAATATAGATATTGATGTCTCTAGTGTTGTGGAAAGCGGAGATGATGATAGAGTTGTTACTTTGTCAGAGTTCAAAAAGTTTCTAAACTTAGAAGGCATTGATTATGATGATGATATATTGCAATTAACTTTAGACAGTGCAATCAGCTATTGTAATAAAGCTAATGAAACTGAATACAAAAGAAGTGATTGTCCTCCTGAAGTTCGATTTGCAATACTTGGTCTTGCTGCTCATTATTTTGAAACTAAAACAGGAGAAGCAAGTCAAAGTGAAGAAGTAGCTTTGAAAGGAGTTCATAGGCTGTTAACTATAGCAAGGGAAAATATAACCTTATGAAAGTAGGGAAATTAATTCATACTATCACCTTTTATACTAATAAATATATAGATAATGGAAACGGAACAGGAGATGAAAAATTAATAGAATTAAAAAAAGTAAAATGTTCTATTGATGACATAACATATAAAGATATAGAGCAAGGCAAAAGAAAGGATATAGAAAGGACTTTGAAAGTGCATACTCATTATTTCAAAGAGTTTGATACTAAAGGAATGATGGCTAAAATAAATCATGATAATGATATTTATAAAGTAGTATATAGAGAGAATGTTTCATATAGAAATACAGAATGCATATTTACTATTACAAAATTATTAGGAGATTAATATGTCTAATGTTTCAGTAAATATGTCTAAAACTACAATAAGTATAAAAGGACTTGATGAGTTTAGAGAAACGTTAGAAGAATTGGGAGGAGATTTTAAGAAGGCAATAAGAGAAGGAGCGAGAAAAGCAGGAAAGGAAATAGAAAAGGAAGCTAATGCAGAAGCTAAAAGCAGGGGCTGGAGTGAGGATAAATATTATGATGTAAAAGAAAGAAAGGCATCAAGAGGAAGCGATACTTCAGTTGCTATTAAAGTCGGAACTTTGGAAGGTAAAAGAGGCATAGCACCAAAAAAGAATAAAATAAAATGGTATAAAGAGCAAGGAGACAGATATTATGTACGTTTCCCTGAATATGGAAAACTCAAACAACCTCCGCAGCCTCTTTTAATACCTATTTTTGAAAGCAAAAAAACTGTTATAGAACAATATATAAAAGAAGGCTTACAAAAAGCAATAGACAAGGCAAATAAAAAGAAATGATAGAAAATGCTATATATAAAATACTTAAAGAAATAACAAAAGATAAAGCAGATGGTGTTTATTTAGATTTTGTTAATGATTCAACAATAGATAAAAATAAGACATATATAGTTTATTCTTTAATAACCAGCACACCGCATTATGATTTTGAATATGGCAGGAATGTTTATCAAATAGCTGTATATTCTAATGATCTTAGTAAAGCATTAAATATACAAAGAGAGATAGGAAAACATTTTAGCAATTTAATAGATATTATTGAAGATACAGAAATATGCGGATGTGATGTTTCAAATGAGACATCTAACTATGTCGAAGGCTTTTATCAAGCTATCAGCATAATAAATATATTATATAAATATTAAAAGGAGACATCATGAGTCAAACAAGTGTACAAAATAAAAAAACAGTAAGATATGGAAGTGCCCAAGTTTTTATAGGAGATAGGTTTGATAAACTTACAGACGTAGGAGCAGGACGTAATATTGCTCTTAAAGAGACTATGACTACAACAGATATAGAAAGTGATAATGCAGGTGTTATAGCGACATTAAATACAGAGCATAAAATAGAAGTATCTCTTGATAGTTTAGAATTAAACTTTGCAAATTATGCTATGTCAAGAGGCGGCATAGATAATATAGACACTTATGATGGAAAAACAGAAGTAATAAAAGAATATATAGTTGAAGCAGATACATACATAATAGGCGAAGAGATAAAAGTTCCATTTAAAAACGCAGACGGAAGCTATCCTACAGTTATAAAAGTAGAAAAGAAAAACTCTACAGGAAATATTTTAATAGAAGAAACAAGCTATGAGAAGATAGGAACTAATGGAATAAAAATTACAGATAATAATATATCTCCAAGTACAGATACTTTAGTTATTACATATAAAAGAATAATGCCTAAGATGGTTCGCATGACTACAGGCGGAAAAAGTGCTTCTATTAAACCTAAATGCATAATGTTAGTTAATAAAAATGCAGAAGGTAAAGAGTTTAGAATATATTTACCTCAGGCTGCTATAACAGGCGGTTTAGAGTTTACTTTCCCTGCTGATAAATCTCAAGATGTAATGGTTAATAAATTAAGTTTCTCAGCAACTACAGCAGGAAGTCAGAAAAGCGGCGAACAGTTGGCTTGGTATGAAGATGAACAATCTGTAAGCAAGGATGGGAATGAAGCAATAATAGAGCCTCTTACTTTAGAAAGCAATAAACAAAATGTAAATATATCAGGCACTGGAAGTGATACAGTTGTATTAACTTCAAATGCTGATGAGATAAAATATGCAGTAGAGCCTTCAGAACAAGGCTTTTGTGATATAAGCTATGAAGAGGAAACTAAAACTTTCACTATCACAGGAAAAACTCAAGGAAAAGCTACACTAAAAATCACAGCTAAAAAAGCAGGCTCTAAAGACAAAACTTTAGATATAGCTATTAATATACAAGAATAAAATAATTAGGGGAATAATAGAATAATGGAAGTAACTATTGTAGATTTAGAAGAGTTTACAAAGAAAAAAGCAGTTTATGCTAAATTAGGTGATTATCAGATTAATGTTAATGATGTACCAGTACAGGTGGCATTAAAAGTTAACGAATATCATAATAACATAAGAACTGGAGAATCAGTAGACATAGGACTTCTAATAGATGAAGTCGTAATACCTGTAATAAAGCGAACTTATCCAGATACTACAAGAGATGATATTTTAAATAAGTTTACTTATGATCAAATAATGAAAGTAATGAATATGATATTTGATTGCTTTTTCTCAGCAGGCACTGAACCTAAAAAAGAAGATAATAAAAAAAAAGGTTAAAAGTAGAATTAATTAAGTTACTTGCCCATTTAGCCAAGTGTTTCGGTTGGACAGAAGAGTATATGCTGAGCATGAGTCTTTCAAGACTTATGCTCTATTATACTGCATCATTTCAGCTGCCATATACAATAGAATATGAAACATATAATGATGGTAATATTACTGAAACACAAGAAGGCAATAAGAAAATAAAAAAAGAAAAGCAAGGACTTTGGGAAGTAGAAACCATTACAATTGATAATTAATAGCGGAACTATTGGAGTTAAAGATTAATGAGTAGTTTAAATGTTAGTATATATGCTGATGCATCACAAGCCATTGAAGCATTCGGCAAACTTAAAGACAGAACTACTGATTTAGAAAAAGGTTTTAATAAAATAGGAAAGGCTTTTTCTAATTTTGGTTCTTTAGCTACCAAAAGTTTAACTGTCCCAATAGTTGCTAGTACCACAGCAATGGGACTCGCTTCTAAAAAAGCAATAGAGTTTGATAATGGAATGCGTGAAGTTCTTACTTTGCTTCCAGAGTTAGGCAATGAAAGTTTTGAGAAATTAAAGAATCAAGCTTTATCTTTTTCAAAGGATATAGGTAAAGCACCAGAAGAAACAGTAAAAGCACTCTATCAAGCTTTATCTGCAGGCATACCACGTGAAAATGTATTTGAGTTCTTAAAAACAGCAGGAGAGGCTTCTATTGCTGGAGTTAGTGATTTAAAAACTTCAGTTGATGGATTAACAAGTGTTACTAATGCTTATGGCTCAGAAATATTAAATGCTCAAAAAGCCTCTGATATAATGTTTCAAACAGTAAAATTAGGTAAAACTGATTTTACACAATTATCAAATAGCTTATTTAATGTTATTCCAATAGCTTCTGCTATAGGTGTTCAGTTTGAGGATATAGGAGCTGCTATTGCGGCAATGACTGCTCAGGGTGTTCCTACATCTGTGGCAACAACACAAATTAGACAATCTTTAGTAGAACTTAATAAAGAAGGTTCTGTTGCTTACGAAACATTTAAACAGATATCAGGTGAAAGCTTCAAAGACTTTATAGCAGGAGGAGGCAATCTTCAAGAAGCTCTTCAAATGATGAGCGATTATGCTGAAAAAACAGGAAAAGAAGTTACAAGTATGTTTAGCAGCGTAGAAGCTGGCAACGCTGTTTTAGCTTTATCTGGTAAAAATGCAAGTAAGTTCAAAGACTATTTGGATCAAGTGAGAAATAGCATTGGAGCTACTTCTGAAGCATTCAAAAAAATAGATGATGGTGCGGCAAGACAATTTGAAAGACTTCAAGCAGAACTCAGTGCTTTAGTTATAGAGTTAGGCAATAATGCTCTTCCATTAATTAATGAAAGCTTTATACCATTATTTAGAGATACTTTAGTGCCAATAATTGATGATGCGATTAGAACTATATCATCATTAATAAAAGCATTTAATAATCTTCCAGCTCCTTTGCAAGCGACAACAGTTGGAATTATAGGAATTACAGCTGGCTTGGGACCCGCTTTGCAGGGTATAGGAACTTTGAGAAAATCTTTTGTAGAAACTAAAAAAATAATTAATGATTTCAAAGGTGCTATTGGCTCATTAAAAACATCTGCAAGTTCTATCCAAGCATTAAGCACTGTTTGGAAAGGTTTTAATACAGTTGTACTTGCAAGCCCTGTTGGAGTTGTAACTGCTTTAACAGCAGGACTTGGAGCTTTAGCTTTAAAAGCATATAAATTAAATCAAGAATATAAACAATTAATAGAAAGCTCTCAAAAACTTACTAGCAGCACAAAAGAATTAAATGACAATGCTTTTAAAGATTTAGGTTTATTCCAAGAGTATCAAAAATTAGCAAGTTCTAAAGAACTTGATGCAGCGGCAACAGAAAGATTAAATCAAGTTACTGAAAAGCTTACTAGACTTTATCCTAATTTAAAAACAGTAGTTTTAGACGGCATAACATATATAGATTCTGCTACTATGAAGCTTGAAGATTATAGAACAGCAGAAGAAGCAACTCAGATACAAACTATAGAATCAAAAATTAAAGAATTAGAAGATAAAAGAAAGATTTATCAAAAAGCCTTCGAAGGATGGAAACAGTCTTTATATTCTATAGGTGCTGATGATAATTATATACAAAGAGAACTAGATCTTGGTAATTCATCTGATTATAACGAATTAAAGAAAGTAGAAGATACATTAGCACAATTAGAAAAACAAAGAAATGACTTAAATCAGAACATGCAATTAAGGCAGTCCTTGACAAGGGACGGAATAGATTTAGAAACTAAAGAGCAGAAGGCTAATCAAAAATCTATAGATGCCATAAAAAAGAAATCTGATACTGTAAAAGAACATACTAAAACTTATGAAGATTATTTAAAAGAATTAAAAAAAGCTGAAGAAGATGAAACTAGAAGAGTAAAAAATCTTAATGCTTTAGGTGCTGAAATAAGCGATGCTGATGCTTTAGAAGCTAAAAAAAACAAAGTAAGTTCTATACTTACAGAAATGAGTACAGCATTAAACTTGAATGCTAATCAGATAAAATATTTAAGTCAGAATTATGGTTATGCTTTTGATAGTATAAAGACTGATAGATTTGATGAATTAGTAAAAGAGATAGAAAACAGCATAACAGCTTATGAAAGAAATGTTGAAGTAGCAGAAGAGTTTGGAGAAAAAATAAGCGAAGCTGAAAGAGAAGGTGCTAAAAGCGAAATAGTTCGAAGCGGCATAGAAAGTATAACAAACGAAATAAAGCTTACAAATGAACAAGTAGAGATATTAAAGCAGAAGTTTGGAGATTTATGGAAAGTTAATACTTTAGATTTTAGCTCTTATTTTGCTTCTAACTGGAGCAGCATGTTTAATGATGTAGCAGATAATATGAGCGATCTATATACTGCTGTACAAGATTTAAAAATACAAGCTATAGAGTTTGAAATAGATAAAACAGAAGAGCGTAAAGAATTAGCATTAAAAGCTATAGAAGAAGAGAAAGCAGCAAGACTTGAAGCTTTAGGAATAATGGAAAACTCTCAAAAGCAGAGTTTATTAAATGAGATTAAACAGCTTAAAAATAGACAAAATGTAGCCTTAGGACTTTATGAACAGGAAAGAATAAAAGCAGAGCTTGAGGAAAAACAGAAAGAGCTGTCTAAAATACAAATAGAAGAAGAATCAAAAGCAAAACAGTTAGAAATAGAAAAAAATTACAATAATGAGAAAATGAGGCTTGAATATAATTCAAGATTAGAAAACTGGAAAATGTCTTTAGCACAAGGTACAGCTTCAATGGCACAAGCAGCCATTAATGCCTTAGCATCTGCGATGGCAGTTCCTTTCCCTGCCAATTTAGTAGCTTATGCTACTCTTTTAGGTGTAATAGCAGGCGGCACTGTTAATTTAGTAAAACTTGGTCAGGCTAAACCTCAAGAGCCTAAATATTTGGCAAGAGGCGGAGTTGTAGAGAGAAGACAGGGAGGAATTAATGCTGTTATTGGTGAGGGGGCTAATGATGAAGCAGTTATTCCTCTTGAAGATAAAATACTATCTAAAATAGGAAGCAGCATTTTTGAAGCTACTGCTAATAATGATCAAAGCTATAGTGTAAAAGATGCATCTGATGTTTCATATAATCAGCCTATTTACTTAATGCTTGATGGTAAGATAGTTGCAGCTACAATGCTTAATTTAAGCAAACGTGGAGTTAAAGTTGTTAGTCAGAGAGGTATATTGTAGGAGGAAGTGAGTACGAGCCATAAGGTAAGTGCAAATACAACAATAATATGAGATTATTATATAATAATATATTTAATAATTGTAATTATACTGCATCAAGCAGTGATGAGTTTTTTGATATAGAAAATATATTTGATTATCATACACAAAATGTAGGAAGATTTGATAATAAATTATATGGAAGTTTAGAGATAACAGGAAATGGAATAATTAATTCTTTTGCAATATTTAATACTAATGCTTATTTTGTCAAGATAGAAATACATAATAATATAGATGATGATAGAATATATTTAATTGATATATTTGATAATAAAGCTATGCATAATATACATCCTGTTGAGTTTACAAGATGTAAAATAAGTTTTTACGGCAATGAAAGAAATGATAATAATTTAGAGATAGGTTATTTAATAGTTGGTGAAGCTTTAGATTTTCCTCCTCATGATAAACAGAAAACACATACAATATCATATACACATGAACAATATTTTTCTATAAGCAATCATTATTTTCCAAGATTGCTTCCTACAAAAAAATATGAAGTTTGGAAGGTATCTTTTCCATATTTAACTAATTCTGATAAAGATAAGATATTAAACTTTTTTAATGAAAGCAACTTTTATCCTTTTGTACTTCAGGTTTGGACTGGTGAAGTTTTATGTGTAAATGCTACATTAGATAAATATTATGCAAAGTATAACATAAGTAAATATAATAAATCAAAATATAAGTTTATTAAAGAATATATTAGATATGCAAGGTATAATATTAGCAAATATAATATTTCAAAATATAAAGCAAAAACAGATTTTCAATATCCAAAATACTATATGAAAAGCGGACTTTATGTATGCACTAATACAGAGATAGATTTTAAGAAAGGGAAAAATGATTTATATCAATATTCTACGGAACTTACATTTAGGGAGATACAATAATGTTTGAATTAATAGAATCACCTATCAGTATTCCTCTCAATATTGAATCTGCATATAAAAGACAAAATGAAATATTAAAAAGAATGAAGTTTTTACACACTGCTTTTGAAGGAATAAAGATAGATTTTTATAATAGAAATAATATGCCATTTATAAGAGCAGGTTCTATATGTATGTTTTGTTATTCAATATATGAAGCTAAAAAAGATATAATATTATCTGACATAAATGAAAATGGGAATAGATACATTCTGCTAAGATTAATAAATAATGGATTGAACTTAGATGCAGAAGTAGTTAGCAGTTTAAACTGTTATTATAATGAAGAGTTGGGAGGTTTTTATATGATAAATAATGACGGCATAAGTAAATATGTACCATTAGTGATAACAAAAAATGGCACATATAATATAGATTATTTTAATATGTATAATAATGAGGTATATTAATGTTTTCTTTAATTAAAGAACCAGAGGAAAGGCCAAGTAGTTTGCTTGATAGTTATAGACAGCAAAATATTTTAATGCAAAAAATACAGTTACTGCATACAGCATTTGATGGAATTAAATTAAATCATTGGAATGATTCTGATAGAGAACTACCTGATATTTTAGCAGGAAGCATTTGTGAGTTTGAGGGCAGACTTTTTGAAACTAATCAAACAATAAAACTATTAGATGAATCATCAGCAGAAGGATTAAGATATATAAAATTAGTAATTATTAGAGATGCTGATAACAGCAATAATGATTATTTAGAAGTTCAAGTAGTATATAATAATTTCCCATCTTATGATTATAATAATAGAGGTTTTTATAATTTAGATTCACAAGGCAGATGTTTAGAGAAATATTTAAGGGTTAGTATGAAATATAGCCAGCCTTTGGGCGGATATGTTGAAAAGAAATATTGGAATATTAATGATTTTGATAGAAAAGGAACAGTATTAAAAAGAAAAACTGTAAACTTTGGAGTCGGCACTCATGAGTTTACTTTCCCAAGCGATGTTAATCTTGTAACAGTACATATAACTTCAGGGGGGGGAGGTGCTGGTATGGGTATACTTGATACAGGAAGTAATGGATATCATAATGCAACAGATGGAACTAGTTCTCAAATATTGGTAAATGGAGGAGCTATAACAACATGCGGGGGAGGCGGTGGAGGAAAGATGACAGGATTATCATCAATCTCGGCATCAAGAGGAATAGCAAGCGGACAAGGTAAGCTATATCAAGGATCAGATGGTAACAAAGGAAAGCCAGGGAAAGGAGGTATTCTAAGCAGTCCATGTTTAGCAGGAGGAGGAAATGGTGGTAATGGTATAGAGCATAGTATTGGTAATAAAGAATCAATAGGAGGAGGTTCTGGTTCATCTGCTATAGTGGATATAAATAGAAGTATGCTACAAGGTACTTCAAAGATTCAGCTTATTATAGGTACTGGCGGTGCAAGCGGATATAGGGATAATGATGGAACGAGAATGCAAAACGGAGAAAATGGTTCTGCCGTTATAGAGTATATGCAAAAATAGGTTATATAGTAGGAGCATAGCAATAATAATGAAAAGTTTTGCTTGTGTAATAGAACTTGATATTTCTAGCCCTGATACTAAATTAATATTTGCACCTTCTGGGGGAGTTTGGATAGCTTCTATTAATGAAATATATTCTCAATATTCATATTCTTATTTTAATGAGTTATTTAATATTAAAGAAAATGAATTATATAATTTGTTTAATATAGGCTCTATATCAATAGATAATGACAGAGGATATATAGAAGTATTTTCTTTAGAAGATTTATATAAACAAAATAAATCTTATTTTCAATATAAAAAAGATAATATTAATTATATAGCTATTCATTTTAATAATTTTGAAACACCTTATAGTAAAAAAAATATTATTATTAATATTAAAAAGTTATTTTGTACTCGTGAATGGCTTGATAGCAGTAACAATTTAGTATATACAAAAAACAATATGTATATAGAGCCAAGAGTAGAAGAAATAGACAGTGCTGATATAGAGGGAGATTCTTTAACATTTGATATTATACAAACTAATGAAATGAGCATTACTTTAAGAAATGATGATGGACTATTTGATGATTTTATTAATATATACGGCAATAAATTATTAGTTAGAAGAGTATTTGACTATGAAGATTTTGATAAATCTGTTATAATATTTTCAGGTTTTGTTAAAAAGCCTGAATATTCTTTTTTAGAGAGTGTAACAATAACTGCATCGGATATAAGATCAAGTTTTAGCACAGAAATACCTACCCATATATTTTCTGAAGTTGAATATCCTAATTTAAAATTATTTCCAGAAAATGTTGAAAGCGGTGAGGATATTATTGATACAGCAAGGACCTTAGCATCTGGAAAAGGTATAATTGTAAAATTAAAACCTATAAAATATTATACTCCTTTAGCAGAGCAAGATAAAATACCAGAAGTTATTTTTGAAATATGCGATACTTCAAGGCATGCTATAGAAAATATAGTTAATAAAAATGATGTATTAGATAATAATAAATTAAAACCGCATATATATTTTATAGAAACTCCTCAAAGTGAAAATGAAATAATAGAAAGAGAAAATGGTAAAGTCATTAGTGGAGAATTAGAAATATTTATCCCTGAGTTCAAAGACTATAATGATGGAAAAGGAAGTCAAAGAGTATGGATATTAGATAAAGAAAAAGGACAATTAATTTTTAGAGGGCATAAACAAGTACATTCTATAACAGATACTAATGATAATTTATATGAGATATATGCAGAAATAGATATACCTCCTTATAAATCTTTAACTTTAATGAGAGAGCTTTTAGAAGATTATGAGAATATAGCATATATAAAAGAAAACTTTTATATAGATAATTGGAATAAGGAAGAGGAACGTTCAAGGGAAATAGCAGTTCTTCTTGATAATGATAATAAAAAAACTACACTTGATATTTTAGGTGAGCTATGTTTTTTAGAACAGGGAAGATTGGAAATTGAAAATAATAAGATTAATTTCATTAGTACAAGATTTCGTGAGAATAAAGCAAAATACAAAATAAAACAATGGAAAATAGGGAGAGTAGATAAAACAGTAGAAAGTGATGAGTATTTATCAAGCTGTAGTATAAAATATGATTTAAATAAATTAACATATAAAAATACTTCTTTTGAGGAGGAGGCTAAAAAAAGACATAGAATTAATTCACATGAAGAGTTTGAAACTTGGATTAAAAATAAAAAAGATGCTATTGATTTGTCTAATGAAATAATGAAATCAAGATATATATTAAAAGAATATTATACTTTTGAGTATTATGAAACATTAGATTTTCTAAAGCTATTTGATATTGTAGAGATTGAATATAAAAGAGAGAATGGAAGTTATTATATAAAGCCTTGTCTTTGTGAAATTATTAAATTAAATATTTTTGATAATGTAATAAAACTAAGGCAATTATAAAAAAGAGGATTTATGCTTACATATTTAGGAATTATAAATATTGATAGTATGGATATAGATGATATTTCATATAATGAAAGTTATATTGAATATATAAACTTGAAGATTGATATAGATATAGCTAAAAAGAAACTCGGTATAAGAAAAATATCTAATACTGATGATGCAAGACTAATAGCTAATTATATCAATAATATGGAGATCAATAATGAAAAAAGAAATTAATACTTGCAACTTGTGTAAAAAAAGAGATAAATGCAAGAAGTTATGCAGTGATATGATAGAGAAACTTAAAAATAAAAAAAATAATAATGATATGTATTCAGATACTACAGTAAATGTTTATAATCGCTTTGATTTATCAAATATTGTATATATTTATGGATTATCAAAAATAGAAGAGAGAGATACAAAAAGAGTAATGATTGCTATATTGAAAAAAGAACAAAAAGAAATACTTCACTTGCTTTCAAAAGGATATACTCAAAAAGATATAGCTAAAAAACTAAAAGTATCTCAAAGTAATATTTCGCAAAAATTGGAAGCCATAAAAAGAGAATTAAAAGATTCATTAGTAAAAATAATGCCTTATATTTTATGATTTTTATAATCTATTAATGAATTATCCTTATATTTTTTTATTTAAATATAGTAAAAATATAAGGATAAGATATGTCAAAAGAAATTATAACTGAATTAAGTAAAAAAGAAAGAGATATTATACAAAAATATATAAAGCTAAAAAAAGAAGAGAAAAAGAATGAAGAAAATATTGACTCTTTAAAAGATGATGTGCTCAACATATTAAAAGCACATGGAGATAAAGTAGTTTATGATGGCTATAATATTACAAAGCATGAAGCTCTATCATATCAATACAGCGAAGCTATACACAATATAGAAACAGAAATAAAAGTCTTAAAGCAACGAGAAGTGACGCTTCAAATAGCAAAAGAAAAGCAAAAAAGTGAATATATAAAAGTTTATGAACTAAAAAGCAATGTACCTGCTTAAAATTATATTAAGGAGTTTTAATTTATGTTAAAGTTATTTATTTTTATAATAGTGCTTGTAGTGTTTGCTACTATTACAGCATTAGATATGAATATAAGAAGATCTAAGAAAGTTGAGGATTCAGATATAGTAAATAGAACTATAATCTGCTTTATAGCTTTATCAATAAACTTTTTATTTAGAAAACATATTGAAGCTATATTAAATCCTTTTTCTAACAGAATACATTGTATATATAAAGATACTTTTAATGGTATAACATCTGAAAGCGTATTATTTAAACATGAATATGTGCATATATTACAGAATAAAAAATTAGGTTGGTTTAAGTTTATTATTTTATATTTAATTAATAGTTTACGTGGTTATGTTAATAATGTATTTGAGAAACAGGCTATAAAATGGCAGTATATGGATATAAATATTGATGCTATAAATAAAGAGCTTGATAATAAGCTTATAGAATATAAGGGGAAGTAAATGGCAGATTTTAATAGAGCTTATTATTTACTTGAGAAATGGGAAGGCGGATATGCTAATATAAAAGAAGATGCAGGCGGAGAAACATATAAGGGTATAACTAGAAAAAATTATCCTAATATGAGTTTTTGGAAAAAGATAGACAGATTAAAAAAAGAGAATGTAGATGCTGCATATATCAATAGAATATTGTCTAATAATTTGAGTATAGAAATAGAGATAAAAGATTTTTATAAAAAAAATTATTGGGACAAAGTAGAAGGCGATAATATACAAAATCAGGCATTTGCAGAGAATCTCTTTTTATTAGCAGTTAATGCTGGAATAAAAAGAGCAGTGAAAGTAGCGCAAACATCTTGCGGTTTCTTTGGTAAAGATATAGACGGAAAGATAGGACCTAAAACAAAAATGATGTTTGAAAAAGCAGGAGAAAATGAAGTTAAGCTATTTAATGAAATAGAGATTAACTTCTATAAATCTTTAGCAGAGAAAAAGCCTTCAAATAAGATATTTTTAAAAGGTTGGCTTAAAAGAGCTAATGCAGTTTAACAAATAGGAAACAGATATGCAAGACGATATAGCAGAAAGAATATCTAACCTAGAGTACCGACTTGGAGTACATAAAAATGGTACAAGAAACGGAAATGGTGTTTTACATTCTATAGATTTAGTTAATAAAGAGATTGCGAATATATCGTCATATATAGATGATCAAAAAATAGAGAAGATAGAACTTAATAATAGACTTGTAAATATAGAAAAGGATATGAAACAAGTTCAAGAATCTTTGAAGGCTATAGAGAATGGGCTTAAAGATACAATAAATACTAAATCTTTCATTAATTTCAAAAATATTTTATTAGGTATAGTTGCTGTACTTGGAGGGTTTAGTGCTTTAGGAGCATTTTTATATAGCTTTTTAAAGATGATATATGAAAAGGGAAATTGATGAAAAACAAAGCTAAAAATGGAAGTAATATAATAAAACTTGCTATAGTATTATTTTTATTTGCTGAATATCATATTCAATCTTTTACACAAGGCACCCCATTATCATCTGATAGCTGTCAAGGGCTTCTTTTTATAGCTATAGCTGGTTTTTTAATACTTCTTCCAGTTGACGGCTCTATATTTATAAAGAATTTCTTTAATGCTAAAAATAATAAAGAGAATAAAGATGATACTGTTAAGTAAGTTAGTAAGCATTTTCACTAATAAAAACACTTATATTGTTATATTATTAATAATAGTGATTTCTTTTGTTATATTCTTTTTTGGTAAAATGAATAGCTATAAAAATAAAATAATTAAATTAGAAAATACTATAGAGTATTTAGAAATAACTAATAGAGTTTTACATAAAGAATATATTATTCAGCAAGATAAAATTAAACTATTAAGTACATATAGCAACTCTACAAAAATTATAGATAATCTAAACAAAAAACAGTTAAATAAGGAGCATAGATATGCGATTGATAATGTTAGTAATGATTTTTACAATTACTTTAATATCTTGTCAAACAACTAAAAAGTATATAAATGTTCCTCTAACGCAACCGCCAAGTATTTATAACATACCTAAAATAGATACTGATAAAGATTTAATAAAAGCATACCAAAACGCTACAATAAAAATAGCACAGTGGCAAAGCTGGTTTAATGTTCAAGTAAATAGTAATTATTATAATTATAATAGGAGATAAAAATGGACAATGCAGTATTAGGTAAACCTACAACATATAATGAGGTAAAAAGTCAACAGCCGGAAAATTATATTCTTGCTGAAGATATTAATCAAATAATAGCAAATATAGAAGTAATAAAAGGAGGCTCATCTTCAGAAACTCCTGTTATAAATATAAAAAGTTTAAATGAAAAAGCAGATGATACAATAACAAACTTAAATAATGAGATTCAAAACAGAGCTAATAAAGACTCTGAATTAAAATCTCAAATAGATAGATTAAATGAAAGTCTTACTAACGAATCAAATACAAGAGAAGAGACGGATACATCTTTACAAACACAAATAACAGAATTAAATCAGAGTTTAGTATTGGAAACTAAAGAGAGAAAAGAAGCTGATGCATCTTTACAAACACAAATAACAGAGCTAAATCAAAGTTTAGTATTAGAAACTAAAGAGAGAAAAGAAGCTGATGCTGGACTTCAAAATCAAATAAATGATTTAAATAATAATAAACAGAATAATTTGATAGCTGGATATAATATAAATATAGAAGATGATGTTATCAATTTAAAAGGCGGATTATCAAAAGATTATGTTGTTGGAAATGAATATAGAGTAAATGATTTTATTTTTCATGATAATAGATTATATAGAGTAAATAGTATTTTTACTGCTACAAGTTTTGAGGAAGATAAAAAGACATTAACTTTAATTAGTTCTAATGATACTGCTACTATAGCAAGTGAAGTTGCTTATAATAATAACAATAGTAATTTAGAATCAGACAATATTCAAGATGCTATTGATGAAATAGTAACAAAAAATAGCGATGCAAATAATTCATTACAAGAACAGTTAAAAAATCTTATAAATAGTTTAATGAATAAAATACATCCTATAGGCTCTTATTATATACAACTATCTAAACCTGATGGTACTTTTGATGATACAGAAGCCCCTTCAAAATTATGGGAAGGAACTGTATGGAAACTGCTATATAATACAGAAAGTATATTTTTGAGAACAGAAGGTTCATTATCGGAA
>ERZ1026866.201-NODE-201-length-40539-cov-16.382052_pt1 | contig 40539 bp, 44 predicted proteins | sample MGYA00380163_ERZ1026866 | MGnify/ENA primary metagenome ERZ1026866 (study PRJEB33269, sample SAMEA4719799) | human gut metagenome | biome: human-associated habitat; feature: organic feature; material: feces | place: Cameroon | collected 2013-10 ...
ATCCTATTATTGTTCTTGTATAAAATGCTTTTTTGCTAGCGACTTCTGCGAAATCACTTGATAGCACCAATGATCTCGTTGACGGAAGAGCAGCCATGAGCATCGAGCCAGTCGTTGATGCCATCCTTCACCTTCTTGGTCACGGCAGGGTCCACGAAGTTGGCTGTACCGATTTCTATCGCCGTAGCACCACACATCAAGAACTCTATCGCATCCTTGGCTGTAGAGATGCCTCCCAAGCCTACCACTGGAATCTTCACGGCATGAGCCACATCATAGACCATACGCAGTGCCACTGGTTTGACGCAAGGACCGCTCAAGCCTCCCGTGCGGATGCTCAACAGTGGTTGGCGCTTCTCGATATCCACCGCCATTCCCATCAGGGTATTGATGAGGGAAACGGAATCGGCACCTTCTGCCTCACAAGCACGAGCGATGTCGGCGATATTGGTTACGTTTGGCGACAACTTCACGATAAGCGTCTTGTGATATGCCTGGCGCACAGCCTTCACCACGCTGGCAGCTCCTTCGCAAGTGACACCGAAAGCCATACCGCCATCCTTCACGTTAGGGCAAGAGATGTTGAGTTCGATGGCTGGAATCTTGTCCAGTTCATTGATGCGAGCCGCACAAGCCGCATAGCTCTCTGGGGAATGTCCCGACACATTGACGATCATATTGGTATCAATATCCTTGATCTGTGGATAGATATGATTGCAGAAATATTCCACGCCCTTGTTCTGGAGTCCCACGCAGTTCAGCATACCCTGCGCAGTCTCAGCCATGCGAGGATAGTCATTACCCTCACGAGGCTCCAGGGTGGTTCCCTTTACGATGATGCCACCGATTTCCTCCAATGGCACGAAGTCTGCAAATTCCAGACCGTAGCCGAAGGTTCCCGATGCCGTCATCACTGGATTCTTCAATTTCAACTGATGTATGTTTACACTTAATGAAGCCATAATATTTTACATTTTTAATCAGAATGCCTTTCGACTGACATTCCCTTTATTTTACATTTCTAGCGAAAATCGCCCTCCCATCAATAGGAGCGACTCGCTATCCTTCCCCTCTTAGAGTTCCCAAAGAAGGTTCTTGATATTGATGACAGGACCATCCTTGCAGACGCACTGGTTTCCCTTGCTAGTTTTCTCCACACAACAGAGGCAAGCACCCACGCCACACGCCATCTTGTTCTCTAGAGAAACCTCGCATTCCACGTTGGCTTTGTTGGCATAACGAGCCACGCTCACCATCATCGGTTTCGGACCGCAAGTGGAAATCATATCGAAACTCTCTCTCTGAAGAATGGAATGGTTGGTGACGAAACCTTGCTCTCCTGCACTACCATCCTCGGTGGTGATGCAGACACGACCTATCTTGGCAAACTCATCCAGTTCGAGGAGGTCCTTATCGGTACGAGCACCCAAGAGGAACACTGGCTCGGCTCCCATATCCTTGATACGCTTTCCGAAGTAAAGCAATGGAGCCACGCCGACACCGCCACCTACCAAGAGGAACTTCTGTCCCTGGCTCGTTGGCATCGTGAAGCCATTGCCCAGAGGCAGCACACAGTTGAGGTGATCGCCAGCCTTGAGTGTACCCAACTGGCGAGTGCCATCACCCACCATCGCTACAAGCAGCCATAGTTGGTTGGACTCATAATCTACAAAATTCACGGAGATAGGGCGGCGGAGCATGGTAGTAGGAGAATGATCTACTCGAACTTCGACAAACTGTCCTGGCAAGATTTCTGGCAGAGGCTTTTCATCGGTAAGCTTGATCAAGATGTGCTTATCGCTCAATGGCTCTACCGAAACCACGTTGAGGTCTAAAATGTATTTTTTCATCGTTACGATTTTGATTGTTCTTGTTCGTTAGGAGATGCAGTTTCCCATCATGTGAGAAAACAAAAAATTGCATTACCTTTTTAGTTATGATGCAAAGGTAATGCAATTTTTCGACACTACGAAAGAAAAGAGAATATATTTTGATTTTTAAACACACATATAACTTAATAATAGCTATTTCTTTGGTACGAAAGTCTCCCAAGTCTGATCATCATAGAAAATACGAATCTCGGTAATCTTTCGCTGCGGTTTGTCAATATATTTCACAACTTCTTGCGCTCTATTTTTTAGTGTCGAATTGACACCGGGCATTTGAGGGGTATCGAAGAGAGAGCCTTGAGCCACCTGAGAAGTTGGGATTCTCTTATTATTATAATAGGTAGGGGAGGCTGAGGCATCACCTACACCCATCTGACCCTCCCCAGAGTGCTCATCCTCGAAGTCCAGAGCCATACCTTCTATCTGAGGACTGGCATCACTGGAGCCATCGGAACCTGTAGCGGATGGGTCCTGAGCCACCACGGAATTGACATACATCGGTTCGACACCATAGAGCAACCAACTCAGATTGATCTGAGGAAACTTTTGATGAATCGCATCAACAATATTGAGGGTCGGTTTGGTACGATCCTTGAAGATGCCACTCAACTGTGCTGGAGAGATTCCTAGGAGTTGTGCGAAACTTTGCTGCGTGAGGTGCTGCGCCTCCATGATGTGTCTGATTCTATCTTTCATATCCTAATCGTTTACATTTTATAGATGAAATTGAAGCTCGTCCGACAGCCAAATGGGGCGGTGTGAGCCATGTGCTTTTTCGGAACAAGTTGGTAAAATGCCTCGAAAAGAGGTTATTCTCTTAGACTTTACAAAGGTAAAGCATTTTTTTGAATTATGCAAGAAAATGAAGAATTATTTTAAATCTTAAACTTTAAATTTATATATTCGAAGTTTTAAATTTCATATTAAAAAGCGAGTTTTCTTGTTTACATTTACAAATACAATATTTACAAAACAATATGTGTTACAAAGATTTTGTCGAGCATTTTAAATGAATTAACTGATTATCTAATAGTTATTATATCATATATATAGGTTATCAACTCAATTTATGCAAATTTTCATCTAACTAGTAGGCTAAAATCGGGCTATCATCTGAACAAAATCAAATTATAGTCTGATTTTCAATCATATAGACTTATAAAACCTTTATTGTATTTTTATGCAGTTTGCAAAACTAAACTAAACATTCAAATATCAAGATGCGAATTATTAAATCTTAAAATAGATATGATTCTTCATGTTTGAATTTTCATATTTAAATTATTGGTTTTGATTTTAAAATTTAAATATTCAAACTTCAAAGATTTAAACCCTAATATAAGTTAATGTAAATTTGAAACTTCAGAAAAGTGCTCTATTTTTCCATTTTTCTCATTTTCAGACCGATGTTAAGCCCCAGCGTCAAATTCGCTAGTTTTGAGGCACCAAGAGGCATTTACTTTTCTATAACTCGCTCATATACTATCAGTTACAAGTAAACAGGCTAATTCCCGTCACTTCTCCATCTAGCTCAAAAATCCCTCATTTTAGATGAAAATGGCGCAAATTTGAGCATCAAACACGCCAAAAACGTCTCCATTTCTTCAAAAATCGGCTAAAATTTACATTTTTCAATCCTATTTCGGCTTAAAATCCTGCACAGTTGCTCAGAGGAACCTGCAGATGGAACGGATAGATGGACAAAAGACAGTCCCAAAATCCCAAGCGAGCACCACAATATCTCAGTAGAAAAGTGAGAAAATTCCTTCTCTCCTACCCCATGGATTTCTCCAAAAACCGAAACGAAAATCAAAAGAAACGAGAAAAATCCAGAAACAAAAAAGCCCCAAATCTCAGAAAACTCACCAAGAGAAAAACTGAGATTTGGAGCTTCTTTGACCAAGAAGAAAACAATCAAGAGGAGGAGAAAAAGCATCAATGAAGGATGAAGAAAACGAGTTCTCTCATCAACTCTCCAGCAGAAGTATTTGGGTTATCGATACCCTTCGACTTGGCATCCACCTCCCTGAACTTGTTGATGATCTGCATCACCTTCACACCATTATAGTTTCTCATTCCTGTCGTATAATCACGCACGCCCCAAACATTACGCAAATCCAAGAATTTTGCGAGCTCATTTTCGTTCGTTTTATTCGGAGCATAATAAGCAAGCATCAAATTTTGGAAATAATTGAAGAGCATCGGGAGAAGCGCAAAGAGCGATCCACTCTTCGGATTGCTGTCAAAATAATTGATAATTTGATTTGCCTTGAAAACATCACGGTTGACGATGGCATTTCTCAACTCGAAAGCATTAAACTCCTTGCTCACTCCTATCACCTTCTCCACTACCTCAGGAGTGATGCGGCGATCATTCTCCGGAAGAGAAATCATCAGTTTATCCAACTCAGATACCAAGCGATGCAAATCGGCACCGATATGGTCGGCTATCATCTGGGTAGCTTTTTGCTCGATGCTCACCTTTCGTTTTTTCAAGAAAGTCTCGATAAACGATGGCAACTGATAATCCTTCAGTTTCTTGCTCTCAAAAACAACGCCCACCTTCTCAGCCAGCGGAACCAATTTCTTGCGATGGTCTATCGAACCGTTCTTATAGGTCATCACAAAGACGGTTGATTTTACCGGATTTTCGAGGTACTTCTCGATCGACTCAAAATTTCGCAAATTTTGAGCCTCTTTCAAAACCACCACTCGATGCTCCGCCATCATCGGATAGCCCTTGCACTGATCGGCAACCTGCGCCGCCGTAGTTTCGGCACCAAAAAGCAGCACTTGATTGAAGTCCTTTTCCTCAGGTTGCAGCACATTTTCGGTGATATAATCACAGAGCAAGTCTATATAATAAGACTCATCTCCCATCAAAATATAGACAGGAGAAAAGTTGCGAGCCTTCAAGTCTTTCATCACAGACTCATAACTTATTGCTTGTTTTTTTTCTGCCATTACGATATTTTTTGTATCTTTGCAATCACTTTTCCCCACGGAAAAATGGGGCAAGAAATTGCAAATTGTATTTTGCTACAAAGGTACAAATTATTTTTGAAAAAGTATATATTAATATGATAAAACTGAATCTTCCGGCATTCGAATTGAAGTTGAGAGGCACCAAGGAGCACCCTCAGATATTCGATATTTTAAGGAGAAAATACATCGCACTCACCCCTGAGGAATGGGTGCGCCAGCATTTCATCCACTATCTGGTGGAGCACAAAGGCTACCCTGCCTCACTCTTGGCAAACGAGATTCCGCTGACCATCGGCGACAAGACGCTCCGTGCCGACAGCGTACTTTACTCCCGTGAATTGCAACCCAAAATGATCATCGAATACAAGGCTCCACACATTCCCATCAGCCAAAAAGTTTTCGACCAAATCACAGCCTACAACATGCTCCTACATGTAGATTATCTCGTGGTGAGCAATGGCATGGAACACTACATTTGCAAGATGGACTATGCTGGTAAAAAATATTTATTCCTTGAAGATATTCCAAATTATGACGAATTGTTGACAATATAAAGTTCGCCATATTTTGCGAATTTCCGACCAAGTGGACGGTCGTTCTGAAATTCGCAAAATATGAGCGAGTTATTTTTTGATAAAAATATCGCTATATTTTTGCATTCTCCATATTTTACACTATCTTTGCATTCTATATATAATAAGGTATGCAGAAAAGCTACCCATCAAACAAACAACAAAGAAATGGCAAACCAAAATATTAAAATAGCAGTGGCAGGTACAGGCTATGTAGGTCTTAGCATCGCCACATTGCTTAGCCAGCATCATCAAGTGACGGCTGTGGATGTCGTACCAGAGAAAGTAGAGTTGATCAACCATCGCAAGTCTCCTATCCAGGACGACTACATCGAGAAGTACTTGACTGAAAAGGTACTCAACCTGAAGGCTACCACCGATGGCGTGGAGGCATACAAGGACGCTGACTTCATCGTCATCGCCACACCTACCAACTACGACCCAGTGAAGAACTATTTCGACACCTCCCACGTAGAGGAAGTCATCGAACTGGTGATGAAGGTGAACCCAAATGCCATCATGGTCATCAAGAGCACCATCCCTGTAGGATATACAGAAAGCGTGCGCAAGAAATATGGCTGTGACAACATCATCTTTGCACCTGAGTTCTTGCGTGAAAGCAAGGCTTTGTATGACAACCTCTACCCTAGCCGCATCATCGTTGGTCGCCCTGAAGGAGACGAGCGTCTCGACAAGGCTGCCCACACTTTCGCAGAACTCCTGCAAGAAGGTGCTATCAAGGAAGACATCGACACCTTGTTTATGGGCTTGACCGAAGCAGAGGCTGTCAAACTCTTCGCCAACACCTACTTGGCTCTGCGTGTGAGCTACTTCAATGAGTTGGACACATACGCTGAGATGAAAGGACTCAACACCAAGGCAATCATTGATGGCGTAGGACTCGACCCTCGCATCGGCACATTCTACAACAATCCTTCCTTCGGCTACGGTGGTTATTGCTTGCCAAAGGATACCAAGCAGTTGCTCGCCAACTATGCTGATGTGCCAGAGAACTTGATTCAAGCCATCGTAGAGAGCAACCGCACCCGCAAGGACTTCATCGCCGACCGAGTGCTCAACATGGCAGGCTACTACGATTATGCCAACCAGAACAACTACAATGCAGCTGAGGAGAAGCCTTGCACCATCGGTGTCTATCGTCTCACCATGAAGAGCAACTCCGACAACTTCCGTCAGAGCAGCATCCAGGGCGTGATGAAGCGCATCAAGGCAAAAGGTGCACAGGTAATCATCTACGAGCCTACCCTGGAGGATGGCACAACCTTCTTCGGAAGTCGTGTGGTCAACCATCTCGAAGACTTCAAGAAGCAGAGCCAAGCCATCATCGCCAACCGATACGACAAGTGCTTGGACGATGTGCAGGACAAGGTTTATACACGAGACATTTTCAGAAGAGACTAAACATATAAATTAGATTATAAAAGAAATGGCAAAATTAGTAATCAATTCCTACGAGGAATTTGCTTCTCACCTTGGTGAGAAATTAGGAGAATCAGAGTGGTTGCAGGTAGATCAGGACCGCATCAACAAGTTTGCAGACGCAACCCTCGACCCACAGTGGATTCACGTTGACGTAGAGCGTGCTAAGGTGGAAAGCCCTTACCACAGCACCATCGCCCACGGCTATCTGACACTTTCCCTCCTTCCATATATGTGGCAGCAGATCATCGAGGTCAACAACCTCAAGATGATGGTCAACTATGGCATGGATGACATGAAGTTCGGTCAGCCAGTTATCACAGGTTCTCGTGTTCGCCTCGTTGCCACCTTGCATGAGATTGCCAACCTTCGTGGCATCTGCAAGACCAGTATCAAGTTTGACATCGAGATCGAGGGTCAGCGCAAGCCAGCTCTCTCTGGCATCGCTACCTTCCTGTATTATTTCAAGTAAAGCAGGGGCTGATATGGCAGCAGGAAAATGGATAGGAGGTTTCCTCGGCTTCATCACAGCAGGTCCTTTGGGAGCCTTGGCGGGTTTCGCTCTAGGCTCCTTGTTCGACCACGGCTTGGATGAAGTCAACCGAGACGGAGGAAATGACTACAACAACCGGGAATACGACGATGCTTACGCTGGGAGCCGAGGCTACGGAAGCCAGCGTGCTTACGAGGGACAGCGCAACAGCTTTATGTTCTCGCTCCTCGTGCTCTCCTCTTACATCATCACAGCGGATGGCAAGATCATGCACTCCGAGATGGAACTGGTACGTCGATTCCTTCGCCAGAACTTCGGTGAGGAAGCTAGCCAACAGGGCAACAGCATCCTCCTCAAGCTCTTCGAGCAACAGAAGCGCATCGGCATGGCTGAATATCGCACGGTGATACAAGACAGCTGTCACCAGATACGCAGCAATATGCTGTATGAACAGCGACTTCAGTTGCTCAACTTCCTCGTGATGATAGCACAAGCCGACCAAGTGGTCAGCCCTGAGGAAATAGCAGCGCTCAAGGAAGTAGCCATCCATCTCGGTCTTTCCGAGGAGGACGTAGAGCAGATGCTCAACCTCCACAGCGGAGCTTCTTCCACCAGTAGTCTTGACGATGCCTACAAGGTGCTGGGCATTCCTCCAACGGCTACTAATGACGAGGTGAAGGCTGCCTATCGCAAGATGGCACTCAAGCATCATCCCGACAAGGTGGCAGCACTGGGCGAGGATGTACGCCGAGCTGCAGAGAAAAAGTTCCAGGAAATCAATGACGCCAAGGAGAGAATCTTCAAGGCACGAGGAATGTAACAAAAAAGGCCCGCCGATTTGGCGAGCCTTTTTGTTTGGTTTATGTTCATCAGAAGTCTGCCGAGGAATTCTGAAAAGCTTATTCAGCATCCTCTGCCTTCTTCTTGCGAATAGTGCGCTTACGCTTTGGCTTCTCCTCTGCTGCAGGAGTCTCAATCTTAACACCAGCCAATTCTGGGTCGATCAAGATACGACCGCAGTACTCACAAGGGATAATCTTCTTGTGCATCTTGATATCCAATTGGCGCTGAGGTGGAATCTTGTTGAAGCAACCACCACAAGCATCACGCTGTACGTAAACGATACCCAAACCATTGCGAGCACCCTTACGAATACGCTTGAAGCTAGAGAGCAAACGAGACTCAATCTTCTTCTCCAAGTCGATAGCCTTCTCCTTCAGACGATCCTCTTCCTCACGAGTTTCCTCCATGATGTCGTCCAGTTCGGCACGCTTCTCTACGAGACCACGCTCACGATCAGCCTTCATCTCCTGAGCATACTTCAAGTCGCCCTGCTTCTCATAGATTCTCTGCTGACCCTCACGAATCTTCTTGTTGCAGTGCTCGATTTCCAACTCCTGGAACTCGATTTCCTTGCTCAATGTATCATACTCACGGTTGTTGCTTACTGTCTCCAACTGAGAGTGATAACGCTCCAAGCTAGCCTGAGCGTCCTGAATCTCGCCCTGCTTCTGAGATACTGCTCTCTGGAACTGGTCAATATCACGCTCAATGTTCTCGATACGAGTTGCAAGACCTGCAATCTCATCTTCCAAGTCCTGAACTTCGAGAGGCAACTCACCTCTCAATGCACGCTTCTCATCGATAGCCGACAAAGTGGTTTGAAGCTGATAGAGAGTCTTCAACTTCTCTTCCACGGTCAAGTCTGTAGGATCTTTCTTTGCCATACGCTTTATATTATTTAAATAATTAATGTTTATAAATAGAGTATCGGATTGGTATTGATCTCCGAGATATAGCATTTCACTCCCGGACACTTCTCCTCAATGATACTTTGGAATATCTCGCTTGTGAACTGCTCACTCTGATAATGTCCGATGACGCAAATCTGAATCTCCTGCTCATGCCCGAAGAACTCATGATAGTGCATCTCGCCCGTGATGAAGGCATCCGCACCAGCAGCGATGGCAGCATCCAGCAAGAACGAGCCTGCGCCACCACAGAGAGCCACCTTTCGGATAGGACGGCGAAGCAACTCATTGCATTGCACACTTTCCACCCGGAAGCGGTCACGGAGCATCAAGATGAGGTCGTCGGCAGCAATGCCTTCCGAGAAACGCTCCTTCAAGTCGGAAGAAGCCTCGATAGCCTCATCAGCGATTTCACCAATGACGCCCTCGCCACCTTTCACGCCGTTCACTTCCTTTTCGCCTCCGAAGAAGCGGACATTGCGAAGTCCCAGTTTCTCAGCTATCTTGAAGTTGACACCCCCAGTAGCAGCATCCATATTGGTATGCATCGACACGATGGCGATGTCATTCTTGATGGCTTTCATCACAGTGCGCTGCACATAGTTCTCATCGCTGATTCTCGCAAGCTTACGGAAGATTAGCGGATGGTGGCTCACGATGAGATTGCAGCCCTTTCGGATAGCCTCATCGACGACAGCCTCAGTGACATCAAGACACAACAATGCCCCTGATACTTCTACCGCCTCTGTCAATCCAACTTGCAAGCCGGCATTATCGTATCCTTCCTGCAAGGGCAGAGGCGCGTATTGTTCAAGGGCATCAACAACCTGATATATTTTCACGCTCCTTTAATATTTAAGGTAGCTCCATCTAGCAAGCATTAAAGATGCTACCGCCCGATTTTGCTAACAAATTACACTTTTAGATTGCAAAGTTAAGCATTTATCCGCTATTATGAACCTTTTCCTCTTTATGTTTAAACTTTTTTAATATTTCTATCAATACCTCTCAATATCTTTCTACTCAAACGTTTTGAGACATTCCCAAGTATCACCAAACAAAAATTAATCAAAAATAGCAATTTCATCACAAGAAAATGATGTATTTGCGATTTTTTTAGTATTTTTGCACGCATAACTATAAATATTAGAACAACTAGCACATTTGACAACCATGTGCATTAAAACGTATAGCTTATGTATTCGACATTTCCTTGCGACTTCGTGCTCCCTGCAGAATGGGAACCACAGAGTGCCATCATGCTCACTTGGCCTCATGCTGACACCGACTGGAAGCAATATCTCCGACAGATTACCAATACCTATCTAGAGCTTTCTGAGATTATTACTCGCTTCGAGCACCTTCTTGTAGTTACTCCGATTGTAGAAAGTACGCACAAGATGCTGTCAGAGCGACTTTCACCTGAGCAGATGAAGCGCGTCCTCTTGTTTGAGATTGACAGCAACGATACATGGGCACGTGATCATGGACCGATAACGCTGATATCACGCAACAAGCAGAACTCTTTCATCGTCCCTATCCACTTGCTCGATTTCAAGTTTAATGGTTGGGGCGAGAAGTTCGCATGGCAGAAAGACAATGCCATCAACCTCCAACTCTATTACCAGGGCGCCTTCGACGCTGCCTTGGAAAACCATACGGGATTCGTCCTGGAAGGTGGAAGCATCGAGAGCGATGGCAAGGGAACGATTTTTACGACATCCCAATGCCTCCTCGCCCCTCACCGCAACCAACCGTTCACCAAGGATGACATCGACCGACAGCTCAAGAATTTCTTCCATGCACGCCAGGTGGAATGGCTCGACCATGGCAATCTCATCGGCGATGATACCGATGGACATATCGACACCATCGTGAGAGTAGCTCCCCACGACACCTTATTATATGTAGGTTGTGACGACCCTGAAGATGAGCAGTATGAGGACTTCCAAGCCCTCGAAAAGCAACTCCAGAAACTTTTCACCTTCGAGGGATACCCTTATCGCCTGCTCAAGCTCCCGATGCCGGATGCCATCTATGACGAGGGCGACAGACTGACAACCGACAAGAACAGCCAGGGCGACCGATTGCCTGCCACCTACGCCAACTTCCTCATTCTCAACGGAGCCGTGATTTATCCGACTTACAACCAACCTGAGAAAGACGAGGAGGCAAAGCGACAGATTCAACTTGCCTTCCCCGACCGTGAGATTATCGGCGTAGATTCGCTCACCATCATCCGTCAGCACGGAAGCATCCACTGCCTCACCATGCAACTGCCTAAGGGAGCGGTGAGAATAAATGATAAATAACAAATGATAAATCATAAATAGGGCTAGCGCCTTGAAAGCTGATTATAATAAGAAAAGCATATCCAATGAAACTCGGAATATTACAATTACATATCACGGCAGACATTGCCGACAACAAGACTCGCCTCGCTGAAGGCATCATCGACCTTGCTCATCGTGGCGCAGAACTCATCGTTTTGCAGGAACTCCACAACACCCTCTACTTCTGTCAGGTAGAAGATGTGGAGAACTTCAATCTTGCAGAACCTATCCCTGGTCCATCCACTGATTTCTATGGCAAACTCGCCAAAGACCTCGGTGTCGTCATCGTCACTTCTCTCTTTGAACGCCGTGCCCCAGGTCTCTATCACAACACGGCAGTGGTCATCGAGAAGGATGGCACCATCGCAGGCAAGTACCGCAAGATGCACATCCCCGACGACCCAGCCTATTACGAGAAGTTTTATTTTACACCGGGCGACTTAGGATTCCATCCTATCCAGACATCCGTAGGCAAACTCGGTGTCTTGGTTTGTTGGGACCAGTGGTATCCAGAGGCAGCTCGACTCATGGCTCTCCAAGGAGCAGAAATGCTGATTTATCCTACCGCCATCGGTTACGCCACCTACGATACCGAGGAAGAACAACAGCGCCAGCGTGAGGCTTGGACCACCGTGATGCGTGGCCATGCCGTGGCAAACGGCTTGCCTGTAGTGGCTGTCAACCGAGTGGGCTTCGAGGCAGACCCAAGTGGACAGACCGATGGCATCCAGTTCTGGGGAAGCAGTTTCGTGGCAGGTCCACAGGGCGAGCTTCATTATCGTGCCAGCGACAAGGAAGAAGAGAGCCTTGTGGTGGACATCGACCTCAAGCATAGTGAGGATGTGCGCCGTTGGTGGCCATTCCTCCGTGACCGCCGCATCGAAAACTACGGCGAAATCACCAAGAGATTTATCGACTAAAATAGAATAAGGAGTCAGGATAATGCAGAATTTAGAAGTGATGGTGGTTCTTTTCATCATCGTGATTTTGGGATACGTCGCCTGCAAGTTAGGATACATGGGCGACAAGTTTGACAAGAAGTTGTCGTCCATCGTGGTTGACATCACTTGTCCGTTGTTGGTTTTATCGTCAGTGATGGGAGACGAGCTGCCCGACCGCACGCTCATCCTCCCTTTGTTGGGCGTAGGCTTCCTCACCTATATCCTATTATTGGTATTCGGTTTCTGGGTGCCACGCCTCATCACCAAGAACCATGACGACCAGGGCATGATAGGCTTTGCATTGATGTTTGCCAACGTGGGCTTCATCGGCTATCCTATCGTCTCTTCCATCTTCGGGCCGCACGCTGTCTTTTACGCAGCCTTGCTCAATATGCCCAACACCTTCTTTATCTTCACGGCAGGCGTGATGCTCATCAAGGGCGAATACAGTCTGAAGCAGTTCAACCCGAAGGTTTTGGTGAGTCCGGCGATGCTCGGCGCCTTCCTTGCCGCCATCATCGTGGCACTCGGCATCCATACGCCCGACATCATCGCCCGACCAGTAACGATGGTGGGCAACATCACCGTGCCAGCCGCCCTCATGATTATCGGTAGTTCAATGGCAAAGTTGCCTATCCGAGAAATCATCGGCAGCCCGAAGGTCTATATCACCGCATTGCTCCGCCTCACGATAGTGCCCTTGTCGATATACTTTCTTTTCAAGGCATGCGAAGTCAGCGACTTGGTGAACAACATCAATACGGTGGTCATCGCCATGCCTGTGGCAAGCTTCGGCACCATGTTCTGCCTGAAATATGGACGCAATCCATCGCTCATCACCGAGACCACGTTCATCACCACCCTAGGCTCCATCATCACCATCCCACTCATCACCCTGCTTTTTAAGTGAGCCGAGCATCTTCTTTGAAGAATTCATTAGCATAAAGAAAAAGATATAAGAGAGAAACATGAATCAGAAAGTAAATCCGCTGATAGCGATGATACCCTTGGCATCCCTAGTTGCCCTCATCATCGTTGTAGTCAACCTATTTCCAGACGATGCCCTCGCTGGAGCCTCACAAGTAGCCCTCATGATAGCCACCGCCGTATGTGTGGCACTTGGCATGGGCATTTACAAGATGAAATGGAGCATCTTCGAGGAGATGATCAAGAAGACCGTGGGCGATGCCGGCGTAAGCATCCTCATCCTGCTGCTCATCGGTATGATGTCAGCCACTTGGATGATCAGCGGTGTCGTACCTACCCTTATATATTATGGTGTGCAAATCATGTCGCCCCTCTTCTTCCTGCCTTGCGCTTGCATCATCTCCAGCATCATCTCCATCATGACGGGTACCTCTTGGACCACCATCGCCACCATCGGTATCGCCTTGATGGGCATCGGCAGTGCCCTTGGCATTCCTGCCCCATACACAGCCGGAGCCATCATCTCAGGAGCCTACTTTGGCGACAAGCTCTCCCCAATGAGTGATACCACGGTGCTTGCCTCGTCCATCTCCGGCGCCGACCTCTTTTCGCATATCCGTTACATGCTCTACACCACGGTGCCTAGCATCACCCTCTCCATCCTGCTCTATCTCGTCATCGGACTCTCTTATGACGGCAAGGAGGTGGAAGTTGCTCAGTATCTCACGGGCTTGGAACACGGATTTCATATCTCCCTTTGGACACTCCTTGTCCCCGTATTCACGGGTTATCTCATCTATCGCAAGACACCATCGCTGATTACCCTCTTGCTCTCTGCCCTCTCGGCATGTGTCTGTGCCTTGATATTACAGCCAGAAGTCTTGGTGAAGATTGCAGGTGAGACGACCGCCTCTGCCAAGAGTCTTTTCGAGGGAATCATGATTACTTGCTACACCAAGACGCAGGTGGATACAGGCTTCACCGCCATCAACGACTTGGTAGCCACACGAGGCATGGCAGGTATGCTTGATACCATCTGGCTCATCCTTTGCGCCATGTGTTTCGGCTCTTGCATGGTGGCGAGCAACATGCTCCACGCCATCACCCACGTTCTCCTGAAGAGCATCCACAGCACCGTGTCGCTCGTTTGCTCCACCGTGACATCGGGCGTATTGCTCAACTTGGTGATGGGCGACCAATTCCTCAGCATCATCATGAATGCCTCCATTTACAAGGAGGAATATGCGGCACGTGGCTATCGACCAGAACTGTTGAGCCGAAGCACAGAGGATTCTGCCACGGTCACCTCCGTACTCGTGCCTTGGACAGCCTGCGGCATGACGCAGAGCACTGTGCTCGGCATCCCGACATTGGTATATCTGCCCTTCTGCTTCTTCAATATCATCAGCCCATTGATGAGTTGCTTGGTAGCGATTCTAGGTTTCGTTCCGAAGCCTCAGAAATAGTCATAGTGATTTTCAAAGTCCCTCATAAAAATGTAGCTAAATAGCAAAAAGTCCCTCATAAAAATGTAAAAATCCAAGAAAAGTCCCTCATAAAAATGTATTTTCCTTTGCTATTTCACTAAAAATCAGTAACTTTGCAGCAAAAACAAGAATTTATGGAAAGATTCATATTGCAAGACCTCATCGCTTGGAAGAACAGGAGCGACAGAAAGCCCTTGATTTTGCTTGGAGCAAGACAGGTAGGAAAGACATATATACTAAAAGAATTCGGCAGACGAGAATTTGAAAACGTCGCCTACATTAACTGTGACAACAACGCCATGGTCAAAGATCTCTTTGCTCCCGATTATGACATCAAGCGAATCATCCTTACCATAGGAGCAATCACAGGAGTCAATATCCAAGCAGGAAAGACCCTCATCATCATGGATGAAATACAAGAATTGCATCGAGGTCTGTCATCCCTCAAATACTTCTGCGAGGATGCCCCAGAATATCATGTGGCGGTGGCAGGCTCCCTACTCGGTCTCACCCTCCATCAAGGAGAATCATACCCTGTAGGGAAAGTCAACACGCTCAATATGTACCCGATGACATACGAAGAATTCTTGTTGGCACGTGACAAGAAGCAAATGCTCGACATCTTGCACATGCAGAATTGGAACATCATCAAAGGTCTTCGCACCCTATTCACTCAATATCTCAGAGAATATTACTTAGTTGGCGGCATGCCAGAAGCTGTCAAAAAATTCATTGAGACCAATGACTCCAACAGCGTAAGGGAAATACAGAATGAGATTCTCCGTGCTTACGACAGAGATATTTCCAAACATGCTCCTACCGAACAAGTGATGCGAATCAATCAGGTTTGGGCTTCCATTCCTTCACAATTAGCCAAAGAAAACAAAAAGTTCATATATGGCGTGGTGAAACCAGGAGCCAGAGCCAAGGAGTACGAACTTGCCATACAATGGCTGATAGACGCCGGACTGGTCTATAAGGTAAACCGCATCAACACCCTGGGCATGCCCCTAAAGGTGCATGAGGATATTGGAGCCTTCAAATTATTCATGCTCGACTGTGGATTATTGGGAGCGATGAATAAAACTCCAGCTCCTCTCTTGCTCTTGCCCAACAACGAAAATACCAACAAGGGAGATTTCACAGAGAACTTCGTTTGCAGCCAAATGCAAACATTGCGCAATGTCTCCATCAACTACTATAGCAAAGAAAACAGTCAACTGGAATTGGATTTCGTCATCCAACTTGGCACTCACATCTATCCTATAGAAGTAAAAGCAGAGGAGAACTTGCAAGCCAAGTCGCTCAAAACCACTCTCGCCAACAATCCTACCCTCGTAGGCCTCCGTTTCTCCATGAGCGATTATCGAGAGCAAGATCGCCTCACGAATGTTCCTCTCTATGGTATCAATGCATATTTGGAGACGAAAAAGGACATTTAGAAGCAAATAATTTACCTCAGTTCGTTATCCCGAACTGAGGTACTTAATGAGCAATGGTTATGTAGCCGATGACTTTATCTTAGAAATGCAAGGAAGAAGCTAAACTCATTTTGCATTTTATGACAGTTGTATTTTTTGCAACTGCCGAGAAATCCTCGGTAGTTGCTTTTTCTTATCACAGACCTTCCAAACAAGCAACTATTTCCATTTTGGAAATAGTTCCTCACGCCAACCCCTCTCGATACCCCAGCACTTCCTCTGCCGTAGCAAACAGCGGCTCACCAGGCGTATAGCTGCCAAACATCCCCAAGTGCTTACCCTTCAAAGCCATCAGCAAGCCCTTGATATCCAACCTACCAATATTCACTTCCTCGTCAAAACGATAGAAGAAGTAATTACGCTTTTTGCTGGCAGACTCAATAGCAGAACCGCCAACTACCTCAGTCAGAGCCTCATCCATCGGATACCAAGTATCTCGCATTCTCTCCTCCGGTACCTTCTTCGCCGTATCCTTCACACGGAACACTCGATATTTCCCTGTCTCTTCCACACCATCCGTATAAAGTACTACAAACTTCACATTCATCTTGTCATAGAAGTAAGCCGTATGAGCACCCTCACGAGCCTCCTCATCCTTCAAAGCCAAGCGCACATTATACACCAACGCCCCTTTGTCGTTGTTGCCCATAATCCATTGCAGATGCTTTTCCGACTTGTAGTATCTAGTTAGCAACTTGCAGACCATATTAAACATAAACCTTATTCTTCCACTTGGTCTCTATCCTCAATACTTCATATAAAACATAACGGCACATCAGACAGATTGCTTTTTTATTAAACTAAGATTTTCCTCTCTCGTAACAACTCTTAAATGAGTATTTTTATCATGGAATATAATAAATTCTTCACTAATATCATCATCTATAAATTTTGTTATAGTGCTATTATTTTCTCCCATATTGATTTTTGAAAAAAGAAATTCAAGTCCTTTATGACTTATCCATTCATTAACCAATGTTTCAAAATCTACATCAAAATGATCTATTTGAAATCCTGTCTTAGAAGTTATTTGTTTCCCAGAATACTCACTCTTCACTTCTATACCTGAATTGAGTTTTTCTATCACATCACGTTTCATCGGTTTTATACACGACTCCTCGATAGCATATCTGCATGCAGCTGCTATATTATCATGCATATATTTTTTCATTTTCAAAGGACGAGCCTTTAATTTACCATAGCCAATGTCATTTTCCATTCCATCTTCTGTTACCAAATAGAAACATTTGCCATCATACCTATAAGTTTTTTCAGCTCTAATAGCATATTTAATGACTTTCATACCATTTGTCTTTCTATACCATTCTGGATGATATACTCTAAAAAAGGATGTGACCTTTGAAGTTTCCTCTTCAGTTGTAAACTCACCAACTTGATGGCTATTCAATATGTTTTTAACAACCAGTCTTTCCGATGTAAAACTCATAATCTTTATTTTCTAAACTTTACCAACTCCTCACCACTCATGAATATAGGCTGCCCCTCAGCATACTCTTCTTTCTGCTTCATATCAGCCTCGTATTTCTTCTTGTCTGCTTCGATTATTCCTTGAATATCAAATTCTCCAAGAGTTATCTCCTCATCGAAGAAATAACAGAAATACTTATCATGTCTCGGATTGATATATCCTTGTTTTTCCATCTGTTCACGAGTAAGTTCACCAGTATTCTTCACACGAAACGCTTTGTACACCTTGTTCTGACCTTCCATATATAATATCACAAACTTGGCGTGCCTTACATACTCACGGCTTTTCACAACACCACCATGTGCATCCTTGCCAAGACGCACATTATAAGCATCATCACGTTTTCCACCTAATCGACTAAATATCCAATTCAAATGGTCAATACCATTTACGATACCAACAAGGAATGTTGCAGTTGGATAGTTTTCCAAATAGTGCATCGTAAGGAACTGCTTCGGTATGACATCATGAGGTCGCGGTTCCACTTTTGGCATAACATCTTCAGGTAGAGTCCTTGGATCAACCCCAAGAGGGCACTTGGCTATATAGAATGCATGCTTCAACTCAAACATTATAGTATCATTCTCATTCGCCACCTTTTCCCTAATGGCTGCATCCATTTCCTTCTCAGGCTTGCGCAAAGCAAGTGAGAAATATTGCTGGTCGCTTCCTTCTCGATTATCAAAAGGATGGTACATCTTACCAAGAACTTGTTGGAAGTTCTCCTTGATATAGGCATCAGGATTGACATCACTCTTGGCTGTCATAGCATAGAACTCAAAGTTATCTTTGAGCATTTGCTGGATTTCCGTACGGAACATTTTACGAACCTTATTGCGCCACAGCACCTTACTGGCAGAATTATTGCGTCCGTAGAGAGCCACCACAAAGAGAAAGTTCACGTCATAGTGCGCCAAAAGAAACGTATCTCTATCAAACAATCTATTCTCAAATTGGCGGCTGAGATAATATTGTTGCCTACGATACTCAACATCCTTGTCGTTGTCTATCAACTTGATGTCGTCTTCTGGTCGAAGTACGTTTTGGTTGGCAGAAATAAAGAAGTTTGGTATGATATTGTACCCTTCAGTCACATCATCACGCAGTTTTATATGACCGACTTTCTCTTCCGCTTTGCCATCATTAAACAAATCTATGTTCCATTGGATTACATTTCTTGCATAGGTAAACTGCTTATAAATTGACTCCTTGCTAAGCGAGTTGCCACGCTTATAGTACTTGGAATCACCTATATAATAAATGTCATCATCCTTGTCATTGTTGGTCAATTCCTGATATTGATAGAGATGGTCCACTCGCTTGCCATCTGGTTGGTCTTTCAAATCTTTTGGCAACTTTTGATCGCCAGCAATCAGTTCATCGATGATGGCTTCAAAAACGACATGGAAGCTCTTAACCAATAGGTATTCCTTTTGGTCAACATTCAGCGTAAGGTTGTCAGGTCGATCGAAAAACGCATAGCAATAGCTCCACAATTCCAATGCCTTGTCTGAGAAATACTTGTATTTGATTTGCTTAAGCCTACGCTTGCCATACCCTTTGATGTATCGCTCAAACTTAGCACCTTTTATCAAGGAAAAGTTCACATTTATATTAACTGGGAAGCCGTATTTAGCTCGCATATACTCCAAGATACTGTAGTATATAACAAGCAACTCTTCGTCAAAGTTAATTTGACGTTTTTTATTGATAGGGTTCAAATAGCTTGCATCTTGGCGGCGTGTGCCGCAGATGCCTTCTTGTATCACAGCTTGGCTTCGACTAATGGTACGTGTCCAATTGATTTTGTTATAGCCAGAATGGAGGTTTTTAACGATATACATCACAAAGCTCTCGTTCTTCTTGTTCCATTCTTGCAATGCCAACAATACATCGAGAAATGTGCTAGCTCTCCGCTTTCTCATGTGCCCCATCATTGGTGCTTGTTTGTAAAGCACAATGCTAGACTGCTTCTTGTTCTCGTAACGGTCAAACTCATGGTCACGGAATACGCAGATGGCACGATATATCCATACACTTAAATTGTAGATAAAGGCATGCTCCTCATTGGTTAAATCCTTACACTCGTCTGCATCAATCAAGTCCTTTGGATTGATATGTCCAAACACTTTTTCCTTGCCAAATGCACCTTCCAATAGCACCTTAGGCAGAATAAACACGCAGTCATTCACCTCTGGGTCAGCATTGAAATAGTATCCCACATAACTGAGACTTACTTTTCCATCCACATTCTGAAGCACACCAAGCCCTTTGAGAACATCACAGACGTCCTCATAATCATATTGGTATTCTTCGATTAATATGCGCATTATTTTATAACTTTCTTAATGGTAAGCCCCCAGTCTTTTTCATTGACAGAATTCATTAAATCATCTGCCATACCATTGCTACCATACCCATTACAAGCAACATATAAGATAGTTCCGTTACATTCTACAGCTTGAGAACGTTTGCTATTGTCTTTTCGTGCATCATACTCTTCTTTTGTTTCTATGAAATGAGATACATGAATGCCCAAAGTACTCCAAACGTCATACACATCTTTTGCTGTAATCCCAGGATTTAGTCTGACATATTCCCTTATGCACTCTAATGCCAACTTATTCTTGCCAAATTCGGGTCCATCGTTTATCGTGAACTTATCATAGTTTCTGCTACTTGATGTTGTAGTATTTCCATCGTCATCTTCTACGATTTCGTCATCATCGTTCATTTGTTCTACGGTCTCTCGCTCTGCCTCTGTCTTTAAGTTTTTATCACCAACAACTCCAACCAAGAACCGTCTGATGGCTGCGACATCCACCTTGTTATCGTTGTTGTAAAAAGCATCGAAACATATCTCAGCCTTTTCGTCATCGCTTACCTTGAACAAAGATATGTCACCGTCCTTGAATACGTCATTCCATAAATAGAACAACACTTTTCCCACAAACTTATCTTCCGTAATCGTATCACTACCTTTTGTTGGCTTACAAAAGAAATAACCTAGTTTTTTGTCATCACTGCTTGTTTCTTTTGCTATAAGCTTGTTGATTTCCTCAACGAAGGTCCACCAATCACAATACTCATCACCACACTTTATCTTCCAACCTTTATGAGCATCTGCAATCTTCACATATCGCCAATCCCAACGACGCTTGAATGCGGAGTCAATAGGGAAAAGACTTTGGTCGCTCGTATTCATTGTTGCCCATATATAGAGGTTGTTAGGGAGTAAAAGTACTCGTCCGTTTTTGATGTCATCAGACAAAGTCCCACCATAATTGCTAGTATATTCATCCACGACACCATTCACTCCCAAGCCTTTCTCTAGGGCATATTCACCACCCTTTCCAAATGCTTTTTCTATCTCTTTTTGCAAATCCGAGTCAGCTTCTATTGGGTAAGTAGAGAAACCATTATCGTTTCTATCAAGGAGCTGGAACAAGTCGCCGAAAATCTGCGCACAGTTGCCACGATTGATTTCCTCAATCACCAAGAACTGAGGCTCTGGTGTTTCACCCTCCTTCGCATACTTCTGCCATGCACCAAGATATGCTTTCAAAAATGCTTGCTTGACATAAGTATAAGTAATACGGTTTTCTTTCAAATCAACCTTTTCTAGACCTTGCGATATTTTTATAGGCTCACCTTGTGGACCATAAACGGTACTTTCTGTCATAACTGGTTTGTATGCACCAACAAAAGTTGAATAGTCGCTATCAGGGTGGAATGTCGTGCGAATTATTGAGTAACCTTTGGTTATCTCTTTCAACTCAAATGACTTACCTGTACCTGGTGCACCATAGTAGATTTGTTGAATTGGTGCAGAAATATTTGTTTTCTTTACGTTTGCTCCCATAGATAAGATTTTACTATCATCAAACTCTATTGTATTAAAATCACTTTTTGGCAGATTAGCTAAGATATTTTTGTCAGCACTTAATGACAAATAATAAGTACCATTAGGCATCATATCGCCATTGACATTGACATTATAATAATCTGTTGTATTAGGTGAATCTGCTCTTTTAGCTTTTGCTCCATCAAATGATATTTGAAGCGTATTATATTTTCCTCTATCATAGATATTTACTTCATATTTTCTAATGCCTTTCTCATAAGGCTTAAGTCTATCTATGTTGACGATTTCTGCCAAGCCTTTCTTTACAAGCAAGACTACTCTATGATACTTCTTAACAGTGAGACATAAATCACATACGTCATTCTTCTTGATTTGGCTTATAAAGATTTCATCACCTGGAGTGACATTATAATCTCTATAAATATCACCCATTTGATTTATTCTAAACTCTCTATAATTAGAAGACTTCAATGTATATTCTTTCTGCGAAAGTGCATCATGTATAGAAACATCAATGCCTGGTGGAAATATACCAGACATATCATAATCTGTACCCACAAGCATATAACACTCATGAGTATTGCCCATCCCCAATTCCGTAGCATTAGGTCTATGAGTATATTGTGTTATTCTTGTCATTCCCATTTTATTATACATATTTTTTTATAACATTTGCTATACCTTTTGCCATAAGGCATGGAACAGCATTTCCAATTTGCATGTACGTTTTAAGGTATGCTCCAAGGAATAAGTAGTCATCAGGGAAAGATTGACACCTTGCAGCCTCCCTTGGGGTTATAGCCCTTATTTGAAAAGGATGTATATGCGAATGACAATCCATTCGCAAATGTGCAGTTATTGTTCTAGATGGTTTGTCTGCAACAAGTTTGAAATACTTATCTTTAAAACAATGAAGCCTATTGGTATATGGCATTATATCAGCTATTTTAGGATCAGATGCGTCATCCCCTTGATTTAGCAAACGATAAATATCATAGTTAATATCATTTACATAGCGAGCTTTATGATTGTAAAGAATTGGTATTTTGCGCCCACCGTTTATTAATTTAAGATATGCATTTTCGTCACCAGAAAAAGAATTTACATCTATTTTCTTTCCTGTATGCTCGTCATCCTTTTCATTCATATTTTTTACTCTTGGAGCATCCAATGGCTTGATATATGCCAAAGCATCACGCAAAAGATAATGAGTTTTACCAACATTAGCTTTTTGGATTTCCTCAAATATAGCATTAGGAGTGATTTGTTTTCTTTCAGCTATATCATTTCTAATTGCTATGTATATCAATCTTTCCCGACTTTGAGCTACTGAGAAATCTAATGAGTTCAAGAGTTTATAGGATACTGTATAACTATAAACCACACCATTTTTCTCTTCTTTTATACTCTCATAGTCATCCACCACTTGATCTGCAACTTTCAACATACCTTTGACATTCTCCATCACAACGAACTTTGGCAATAGCTTTCGTATGCCTTTAATATAATATTTATATAATTCATTGCGAGGGTCGTCTATAATACGTTGTTGATTAGCACTACTAAATCCTTGACAAGGAGGACCGCCAACAACTATATCAACCTCTTCATCTATATAGTCTTGTACATTATCTACTATTTTGCGTATATCTCCTTTAACTACTTTATCCTCAGAGATTTCTGGATGATTATATCTATATGTCCTAATGCAGACATCTTCAAAATCATTTGCAAAGCATACCCTAAATCCTGCTTGAGTAAAACCACAGCTTAATCCTCCTGCTCCTGCAAAGAAATCCACGAAAGTAGGTTTTGTTCCTTTTTTATACTGATTTTGAATCTGTTTACGTTTTTTGTTACTCAATTTATCAAGTTGATTACCACACATTTTTTTGTTAGCAATATAAAACGAAACGCAATTCACAAATCTAACATAAAGATCTTTTGTTACGGCTTTCAATATTGGTAAATCACTATTGCAATCAATAACTCCCATATCTTTCATTTCTGATACGACAGCATCCGTCATGATTGCATTAGGAATAAGAGTATTATTCCTTTCCGCTATCACTTCTACTATTCTTATATAAACAAGGATTTTTTCTAAAAATTCATCCTTGCTTGTTATGTTTCTAACCGTAGAAAAAATCATACGACCAATTTATCTAAATTAATTTTAACAGACTTCGCCAAAGCCTCAGCAAACAAAGGGGGAACGGCATTACCTATTTGCTTATATTTTTCACCTCGTGATCCTGCAAATTCAAAGTCATCAGGAAATGACTGTATTCTTGCAGCTTCCCGAACTGTAAATGACCTTGCTTGTTTCTCGTCAGGATGAATAAATTGAAAGCCATCCTTATGAATATGTGCCAAAATTGTTTTTGATGGTAAATCCCACCACTGGACAACATAGCTATTGTCAAATAAACGAGCATGTTCATGTTCATATTGTGGCATTTCTCTACGAAGTTGCCCAAATGTCCAATGATTATGAATCATTACCGTAAAACGTTCTCTATCAAGAGCATTATGGTTTCGAGCTATATGATCTCTCAATGGATGAATACCTTTTTTACCTATTCTTTTCAAGAAATCATTATTACAAGGATAATAAAAATCATCAGTTGATGCGTCACATCCAGGTTCCACTGAAGGCAAATCACCTATAGCTTGTTTTACATCCACAAATTTTTTCTTTCCAAGTCGCTCTTCTTCAGACGTATCAGGACTCCAATGGGTTTTTATTACTTCATTATACAGATCTTCAACTGAAATTTTATTTATATCCTTTCGAACTCCCATTATTATTACTCTTTTACGTATCTGCGGAACACCATAGTCTGCTGTATTATGCACTAATATTGCAGGGTCGCTTATAACATCGTAGTTATGACCAAGTGCTTGAATAATCCTAGGAAAGATTGAACTTCCATCCACTTTGGCAGACAAAAGCCCTGTAACATTTTCAAACACAAAGAACTTTGGTGAATAATGTTCCAATATCTTCACATAACTCTCAAAAAGATAGTTTCTCGGATCTGTCGCCATACCTTGGGCATCACGTACACGTCCCGCTGTCGAATAAGCCTGACATGGAGGACCACCTATTATAATATCAACATTCCTTCCTCCAACAGCTTCTTCAATCTTTTCGATAATATCAGATGCCGTTATATCATGTTCGATAACTTCCTTATCTACATTTTTGTAGCCATAATAACGCATTCGTCTTCTTAATGTTTCACATGCCCAATGATTAATTTCCACATGAGCTAAAGCCCTAAAGCCTAGACGATAGAAACCTTCAGATAATCCACCACATCCTGCAAAAAGATCTATAAATGTATATTTATTCTTTGCCATTTGGCTACCTTTCTATTATTGTTTTTTATCCTTGACTTTGTTTTTTAAAGCCCGACAATATATATTCAAAGAATATAATTTTTCAAGCCTTCAAACATTCAATCAGCAAGCACGCATTCTCTTCAACTCAGCCATCATTTCATCATAGCCTATCGAATAGATATCAGCACTTGCCTTTTCACAAGCATCAAAAGACTCGTCCATTAGGCGATTGTAGAGCATAACCTCTTGCTCATTGAAGATAGGAGTCCTATCGGCAAAATAGACATAATCCGCAAAGTCATCATCGGGATGAAAGCTAACATGCTTTTCACACACGATATGATGGAAGAAGACCTTCACATCTGCTGGTGTCTTTATATGGGATGTTTCGTTGTAGTTCATACTTGCTTATTTTTATTCAATATGCAAAAGTAGTGATTTATTTTCAAATGACCTATTATATTAAGGTGTTTTTTGTTTTTTAAGGCAAAAAAGAAGGAAAAAGCATATTAGAAATGAAGTCTAAGGAATATTACATATCACTCATCACCTCTCACACCGAAGAATTAAGAAAAGAATTCGGTGTGAAGTCCTTACGTCTTTTCGGTTCTGTTGCCAGAAATGAGCAGAAAGTGGGAAGCGACATTGATATTTGTGTGGACATAGAAGCAAATGCTTTTCTGGTAGTAAGACTGAAAAGATTCTTGGAAGAATTGCTGCAATGTTCGGTTGACATTGTTAGACTCCACAAGCATATCAACCCTTTTCTTTTCCAAGAAATAGAGCGTGATGGAATTGATGTTATCAAATAAAACAAATGGAACTCGATGAAAAGAGACGTGGTTCTATTGACTTTACCGCTCAATTGGAAAAAGCACGTAATATACTGAAGTTTTCAGGCTTTTACAATATATAATTGCATATACCCTTTATTTCAAAACTATTTCTTCTTCACTTGGAATTCTAAAGGAAAACGTAGAATGCCCCTCATGATTAGTAAATACAAATCCCGTATCCCACATTGCATTTTGCGACATATATACCATTGCAGGCATCTCACCATTTGAAAAATCTACAGGAGGGCAAATCTTACACTCCGTAATAATGGCTTCCATTACATCAGAGCTTCGTTGAGTAAATACCGGCATATTCTTATATTAAACATTGAAAACTACAGAAGAAGGCAACACCTCTGATTTTGGAAGTGTACCAACGTGTTCAAAATATTTTGCGCGTGCAAAAGTTACATGCGCTACAGCTTTCACATCAGTCTTTTGCTCTGACAAAATGTTATGTTCCTTATCTAATACTTGTGACTTCATATCTTTGATGAAGAACGATTAGTGTTCTTCCGCTGCAAAATTACGTTTTTTTTCTATATATTGCCAAATTATTATGAGATAATTTTATGGAAGAATGCCAAATATTGGCATTTAAGTCCTGTAGATTTATATGAAGAACTGAAAGCAGAGGGTACTCAAACTGTCTGAGCACCCTTAGCTATTATTTCCCCATCGTTGGCACAAATGACCTAAAAATAAACGGAAGCTACACACTTTTCCACCCGAACTTTTCACCAATTTCAACACTTTTCCACCCGAACTTTAGAATTTCTCCTCCAAGAAAGCAGGCAAATGACCAGCATAATAGAGCGGTATATTATATAAGGTGAAAGAATCGCCATTCTGCTTTGTGATGACATCCGAAGTCATTGGACCATTCCAAAGGCGCAAGGCTACCTCTTCCTTCGACTCCTCCATGAAAAGATGCAAAGACTTTAACTTAGAGTTGCCACCAGTCTTCACCTCTATCGGTAAAAGATGAGACTTATAACGTATCAAGAAATCCACCTCTGCCTGGGAATTCTTGGCATCTCGTACCCAAAACATTCGCTTCTCGCCAAAGTTGACTGTTGCACCCAACAACTCCTGAGCCACAACATGCTCTGCTATATCACCATTCCACAATTCATCACTGTCCGCACTAAACAACAAATCCTCTTGCATACCAGCTACATAGTTCACCAAGCCCGTGTCCAGCCACAACAACTTAGGACTCTTCTTCAAGTCTGGCAATATCGGGAAGGAAGCGGTCGTTTGGGGATAAACCAACTCCAACAATAGCGTTTTCTCTAAAGTTCTGAAAGCATTGCTCACATCTGCCGACTTGAAACTGCTACTCGTAAACTTGGCAAACTGAATGCGATGCCCAGCAAAAGTCCAGCCATAATTCAATATATAACGAATCGCATCCTGCTCCCTCGGCTTGCTTGCATATTTCTCCACATCATCTCGATAACCAGACAACAAGGAATTGAATACACCATTCAACCTTACGAAATCTTGATGCTGGGCATAGTTGGCAACAGCCTCAGGCAAGCCACCTACAATCATAAATTTCTTAAACAAGTCTAAGGTATAGGTATGCAACGACTGGGGAACTTGAAGTTGTGCCACACTCTCTGCCAAATCTTCCATTCCCATCGCCATCAAGAACTCCTCAAACGTACAAGGATGCAATGCCATATATTCCACCCTTCCCACCGGGAAAGAGATATGCCTTCCCATCAAGCTCTCCAGCAGCGAACCTGCTGCTATCACATACAAGTTTGGTCGCTTCTCATAAAAATAGCGCAATGTTTGTACCGCCTTTGGTTCATTCTGAATTTCATCTATGAAAATCAAGGTACGCTTGTGAGTGTCTTGCTTTTCTTTTGCCTTAAAATAAATACCAGCCAGCAAGTCTTCGAAAGAATAATCCGCTGCAAACAGTTCTGCTGTTTCCTTCTCTTCTAAGTTGAGATAGATGTAAGTGTCAAACTCTTTGGCGAAAAGTTCCACCAAAGTAGTCTTGCCCACTTGTCGTGCGCCACGCAAGACCAATGGCTTGCGCTCTTCCTTCTCCGCCCATTGGCGCAAATATCGTATAGCAGTTCTCTTAAACATATCAAGTGCTTTTTTATTAAAGATGCCGCAAAGTTACAAAATATTTTTCAAATCCAAAGTAAAATCCTTATATTTTTCATTCATTTCCAAACATAAAATCACCAAAATCCTAAGCATTTCCAAACATAAAAATCGTCAAAAAGCGGAGCATTTCCAACATACACTTTTTCTGTAGTAAGACACCGTGTCCCATTTTCCTTAGGTTTGCTCCCACTTGTTCTTAGATTTACTCTCACTTGTCCTTAGGTTTGCATCCCTTTGTTCTCAGCTTTACTCCCCATCAAGCTCAGATGCTTCCCAACTAAAATTGAATTTTGCCATCCCTCCCTTCACCTCCCTTCACTGTAACTCACTGATTTTCAATACAGCTTTGAAAAAAGTGAAGGGAAGTTTGTTTATATCACTAAAAAGTCGTAACTTTGCACGACTTTTCAAACAAACAAAAAGATATGAACAATACTGCGATTTTCAACAAGAAACATCATTATCGGGAACTCCTCGCCATCGGCATCCCCGTCATCATCGGACAGCTCGGCACCATCATTCTGGGATTCGCCGACACCCTCATGATAGGACATCATAGCACAGAGGAACTGGCGGCGGCTGGTCTCGTCAACAATATCTTCGCCCTCGTGCTTATCTCCTACATGGGCTTCTCATACGGCCTCACCCCTATCATCGGTCGCCTCTACGGCATGGAGCACACCGACGAAATCGGACAGAAAGTACGCAACTCCTTCATCGCCAACATGATGGTGGGCTGCATCTTCACCCTGGCGATGATCATCCTGTACTTCAACCTCAACCATATCGGACAGCCAGAGGAACTGCTCTCGCTCATGCGTCCTTACTTCATCGTCAACCTCATCTCAGTACTCTTCGTCGGCGTCTTCAATACGATGAAACAATTCCTCGATGGCATCACGCATACCAAGGTGGCGATGTGGGTGATGATTTGCGGCAACATACTGAACATCCTCGGCAACTGGATGCTCATCTATGGCGTGGGACCTTTCCCTGAGCTGGGCTTGCTCGGTGCCGGACTCTCCACCATGGGCAGCCGCATCTTCATGGCGGTGGTGATGGTGGCTGTGGTCGTCTTCGGAAAGAAATTCCAGCAATACCGACACGACATCATACACTCCTCGCTCAACAAGGCTGACTTCCGGGAGATGAACCGCCTGGGCTGGCCTGTGGCTTTGCAGTTGGCGATGGAGTCGGGAGCATTCTCGCTGAGTTGCGTGATGGTGGGATGGCTCGGAACGATTCCTCTCGCCGCCCACCAGGTGATGATTACCACCTCGCAGCTCTTCTATCTCGTGCTTTCGGGCATGGCTTCGGCAATGGCGATTCGTGTGAGCCACTTCGTAGGACAAAAGGACTTCAAGGCGGTACGACAGAATGCCTACGACGGTTGGCGACTCAACCTGATGTTCTCCATCTTGATGGGTATCCCCGTGCTTCTCTTCCGTCATCAGATAGGTGGACTCTTCACCGACAACGTGGAAGTACAAGAGTATGTGGCAGTGCTCATCATCCTGATGATGGTATATCAGTTTGGTGACGGTTTGCAATATTCCTTCGCCAACGCCCTCCGTGGCATCGCTTGCGTGAAGCCGATGATGACCTACGCCTTCATCGCCTACTTCATCATCTCCCTGCCGATGGGTTACGTACTCGGTTTCCCTTGCGGATTGGGCATCGTGGGCATCTGGATCGCCTTCCCATTCGGACTGACGACAGCTGGAGTGCTGTATTGGCATCGCCTCGAAAAGGAAGTGAAGAAAATGGAAGCTTACGTATGAGGCGAGCATCTGGATCGTGGCGAAGGCGAATACCGCAAAAAAATAGGACTATATCCGGCTCTCACAGCCAGGATATAGTCCAAATCATCTTTTCAGCTCATACATATATTTAGGATAATTCCTTATCCTCTCTTATACATGTATGTTATTTCTTAATAGTATTAATCTTATTTTGATGCTTACCCAAGAGAGGTTTACTCGTGGGTAGCGAAACGCTGTTCGGCAAGTTTCTCGTACTTGGTGCCTGGCTTGCCATAGTTGGCGTAAGGCCAGATGCTGATGCCGCCACGAGGAGTGAAGATACCCGTCACCTCGATGTACTTAGGATCCATCAAGGCAATCAAGTCCTTCATGATGATGTTGACACAGTCCTCATGGAAATCACCATGGTTGCGGAAACTGAAGAGGTACAGCTTCAAGCTCTTGCTCTCCACCATCTTCACGCCAGGGATGTAGCTGATGCGAATCTCCGCAAAGTCAGGCTGCCCCGTGATAGGACAAAGCGACGTGAACTCAGGGCAGTTGAAACGTACCCAGTAGTCATTGCCCGGATGCTTGTTGACAAAAGTCTCCAGCACCTCTGGCGCATAGTCCATCTTATATTGAGTCTTGGCACCTAGTGCCTTCAATCCATCTTCTTTTCTATCCATCTTGAATAACCCTTTTTACTTTTTTACCTTATTACTTTTCCCTTAGTTGAGACTGAAAATCTTAAACACATTGTATGAGATGCCATTGTCATAGACATCCTCACCCTCATGCTTCTTCAAGGTCTTGACCACACGGATGGTGATAGGCAACACCACAATCTCGTATGCCGTCTTGAGGATGACCTGCCAGAACATCAACCATGGCAACTCTGAAGCAGGAACGACTCCACCGAGTGCCAATGGGAAGAAGATGACACTGTCGCAGCTCTCACCAGCCACCGTACTGAGGATGGCACGTGCGGAGAAATGCTTGCCTCCATCTCTAATCTTCATCACACTCATCACATAGGCATTGGCAAAGGAACCTACGATAAATGCCACGAAAGAGGCGGCAGCGATACGAGGAGCCAAACCGAAAACGGCATGGAAACCAGCGTCATTGGTCCAATAAGGTGCCCCAGGAATGGCATCGCAGATAGCGCCAAGAGCCACAAAGAAGAAGTTCATGGCGAAACCTGTCCATATCAGCAAGCGAGCTTTCTGATAGCCCCACACCTCACATACACAGTCGTTGATGATGTAACTTACTGGGAATACGATTAATCCACCTGTCAGTGAAACCGTTCCAAACGCAATTTGCTTTGTTTCGAGCACGTTTGCTGCAATGAGACAAACGCAGAAGAGGATGCTGAAAAGCATAAACAGCACACTCACTTGAGTTGTTTTCTTTTCCATTTTTCTTGTTTTTTACGAGGTTTATCAAGCACTCGGGTTATTGCCTGGCATCTTGTCGAAAGCCGCTGATGCGAAAGCGGTTGCAAAATTACAACTATTTTTCGACTCCACCAAATTTTTCTCGAACAAAACCTATTTTGTTCCCTTTTCGGACATCAGAATACCTTGGTCCTTTATCAAATATAACCAAAAATAGGGCGATGCCTCCTCGACATCGCCCTATATATATATAATAAGGTGTAATTCCTTATCATCTTGTATGGTTTAGCTACCAAGCATTACTCAGCAGCCTCTTCCTCCTGACGGTCGTCAACATTGTCGCCCTGTGTAGGAGCCAAAGTTGCCTTGAAGTCTGTGATACCGTTCTTGACGAGGATGTTGTACCACTGGAGCAACTTCTTGATGTCGCTGTCGTGTACACGGTCACGGTCATAGTTTGGCAACACCTCAGCGAAGTAGTCGTGCAATTCCTGTGCAGAGCACTTCTTGTAGTTGAGGCCGCTTACCTGGCTGTTCTCCTTCTTGCCTACGCTCTCCAAAACTTCCCAGAGTGCGATTTCATCAGCGTCGGTGTACATAGCGATGTCGCCAAGGCTTGTCACACGATCGGTAGCGAAAGCTGGAAGACGCTTGTGAGTCTCATCAATAGCCTCAACGATGAGGTTTCTGTTTCCACGAGATACCAATTTATAAAGGCCTGGTTTGCCTGCAATTGAAAGAATTGTTTCCATTGTTCTCTATTATTATTTTATTTTTTTTACTTGTTGTCTCTTTGTTTGGGGAAGATTTCGTCATGGCGAAAATCTACCTTTGAGAAAACTTTTGAAGCAGCAGTGCTACCTGTGCTTCCACGTCCTCCTTGCCATCATTGATGATTTCGAAGTGACTTTGGCTCACCACCTCGTCCTGAGGCAACTGGGCGTCTATCCACTCCATCGCCTTCTCTTCGGAGATATGGTCTCGCTGCATCACCCGATGCAAGCGAACCTCAGTGGGAGCCGTGACACAGACCACCACATCAAAATGGGTGCGATGGATGAATCCACTCTCGAAGAGGATGGCACTTTCGAGCCAATCGTAGTTGCTCTGCTCGAAGTCACGAGCCACAGCAGGATGAACCACCTCATTGACAGCCAGCTTGTTTGCCTCGCTAGCCAAGAGGAACTTCGCCAAGACGAGTTTCTGGAGCACGCCATCCACATAGACCTCGTCGCCCACCAATCTCATCAAGTCGGCTTGCAACTGGGCATCGGAGCGCATCAGTCGTTTGGCTGCCGCATCGCAATCATAAACCCGAATGCCATGCTTCTCCAAAGCTCGACACACATAGCTCTTGCCACTTCCGATTCCGCCCGTTATCGCCACCTTCATAAGCCGTCAGCCCAATTTATTATTTATCATTTATTATTTATCATTTAGATCATTGCTGTTCGAGCAGATAATCGACCTTGTCTAGCTCCAACTTGGCCTTGCTCACCGAACTTGGCACACTTCTCAGTTGCAATGTGCATTTGTCGGAAGGATTCTCAGCCAAGGCCTGGTAATCGACTACCACACTGAATTGCTCAGGGCGAATCATTCTAAACTGGCTGGCACCTATTGTAAACCGCACGGTTACCCTCGATGGGAAAGTGCGCAACACCATGCCTGCCGGCATATTGACCGCAGAGACTGGCACTTCGATGGATTCCTCCGTCAGCACATCGGGATAAACCGACAAGCGCACTGTGCTAGGAACCAACTTGACACCACGAATCTTCTGCAGACGAACATTCTGATGAATCGTATCCTGCAAATTGCGATAGTTGAATGGTTCTATCTCCACATACTTCAGTTCATCGAGTACCTTCTTGTTGGCATACGCCGTCACCATCATTGGCGAGAACTCCGTATGAGCCAGATAGTACGACTTGCTCGTAGAAATCTTGCCACGGAATCTGATCGGTACTTTCTTCGAAGCACCATAGGTGAAGTAGAAGTCCAACTTCTCCGGCTTCACCGACAAGAGTTTGCTGGAGCCATAGAGCTGCGACTGCACCTGCTTGATGATGTCGGCAGCCGGGATGGCACCATGCCCTTGGTCTTCGTTGGCATAAGTGGCGAACTTGAAGGTAAGTGGTCGGAACCAATGCCCATACTTATAGGTGACGAGCGTGAATCCCTTGTCTCTCACGGTAACTTTCACCGTGTCGGCAGGTTCATCCGTCATCACGGCATTCCTTGGCATTCCGACTAAGCGCACAGGTACCTTTAGCTCTTCCTCGTAGGTCTCATTGAGTGCCATCATCAACCAGAAGGCACCGCTGAGCAAGAGAAAGAACAAAAAAATCAGAAACTCCTTGTTCAGCGAACTGAACAAAAAGTTTCCAACTACCTTGAATATTTGATTTTGCCTACGCATTTACCTGAGCAGTAGCATCAGCAAACACGTAGTTCTTAGCTACAGTGATTACCACACCACGAGCCACCTCTACATCTACAGTGTTCTGCTCCAAGTTGATGTGCTTCACGGTGCCATAAACGCCACCGCCAGTAACTACCTTAGAGCCTTCCTGCAAAGAGTTCTGGAATTTACGGATTTCCTTCTGCTTCTTCTGCTGAGGACGAATCATGAAAAACCACATGATAGCGAAGATTGCTACCATCATGATGAGGAAGCTCATGCTGCCACCACCTTGTGCTTGTGCTTGCAATAATAAGTTCATATTCTTTATATATAAAATAATGTGTAATTAATTCTATTAATCTCTGTTGCTCCACTGAAGATTATCTTCTGTGCTCCTTGCGAGCAGGCAATTCCTTGAGAATGATGCCCTTGTCGATGAGGAAACGTCCGATATTGTCGAGCATTCCGTTGACGTAACCACCACTGCGGTGTGTGCTGTATGCCTTGGCAAGATCCACATACTCATTGATGGTAACAGTTGCTGGAATATTAGGGAAGTTGACCAACTCGGCGATGGCAATCTGCATGATGACCACGTCCATGTAAGCCAAGCGAGAGAAATCCCAGTTGCGAGAAGCATCGCTCATATATCTCTGATACTGCTCACCATTCAAGATGGTAGAACGGAAGAGCTTGCGAGCGAAGTCACGATCCTCAGCGTCCTTATACTCTGGCAACAACTCCTGGTTGGCCTTGTTGGCTGGGTCGAAACGCTTGATGGTCTTGAGTACGAAAGTATCTACGATGTCCTTGTCGTCATTCCAGTAGAGACTCTTCTCTTCGAGGAGTGCATCCAAGTCGTCATTATTCATCACAAACTGCTTGTAGAACTTGCGCCAAGCCTCACGGTCATCCTCATAGCTGTCAGCCTCTGCTGCCATGTAGTCCAGGAAGACTTCACTGGAAGAGATGTTGGTGTAAAGCTTACGTACGAACTCGATGTCGTCGTCCCAAGATGAGTTTTTCTCGCTCACCCATTCAGCCAACATTTTGTTTTCCTCCAGTTGTACCGCAAAACGATTGAAGGCAAATCTCTGTGAAGGAACCTCTGTTCCCTCACGCTGAGCACGAGCCACCTCTAGGTCGTAACGCTTACGAGCCTCCTGGGTTACAGCTACGATGAGTTGCAACATGTAGTTGTACAAGTCGTACGCCTTTGAAAGACTAAACAACAACTCCTTCTCAGCATTATCCATGTTGTGATTGCCGTTTTGATAGTATGCATAGGTTAACTGCACAATCTTTCTTCTAATTAAATCCCTATTAATCATTCTCTAATAATTTAAAGGTTTAAATTCATTACTGTCATACTTTGACACGGCAAAAATACATATTTTATAGGAAACACGCAAGAAAGTGGGGTATATTTTCTACTTTTTTAAGGATAAAGAGGCACTTTGCCCCTCATATTCGGCACAAAATGACATAATTAGGCATTTTTTAGTCCAAAAATTTGCTCATTCCAAGTAATTGTTGTAATTTTGCACCCGCTTTTGCAAAGCTTATCCGTGTGATGGCGAGTTAAGGCACTAATTATTAATACACTTAATTTAGAGTAACACAAATGAAAGAGATTAATGTAACAGGTCAGAAGCGTACAGACCTTGGCAAGAAAGCTTCTAAGTCATTGCGTAAGGAAGGTTTCATCCCATGTAACCTTTATGGTGAGAAGAAGGATGCTAACGGTGCTCCTGAGGCTTTGTCATTCGCAGTTCCATTCACAGAGTTGCGTAAGATTATCTACACTCCTCATGTATATGTTATCAACCTCATCATCGACGGTGAGAGCCACACAGCTATCATGAAGGAGATTCAGTTCCACCCAACAACAGACGCTCCTCTGCACGTTGACTTCTACGAGGTGAACGACCAGAAGCCTATCACTATCGGTATCCCAGTTAAGTTGACAGGTCTTGCACAGGGTGTACGTGATGGTGGTCGTATGAACCTCTCTATCCGTAAGATCAACGTTACAGCTCCTTACCAGGTTATTCCTGAGCACCTCGATATCGACGTTACAGAGTTGAAGATTGGTAAGAGCATCAAGGTAGGTGACCTCTCATTCGAGGGTCTCGAGTTGGCTACAAGCAAGGCTGTTGTAGTTTGCTCTATCAAGATGACACGTAACGCTCAGCTCGCTGCACAGCAGGCTGATGACGACGCTGCTGCTGAGTAATCTTGATTGACAACCCGTAAATTGAAACACACTTAGATTTTTCAAATTGGATAAATATTTGATTTGTGGTCTTGGCAACCCTGGCGATGAATACGCCGGAACAAGACACAACACGGGATTTATGGTATTGGACGCTTTTGCTAAAGCGTCCAATATTCATTTTGAAGATAAGCGTTATGGTTTCGTGGCTGAGACTTCCATCAAGGGACGCAAGGTTTTCTTGCTGAAGCCTACCACCTTCATGAACCTCAGCGGCAATGCCGTGAGATACTGGCTCAACCAGGAGAAGATAGACCAGAAGCGGCTGCTCGTTATCAGCGACGAACTCGCCCTGCCTCTCGGTGCCTTCCGCTTGAAGGCGAATGGAAGCAATGGTGGTCACAATGGTTTGGGACATATCCAGCAGCTCATCGGACAAGACTATGCCCGACTTCGCATGGGTATCGGCAACGACTACCCTCGTGGCGGTCAGATAGACTGGGTGCTCGGCAAGTACAGCGAGGAGGACATGAAGCAGCTTCAGCCTGCCATCGACCTGGGTGTGGAAATCATCAAGAGTTTCGTGCTCCAGGGCATCGACAACACGATGAACCAATACAACAAACTCGGAAAGAAGTAATCTTTCCCTTATACTTTTATATATGAAGGAAAGCGCCAGAATAGACAAGTGGCTTTGGGCAGCCCGCATCTACAAGACGCGCAGCATTGCGGCGGATGCCTGCAAGAATGGTCGTGTCACCGTGGGCGGCGTTACCAGGAAGCCATCCTATATCATCAAGCGTGGCGATGTGGTGAGCGTGAAGAAAGCCCCCATCACCTATTCCTTTGAGGTACTCGACTGCATCGAGCAGCGAGTGGGAGCCAAGATGCTGTTTGGTGTCTATAAGAACGTGACCGACCCTAAGCAGTATGAGCTTTTGGAGATGAGTCGCATCAGCGGTTTCGTGGATAGAGCCAGAGGAACAGGTCGCCCAACGAAGAAGGAACGCCGAGCACTGGATGCCTTTGTCGATCCAGCCATGTTCGGTTTCGAGGACTTGGATGATTGGAATGATGCAGACGAAGAGGAGGAGTAAAGCTTTTATGGTGGAAAGCCTTACTCCTCCTTTTTGGGTCTAATTATAGCTGAAACTTGCAATAAGAATCAAGCCATCTCCCTTTGCTGTCTTCTATGATGGACAATTAATCCTATAGCGAAAATACACGCCAAGACCAAAGGGGTACAAATAATTAAAGTATTAATCTCTTGTGTACTCATATTATGTTCCTTTCTTTTTATCATTACTTTATAGATTTCTCCTTCATTTTATCTGCCAATATGAGCCATACCCCAAACAAGGCAATCAACAAAAGAGCTCCACAGATGATTAAAGTATTTATTTCTTTTATAGTCATCATCGCTTTCCTTCCTTTTTAACTTTCGTACTATCTTTATCAGTATAATCACGGACCAACCAAAGCCCTGACACCAACATTACCAACATCAATATGGTAACAAACGATATCGTTCCTAACGAATCCATATCACCAAAAAAGTTGGCAAACAACAATGCAGTCAGCATATACTTGGCTACATCTAACAACCATTTTCCAAATTCTAATCCCATTCGCATTTGTTTTTAAATTAAACTTATTGTCTTCGCTATTCAAAGAACTGCTGCAAAAGTACGATTTTTTCCCTTACGAAGCAAGAAATTCACGAATAATTTTAGTAAGAATATTCCAAAACGTAAGAAAAAGGCATTATTTTGCCCCAAAATGTAAAATAAGTAACGAAATATTTGCATTGTATTCAGATTTATTATATCTTTGCCATCGCTAACACGATGAAAGTCGGTTGCGATTCTATTATATGATAGATACAATTAATAACATAAGTATTAACTAATAAAAAGATTAGAGATTATGAAAAAGTTATTGGTAATGGCAGCTATGGTTCTGTCTTCAGTAGGTGCTTTCGCACAGTATTCAGCAGGTGATTTCACTATCCAGCCTAAGGTCGGTTTGAACTGCGCATCTGTAACAACAGACGGTGCTGACTACAAAGCAGGTTTCGTAGGTGGTGCAGAATTGGAATATCACATTTCTCCATTGGTTGGCTTGAGCGGTGGTCTGCTCTACTCTTTCCAGGGCTTCAAGGTTTCTGAGGATCACGTTAGCGCTACTTGGAGTCCAAGCTACTTGAACATTCCTATTCTTGCGAACTTCTATGTGGCAAAAGGATTGGCATTGAAAGCTGGTGTTCAGCCTGGCTTTATGGTAGGAAAGGACGACGCTAACTCTGACGTAGTCAAGACTTTCGACTTCTCTGTTCCAGTAGGTATCTCATACGAATACATGAACTTCTGCTTGGATGCTCGTTACAACATCGGTTGCACCAAGGTATTCGATGGTGCAGATGGCAACAACTCAGTATTCCAGCTTACTCTCGGTTATAAGTTCAAACTCTAAAAATCTATTAAAAAGACATAAACCCATAGGTTCTCCAAAGAGTGCCTATGGGTTCTCTTTATCATATTATTCACACTAAAAAGCAGTTTTATGAAAAAGCTATTTCTTTCAGCCGCCATGGCTGTATTTTCACTCGGCACATTTGCACAAAGTGCCGTTGGTTCTGTCACATTACAACCTAAGGTAGGTCTGAATATCGCCAGCCTCACCGATGAGGGTGACGCTTCTTCCAGAATCGGTTTCACAGGTGGAGCTGAACTCGGTTACCAAGCCACCAAAAAATTCGCCATCACTGGAGCCTTGATGTACTCTATGCAAGGTGCCAAGAGCGACTTTGACGAATACAATGGAACCCTCAAACTCGACTACATCAACATTCCTATCCTCGCCAACGTCTATGTTGTCAAGGGTTTGGCACTGAAAGCCGGCATCCAACCAGGCTTCTGTATCAATAAGAAAGTTAGCATTGGCGGTGTCAGCGTTGACATTGATGAAGCCTTCAAGCAGGCTGACACCAACTATAAAATCAACACCGTTGACTTCTCCATCCCTATCGGTTTGTCATACGAGTACAATGGACTCATCATTGATGCTCGCTACAACCTCGGTGTGACTAAGGTCGCAAGTGGCTACGTTGAGAACGAAGGCATCAAGATGAGATCAGACGACAGACACTCCGTCTTCCAAATTACCTTAGGCTATAAGTTCCAATTATAAGAGCTATCTGGTAGCAAGCAAGGAACCTTGCTCTACAAAAAGTATATAGAAAAAAGGTTGCACTACAAAAGCATAAAGAAAATCCCCAATAGTTTACCATTCAGCAAAACTATTGGGGATTCTTTTATACTCTCATACAGGGAGGATCATTCTCTTTTCAGACCAAGATGAACATTCTCTTTTCATACCGAGACCATTACTCTATTCATACCTAAGCCATCATTCTTTTTTTTCTTCTTCCTCCTTGATTTCCTCGATATACGAGTCATTCTCTGTCGTTCCAGCAGCCGAAGAAACTTCCTCTGCCTTTGCCCACTTTCTCTTATTATTGGCAATCTTGAAGGCATTGATGCACTCCACCACTCCATAGATGAGCATCGTCCAACCAATGATGAAGAGCGGAGCCGAAGCAATGGCTGACGGCTTGATGATGGCAAGCAAACCTACCAAGAGGATGATGGAAGGGAATATCCAATAGACGAAACCTACCCCACCCATTTTGCGAGCCGTGGCGAGATTGGTAAACTGCGTCAACGCTCCCATGATGAGAATCACCGAAAGGATAAACATCAAACTGTTGATGAACGTGTTTGGCATCAGTGCCAAAATCAAACCGAGTATCAAACTGCCGATTCCCACGATAGGAAAGCTAGGCACCAAACCGGAAATCTGCCTGCCATTGGCATCATAGACGATACCCACCTTGCTGGCATTTCGCTTGGCACTGAAGTAAGTGGCAATGGAAATGACACCCGAAAGGAAGAACAGCACGCCGATAGCGATGGTAATCCACGTCACCGTCTGCTCACGATACTGGATGAGAAGTGCTCCCACGATGATGGCGCAGAGAGCACGAAAAAACGAACTATGTACTACTTTCATATTTCTCTTTTTTACTTGATTAATCTACATAAGTCATAAAATACCCCACAAAAGTACAAACTATCTTTGATAACTCCAACTTTTTTCGTACTTTTGTGAACAAAAACTGAAGATTATGACAAAATTATATCTTGTAAGGCATGGCGAGACGGTGGATAACGCTGCCCACATCATGCAGGGCCAGACTCCTGGAGAGCTAAATGAGGCAGGCATCGCCCAAGCCGAGGAAGTGGCTAAGAAAATGACAAACGACCACATTGACGTCTTCGTCTCCAGCGACTTACATCGCAGCATACAGACTTGCGAAATCATCGCCAAACCTCATCATCAAACGGTAGTCACTACCCCTCTGATTCGCGAACGAGACTGGGGAAGTTTCACCGGCAAGTTCATCCCTAGCCTCCCCAAAGACCCGAAGGATTGGCCTGACGACATCGAAACTTTGGAGAAGATGAAGTCGAGGGCACAGAACTTCCTCACTTGGCTCAAGGTAGCCTATCCCGATAAAACCATCCTAGCCGTAGGACACGGCATCATCAACAAAGCCATCCAAAGCGTCTATTTCAAGCGACCGATGAACGAAATCGAGAAGATGGGGAACGCCGAGGTAAGAGTGCTTATTCTGTAAGTGAAGAATGTCACCCTCACAACTGATAATTAATTTTACAAGAAATCGTATATAATCGAGTAGGAGGTAAACACTAATCATAGGTGTTTATCTCCTATTTTCG